>VOFH01001870.1_pt1 | contig 36910 bp, 66 predicted proteins | sample 5384091 | NCBI WGS metagenome assembly VOFH01 (sample SAMN12384727, study PRJNA508395) | human gut metagenome | isolation source: healthy gut G | host: Homo sapiens
TTGCTGACAGCAGCAGCAATGGGACTACCCTTCACTTCATGGGCCACCCGCACATTGACCGACGTGATATACTTCATGCCCAGGATCCGCCTGCCGTCATAGATCACTTTTCCGGCCACGCCGATCCGGTGACCGCCCTCCACGGTGAGAAATCCCTCCGCAGCTCCTCCTCATAGGCATAGAGGGAATAATTGCCCGCCAGCTCCATGGTCTCCCGCAGTTCCTCTTTTGTCACCACATATCAGCTCCTCCGGCTTGTCAGATTTCCGCTGCCGGAAAGATAATACATGTGGCTGCCCCCGATGATCTGCACCGGCCGGTTGGCCCGCAGCCGGATCTCCGGATATTGTCATAATCCAGGCAGGCACTTTGCAGCGCCCCTTTCAGTTTGGCCGGAAACAGCCGGATGATTTCCTTTTTCCCTGTCCATATGTCCACCTCTTATCCCTACTATATGTGAAATCAGCCAAAATAGAACCAGGATATGTGTGCGGACACGGATTTTATTTGACCAGCTCTGCCCTGTCTGGTAAGATAAATATCATATCTAACGATAGGCAAAAGGGGGATCTTCATGAGTTATCTGGAAGAATTTAAAGAAAAAATATTGATATGGGATTCAACGCCGCTATGGGCATTGAGGTACTGGAACTGGAAGACGATTATTCCAAAGTACGCATTCCAATCAAAGACTGGGAGCAGAATCCCATCAACGCCGTGCACGGAGGTATTATCTTTGCACTGGGCGATGTGGTGGGCGCTCTGGCCACCTGGAAAATGGGCAAGATGGTCACCACCCAGTCCTGTCACATTTCCTTTCTGAATGCCGCCATCAATGCCACCGATCTCATCGGGGAGGGACGGCCGCTGCACCTGGGAAAAACGCACCTACGTGGTGGATGTGGAGATCCGGGACACGAAGGGAACGCTGATCAGCAAAATGACCAATGAGTATCACGCAATGAACCGGGAGATCGTCTGATCCCCGGTTCTTTTTCTTTTCGAGATTCTTTTCACATTATCGACTGACCATCAAACAGTCCAACGCCTCTTTTAACCCTGCACAGATAATTTATACGGGAAACAGCTGGCCGATCCGGTATTCGCTCTCCAGCCACGGCAGCATTTCCACATTGTCGTGCTTGCGGGATTGAGCCAGACGATCCGCTTGTAATGCTGCCTGAACAGCCGCAGCCAGTCAATGCCCGGCAGGCCGCCGTTGCCGCCCCGGTAATTGCCCACCACGCTCATCAGCTCTTCCCGGCCCATTTGGGCATCTCCACAATGATGACCCGATATTCGGAATCCAGGTTGGAACACCCACCCGTATCCACCCAGTCACCGTAATCGCACTCCGGCGTTTTTGTAGAGGTTGCTAAATACAGTTATGAAAAATAATAGATCTTCACATCTTTGAAATGGTTGGCCTTGTCCACCGCGTGAAACAGATTGCTACACAGGAGCTGAAAGGCATCATCGTTCCGCCGGAATCAAACAAAAGCAGCAGCTTCACCGTATTTTCCGCGGTTTGTCAAATTCCAGCTGTAGATATCCCCATTATTGCAGGTGGCATCCACCGTCCGGTCAATGTCAAGCTCACGTCAGCCGGGAGGAAAACTGGATAAAAGCCACCTCAAACTGTCTCGTATTCAGCGCCTTGTCCAGCCGAAATCCCAGTACCGCTCCTCACCGATGCCTGAAAGGCCGAGCGCAGACCACTCTGCCCGTTGATGCGGATGCCGCCGGGGGTGCGCCCGCCATTGCATTAAAAAGTAGAGCCACCCGCCTGCCGATCCAGTAGGTGCCCGCCGTCATGCCGGGTTTTCTGTTCCTCCAGACGCTCCTGAAACCGCCTGCGGATCTCCTCCTCATCCGGCGGCTCCTGGATTTTTCCGGTACAGGATGTTATTTTCCTGATCCCACATGGTTTCCTCGTCCGTCTCGACATTCTCCAGCCATTCCATGAACTGGGGCGGAATCTCGTCCATCGTTTTGATCCCCTGAAAACTCCTGAAACGCCGGTCATATTTATCATAATCGGTCTCACTTTCACAAGGATCATCCGGCCCAGATAGTAAAACTGCGTCAGACTGGCCCCGGAAAGTCCCTGATCCAGCGCCTCCATAAAAAGTCAGCCACTCTGTCAGCGATACCTCCAGCCCTTTTCGCTTTTAAAAGATAGAAAAATGGAGTAAACATCAATATCTCCTTTTTGCAAGGTGTTCCAGATCCTCATCCTTTTTTCAGCAGCACGCCGATAAATGGAACTCCTCCCGGATTTTTTCCGGATCAATGCCTGAGAGCAGCAGCGCCGCATGCCAGTCGATAAGCCCCTGAGGTGCTCTGGTTTTTTCCTGAATGTCCTTCAAGCCCCCGGATCCAGTAAAAGGTCTCAAAAGCCTGCTGTAACAGATGATCCTCCAGATGAATTCAAAATGCGCCCGGACGATCTCCTCCATCTGCTCCGGCCCCGGAAACTCAATATAGTGGAAAATACACCGGCGCAGGAACGCGTCCGGCAGCTCCTTCTCCGCGTTGGAAGTAGATGATCACGATGGGACGATGCTTTTGCCCGCACTGTTTCCTTCGTCTCGTGGATATAAAATTCCATCCGATCCAGCTCCCACAGCAGGTCGTTGGGAAAATTCCAGATCTGCCTTGTCGATCTCATCGATGAGCAGCACCGCCTGCTCTTCGGAGGAAAAAGCCTCGCCCAGTTTTCCCAAAGCGAATGTAATGGGCGATGTCATCCACCCCCGCCTCGCCGAACTGACTGTCATAAAGACGCTGGATCGTATATACATAAAGTCCCTCCTGGGCCTTGGTGGTGGATTTGATATTCCAGATCAGCAGCGGCTTGTCCAGCGCTTTCGCGATGGCCTCCGCCAGCATCGTTTTACCTGTTCCCGGTTCCCCTTGATCAGCAGCGGCTTCGCAGCTGCATGGCAATGTTCACCGCCCGCATCAGCTCCTGCGATGCCACATACTCCGTTGATCCTTTGAATGTGTTCTGTTCTGCTGTCATAAAAATTTCTCCTAACTTTTCTCAATAGATTTCGTATCGATCATTCCCACTGTTAAATCACACGAATTGCTCCGTGCGGTGCACTCCCGCAATTCTACGTCCATTCGCATATCGTGTAGCTTACGCTCCACTTTCATGCTCATGTCCGGGCGTGTCGTATGATTCGCCTCCCGCCTTGTGCAAGCACAGGCGGAATCGGATCTTCGTCACTGTGATTTCATTATACCTGACAGCGTGTCCCCAGCGCAACGCTTTTCCTCTTTCCGGCAGCATCTGTCCTTGCTCATTTGTCCGAAAACAGGTATAATAAAGGCGTTCCCGAAAATTGAGAAATAATATCATGATGCCAGGGCAACAACCAAAAGAACGATGCGCTCGCGCAAAAGTGATTTTATGGCTGAATGCCCCGCCCTAATATATGAGGATAAAAAGTGTGGCGTATGCCACACGATATCCGAATATTGGGCAGGATTGTGAGAGTACGAAGTACGAAACAATCCGTAAGGCATCTAAAAAGAAAAGGACTCAATACTATGAGATATGTAGACCTGCATGTCCACTCCACTGCCTCGGACGGCACCTTTTCCCCGGAAGCGCTGGTGGATTATGCCTTACAAAACAGCTGGCAGCCTTTGCCCTGACCGACCATGATACCATTGACGGTCTGGCCCCGGCCATCGCCTATGCCAGAAATACTGATGTGGAGGTCATCCCCCGGCATCGAGCTTTCCACCGAATACAACGGCCGTGACATCCACATTGTCGGCCTGTTCATTGACTACGAAAACCCCGTTTTCTGGAGCATCTGGCCGGAATTCTGCGCCTCCGTGACCGCCGCAATGAAAAAATGGCGGCACGGCTGAAGAAACCGGATGTCCCATCACCATGGAGGAGCTCACCGAAGCCTTCCCCGATGCCGTCATCACCCGGGCCCATTTTGCCCGGCTCATGATGCATCGCTTCTTCGATTCGGGTGGTAAAGGCGGCGGCAGTCTCCCTTTGTAAATTCCTCCGGCTTTCAGGGGGATTCATCTCGTGGTGATACCAGCGGGCCATAAAGGTATAGGGCAGCTGGAACTGCAGAAAGAAGCTGTTGCGCCCAGCTTCGGCAGCCAGTCGATGTAATCAGAATATTTTCCAGAGAATTGGCTCCTCGATGCAGACGCCCCGGTGACGCAGCGCCGCCTGTTTCTGACAGCTGGCGGAGAGCTGTTCTTTCTTATATAAAGAAGGAAAGGATTCGTGCTTCCTGCCGGGAGCGGGGAAACGGCAGCCGAGAAGCCATAAATACTGGTAAACGCCGAGAAGAACACTGCGGTCATTGCTTCCCGAGATGGTGCCTCCCATCGGGGTGACGTCGATGGGTATGCATCCTCACTGTTCTTCGGGTTTTTCAGCGATTCAAGCCGAAGCGTGACTTCGTCTGACCGGCAATTCTGGTTATTTGTTATAATTATTGAATCCGCAACTATTTTCGCCAGGCACCGGGCCAGCTCCTGCGCCGCAAAAACGACAGGCGAACCGGAATGCGAGGAATATAAAATGTTGATCGTCATAAAAATCCTCCTGAAATGCAACTGATAATTAATTATATTTTATAAGTATTATAACAAAAAACAAGAATAAAAATATATGTATAAAATGCACAATAAAATAGTGGAAAAAGTGATGTTATAAACAAAAATACATTATTTATCGATTATGTATTGCATGAAATATAGAAAAGTGTTATATTGTAACCAGCAAAAGCAACGCCTAATTGATTATAAAAAATAATTAAAAGGAAGAAAGAGAGGGCTTTCCATGAAAGGACAGTTTTCAGGTGCTTCGAAGGTCAGGTTAACGGACCGCAGAAAGAAGCAGAGAAGGCGCATAAACATGTGGTGCTGGATTTTTATGATTCCCACCATGATACTCTACATACTGTTTCAGGGTATCCGATACTTTCCAGTATTTTCTATTCCACCCTGGACTGGTCGGGAATGACATCAAACGCCCTGTTCATCGGACTGGACAACTTTAAAGAACTGTTACAGGACAAATACTTCTTTAACGCGGTGGCAAACAGCTTTAAGTATATGATCATGGCCGTTCCGCTGCAGCTGGTGATTTCACTGGCGCTGGCCTACATCTTTAACAGCATCTTAAAGAAGGGCGCCACATTTTTCAGAACCGTGTTTTTCCTGCCTGTTATTACGACGGCTTCCATCGTGGGAATTATCATGATGTTTATCTTCGGCGGCACGGGTTCCATCAATCAGTTTCTGTCTCTCTTCGGAGTGAGGGGATTGAACTGGCTGGGCAATGCCAACACGGCGCTGATCGTGGTGGTGCTCATCGGTGTCTGGAAGGACTCAGGTACCTTTATGATCTACTGGCTGGCGGCGCTGCAGAGCGTATCCCAGGATGTCTATGAGGCGGCGACCATCGACGGTGCCAACAAATGGCAGACCTTTCTCCACGTGGTCTTCCCTCTGATTATTCCCATCGGCGGCGTGATTACCGTGCTCTGTATCATCAGCTCCTTAAAGGTGTTCGACTTAATTCAGACCATGACCAATGGCGGACCGTTTTATTCCACGGACGTGGCGGCTACCTTCGTATACCGGACGGCTTACGCAAGCAGCAGCGGAATGCCCAGACTGGGTTACGCCAGTGCCGCGGCCATGACATTTGGAATCATCGTCGTGGTAATCGGAACTGTGGGCAATGTGGTAAAGACAGCGTTCCAGAAGAAGAACGCGATATAGGAGGAACATATGGAAAGAACATCGATTTTAAGTAAGGTGGGGAAGACCGCCCTTTACGCGGTCCTGGCTGTGGCTTCCTTTCTGTGGATTTACCCGTTTCTCTGGATGATTTCGGCCTCCTTCAAGACGCAGAATGAATTTTTTGCAAGCGGACTGAACCTGATTCCCCAGTCCTTAAACCTGGATAATTTTATCCGTGCATGGAACAATGCGAATTTCGGTATTTACTTTAAAAATTCCATCATCGTGACGGTATCGGTTGTGGTGATTGTGCTCTTGAGCACCTCCTGGCCGGATACGTCATGGGCCGCTATTCCTTTGTGGGGAAAGGCCTGATTATGAAAATATTTATGGCCAGCATCACGATTCCTCTGGTGTTTACCGTGATCCCGATCTACGAGCTGTTAAAAAATATGGGCCTGTCCCAGAGCCTGGTGGGTCTGATCCTGGCGGAGTCAGGCGGCGGCCATGTGATCTTCCTGATGCTGTTTTCCAGCTTCTATGCCTCGATTCCCAATGAGATGGAAGAGGCGGCCACCATTGACGGTGCAAATTTCGTCCAGACCTATGGAAGCGTCATGTTTCCACTGGCCAAACCCATCATGGTAACCGTGGTGATCATGCAGTTTATCTGGACGTGGAATTCCTTTTTACTGCCTCTTATCATTACGCTTAACAACCCGTCCCTGCGGACGCTGGCGGTGGGACTCTACGCCTTACGAGGCGAAAAGTGGTTGACTGGACCGGCATCGCCGCCGGCGCCAGCATTGCAATCGTGCCGGTGATCTGTGTGTTCATTGCACTGCAGAGGTATTTTGTAGACAGGAATTGCCGGAGCGGTAAAGAGCTGAGTCTCAAAACAGAGTTCAGAAAATGGAAGCAAAGTAATTCAAAGAAAGAAACTCAAATTATTAAAGAAACTCAAATAAAGCCTGCAAATAAAAAGTCAATAGGAAAATGAAAAATTTTCAAAATTTATTGTTGATTGAATTTCAGGTACAACAAATAGACCACCGTTATCCGCTGGTCTGAAAGGATGGTATCCCTTATTCTGGAAGAGACATAAGATATTCTTTTACTCTTCCGTAATAGATTCGCAGAAACTTATTGGCGCCTGCGGTCATGTAGACATAGTAAGGCTTTCCCTGGGCACGTTTCTTATCAATAAACGCATATACAGGGTCATCCTGCGGTTTTGTTTTGATGAGACAGTCCATGACCTGGAATAAGGTTTTTCTAAGGGAAGATGAGCCACGTTTGGAAGTTGGAACACTTTTTTGTTCATAGGTTCCTGATTCATTGACACCTGGGTCTACACCAGCAAATGCAGTGATAGCCCCTTTATGGGAGAAACGTGTGACATCTCCGATTTCAGCCATAAGCTGGGGGCCAAGAGACGGACCGACACCTTTCATTCCCATAACGACGGGATATTCAGGCAGCTTGGCGGCTGTTTCATTCATTAGGGTGCGGAGTTCTTCCACGGTCTTGGAAGCAGTGTTTAATTGTGCTATGGCCTGCTTCACGATCAGCTTGGTTAAATCATCTTTTGGAAGTACAGGAACAAGCTCCCTGGCAGCTCCATGGATTTCTTCAGCTTTATCTCTGCTGAAGTTGTACTTCTTACGTTTGCACCATTTCTGATAATGGTCAACAAATGCGTTTAATGACAGTTTACGAACACAGTCCACATGCCAGTATGCAGCGGCAAAATCAACCCACTTCTGGCTGCCGTCCTCACGGGCGGGGCTGTCAAAGTAAGTATTAACACCCGGGTAAGTCTGATCAAGGATACCGATGAGGTTATTCTTCATAGCTGTTTTGTGTTTCATATAGAACCCAAACTGACGGTTCATAGTCTTTAATTGATTGCGTATTTCGTCCATAAGACTATATTGTTTCAATTCCGTCCAACTGTCAAGAGTGTAACGGGCTATTTTTACAGCATCAGCTTTATCCGATTTCACTTTACGGAGAGAATTGTCTCCGAAATCTTTAATGAGCTTAGGATTTACGGCAGTCACAAAAAGACCTGCCAGAGAGAGTTCACGGGCCAGAGGCTCGTAATAGTGGCCGGTGTGCTCCATAACGATGCGGGATTCCCCTTCGATGGATTTGATCTGTTGAATCAGAGATTGGATGTTACCAGATGTATGCTTGATTTCAAAGGGCGAGGAAACAATTTCCCCATAAGGGCGAAGAATAGCGGCCATGCTTTTGCCTTTGGATACATCAATTTTACTCATTGCCTATTCCATCTACTGTGGTGTGACACGAACGTACCGAAGGCAGTTCAACCTGCATAAAACGAACGCTGCGAATGAGGAGCTGGTTATCAGTCTTAATTACGGACGCGAGGTCCAAGAAAGGAGAAGATATCCAATTGCTACCTACATTCTAACAGCTTAAGCAACAAGATGGATAATTCCTTATTTTACAATAAGAATGTGCTGAAGGAGGCGGGAATCGATGAGAGCCAGCTTCCGAAGACACGCAGCGAGTTCCTGGATGTCTGCAAGAAGGTGAGCGATGCCGGAAACGGCAGGTTCTTTGGAATCATCGACAGCGGTGCGCAGGCCAACCGTCTGGAACTGGCGCTTCGCTCCCTGGCCAGCCTGGATGGCGGCAAGTGCAGCGACATATCCCAGATGATTCTGGTGGATGGGCAGAATACGCTGAATTCCGAGGCGATGCAGAGTGCCTTTGATTTCTATGATACGCTGGTGAAAGAGGGCTGCTTCCATCCGGATACCGTTTCCATCAAGGCACCGGAGGCCCGCGCACTGTTTGCACAGAATCAGGCGGCGTTTATCATTCAGGGCGCATGGTGTATCTCCACATGGCGCAAGGATAACCCGGATCTGGATTTCGGTGTCATGGCGCTTCCGGCACCGGACGATGGAATGAAGGGCAAGCTTCCTTATATCGGAGCGCAGCCATGGATGGGAATTTCCGCAAACTGCAAGCATCCGGATGTGGCGGCCAGGTATTTAACCGAACTCTATTCTGAGGATTATCAGGCGGGTCTCGTGGAAGACGGCGGATTCGTATCGGTTATCGATGCGGCCAACAAGGCTCATATGACGGATGACGTCATGCTTCAGTATTACAATCTGAACAATGAGGTAGCGGCGCTGGCGCCAGATCCCATCGTGGGAAATCCGGCTGCAGCCGATGTTTACGCAGAGGTATCCGCGATCACTCCGGGACTCGGGGAAATCGCCCAGGGTATTCTGGCGCAGAACATCGATTATAAGACAGAGTTAAAGACACTCTCCGACAAGACTCAGGAGGAGTGGATGAGAGCCATCGATGCCGCAAAGGCGAAGGGCGCCGATGTGTCTGCCGACGATTTTGAATTTAAGAACTGGAATCCGATGGAGAATTACACGGCGGATCTCTATGAGAGCAGATAGAAGACTGCCTGTTATGAAACAAGAATAATTTTTTTGCATTGCTGCATACTGTTAAAAAACGTTCCGGTTGGATATGAGCCGGAGGAAACGGAGACGGTATGCAGCATTTTTATGAAGTCTATTATGAGCCGGAGATCTTGAATTACCAGTTGGGGAGGGAGTTGAGGGAGCGGTTTAAAAGATCTGCCCTGGATTCCCATAGAAAGTCATAACCGGATTCCCGAGATGCAGGAGAAACCGAATAAGGAATTCGGCCGGATGAAACGGAACCTGATTATTGGGACCAGAAAGACCCATAAGTATGTGGAAAATCACAAGGTGTCCGATTATCTGGTTCCCTACACTTCCTCCGGCTGCAGCGCCATGTGTCTGTACTGCTATCTGGTCTGCAATTACAATAAGTGCTCGTATCTGCGGCTTTTTGTAAACAGGGAGCAGATGATGGACCGGCTGATAAAAGTGTCAATGAACGGTGAGACCGGGAAGACCTTTGAGATCGGCAGCAACAGCGACCTGGTTCTGAAAATACCATTACAGGCAATCTGGGTGGACGATCACCCAGTTTGCCCAACGGGGGGCGGGGCCATATTACATTTCCAACGAAGTTTCATATGGTGGAGCCGCTGCTTGACTTAGATCACCGGGGAAAGGCGATTTTCCGCATGAGTGTGAATCCCCAGTCGATAATCAGCAGAATCGAGCTGGGAACCTCGTCCCTGATGAAGCGGATCGATGCGGTCAACCGGATGTGTGACGCCGGATATCCCTGCGGCCTGCTGATTGCCCCGGTTATCATCATGGAAGGCTGGAAAGAGGAGTACCGGACGCTGCTTCAGACGCTGAGAGACCATCTTTCGCCGAAGATGAAGCGGGAGATGTTTCTGGAAGTAATCCTGATGACATACAGCTTTGTGCACCGGGCCATCAATGGAGAGGCATTTCCGGCAGCGCCGGAGCTCTACGATAAGGAACTTATGACGGGCCGCGGCCGGGAAAGTACTGCTACCGCCGGAAGTGAGGGCAGATGCGGAGCAATATCTGCGGGAGGAGATAAAAAAGGCGCTGGGGGATGTGGAGATTTTATATATTGCGTAGCGGTGGGGTGTGAAATATAAAATGGCGGAGGCACGTTTGCTTCCGCTTTTTTTCCGCATTCTGTAAATTGCATAACGGGATTGATGACATGGTTTGGCTGTGTTATACTACATGGGATAAAAGAAAGAACGTTCCGGCCGGTATATCGGAAGACAGAAGGAAGTCCTGGAAGGAAGTGTGGATCAATGATGAAGCGAAAGAATCCGATGAAATACGTGGTTTTGATAGGGGCAGTGTCCGCGGGACTGCTGTCCGCCTGCTCGCACGGCCAGACGGCAGAGGCCGCGAAAGCGGACCGGTCTTCCGCAGAGGAGCCGCAGACTGCGGAATCCTTTACGGTATCTGCGGCTGAGAATCCTGTTTCCGCTGGAGAGACGGAAAGCGCCGAAATGGAGAGTGCTGAAATGGAGAGCACTGAAATGAAGAATGCGGAAATGGAAAACACCGAAATGGGAAATACGCTGGATGACAGCCGTATCATTACCGGACAGAGCTTCGACGTTACATGGAAAAACTGGGAGAGGTCCGTTTTATCTCCTATGCGCCGCCAGCGGATCATGCTCATGATGATGTGAAATTCTATTTGAGTAAAAATAATGAAATAGTATATGAATTTCCGAAGGCGTGGGCTGAAGGCTCTTTACCCTGGACCTTTGAATCGGTGGATATGGTATCATTTCGGGATATTGACGGTGACGGATATGAGGATGTGATCACCATCATTTCCTATATAACAGGGGCAGGAACTGAGGCAATGGTTCCATTTCCAACTACACGAATTTTCCTGGGGATGGAACGAAATTTGTGCTCGACGCAGAACTGTCGGAAGCGGTTGATAAGGCTCAGGCCAATGAAAGCATCAGCACCATCATGGAATTTATAAATAACAGGACCTCCCCTGACGCCGGTTATTCAGAGAGCGCAGGCGGTGAGGACCAGATGTATGAAATAACCGGAATCAGAGAAGAGGAAGCGAAGGCTTTCCTGAAGAAATTCGCGGCTCACGTAAAGGCAGGGAGAAGAAGGAGGCCTCCCGGATGATCGCATTTCCGAAGAAAGTGGTTCTGCCGGATAAGCAGGTGACTGTCCAGAGCCCGGAAGAGTTTTTGGCGTATTACGATGAGATCTTCACAGCGGATTATAGGGAACGCATCGGTCAGCTCATGGCGGAAGACGACGTCTGGTGGAGCTATCGGGGCGTGGCCGTGGGGAATGGCGAAGTGTGGCTGAATGAACGAGATGGCACTCTGTGGATTGAAGCCCCTGAACAATGGGGAAGACCGTGCCGTCCAATATCCGGAGAATACGGGGATTCAGGCAGAATAAGGGGTACCGGCGCGGCCGGTTCTAAAACAGAAGGAGAGAGGCAGGAGTAAATGGAAAATCAGGAACAGACACATAAGCGCAGGGTGCGGTATAAAGGGACCCACCCGAGAAACTATAAGGAAAAATATAAGGAACTGCAGCCGGAGAAGTACGCGGATACTGTGGCGAAGGTGGTGAGCAAGGGCAGTACGCCGGCGGGGATGCATCTCTCGATCTGTGTACGGGAAATCCTCGATTTCCTCCAGATCAAGCCGGGGCAGAAGGGGCTTGACGCCACGCTTGGCTACGGCGGCCATACCCGGGAAATGTTAAAATGCCTGCAGTCCCAGGGGCATCTCTATGCCCTCGATGTCGATCCCATTGAGCTGGCAAAAACGCGGGAACGGCTGCAGAGCCAGGATTCGGCCCGGAAATCCTGACGATTATTCAGGAGAACTTTGCAAATATTGACCGTGTGGCGGCTGAGGTGGGACCTTCTGATTTTGTGCTGGCGGATCTCGGTGTATCTTCCATGCAGATCGACAATCCGGACCGCGGGGTTTTCCTATAAAACGGAGGGGCCGCTGGATTTACGGCTGAATCCGGAGAAGGGAATAACGGCTGCGGAGCGGCTGCAGACGATAGAGGAGGAAGAACTGCGGGGATGCTTCTGGAAAATGCGGACGAACCATATGCAGAAGAGATCGCCAGAGCTGTGGTCCAGGAAATCAGAAGGGCAATCCCATCGATACCACGACGCGCCTTCGCCAGGTTATTGAGAAGGCACTCTCCAGGGTTCCGGCAGCAGACCGGAAGGAAGCGGTGAAAAATCGTGTCAGAGGACATTTCAGGCGCTGCGGATCGATGTGAACAGTGAATTCGAAGTGCTGTATTCATTTTTGGAGAAGCTTCCGGATGTGCTGGCACCGGGCGGCCGTGTGGCGGTTCTGACCTTCCATTCCGGGGAGGACAGACTGGTGAAGAAGTCCTTTAAACGCCTGAAGAAGGAAGGTGTTTACAGCGAGATTGCGGACGAGGTCATACGGCCGTCGGCGGAAGAGTGTCTACGGAACGGGCGGGCCAGGTCGACGAAGATGAGATGGGCTGTGAAGGCGTGATCGTGCAGAAGGCTTTTCACTCAGCGGCGCAGGCGTGTCCGGATACGAGTCAGTGCCTGTCATTTTTGCAGGATAAAACAGCGAGGTTATGGGAATGGAGAGAATGGACGCACTGCTGTATGACTGTGATATCAGGGAGCCGTTGTTTGACTACCTGGAAGAGCGGTTTGGGAAAGCGAGGATGTTCGAGGAGAAAATCATTGGAAAATCGAGAGCGGATAGTGCTGATGGTGACGGAGCGCAGAATCACGGGGCTGGAGATCAAGAGTGATGCCGACACCTACGAGCGCCTGAGGAGGCAGATCCGTGATTACGATAAATACTGTGACGAGAACTACGTTGTAATCGGCAGATCCCATGCGAAGCATGTGGAAGAACATATACCGGCCTACTGGGGAGTGCTGGTTGTTTCCGTAAACGGCAGGGATATTGTGATTGAGGAGATGCGGCCCCACAGCAGAACCCCAAAATGAAGCGGGAACTGCGGCTCGCCATTCTATGGCGGGCGGAGCTCCAGAATATTATCGAACAGAACCACCTGCCCCATTACAGGCAGAAAAGTAAACGGTTTGTGAGAGAAAAGCTGCTGGAAAAACTGGAGTGGGATCAGTTGAAGCTGGAGGTCTGCGAGGAATTGTTTCAGCGGGATTACACGCTTCTGGAGGAAGAAGAGGAGTAAACGGAGGCGAAAAGCCGGGGAGAATCATCAGATGGACTGCAAGGATAAAAGAAACTGCTTTTAAATTTGGACAAACTTCATACCACGGATCTGGGGGTGATGCGGATTCGGAGAAATCTGTCACTGGATGCGGAGGATGCCGTGGTATGGTGCCGTGAAATGATCGGGAATCCCAATACCTGTATTACCAGAAACGGAAAAACTGGTATGCCGAAAATGAATTCTGCATCATAACCGTGAATGCGTTCAGCTACACGATTATTACGGCTCATAGGCGCAAGAAACCATCGTAAAGGCTGCTGCTGCAGCTGACTGCAATCGGATTCCTGAGTTATTTCATTCTGCCGCGTTTCTGCGGGCTTTTCCACATATTCAAAAGGCGTTTATGGAAACAATGGACAGAACGTTTATATATACTTTTGATTACATAAGGCATTTTTTTCATCCGTATAATCTGCAAAAAAAATATTACAAGGTACCTTGACAAATGCTGAAATAAGATGTAATATCAATATTGCAAGGTACCTAACTATTTGAGTTGCAATGATACAGAACAGGAGGATTTATATATGGATGAAAATAGAATGAACTGTCCGTGCTGCCCGAACCACTGCGAAGCCGGAGCGCTACAGTGTGGAAAAGGGCGTGCATACTTTAGTCAGGAAGAAAATAACAGAAGCGGGCGAACGGAAGAGTGTGGAAGAAACGACAGAAGCAGACATAACGGCAGACACCATGAATCGGTGAGTCATGCAGAAGCAGATAGCAGAACCGATCTGCCGCGCAGTCACACTCAGGGAGAAGGACGTCAAAGTCATGGCGGAAGAGAACTGGGAGAGCTGCGAAGATGCAGAGGAATGGAAGCGCATGGAAGAAATGGGAAATGAGAGAACACCGCTGCCGCAGCTTTGGAATGGAAGAAAAGCTGCAGGGCCAGCTTCGCGCCTGCGGCCATTTTCTGCATTATAATATGGGAGAGAAGGCAGGGCAGGCAAGAATTCTGTCTGCACTGTTGGAGAGCGGAACCATTACCCAGCGGGAGCTTCAGGATATTCTGGAGGTGCGTTCCGGATCTCTGAGTGAGATTTTAAATAAGGTGGAAGCCAATGGATTTATTGAGCGGAGCCAGAGCGAGAATGACCGGCGCCAGATGGAAGTAAGGCTGACGGAAAGCGGAATGGAAAGAGCCTCCAGACTGGAAGGCGAGCGTGAAGATGCGGCCGCCGGCCTGTTTGCCTGTCTGAACGACGAGGAGAAGAAAACACTGTCGGAGCTTCTGGATAAGCTGTTAGACGGATGGGAAGGTCAGGAGCGCGGACGAGGCCGGGGAGGCCGGGGACGCGGCAGGCACATGCATGGCAGGAGCGGTGACGAGATGCAGTAGCCTATGGTAAATCTGCACAATACACAGACGATTACTCATCGATAGTTTTTAACAAACTTTTCCCAACATCAAAAAACGCTGACATTTTACATTTCAAAATGCTAAAATAAACCTATAGAAAAGGGAGGTTTTAGCATGAGACGAATTATAAGCGCATGTTTCTTTGCCAGACAATGAGATTTGATACGACGAAGGAGGCGGATCCGGAACAGGATTTTGCCATCTTCTGTAAAAAGCTCGATAAGAGCAGTGTGAACTACGTCATTGAAGAGAAGACGAAGGAGGCGGACGGCTCCCTGGTGGTAAAGATCAGGAAACAGTACAATTCCTACAGTACGGATGGATACCTGCAGTAACAAAATGGTGATGCTTTGGAATCATTGAAGTTCCAAAGCATCTGTTTTAATTTCTGCAGGCAGCGTTTTTGTTTTGACTTCAGGAGGAAATGGATGTTTTCGGTAAATGATTACGTTGTATTTGGAAATCATGGAATCTGTGTGATAAAAGCGATCGGTCCTCTGGATTTAGGCATTGCGGAACGAGGGCGGCTTTATTATACGCTGGAACCGCTGTATACACAGAAAAATACCATTTACACGCCGGTGGACAGCGAAAAAAAAAACTCCTTACGCCGGGCAATTACAAGGGAAGAAGCGCTGGAACTGATTGACAGGATCCCGCAGGTGGAAACAGTCTGGGTTCCGGATGAAAAAAGGCGTGAGGAAAGGTACAGGGAAATCATGAGGCAGAATGACTGTATGGGCTGGATGCAGATTATCAAGACCCTGTATCTGAAGAAGCAGAAACGTCTGGCGGAGGGCCGGAAGAACACGGCGCGCGACGAACTGTATCTCAAGCTGGCAGAGGACTTTTTTATACGGAGAATTTGCGGCTGCGCGCTGGATGTGGAAAAGGATGAGGTGGAAGACCTGATCGGCCGGAGAGTGAGGGAAATGGAGATGTGTCTGTGAAGATTATAAATAAGAAGGTAGAGCATAAAAACTATGGAGCGGGAACGATCTGTGCCATGAACGGCGGCAGTGTCTGCGTCGAGTTTGGAAAGCTGTTCGGTATGAAGCGTTTCCCGTATCCGCAGGTGTTTTTTCTGAAGGAACCATGAAGCTGATGGACGAGGCGCTGCAGGAGGAATTAATGGAAGACCTGTTGACTTAACGCCTGTCCGGCAGGAAGAATCTGGAGAACCGAAGGAAGCGGCTGGATCGGCCGCTGTGCCAGCAGAGATGATACTGGCGCAGCGGCCTTTTTATTGTGCAGGAAAGTCCGCGTCCTCTAACTGGTAAGGGCCTTTTGGATATCCGTGAGCTCTGCAATAAGCTCTACACATCGCTCCAGGCCCAGCTTTCCGCTGTTCAGGGCGATATGGTAATTGGGCGCCATGCCCCATTCCCGGCCGGTATAGTACCTGTAATAGACAGATCGCTTCTTGTCCTTCTCTTCCAGACGTTTCAACGGACTTTTTCCGATTCCCCGTAAAGACGGACGATACGTTCCGCCCGGATGTCCGCGTCAGCATGGACGAATACATTGAGGCAGTCCGCCCGTTCCTTTAAAATATAGTCCGCACATCTTCCTACGATGACGCAGGGCCTTTTTCCGCCAGGTCCAGAATGACATTTCTCTGGATTACCCAAAGGAAATCGTCGGCCGACATCCCGTTCATGGCTCCATTCATTCCTCTGGCGGCAAAGGCGTATCCGAAGATGCTATTCGAGGGGGGCATCCTCGCCCTGCTTCTCGATATAGGATTCGTCAAATCCAGTCTCTACAGCTACCTTTTTGACCAGCTCCTTGTCATAATAAGGAATTCCCAGCTTTTCGGCTGTCATTTTTCCCTATGGTGCGCCCTCCGCGCCGAATTCCCGGCTGATGGTAATGATTCGATTATCCATGTGTTTTGACCTCCATTCGCTTTAAACATTTATATTCGTGTGAGACAAGAATAATTGTAAGAATCAGAGAAAGCACATCGGCAATAGGGAGCCGCCCACAGCATTCCCTGTGACGCCGAAGGCCATCGACAGCAGGATGACGCCCGGAACCAGGAAAATGACGTCTCTGGACAGGAAAGGACAGTCGCCTTCACCGGTTTCCGATCGACTGCAGGAAAATACTGCTTGCCTTCTGAACACAGCAGAGCAGAATGCCGCCCAGGAAAATACGGAAGCACATATTAGCGTATTCATTATACAGACCGATCTCGCTGCCGAACAGGCTGACAATGACCTGCGGGCAGAATTCGAAGAGCAGTGTGGCAATGATGCCGACCACCGCATTGGCCGCGATAATATGGCGGTACGTATCGAAGACACGCTTAAAATTACCGGCTCCGTAATTATATCCTGCGACAGGCTGGCCGCCGACTGCAATACCGACTGAAAATGCAATGACGATGCCAAATACCTTCATAACGATTCCAACCACCGAAAGCGGGATATCAGCTCCGTAAATGGATTTAGGTCCAGCGAGCCCGATCATGTTATTGGAGACGCTCATAACGATGACAATAGCGATCTGTGTGATAAAGCTGGAGATCCCAGCTGGCCGATCTGCCTCAGCAGCCGGCCATCCGGAAGAAAACTGGCTTCGAGAAGCGAAAGGATTTCGGTTTCCGGAAATACAGGATGGTGACGAAGCAGGAAGCTGCCTGGCCGATGACTGTGGCGATGGCCGCGCCCCGTACCCCCATGTGGAATACGAAGATGGCGACAGGGTCCAGAATCAGGTTCAGCACGGCCGATTACGGTGGAAAACATGGAATAAGCGGGGAGCCGTCGGCCCGGATCGCCGCATTCATGCCGGAGGCGAAAATATAGAAGGGGATTCCGATCAGAATGACCTCCATATATTCCCTGGCGTAGGGATAGCTGGCCTCCGTTACGCCAAACAGGCGGAGAATCTGGTCTGAAAACAGAAAAGCCGGCTGCGGTCATCACGATACCGATGAATACGGTGGCCAGGATTCCATTGCCGATGCATTTGTGGCTGGTTTCTGATCGCCGCTGCCCAGGGTGAGGCTTAATTTGGCCGCGCTCCCATCTCCGGCTAAAGAGCCAGGGCCAGGAGGCCACGGTGAAGGGATAGACAACATTTGTCGCCGCGTTTCCAAGGTAACCGACGCTCTGCCCGATAAAGATCTGGTCCACGATGTTATAGAGGGCGCTTACCAGCATGGATAGTACACAGGGTACTGAAAATTTCAGCAGAAGTCTGCCGATTGGTTCTGATGCAAGACTGGCGTTTGCATCTCGTTTTGTCTCTGTCATAGATAATCACTCCTTATAAATAAAAACTGCGCGTAATCAAAACGGAAGAATTCCCGCTTATAGACTACACGCAGTTATTGCTGGATTTACATCTATTCTGATTATACGCACATGGCTGAAACGGAAAGGGTGCATTTGTTTCCGTCTGCGGACCATTATAACCGATCGACCCGTACGGATGTAAGAAAAAATTAAATTTTTTAATTTTTGTGAAAAATGCGCATAATAAAGAATATAATATCATTTGCAGAAACCGGCAGGAGCAGAGAGCAGAACACAGTTTTATAATCTATTTTTCACAAAACAGTCACAGTCCGGCATTATAATGCGGTTTAGTAAAAGAAAAGACTGCGACAGGAGGACAAAACATGAGCACAGAAGCTGTAAAACAGGATGAAAGTAAGGGAGAGAAGGCGCGGTTATCTCTTTTCTTTTGATATCTGCCGCATTTTTGATGGCGGAGATTGGACTGATGGATATCTCGTTATTAAAAGCCCCGGAGCTGATCCAGTGGATTTATGATAAGGTGACGCTTCCGGAGAGTCTTCTGTTTATTACCCATTTAAAAGGGCTGTTCGGATTTGCCGTGATGGTGATCAGCTGTCTGCCGGCGCTGGTCCTGATGGGAATCACGGGAGTTGTGATGTCGAAGGCGGCGGAGAAGTAGCAGGAAAGCTATTTAGACATATTTCATAAAAAACAGGCGGAATTCCGTTAAAATCCCTGTGCAAACTAATATATTAGTGCTAATATATTAGTATACGGCAGATGGTGGTCAACTCAGAAACAGGCAGGAAAGCTGTAAACCAATTTTATTTATCATCAGGAGGGAATTCATATGAATATGTCACTTCGCTGGTATGGACCAGGCTATGACACCGTAACACTGGAACAGATCCGTCAGATTCCGGGCGTGAAAGGCGTTATCACAACACTCTACGGGACCCGGCCGGGAGAGGTTTGGGAGAGAAGAGATCAGAAGCTTAAAGAAGACCGTGGAGGAAGCAGGACTCTCCATTCTCGGAATTGAATCGGTCAATGTCCATGACGATATCAAGACTGGTGCGGGAGACAGAGACCGCTATATTGAAAATTACATCAAAACTCTGGAACGTCTGGGCGAGGAAGACATTCATATGGTGTGTTATAACTTTATGCCTGTGTTTGACTGGACACGTTCCTGGCCAGAAAGAGGGCGGACGGCTCTACGGTTCTCGCTTACAATCAGGATATCATCGATCAGATCGATCCGGAGCATATGAGAGAATCCATCGAAGCCATGTCCGCCGGCTATGTAATGCCGGGATGGGAACCGGAGCGTATGGGCAGGCTGGCAGATTTATTTGCTATGTACCGGGAGGTCGATGAGGAGAAGCTGTTCTCCAATCTCGTATATTTTCTGGAAGCCATCGGGCCGGTCTGTGAAAAATATGATATCCGCATGGGAATTCATCCGGATGATCCGGCGTGGCCGATATTCCGGGCTTCCCAGAATCATTACGGATAAGGCTCACATTGAAAAGCTCTTAAGGGCAGTTGACAGGCCGTATAACGGGCTGACTCTCTGCACCGGTTCTCTGGGATCAATCAAAGAACGATATTCCGGGCATCATCGAGGCCGCGAAGGGCAGAATTGCATTTGCCCATGTCAGGAACTTAAAATATAATTCCGAACGGGATTTTGAGGAAGCGGCTCACTTATCTTCCGACGGCTCCATGGATATGTACAGAATTATGAAGACGCTTTGATACCGGATTTGACGGGGGTGATCCGTCCGGATCACGGCCGGGCAATCTGGGGGAAGAAGCAATGCCAGGCTACGGTCTGTATGACCGGGCGCTGGGGGCCATATGTTTGGGGCTTATGGGGAAGCGATCAGAAAAAATGGCTGAAGGATACGAAAAAAGCTGCTGCAAAATCCCTGCCGTTAAGAAAAATACCATGAAGACAGCAGAGACAGCAAAGACAGCAGAAAAGGAAAACAGCGGCAGTCAGGAAGATCGGATGTACGACGTACTGCGGGCGGATATCCTTGATTTAAAACTGAGACCCGGTCTGGTCTTCAGTATAAGGATGTCTGCGACGCATATGAGGTGGGGAGAACGCCGGTCAGGGAAGCGCTGATCCGGCTGTCAAGGAAGGCCTCATCACTTTTTTGCCGCAGAGAGGTACGATGGTATCAATTGATTTCCAGAGAGCTGACAATGAGCGGTTTCTAAGGGCTGCGTGGAAGAACAGGTCATGCTGGAATTCATGGCGTTAAGCGGACCGGACCAGCAGGCCGCGGCTCTTAAAGAATCCTTAGACCGGCAGGAAAAATTGTGAAAGACAGGGGACTGCCGGGCGTTTCTGGAAAGAAGATATGGTGTTCCACTCTGTGTTTTACCAGGGCGCCGACCGGGAAACCTGCGCCCGGATTATTCACGCCAATTCAGGAGATTACCGGCGGATCCGTCTGCTGTCTTTAACGGAGACCGGGATCAGCGACGAGTCGTGCGGCGACACAGGGAACTTATGGAGGCCGTTCTGATGCGGGACGGGAACGGGTACACCGGCTGCTGGCTCTTCATTTAAATAAGATGGTGAAGGAAGAACGGTTCCTGATGGAGAAATATGCGGAAGCTTTACAGGCGGCGAAGCAGTGGAAAAACGGAGAGAACGACGGTTTTGCCCATTTTCTGGTAAGCACGGATTTTCTGGCTGGTCACCCTTCACTAGTACTGCATAGCGTGTGTCGGAAATTTGCCTTTTAAATTGCCATGATACGGCGCTAAAATAAATGAGAGAGGTGTAAATATGAATTTAACAGATACAGGATTACAGGACAGGCAGGCATGGGAGAAAGCGGGATTGCCGTTCCAACCTATGACAGGGCGGCAATGGTGACGAGGACGAAGGAGAACCCTGAATGGGTTCATTTCGGCGCGGGTAATATCTTCCGCGGCTTTATTGCCAATCTTCAGGACGCGCTTCTGGAGGCCGGTCTGGCCCAAACCGGTATTATTGCGGCTGAGACCTTTGATTTTGACATTATGGATAAAATTTATAAACCATTTGACGATCTGGCCCTGTTAATTACCTTAAAGGCGGATGGGGCACGGGAGAAGAAGGTGATTGCATCCATTGCGGAGGGCGTGAAGGCGGATTCCGGTGATCCAAAAGAGTGCGGCGTCTGCGCACCATATTTACAAGCCCCTCCCTTGCAGATGGTATCCTTTACGATCACGGAGAAAGGATATGCACTGAAAGGGGCGGATGGGACGTATTTTCCCATTCGTTCAGAACGATATTGATAATGGGCCGGAGGAGCCATCCGGCCTGCGCCATGGCTGTCGTCTGCGCCCTTTTACTGGTGCGGTACAGACAGGGCGCCGCGCCGCTGGCCGTTGTCAGTATGGATAACTGCTCCCATAACGGGAGAAGCTGTAAGAATTCCATTCTCACCATGGCGGAGGAATGGAAAAAAAAGGCTTTGCGGACGATGGTTTCCTGGAATATTTAAAGAACGAAGAAAGATCGCGTCCCCTGGTCCATGATCGATAAGATTACCCCCAGGCCCAGTGCCGAACTGGCCGGACAGCTGGGAAGCTGACGGAGTCTCCGCCATGCAGCCGGTGATCACTTCTAAGAGGACGTATATGCACCGTTTGTCAATGCGGAGGGGCCGCAGTATCTGGTGATTGAGGATAAATTCCCGGCAGGAAGACCGGCGCTTGAAAAAAGCGGGGGTCTATATGACGGACAGGGATACGGTAAACCGGGTGGAGCGCATGGTAACAACCTGTCTTAAATCCGCTGCACACGGCGCTGGCCGTATATGGCTGTATTCTGGGATACACTTCGATTGCGGAGGAGATGAAGGATCCGAACTGAAGGCCCTGGTAGAAAAAAATCGGGTTGACAGAGGGCATGCCGGTGGTGACGGATCCGAAGATTCTTTCACCGGAAGCGTTTGTCAATGAGGTCATCTGCGACAGGCTTCCGAAATCCGTTTATACCGGATACCCCAGAGAATCGCAAGCGATACGTCCCAGAAGGTGGGAATCCGGTACGGGGAGACGATCAAATCGTATGTGGAACGGTACGGCGACGCGAAGAAACTGACCTTTATCTCCGCTGGCGATTGCCGGATGGTGCCGTTATCTGCTGGCTGTGGATGATGAGCTGAAACCGTTTGAGCTCTCCGCCGATCCGATGATTCCGGAGCTTATGGAATGCTTAAAGGGCGTCGAGGCAGGGAAGCCTGAGACGCAGGACAGTTAAAACCGATTCTGTCCAATGAGAATATTTTTGGCGTTAACTTATTCGACGCCGGAATCGGCAGCCTGACGGAAGCCATGTTCCTGGAGGAGATTGCCGGGGCGGGTGCAGGCAGGAGAGGCGCTTAAGAAGTACCTGGCATAAAGAGAAGGAATAGCGGCTGGTGTCCAGCCTGCTTATTCCTTTTCACGGATTAATATACCTGCGGACCCGCCGGCCTTCTCCCTAGATTGCAACCGGAATCTTATCCGTAAACGCATGGTACTGATAATCCCTCCAGCCGGAAGCTGTCCTTTGTGAAAACTGTAAAAATCATGAATTTCGGACCCATGATAAACTGCGGCGCGTCATAGGGCGTTTTTTCTATCATTTCCTTCACGATCGGTACGCCGTGTCTGTCATAAATGTGGGCATCCGCAATGACATGAACCAGTTCCCGGCCTGTAAGCCGCTTACTGATGCAAACATATGCAGACAAAACGGCGTACTGCGTCACGTTCAGTTATTGGCGGTCAGCATATCCTGAGACCTCTGGTTTAAAATTCCGTTCAATACATTGCCGGAAACGTTAAAGGTCATGCTGTAGGCGCAGGGGTAAAGGTTCATCTCATGCAGATCCTGGTGGTTGTACAGGTTCGTCATAATGCGCCTGCTTAAGGGATTATGCTTCAGATCGAAGAACCCGGTCCACCTGATCGAATTCGCCTTCTTTATACGATACCGTGGATTCCCAGCTGGTACCCGTATGCTTTACCGATACTTCCGGTTTCATCAGCCCAGGAATCCCAGATATGGCTGTTTAAATCATGGATGTTTATTTGATTTTTTTTCTGCCATATCAGAGTAATTCATCAATCGCAGATTTAAAAGCGGTTCTGCGGAGTGTTAAAATCGGGAACTCCTTTGATAAATCATAGCGGTTTATAATTCCAAATTTTTAATGGTATGGGCGGGGGCGCCATCCTCCCAGACCGGACGCACCTAGCTGTCCGTATCCCATACGCCGTTTGATAAGATTTCCCTGCAATTCTGTATGAATAAAGTATCTGCGTAGCTCATGATATTCCTCCGTTAGTGGTAAGTGATTCTGTAACCGGCGGCAGGACCTGTTATTTCTTGAAATATACCTGCAACCGGCTCCATTATACCAGATGTCCAAAGATTCGAACAGGTCATCTCATGAAAATAATTTGCAAAATAATTATATTTGTATATAATGAAGTTTAGAAACAGGACAGGAGGAAACTACATGAAAGCGATTGTGGCAGTTGACGAAGCGTGGGGAATTGGGAAAGACGGTAAATTATTGACCCATCTCCCCGAAGATATGAAATTTTTCAGAACGGTTACAAAAGGGAAAGTGGTCGTTATGGGCAGAAAAACGCTGCAGAGCTTTCCGGATGCGAAACCTTTGAAGAACCGGATCAAATCGTTCTGACATCAGACGCAGCCCTGAACGGTGAAGGGCTTATCGTCTGCCGCAGTGTGGCGGATGCCTTAAGGCAGCTGGAAGGAATACGACAGCGATGATGTCTATATTATTGAGGGCAGAGTGTCTATGAGCAGTTTCTTCCATATTGTGATACGGCGTATGTGACCAGGATGAAGCGTGATTTCGGTGCAGATACCTGGTTTGTGAATCTCGACCAGTCAGGAAGGCTGGGAAGAGACGGAAACAGGGGAAGAGAAAGAGTACGAGGGGCTGCATTTTGCTTTCTGTACTTACAAAACCGGAATTTGCCAGGATTGGTAGAATCAGAACAGGACGGAGGAAAAAGAATGTTAAATGCGAGAGAACAAGCGTAATGAATTTTGAAAATGCCATGGGGCGCAAGAAATCCCATGAACAGCTGGGGGCGTATGGACAGTGGCTACGACGAAGACGGTAATTTTGTGCTGGGTCCCAATGATATGAGCCTGGCCAGACGGTTAAGAAAAAAAGCGGGCAGTGATCACCGTAAATACGTCCGGCAGATTTTTGTATCTGTGGATATTACGGCTCCGCTGTACTGGTGGGAAGGAGTATGATACCTATAAAGTGGCCACCGTGGCAAACTCGACCAGTACGATGCATAAGATTCACAGCAAACCATTTTCCATGGATGATTTCAGCCATGATCACATGACTCCGGATACCCTGGAGTTCATGAATCAGATGGTGGAGTACTTAGAAAAGGTGCGCAGCCGCTATCTGGAGACGAAGAGCAGGGAAGACTGGTATGATATGATCCAACTGCTCCCGTCCAGCTACAACCAGATGAGAACGTGTACCATGAACTATGAATCTTAATTAATATGTACTTTGCGAGAAGAAACCACAAGCTTGCCGAGTGGCACACCTTCTGCGACTGGATCATGACGCTTCCTTATGCAAAGGAGCTGATAGCGGCGGAAGAAGAAAACGAAGAAGCGTGATCCGCTTCGCTGAAAGAGAAAAGAGGTCATCATGAATATATTAGTAACCGTTGACAAAAACTGGGCCATCGGAAATCAGGGACAGCTCCTGGTCTCCATCCCGGAGGACCAGCGCCTTTTGGGAGGAGACTTTAGGGGAATCGTCGTGATGGGACGGAAAACCTTCGAGACGCTTCCGGGAAAGCAGCCGCGCTGTATACCGGAGGTCAACGTAATTCTGTCGAAAGACCGGAATTACCAGGTAAAAGGCGCGGTCGTCTGCCATTCTGTGGACGAGACGTTTGAATTTCTGAAACAATATCCCCCAGGCCTCCGTATTCATCATCATTGGCGGGAAAGAGTATCTACGACCAGTTCCTGCCTTACTGTGATACGGTCCATGTAACCTTCATCGATTATGAATACAGTGCAGACACCCATTTTTCCCAACCTGGACATATCCGAAGACTGGAGCCTGGCGGCGGAAAGCGACGAGCACACCTACTTTAATCTGTGCTACAGTTTCCGGATGTATCGGAAGAAATAAAGGGATCATTATCCTTTATTTTGAGAATTCATATTGTCAGGTTGGAATTTGATGGTAAGATGATATGAGTACCATTTCTCTGATTGTTGGGGAAGGCTATCAGGAAAGGCGTACAGGTATAATTCACCAAAAGAATTAGGAGGATGAAATGTATAGGATTTTAAAAGCAGAGAAATTAGCTGACAAGATCTATCTGATGGACGTAGAAGCGCCAAGGATTGCTAAAGCCTGCCAGCCGGGGAGAATTTGTAATTGTCAGGATGGATGAGAGGGGGGAGAGCGTATTCCTCTCACGATCTGTGACTATGATAGAGAAAAGGGAACCATCACCATCGTGTTCCAGATCGTCGGAGCCAGCACAGAGAGAATGGCCGGTTTGAAGACGGGAGATTCCTTCATCGATTTCGTAGGACCTCTGGGTAATCCGTCCGAGTTTGTTCATGACGATTTTGAAGAAGTAAAAAACAGAAAGTATTTATTCGTAGCCGGCGGCGTGGTACAGCCCGGTATATCCTCAGGTTAAATGGTTAAAAGAACACGGTGTTTCCGTTGATGTCATTATGGGGTTCTAAAACAAAGGATTTACTGATTCTGGAAGACGAGATGCGGACGGTAGCCGGCAATTTGTACGTCACCACTAGACGACGGTTCCTATGAGCGCAAGGGCATGGTTACCGAAGTGATTAAGGACCTGGTGGTAAACCAGGAAAGAAGTACGACGTCTGCGTAGCCATCGGACCGATGATCATGATGAAGTTCACCTGCCTGATGACAAAGGAACTGGGTATTCCGACAATCGTAAGCATTAAATCGGTTATGGTGGATGGAACAGGCATGTGCGGTGCCTGCCGTGTATCCGTGGGCGGAGAAGTGAAGTTCGCCTGTGTGGATGGACCGGAATTTGACGGCCATCTGGTGAATTTTGACGAGGCGATGAAGAGACAGCAGATGTATAAGACGGAAGAAGGCCGTGCGCTGTTAAGACTTCATGAGGGTGCGACCCATCATGGCGGATGCGGCCATTGTGGAGGTGACGAGTAATGGATATGATGAAGAAAGTGCCTGTCAGAGAGCAGGATCCGAAGGTCAGAGCGACAAATTTCGAAGAGGTTTGTCTTGGATATAATGAAGAAGAGGCGAGAGCGGAAGCCAGCCGCTGTTTAAAGTGCAAGAATCCGAAGTGCGTGGGCGGATGTCCCGTTTCCATCGACATTCCGGGCTTTATCAAGGAGGTTCAGGAAGGGAACTACGAGGAGGCCGCGAAGGTAATCGCGAAGTCTTCCGCGCTTCCGCTGTCTGCGGCCGTGTATGCCCGCAGGAGAGCCAGTGTGAAGGCCAGTGCATCCGCGGAATTAAGGGTGAGCCATCTCCATCGGTAAGCTGGAGCGCTTTGTGGCAGAACTGGTCAAGAGAGAACGGCTTCGTTCCGGCGGCTCCGGGAAGACTAACGGCAGGAAGGTAGCCGTGATCGGTTCGCCCCTCCGGCGTAACATGTGCAGGCGATTTGGCGAAGATGGGATACGAGGTGACGATTTTCGAAGCCCTCCACGAGCCGGGCGGCGTACTGACATACGGGATTCCGGAATTCCGTCTCCCGAAGGAAGGCGTAGTACAGCCGAGATCGATAATGAGAAAGCTGGGCGTAAAGATCGAGACAGACGTCATCATCGGCAAGTCGGTGACCATCGACGAACTGCTGGATGAAGAAGGCTTCCAGGCCCGTATTTATCGGTTCCGGAGCAGGACTTCCCAAATTCATGGGAATTCCCGGAGAAAATGCCAACGGTGTATTTTCCGCCAATGAGTATTTTGACGAAGCAATTTAATGAAAGCGTTCCGTGATGATTACGATACGCCGATCGTGGCAGGAAAGAGTCGCGGTAGTCGGCGGCGGAAACGTGGCGATGGATGCCGCGAGAACGGCTTCGGGCCTCGCGCAGACGTACATATTGTATACAGAAGAAGTGAGGCAGAGCTTCCGGCCAGAGCAGAGGAGGTTCACCCACGCAAAGGAAGAGGGAATATCTTCCAATCTTCTGACGAATCCGGTTGAGATTCTTACGGATGACAAATGGCTGGGTGAAAGGCATGAAGTGTATCAGGGATGGAACTGTGAGCCGGACGCTTCCGGAGAAGAAGGCCGGTTGCCTTGAAGGTTCTGAGTTTGTCATTGAGGTGGATACGGTTATCATGTCTCTCGGAACTTCACCGAATCGCTCATCTCGCTACCACAAAGGGGCTTGAGACAACCGCAGAAAATGTATTGTTGCGGAGGAATCAAACGGCAGCGGACCACCAAAAGGAAGGCGCGTATACGCTGGCGGAGATGCCGTTACGGGCTGCCACCGTGATTCTCGCCATGGAGGCGGGACGTGCCGGGCGAGCGAGGAATTCATGAGTATTTGTCCAGGACAGGAAGCTGCGGAATAAGAAGCTGATCAGAATAAGAATAACAGGATGCAGAGGGTACGCCTGAGCATGGCAGCCCTTCCTGCTGATATCCTGTGTTGTTTGAAGGTGTGTATGAGTAAGAAAAATTGATTTCTTTGCACGGTCATATCTTTACGTCTCTGACGGGACTGGCCCCTGCCGATTATGGCCACAGCGCTGGTCCAGACGGCATACAGCCTGACGGATATGGCGTGGATTGGCCTGGTGGGGTCTCCCGCCGTGGCGGCAGTAGGGAGCAGCCAGCATGTATACGTGGCTTTCCCAGGGCGTCGTGGCTCTGGCCAAGATGGAGGCCAGGTAAAGGTTGCCCATTCTCTTGGAAGCGGGAAACCGGAGGAGGCTGCTAAATTCGCGGCGGGTGCGATTCAGATGGGCGTTCTGTTTGCGCTGATGTTTGCCGCTGTTACAGTCTTTGGAGCCCGTCCGCTCATTGGATTTTTCGGATTGAGTGACGGAGCCATTATTCACAATGCACAGGTGTATTTAAAGATCACCTGTGGTTTGATTCTGTTTTCTTTTTTAAATGCGATCATTACCGGAATTCTGACGGCGATGGGGACAGCAAAAACCCGTTTATCGCCAATGTCATCGGGCTCGTCGCGAATATGATCCTCGATCCGGTTTTTATTATTCGGCATCGGACCGTTTCCGGCACTTGGCGTTACCGGAGCGGCCGTGGCCACGGGTTACGGCTCAGATGATTGTAACAATTGTATTTCTCGTGGTTGTGAAAAGGACAGGCTGGTGTTCGATAAGGTCCGGTTCCTGGAACGGATTCCGCGGGATTATTTTAAGGTGATGGTGCGGATCGGTCTTCCGGCCGCAGTCCAGAATCTGATCTATACCAGTATTTCCATGGTGCTGACCAGGTTTGTGGCAGGCTTTGGAGATGCGGCTGTGGCGGTTCAGAGTAGGAAGCCAGATCGAATCCATTTCCTGGATGACGGCGGATGGATTCGCGGCGGCCATTAATTCCTTTATCGGCCAGAACTACGGCGGGCGCCAGTACCGCCGGGTGAAAAAGGTTATATGACGGCTGTCGGCGTCATGTTTGTATGGGGACTTTTTCTGCTCGGGGTGCTGATCGGATTTCCCAAACAGATATTCGGGCTGTTTATCCATGAGGCGGATATTATTCCATGGGGATCAGCTATCTCGTTATTTTAGGGTTCTCTCAGATGTTTATGTGCGTCGAGCTGACGACGGTCGGAGCTCTGTCCGGTCTCGGCAAAAACGCTGCTCTGTTCTGTGATCAGCGTTGTATTCACCTCGGCGAGAATACCGCTGGCCATGATTTTGAGCAGTTCGCCGCTGGCTTTGGAGACGGGATCTGGTGGGCATTTACGATTTCCAGTGATGAAAGGGATTCTTTTTTATCTGTTTTTCTGTATGTATCGGAAAGCTTCCGGAGGATGGCGCACTGGCGTCATGGTGAGGGATTTAGGGGGGAGTTGCAAATGAAGAAACCGATGACACAGGAGGAACGGTTTGTACAGATGATTGAAACGCCGGTTTCACGCTGATCCCGCGGCTGGCGGTTCCAACCATCATCAGTATGCTGGTGACCTCAATCTATAATATGGCGGACACCTTTTTGTCAGCCCAGATCGGAACCAGCGCGTCCGGGGCGGTGGGCGTCATGTTCTCCGCCATGGCCATGATACAGGCCATCGGATTCACTCTGGGATGGGGAGCGGGAACTAATCTCGCGTTCCCTGGGAGACCGAAACGGAGGGGAAGCGGATAAATCAGCGGCTACCGCATTTTTTACGGCACTGATAATCGGAATACTCATTACGATCGTCGGACTGACCTTCCTGCGGCCGCTGGTATTCCTTCTGGGAGCGACGGAAACCATCGCTCCCTATGCGATGGACTATGGAATCTATATTCTGATTGCCGCTCCGTTTATGATGTCTTCCTTTGTCATGAACAACATTCTCCGTGCTCAGGAAATGCCATGTATTCCATGATTGGAATCACTGCAGGCGGTATTTTGAACATGATTCTCGATCCTGTTTTTAATCTTTGGATTTCACATGGGAATTGCCGGGCGGCCGTTGCGACGATGGTGAGTCAGATGATCAGCTTTGGAATCCTGTTCTATCAGTGTAATTTCAGGGAAGGAACAGATCCGGCTGAGGCTTGCCAATTTTACACCCACCTGGAAAGATGTATGGAGAGATTCTGCGCCGGACTCCCCTCCTTCTCCCGCCAGGGTCTTGCCAGTGTGGCGACGGTGATCTTAAATTTTGCGGCCGGACCGTTTGGCGATTCAGCGATTGCGGCCATGTCGATTGTCTCCAGATTTATGATGTTCATTAACTCAGCTCTCATCGGTTTCGGCCAGGGCTTTCAGCCGGTATGCGGCTTTAATTTCGGTGCGAAGCGGTATGACCGTGTGCTGGAGGCGTTCTGGTTCTGCGTGAAGGTGGCAATTACGATGCTGACCTGTTTCGGAATCATTGCGTTTGCAGTCAGCCGTCCGATTATTACCGCATTCCGCCGGGAAGATATAGAGGTGATCCGGATCGGTACGCTTGCGCTGCGGCTCCAGATCTTGACGCTTGCCGCTTCAGGCGTGGGTGATCATGGTGAACATGCTGACCCAGTCCATCGGATACGGGTTCCGCGCTTCGCTGGTAGCCATGGGACGCCAGGGACTGTTTTAATCCCCTTCCTGCTTATTCTCCCGAGAATCTGCGGAATTCTGGGGGTTCAGCTGGCCCAGCCGGTGGCCGGATGTCTTTACCTTTGCGCTGGCGACCTTCATTGTGCTGAGAAAACCATGCAGGACAGAAAATGAGGAATTGGAAAGCCATGTGAGAAAGAGAACATGTTAACAGAAAATAAAAAAATATAAATATATAAAAAAGGGTTGAATTTTACCTATGGTTTCGGTTAACATAAGAGTTAGAGTGTTTTCTACATAAAATTCCAGATGAAAATAGAGCGAAGGACCAGCGATGAATATAAAAATACAGTTTAGAAGCAATCATTTTTCGGAAGTGGGCTGAGAAGAATCGGCTGCAGTCTGTTAATCGGAAGTATGGTATGTACACAGACAGTTCCCGCCTGGGCGACATCAAGGCGGAAAAAGAGAAAAAAGAGGCACAGCAGAAGCTGGGACGAGGCCAAGAAAAAGCGGAGGCAGCAGAGGCTAACAAGAACGCCGTCAGCGCACAGGTATCGAAGCTGACCTCAGATTAACGGCTCTGCTCACCGATATCCAGTTCCTCGAGACGGATATCGCCAACAAGGAAGCCGACATCAAGCAGGCGGAAATCGATTACGAGGCAGCTAAAAAAGAAGAAGAAAAGCAGTATGCTGCCTATGAAAAAGCGGATTCAGTATGTATGAGAAGGGCGATGGAGTACCTTGATATCTTTTTGCAGGTAAAGAGTATGGCGGATCTGTTAAACAAAGCGGAGTATGTGGAAAGCATTTATTCCATGACAGGAAAGATGCTGGATACGTATCAGGAGACAAAGCAGCAGGTGGCTGACAACAAGGCGCAGCTGGAGAATGACAAGGGAGATGGAGGTTAATGGAGCTGGAGCCCAGGGGCAGAGATCTCAGCTGACCACCATCGCTCAATACAAGAAGAAGGAAGTCAGCAATTTTGACGCCCAGTTAGCCCAGGCGAAGAGTGACGCGGCGGCTTATGCCAAGACGGTAGAGAAGAAGAACCAGGAGATTCAGAAGGCGAAAGAGGAAGAGGCCAGAAAGCAGAAGGCGGCCGAGGAAGCCAGAAAAAGAAGGCAGAAGCAGCGGCAAAGAAAAGCGGCGGCCACGTCTACTTCTAAGAAGACATCGGCCAACGATAATATACCGGTCCTGCCGCGGTAAAGAGCAGCGGCGGTTCGGCAGAAGGACGCGCGGTTGCGGATTACGGTTTGCAGTTTGTTGGAAATCCCTACGTATACGGCGGGACGAGCTTAACCAACGGAGCTGACTGTTCCGGTTTCGTGCAGCAGGTATACAAGCATTTCGGCTACTCACTTCCGAGAAGCTCTTCGGAGCAGTTCTGCGGGACGCGAGGTGTCTTACCGGAGGCGCAGCCGGGAGATTTGATCTGCTACGCCGGCCACGTTGCGATTTATATCGGAAACGGGCAGATTGTTCACGCCAGCACGCCGTCGACAGGAATTAAAGTCGGTACGGCTACATACAGGACGATTTTATCAGTCAGAAGAATTGTATAGGCTGAGTATGCACTGTGAGGGTCATCCAGTGCGGGATAAAATCGTATAAAGTGAGATTAATCATATGAAACAGCAGAATGACTGGTATACGGGCATCAACCATTATGACAATTATGTGGAGAAGGAGATCGGGATCGAACGCCGAAGCATCGACGGGCCTACCGAACCGTATCTCCATGAGCGGGTGGAGCTCTTCTATGTGTTGTCCGGAAAGGGCACCATATCGGTAAACGGGTATGCCTACGACGCGGTGCCGGGCAGTCTGTTCTGCTTGTATTCCCATCACTTCCACCATGTGGAGGCGGTGGAGAGAAGCTCGATGTGGCGGTGATCCGGTTCCACATCGGGCTTTTATGTATATGAGCTGGGAACGGCATCCGAAGCATGCCAACGCCCGGCTGGTGATGATACGAGGCCTGTGGTACAGCTCTCCCGGGGGAAGAGAGGGAAGAGGTGGAGGCGCTGGTGAAAAGCCTTTCGTGAGGAGAAGGAGGCGCGGTTTGAGCGGCTGAATATGATTGAGTACAAGACGCTGGAGCTGCACGCTTATTACTGCCGGTACGCCTATGAGGAAATCGGGAAAAGGCCGCGAAAAGGAGCGACCGTGTGGAGTATGATTGAGAAAGTGATACTCGCCACGGGAGAGGATATTACGCTGGAGGATATGACGGAGGAGGAAGGGATCAGTCCAGAAACGCTGAACCGGAGAATGAAGGAGGCATGTGGATTTACCTTTTTTTTCAGCTCAAACAGTTCGGTAAGGTGGATCAATGCCTGCGCACTGCTGCATTTCCTCCGGAATTGTCCATGGAATATATCAGTGACCAGCTGAATTTTTCTTCTGCCGCCGCATTTTACATAAGGTATTTAAGCAGTACTGCGGATGACTCCTCGGGGAGTATCAGGCGAAAAGCATCGGGATTATGCCGCCAGGGGGAGCGGGGCCGGTCCGGCGATGCAGTTCCTGCAGTATATTCATATTCATTTTCCGAGGATATCACCCTCCTGGATTTGTGTGAGAAGTTCTGTATGAAGCCATATACGGTGAAACAGATTTTTAAACAGGTGTTTGGGAATCCGTTCGAAGAGCTGCTGGCCCAGGTCCGCGTCTCCTATGCCTGTTCGTTTCTGCGGACAGGGGACAGGACGGTTCTGGAAATCGCCTCTCTGTGCGGTTTTAACTCACAGTCTACCTTTCAGCGGCATTTTAAACGGTGGATGAACCAGACGCCGGAGGAGTACCGGGAAATAATGAGGGAGAGAGGCGCCAGGAACATGAGGCCCGCGCGGCCTGACAAAAAATGATAATAAAACTTTATAATGTGAATATAAGGAGAAGCCCTTCTTTGCTATAATGAAAGTATCATGTTCAATATGCGAAGGAGGTTTTTTCTATGTATGACAGATTATTTTCTCCGATTCAGATCAGGGGTCTGGAGCTGAAAAACAGGGGTGGTTCTGCCAGCCATGGGGTACCCGTATGGCAGGGGAAAAGGGAGAAATTACACCGAGACTCGTTGCTTACCACGCCAAAGCCAGGCGGCCGGAGGTCCTGCGGCTTAAACATCGTGGAGGTGGCTGCGGTACATACGCCCAGCGCTCCCGCACACTTTGTATCCATCAGACGACAGCCTGATGGGGGCATAAGAAGCTGACGGATGCCATCCACCGAGAACGGCGGAAAGCGGGGCTGATCCAGTTGTGGAGGGATCCATTGCCAACCACATTTGACCCCAGAGCAGAGATGCTGGTGGTCAACGATATGGAATTTGCCGGAAAGAAGCTTTGACGGCTATAACACCGGAAGGAATCCGGGGAGATCGTGGAGTGCTATAAAACATGCGGCGCGGCGCGCGTTGTGTGGAGGCGGGATACGACTGTATTGGAATTCCACTGCGCTCATAACTATCTGCCTCATTCCTTTTTAAGCGGAGGCCTTAATCACAGGACGGACGAGTATGGAGGAAGCTTTGAGAACCGGTCGAGATTTCCGCGCTGGAGTGCATCAGGGCGATCCGCGCCAATATCCCCGGGGATATGCCGCCGTCTGGCGCGCATCGACGCTCACGATGATTATCTGCCGGGCGGGCTTACCATCGAAGAAATCATCGAATTCTGCTGTATAGCCGGGGAAAATGGAGTGGACGTTCTCTGGACGTGTCCAGGGGAAATATCATCACAGCTGCGGTTCGGTATATGAGGTTCCCCATTGATAGTTCCTGAGGGGCCTTCAATGTGAGAATGCCGCGGAATCAGAAGAGAAACGAAGATGGTGACCATTGCCGTAGGCCGGATCAATACGGCGGAGCAGGCCAGAAATTGAAAGGCGGATAAGGCCGATCTGATTGTCATGGGAAGAGCCCAGCTGGCCGATCCGGAGTTTTGCAACAAGGCGAAGGAGGGCAGAACAGAGGATATCATCCACTGCGTCGGCTGTAATCAGGGCTGCTATGATGGATTCTGTGATTTAAGGAACAGGCCGTTTATCACATGTCTGAGAAATCCGTGCCTGGGGCATGAGGAGGAGTGGAAGCTACAAAGGCGGAGACTCCGAAACGGGGTTTATATCGCAGGCGGAGGAATGGCCGGAGGCGGCCGGGTGCTTCATGAGCGAGGGCACCAGCCGGTTATCTTTTGAGGCGGGCGACCGTCTGGGAGGTCAGTTTATCACGGCGGGCCAGGCTCCGGGAAAAGCGGAGATGAAGCAGGCAGCCGTCTCCTTTGGGCGGCTGGTGGAACGGTCCGGTGTGGAGGTTCGCTGCCATACGCCGCTCACCGCAGAGCTTATTCAGGAAGAAAAACCGGATGCCGTGATTGCGGCCATCGGATCGGCTCCTGTTGCGCTTAAGCTTCCGGGGGAGTGAAAAGAAAAATGGTCTGTCAGGCCAACGCCGTTCTGGAGCATGAAATGGAGCCGGAAGGAGATGTATGCGTGATCGGAGGCGGTTTGGTGGGGCTTGAAACCGCAGATGCGCTGGCGGCAGCCGGACACGCTGTGAAGGTGCTGGAAATGAAGGAGAAAGCGGGGGAAGATTTAGGCATGCCCGGAAGATTGCCGTGATGCAGAAGCTTGGCGGTGAAGGCGTGATAATCACAAAGCGCCTTATGTCTCGAAATCAATGAGACCGGAGTCGTAGTCGATACACCGGAGGGAAAACGGACTGTGGCCTGTGACAGTGTAGTTCTGGCTGTGGGATCCGTCTCCAGGGACAGCAGTGCATTGAGAGAAGCCTGTGAGAGCGCCGGAATTGAGTTTACTGTCATTGGCGATGCGAAACAGGCAAGGCGGGCGATCGATGCGGTGGCGGAAGGTTTTGAGGCTGCGAGAAGCCTGTAGGCAGAGAATGCGGAGCTTGTTTTGCCGCAAATAGAGCGTTCAACAGAAGAGGAGGAATGATCCATGAAATCCAGATTACTGGAAGAACTGAAGATAGGGTCCATGACTGTTAAAAATGCCGTTTTTATGGCGCCCATGTCTCGGATACGAGAGTCCGGATGGGACGGTCAATGAGACGATGCAGGAATACTGGCTGGCAAGAGCCAGAGGAGGCGTTGGCTGTATCATTACCGATGCGCTTTCTGTCGACCCGGATGTGCCGTATCTGGGAAATACTCTGTGCTTTAGAAATGAAGAGAGCATTGCATCCTACCGCCGTTTTACAGACAGAATCCATGAGTACGGGACAAAAAATAATTCCGCAGATCACCCATCCCGGGACCGGAGAGTGTCAGCGCGTTCCGGGGCATACCGCCCATGGCCAGCAGCGTGTACTTAAATTCCATGGCTCAGAAGACACAGGGCTGTCACACTGGAGGAAATTCCGGGATCATACAGAAATACGCAAAGGCGCATACGATGCCAAGCGCGCCGGTCTTTGACGGAATCGAACTGCACTGCGCCCATGCGTATATGCTGTTGGGCTCATTTTTATCACCCATGAGGAACAAACGGACGGACCGTTACGGCGGAAGCCTCGACAACCGGGCACGCCTGCTGTGTGAAGTCCTGGATGCGATTCGGGAGTCCTGCGGTCCCTGATTTCCCGATTATTCTTCGCATGTCGGGAAGCTGAACGGGATGAACAGGGCAAATACACTGGAAGACATGAAGTATCTCGTCCCTGTTTTGGAACGGCACGGAGTGGCTGCGTTTTGAAATCAGCGGGGGAACCCAGTATGAGCGGTGCAATAAGATTATTCCGTGTCACGGAGAGGTGCAGGGCGTCAATGTTCCGGAGGCAGAAGCGCTTCATGAGGCTGCGTCAGTCCCGGTTATTGTGGTGGGTAAAATTAATGAGCCGCGCTTTGCCGGGTATCTCGTTGATTCGGGGAAGGTGGACGGTGTAGTGCTGGGGCGTGCGCCCTGATTGCGGATCCCGACTTTGTAAATAAGATGGAAGCCGGAGATTACGAAGGAATTGCACCGTGTGCGGCCTGTGCCATCGGCTGTGTAGGGGAACAGACAAAACGTCACCCGGCCTCCTGTGTGATCAATCCGGCGGCAGGAAGAGAAAAAGAGCTGGAGCTTACGAAAACGGAGCAGCCGAAACGAGTGGTGATTGTGGGCGGCGGAATCGGCGGAATGGCCTGCGCCAGGGCATTTGCGGTACGCGGCCATGAGGTGGTACTTCTGGAGCGGGAAATGGAGCTGGGAGGCCAGATGCGGCTTGCCTGCATTCCACCCCATAAGCAGGAACTGAGCAAGTGGATCGTCTATCTGGAGCATGAACTGGAACGGCTGTCCGTAGACGTCCGGCTGAATACGGCAGCCGACAGGGCTGTCATAGACGGCCTTGCTCCCGAGGTGCTGATTCTGGCCACCGGCGCCAAAGAGATGCTCCGCCGGTGCCGGGAATCGATCGGAACAGGCGTGACGGCCTGGCAGGTGCTGAGGGGGAGACGGTAATCCCCGGAGGAAATGTTCTGGTGGTCGGAGGCGGTATGGTAGGGTGTGAGATCTGTGAATATCTGATGCATCAGAAACGCGGATTCTGTC
>VOFH01003274.1_pt1 | contig 36802 bp, 60 predicted proteins | sample 5384091 | NCBI WGS metagenome assembly VOFH01 (sample SAMN12384727, study PRJNA508395) | human gut metagenome | isolation source: healthy gut G | host: Homo sapiens
TACTTCGTTCAAGTTACGTATTTTCATAGAGGAAAGAACCGATATGCCTCCATCCTGGCCATTTACCTGTATCATAATTTGTTCCTTTCTGCCGGTTCCGATTGCAGTGGCTCTGCTTCATAGGCCTTTAAGCCTCCCCGATTTCCTCAGGACGCACCATGGTGTGACCCGGCAATGCGTAAGTATCATTATCCTTTATAAAGCCTCGTGGCCTTAGGAGCCCGCCGCGGCTCTATTTTGTACATCAGTGTTTATCGCATAATGCGCACCTGTACTTCGGCTCTTCTTTAAAGAACGTCTCGAACTTCTGGCTATTAAGTTGTCGATATGTTTTTCATATTCATGTCCTGCTCGGTACCATTTCAGACATTTCGTTGTCCTTATCGGACAATAAGAATCATACTACAACTTTTGGATACGTCAAGACCTTTTTTTGGACATTTTTTTAAAATTATTTTTAGATATTACTTGATTTTTTGTCCGTAATAGTCTATAATGTAGTTACAGCAAGGGAAAGGACGTTTTAAAATGAGTGAACAAGAAGCAAATTGTATGAAATTATGGGAAAAATGCTTAAAGAAGTTAGACTTAAAGCAGGTTTTACTCTCGAGCAGGAGGAGAAAAGATGGGGTCATCATGCAAAGACCATACAAAGATATGAGACCGGTCAGAGAAAGATAAGCATGGGATAAACTCATGGAGCCTCCTCACTCTTCGGCGTGGATTACACTTCGTTTATCTCCGCCGCCAAAAGGCGTCTGTCTGAGGAGACTTCAGCGGATTTTGCCGGCGATCATCAAGCCGAAGACGGCTACTACCTTGATGATGAAGTGGCAAAGATAGCGCAGCAGGTATACGAAAAGACCCGAACTTCGCATGCTGTTCAGCGCATCCAAAAAGACGTAAGCGCGGGAAGACCTCAGAGCCGTTATTGCTTTGGTTGACCGTATGAAGAAGGAAGATGATTAGCATATGTACGATCCAAATTACGCAAAGGTGATATTTCTCGATTTACCCTGCGCCGTTCACGGCTTTGTAGTAAGCGACGGCTTTGATTTCTACACCATAGTCTTAAATTCAAGACTCAGTTATGAAATGCAAAGAAGTTTACATGCACGAAGTTTCACATATCGAAAACGGCGACATATCAAGGATGCAGGATATCAACGCGATCTCATGGAAGACTGCGGCGCAGATATAATAGAAGCTTTGCGCCACCAGCTATGCACATAGAAAATAAGAGGGCGGCAGACTGCCTTACCCATGTTCTAAAAAACGGAAAAGGTTTTGATACCTTTTCCGTTTTTTATTTAAAACGTCTGTATTTTCATAGCATCACGGCAGGGAGCGAGAGAAATGTAACCCGGCATAGCTTAAAGCCCTCTTTAAAGCTGTCGGGTCATAGGTCGTCCGTCGATTTATTTTATTTTTGTTCCTGCAAAAACTCTCCTGCCGAGATATTATGTGCCGCAGCTTTGGCAGACGAATATGCAAACTTTAGATTACATCCGCTGCGTGCCTCCGTCCACGCCAACTGCTCGCACCGATAAAAGTATAAATCTCTGGCAATGTCTCATGTTTCCATTACTGCGGAAGTTTTGGCGACATAATGATACACCTCCGCCGGTGGCCGCATAGCTTCGCTTGAATCCTCCGATTTTGCGTATGAAGCTTTATATCTCTGTCAGAACTTCCGAAGGAGATACTCTATCTGCTCTTCCTGCAAGCTGTGACACTTTTCTTGTCAGCACATGATAAATTTTGTCTGCCATGGCCTGGGCAAAATCTTAGGAAGGCGCCTGATTTTCGCTCATATAGGTCTGGGGCGATCATGCCGTTTCCCGGAAAATCCTTGGTGCTAAAGCGTCCCTGTGATCGCCTGTCATGCCGGAGTCAGAGAAAGTTCTGAGATTTCCAGACGCCGGGCCACATGCATATCTGGTTGGTCTAGTAGCTGGCAGGTCCGGATAAGAGCGCCTTTACTTTTGTAAACACTAAGTCTCCTGCAAAGCCCCTGAGTCTCTTTCCATCTCTCTGTCTACTATATACGCTTCATGTTCTCTGAAGCGACGCCGCTTGGGGTCGCTGACCTATAATCTCCCACATTATGCACGTGAGAACAGGTCTTGGCTCCTGCTGTCTATGTTAAAGGATCTCTGATAATATATTCAGCATCTTTCCTGTCCGAACCTGTACCGTGCATAGAACAGCCGCCGGTGGCTATGACGAGATATTTTGGCATCGATAGCTCTTTTCGGCGCATGAGATCGTAAAAGCGGCTTATGTAGCTCCTCGCGCCGCCGGCAGGCCATTCGGATGACTTCCGACTCTCTCGACAGCGATTGCCTTTTCTTCGCTGGATCTCCGGCAGAGGAATCTCAGGAACATCGGCTGAGGCCATGGAGGCGGGAAATACTTTGCCGTCACTCTCGTTCTGTGAGCGGTACTCCTATGCTCTCAAAATCGCACAACTGCGGTTGTTTATATCTTGCAGTCCTCTTAATACGCTCCCCTTGTCGCATAATGGCCTATAAATTCCTTGATAGAGCCGCCGTAGTCATTGCGTTGCCGTTTTACGTCAGAGTTTTCTTCCGACCTTTTGATTTCTTCTCCAGGACGGGCAGAAGACTCAGCGCCCCATCAAGACTGCAGGCGCGGTAAAGCCCTGCAGCCCCACCGCCTACTACTATTATAGTTTCATAATAAACCACATCCATATTCACCTTTAAATCCATATTTGGGCTTTGCGATTTACGACATCAAAGTTCTGATCTGTCAGCAAGCAAAATACAGCGGATTATCGTTTACGCCTCATATATCATACTCGTTTATACCATGATCTCGCCTGCCGCATTGAGGACGAGGAAGAAGTTTATCGTCCTTCGTCTCTTTATCTAATTTTTCTTCACGCCTTTTCAAAATGAATATCTATAACGCCGACGCCTCTCGACAAGTCGGCAGACGATTCACCGTTCTTATAGCTTCCCTCAGCCACGTCTTTTTCCCATGCCGCCGTATCTCGACGATCCATCGTAGTCTATTACATTGAGCATATCATCATAGCAGCGATCAGCGCCGCCCTCGCCGTTCTATAATCGTACCAGTATGAATCACCGTTATGATCTATGCTCTTTATCTTATCTACATTTATATAAGTATCTACTCTTTCCACGTATTCTTCCACAGCTGAGCAGATCGTTTAGATTTCAATTGCACCATAAACCAGCACTATAATATTATATCTGGCTCAGATTGCTTTCCGTTTTTCAGATGATAATTTATGTTTATATATTCGTTATATACATAGATTTTTGTTTCTTTATCGGTAAGAAGGAGATTTCATACCGATATCTGTAGAGATCTCTTCATCTACTATATGAATACAGGTATCTATGATGTACTGATGGAAAGCTTGCGAGGTCAGTTCTATAGCCTCCGGCGAAGTGACAGAGGCTTGTTGTTCACATACTCTGGCCTGCGTCTCCATTACGCCCAGGTTAGCCATCGTAGCCTTCCACCAGGCCCGACATCTCGGCGGAACTCTACCTGGTCCGCCTCGGGCACTCTGTTTCAATCCCGAAAATATCGAAGACGGTTTATGGATATGAAAACAGCCGCTATACACATATATATCGCCATCGAACGCAGGAGCCCTCTGTTGGAATATCCTGACGCTTCTGTTTACTTACTATCTTAGTCACGGCGAAGGTAAACAGTATGCCCAATATCATACCGACTATTATAAATACTCTCTGGCGCAAAATTCCAGGCCAAAGTCCGAAGGCGCCATTCCTTAATGAATACGGTGAGGTAGGTGCATATCTCTTCAAAGGTTCTGGGAAAGCATGGAATTTCCCACAGGTTCAGGTTTTCTCGTCCTGTATATCTCCTTTCGATACTGCTCCCAGCGCAAGACCTGCTATGAAATAGATTCCGTATGCCTTGAGGGTGAGAGGCTGGAAATAGAACATCAGGGCGAATACAGGTTAGTCTTGACTGAGGAAACCAGCACCCTTCGGGAAGCGTATGGGAGAATCCCGCCATAAAGATCTCTCCGTAAGTCTTTATTATGAACGTGACGAAGCGGTGCTATGACCATCATGATTCCTACGGCTATGAGGTTCATATATACGGTGCCGGTGAGAGACCAGCCAGCACGGCTGCGTGCCGTAGAAAAAGCTATCATGGACAGCGAACTTATAAAACCATATTGACCATGTCCTAAACTGTTGCATGATCTCGGTACTCGGAGCTATGGCGCAGTAAAAAGCAGCGCAATCAGCGCCACCGGTATCAGACACAGTATCCATCCGCTCAGATAATATGAATTGAACAGGCGATTCTTTGACATGGGAAGGCGTGAAGCATCAGAGCCTTAGATTTTCTCAATGCAGGTAGCCCATCGCGATAGACGCCGAAACTACCGGCGCTATTATCAGAAAGCCATATGCGGTAAATAAATTTGCAAAAAGATTCCTGTTATATAATTCAGCTCGAATATGTTTCAGATTTGAGAGCACCGGAAATATGCCGGCAAAGAAGTACATCACGAAGGATAGGCCAGAGATACCAATCACATTTTTGAAACATTCTCTTAGAGGCCATGAAAGGCTGAAATATTTTTTATTCTGCACTTCGGCCACCTCCAAGCTTTTCTAGTAAATATCTTCTATGGAAACCGGCATCTCTCCAGTCTCCCCTGAATATCATCTTTCCCCCTGCTATTATGCCTATATAATCGCATACGTCTTCCATCTCTCGCATTTGTGAGATTGAAATAGAATCATTTCACGTTCGGCCACATCGCCCATTATATAGCCATAATTTTCTGCCGCACTATAGGATCGAGCCCGTCTATAGGTTCGTCCAGTATCCAGATAATCAGGCATAGCCGACATAGCCAGGCAGGCTGCCTGTTTTACGCATCTTTTGAGAAATTCCCCATATTTCTCCAACGTCTATTTTGAAGTCTTCTGTCATCCTTTCGAAACCGTTCGTCATTCCCCCGCTCATATATGTCCTTATAATACCCCCTCATCGTCTTTCAAACTGTAACCTCGGAAGAAAAATACCTCGTCCGGTATGATGAGCACTCTCTCTTTGAGTTTTTCGTTATCTATTACCGGCTGCCCGTCTATGGCGACGGTTCCCGAATCTGAGCAACAAAACCGGCGGGTGTTTTATTACAGTTTTTTCCCCCGTTAAGACCCATCAGACCGTAAACAGAACCCTTTGGAACGATACAGGCTAAAGTTATCCAGAACTCTTATATCCTCATATGTTTTTGCAAAGATTTTCTATTCTGATCACAGGTGTTCTTCCTTTTCTTCGATTGTTCAATCGCAATTTTGTAAGCTTCTTCATGCTAGCTAAGACCGAGAAACAGTAGTTCCCTGAACGCCCCCCCTTATGGCGTCTTTAGCCTTGCAAAAGACCTTCTTCATCAGGCACTATGCTCTTTTTATCCGCAACAAAGGTCCCCCGAAGACGTGTAGATATAGCCCTGGCGTTCAAGTTCTCTGTAAGACTTCTGGATGGTATTGGGGTTGACCCCAAGTTCGAGACAGTTCTCTTACCGAAGGCATCTTAGCTCCGGTCTGCAACTGGCCCATCATAATCTGCTCTTTGAACTTATCCACTATCTGGTCATATATTGATTTGTTGTTACGCAAATCAAGCTGAAACATAGCTTACCTCCCTTTTCACCCTAAGTGTACCATGCACCATAGTACACTGTCAATATTTACACTTTTCAACCGCCGGTTTCATGTTACAATTTGCTATACATACACTTCTCTAAAAAAAAAGGTCGCGATTTGGATCGATTCGATGAAGAAAAAAAAGACGGGTTCAATATTATTCGACGGGCGTTTTCTACGACGAAGAACGCTTTTGACGACAGATACGGTTCCTACGTAGACGCCGGGAGAAGGAGAGGACTTCCCTCCTGGGCAAAGGCAGTAATAATCATAGTTCTCATACTCGTGGCTATAGCCATATTTATGGCCAGGTGCAGCAGCATCATAGGCGGTATCGCCGGAGATTCTGATTCTTCGGAAGTCACCACTAATTTCGGTCATGATTATATAGAGTCTTATACGTTATCGACACCATAGATGAGTACGGAAGCGGTTCTTACAATCATCAGTATCTTCTAAACGCCATAGATTCCATGGCAGAAGACGACCGCAACAGGGGTATGATCCTGTACCCGTGAATCCTGGCGGAAGCGTCCATGCGCTGATGAGGCTTACTTAAAGATAAGGATTATCAGGGAGACTACGGGCCGGCCTGTCTACTCGTCGATGCAGTCGCAGGCAACTTCAGGCGGCTATTATCGTATCTCTCGGTCTGTGCGATAATCATCGCCAACAGAAACTGCTGGACCGGATCTATAGGCGTCACCATGGGCACATTTATAGATATAAGCGGTCTGCTGTCTGATCTGGGCATAAATACAGAGACGATAACTTCCGGAGCCAACAAGTCCATGGGAAGCAACACGGAACCTATGACAGACGAGTAGGCTATATTCCAGTCCCTTACAGATGAAGCCTACGTGAGCAGCTACAAGGCTTCCATAGTAGCAGAAGGCAGAGGCATGTCCAACGAGTAGGCAAGAGAACTGGCTGACGGAAAGAATATACTCCGCCTCCAGCAGGCAGTACAACGGTCTGGTGGATGAGATAGGAACTTTTGAAGAGGCCGTAAGCGATATGGCCGCAGTCTACGGCATGGAAGATGTGTATGTAGAATATTTCCAGTCCAAGTCCTATGCAAGTCTTTTCCGACCTTGCTGGGTATCATAGCAGACCAGAAAGGTTCTTCGTCTGTCACAGACGCCGAGACCATAGAAGCGCTGATCGAGCTCAACGGCAGCTTCAGGCTGAGCTTCATGAGCAATGTCTAAATAACCATTGATTCAGTCGACTTTTTATGATAAAATAATATATTATTAGATTGGAGAAACACTCATGAAAAGAATCAAAACTTTTAAAACCGCTTCTCTCTGCGAGAGCGCTAAAAACGGAGGATGCGGCGAATGTCAGACTTCCTGCCAGTCAGCTTGCAAAACCAGCTGCGGAGTTGCAAACCAAAATGTGAGAACGAGGAGAAATAAACACTCGAGTTTATCAACAATCAGAATTGCCGCCACTTAAGGCGGCAATATTTATGTCATTTTACCGGAGGAAAATATATGATACATCAGTACCAGGATGGGCGGCTATAACGCCGTGCTGGATACCTGCTCGGAATCTATACACTCAGTGGACGAGGGTCGCCACCACGATATAATAATCAATGTATCCTGAAAACTCAGAAATATCGCAAAATCTATCCTGGAAAAATACGTACACAGAGATGACGTCACAGAAGACGACGTCATGTCGTATAGATGAAAATAAAATTTTCTCAAGGCCGAAGGGGAAAGCTGTATACGCCGGATACTTTTGCAGAGGTTGCGGGAACATTAAAGAGCGCAGCAAAAGACGTGATCAAAGGCTCTGTGTGCCTTCATGTGGCTCATACACAACCTGAACTGTTCTACTGTTTTTGCCAGCCAGGAAAGTACCACGGACAGCGGGCGCTCATGAGAGTCTTGAGACAGGTAAGCGGGCCTTGGATTTTCTGAAATAGAAAATTGGCAGACAGGACGAATCTCGACGTAGACTTTTTTCGGGCGAGCCGCGCTGATGAACTGGGAAGTAGTGAAGCAGCTGGTGGAATATGCGAGGGTTCAGGAAAAAAAGCATCGCAGAACTTCCGCTTCACCCTCACACCAACGGCATGCTCATAGATGAGGACGTCATCGACTTCGCAGATAGACAGATGAGCAACGTGGTCTTAAGTCTCGACGGAAGAAGGGAAATCCACGACAGGCTCGCGTCGATTACAAGAGCAGCTTGGAAAGCTATGACGCCATAGTTCCAAAATTCAAGCGCCTCGTTGAATCGAGAGGGACAAGGATTATTATCAGGGCACTTTACTCCCCGCCAATCCGGACTTTACCAGGACGTGTTCACATGGCAGACCTTGGATTTACACAGCTGAGCATGGAACCGGTCGTCGCCGCAGAAGGTGATCCGGGCCGCTCTGACCTCAGAGGATATGGAAATCGTGAAGCAGCAGTACGAAATACTTGCTCAGGATATGCTACGCCGCCAAAGAGAGGGTCGGCCTATAACCTTCTATCATTATATGCTGGATCTGACCGGCGGTCATGTATATATAAGCGGATATCCGGCTGCGGCTGCGGAACTGAATATATGGCCGTCACTCCCTGGGGAGATCTCTATCCGTGCCATCAGTTCGTAGGAGATGAGGCCTACAAGCTGGGAGATATGGGGAAGGCGTCAGCAATTCGCCTCTTCAGGGAAGGTCAGGCCTGCAGCGCATATTCCCGTCCCGAGTGCAGCGACTGCTGGGCTAAGTTCTACTGTTCAGGGAGGCTGCGCCGCGAAGCGCCTGCCATGCTTCTGGAAGCATAAGAGAGTCTATAAACCCGGCTGCGAATTGTTCAAAACATCGAATGTGCAATCATGATGAAAGTAGCGGAAAACTGAAATATAACGAACTGACCCACTGATGATACAGGGTCTTTATCTATATTAAATCATACTACGTTTAAGCGGTAAAGTATCATGGAAAAAAAATTTAAACAACATTTTTTGATAATTTAATTCAACAATTATAAATAATATACCTTATCTCTTACACTACAGTGCCTTTTTTTAGCTTTCTTGCTTCTTTATCTGCCAAATAGTACTTGCCCGGGTATTGAAGTATTCCTTCTGCAGCTTCGCTACCTGGGGTACCATGATGATCCGTCCATTTGCGGAGTCATATTAGCTGCCAGGAATCCGTCGGTGATCATGTACATCGTAGTCAGGTCTATGCCCGATGTCGCCAATACCATGGCTACAGGGGTATACGTATCTCCATACCTTGGAGAACTTAGCCGAACAGGAACTCTGCCTGTCTCCAGCCATAGAATGCTGACACTACGATAGTAGAGAACACGAACAGGAATACGCAGATCGCTACGAAGTAGTCTCCGAAAGTTCGAACGCATTGTGGAACGCAGCCTGAGCGATTGCTCCGGTCTCATATTCTGATGTGGTCCACATACCTGTGGTCAGCGTCAGAAGAGCCGTAACTGTACATACGATCAGGGTGTCTACCGTTACTTCGAATACGCCCCATACTGCCTGTCTGATAGGATGATCTGGAAGCAGAAGCATGCGCTGTAGGCGCAGTACCAAAGCCTGCCTCGTTGGGTATACTCCTCTCAGGCTCCCCCATCTTAGCCAGCGCGATGGTGGATCCTGCAAATCCGCCTACCGCTGCATGCGGTGTGAACGCGTATACGAAAGATGCTTCCCAGCGAAGGAAGGATCTGATCAGCATTCATGAAAGATGATCACGAAAGCTCCAACCATGTATAAAATTGCCATTACCGGTACCATCAGGTCCATGACTTTGGTTACTCTTGAGAACCTCCCGCAATTACCAAAACTACTAATATAGCCATGATAACTCCGGAAACCTTTTCGTCAACGCCCATGATTACAAACTGGGCTGTTTCTGATAATGCCTGAGTACAGAGTGAAGGGATCAGTTCGATCATCAGGCCGATTGCATAAAATCGCCCAGGAACTTGCCGATGCCGCCGCCTAAGGCTCTCAGATAGTAGAAAGGTCCTCTACCCACTCGCCGTCGTCGTTCTTTTTTCTCTGTATTTGATCGCCAGAGCGATCTCGCAGTACTTGGTTCCGCAGCCGATTAAGGCTATGAGCCAGATCCAGAATACTGCTCCAGGACCTCCCATTACTACTGCCGCAGGCACGCCTACGATGTTGAAGCTCCGATGGATGATGCAAGAGCTGCGCAAGCTGCTGAGAACGGCGATACTTCGCCTTCGCCTGCTTTAGCGAACATCTTGCCGAAAGTCTGCGTACATATGTATCCAAACTTTCTGAACTGAATAAATCTAAACGGATTTTGATGCCTTAAAGACCGCGCCCTACGATCGGAACAGGATCAGGAGTCCCCAAAACCAGTTACCAAAGTCGGCGATCGCTTGTAAAATAAACATAGTATTATTCCTTTCTTACATAAACAATTCCGCCTTAATTTATATACTTTTTTATATTCTTGCAGTTTATAAACTCAATACTTAAAACTGTTAAAAAGTCATCAATATGTATATATTCTGCAAAGATAATAAGGATAGATGCTTTCTCCTATGCAGCCCTATCTCCTCGCATTAGATAAAAACGAAAACCCCGTACCACTGATGATACGGAGCTTTCGATGCACATAAATTAAATTCATATACTACGTTTAAGCAGTAAATATTATGCGGGAAAAATTATATAACACGTTTTATTATGAAGTTTTTATGTAATAATATTTCAGCTTTTTTTAGCGGCCTTTTTTAGCCTTCTTGGCCTCCATGTCGGCTAAGTAGTACTTGCCGGGGTATTGAAGTATTCCTTCTGTAGCGCCGCTACCTGAGGAACAGTATGATCAGTCCGATCATGTTTGGAGTCATGATAGCTGCCAGGAATCCGTCGGTGATCATGTACATCATAGTCAGATATGCCTGATGTCGCCTTTACGATCATGACTACAGGGGTACGTATCTCCATATTTTGGAGAACTTAACTCCGAACAGGAACTCTGCCTGTCTCAGCCATAGAATGCTGATACTACTATAGTAGAGAATACGAACAGGAATGCAGATCGCTACGAAGTAATCTCGAAAGTTCCGAAGGCATTGTGGAACAGCCTGAGCGATTGCTCCGGTCTCATATTCTGATGTGGTCCACATGCCTGTGGTCAGCGTCAGAAGAGCCGTAACTTGTACATACGATCAGGTATCCACCGTTGCTTCGAATACGCCTTATACTGCCTGTCTGATGGGTGGTCTACTGTCGCGAAGCATGTGCGTTAGGCGCAGTACCAAAGCCCGCCTCGTTGGGTATACTCCTCTGGTAGCTCCCATCTTAAGGCCAGCGCGATGGTGGATCCTGCAAATCCGCCTACCGCTGCATGCGGTGTGAACGTATACGAAGATGCTTCCCAGCGAAGGAAGGATCTGATCAGCATTCATGAAGATAATCACGAAGGCTCCCGGCCATATAAAACAGCCATTACAGGTACCATGATATCATAACCTGTGTGATTCTCTTCATGCCTCCGGCAATGATCAATACTTACCCAGTATTGCCATGATAGTTCGGACACCTTGTCGTCAACGCCATGATTTTGAACTGAGCAGTAGCCGAAAGAGCCTGGGTACAAAGAGACGGAATAAGTTCGATCATCAGACCGATCGCATAGAATCCGCCTAAAAATTTTCCAATACCGCCGCCTAAGGCTCTCAGATAGTAGAAAGGTCCTCCCACCCATTCGCCGTCAGCGTTCTTTTCTCTGTATTTTATAGCTATAGCTATCTCGCAGTACTTGGTTCCGCAGCCGATTAAGGCTATGAGCCAGATCCAGGAATACTGCTCCGGGACCTCCCATTACTACTGCCGCAGGCACGCCTACGATGTTGAGGCCTCCGATGGACGAGGCAAAGAGCTGCACAGGCTGCGGAGAACGGCGATACTTCGCCTTCTCCCGCTTTGCAAACATCTTGCCGAAAGTCTGTGAACATATGTATCAAACTTTCTGAACTGAATAAATCCTAAGCGGAGTTCCGATGTAGATACCTCCGCCTACAATCAGGAACAGGATTGGAATTCCCCAAAACCAATTACAAAGTCGGCGATCGCTTGTAAAATAAACATGGTATTATTCCTTTCTAAAACCTCCGCCTTAATTTAATATGTACCTATATTATAGTTCTCGCATCAGACTGCGCCAATGCTTAAAACCGTTAAAAAAAGCCAGCTGTCTCATAAATAAAATATTAAAAATTTCCCCTGCGCGTAAAAAAATGCAAAAACAAAACACACCGCATCTATGCGATACAGTGTTTTCAATGCACATAATAAATATATCATACTACGTTTAAGCAGTAAATATCATGCGGAAAATTTAATAACGTCTTATGACAATTTTCAAAAGTTGAATTATGATTTCTAATTTGCGGCCTTCTTGGCTTTCTTAGCCTCTTTGTCCGCTAAGTAGTATTTGCCCGGAGTATTGAAGTATTCCTTCTGCAGCTTCGCTACCTGAGGTACCATTATGATCAGTCCGATCATGTTTGGAGTCATGATAGCTGCCAGGAATCCATCGGTAACCATGTACATCATGGTCAGATCCAGTCGGACGCGGCGATAGCCATGAACAGAGGATATATATCTCTCCAGATTTTAGCTGCTTTGAGTCCGAACATATATTCTGCCTGTTTCCAGCCGAACATACAGCATGCTATCAGGGTGGAGAATACGAACAGGAATACTGAAATAGCCACGAAGTAATCTCGAAAGTTCCGAAGGCATTGTGGAACGCCGCCTGAGCTATCGCTCCAGTACCATAGTCCGCAGTAGTCCACATACCTGTAGTCAGCGTCAGAAGGGCTGTAACAGTACATACGATCAGAGTATCTACCGTTACTTCGAATACGCCCCAGCACGCCTGTCTGATAGGATGATCTACCGACGCCGTAGCATGAGCCGTAGGCGCAGTACCAAAAGCCCGCCTCGTTGGAGTATACTCCTCGAGCGGCTCCCCATCTCAAGGCCAACGCAATGGTTGGATCCTGCGAATCCGCCTATCGCTGCATGCGGTGTGAATGCGTATACGAAGATGCTTCCCAGTGCAGGAAGGATCTGACCGGCGTTCATGAATATATTACCAATGCTCCGGCCATATACAGAATGCCATTACAGGCACCATGATGTCTGTAATCTTCAGTACTCTGTTTACGCCGCCTGCTATGATTATAGCTACCAGTATGCCTAAGATTATTCCGGATATCTTCTGATCAACGCCAGTATTATGAACTGCTCCGTTGCGGACAGAGCCTGAGTACAGAGTGAAGGATCAGCTCGATCATCAGGCCGATAGCGTACCATCCACCCAAAAACTTGCCGATGCCGCCGCCTAAGGCTCTCAGATAGTAAGCTGCGCCTCCTACCCATTCGCCGGCTTCGTTCTTTTCTCTGTATTTGATCGCCAGAGCGATCTCGCAGTACTTGGTTCCGCAGCCGATTAAGGCTATGAGCCAGATCCAGAATACTGCTCCGGGACCTCCCCACTACTGCCGCAGGCACGCCTACGATGTTGAGGCTCCGATGGATGAGGCAAAGCTCCGCAGGCTGCGGAAAACGAAGATACTTCGCCTTCCTCCCTTTGAAAACATCTTGCCGAAAGTCTGCGAACATATGTATCCAAACTTTCTGAACTGCACGAATCCCAAACGGATCGTGATGTAGATACCTCCGCCTACGATCAGGAAACAGGATTGGAAGACCCCAAAACCAGTTACCGAACGCGGCAATTGCTTCCAAAATAAACATAGTATTATTCCTTTCTCAATAATTTAATATGTGCATGTTTATATTTTACCCTGAAAGCGTTTAAAAAATGTTTTATTATTCACATAATCAACAAATTCGAAACAAAGGCGTACATTTATCAAATGTACGCCTTTGTTAACTCGGGGCCTTTCGGTCAGAAAAAACTAGTCAAGCAGCCCCTGATAGTCTGTAAGTTATATTAGGAACATTCTGAAAGTCTGGCGCATGTCGACGCGCTCTGTAACATATGACCGTCTCTTCCAAAATTTACCGATGTTCACCACCGGAACATTTATCTCCATTATCTTATCTATGTCGTGAGTATATTTGACTCCGTACTGAGGCATGTTGTCCTTGAGAGCCTGAACTGCCAGCGTGTCGTCGCATACGGCCATGAAGCTGGAATCTGAGATATAAGGGTAGAACATCCTGGTCTTTTTTTTATCTGTCTTTGAGCTTCAGGTCTGATCTTATCTACGGCGGCCTCCACGCAGTTGGAGAAGAGCTGCCTCCTTATCGGTCTTTCCGGTCATCTCTATTCTTGGCTGAATACCGATCCAAAGAACAGTATGACAGCTGGCGACTTATCCTCGCACCATTTCCATGCCTCTTCTGCCACTCTAAGTCCAAACAGTCTCAGATCCAGTTCAGGATCGTCTTGGTGAAGCTTCTCTGTGAATTCTTTTATGGCTTTTTCAAATTGTTGCCTGTGAACCTGGCCAGGTAATCGTAAACCCTTCCAGGTGTACACTCGTCTTCCAAGGAAGCGGAACGTACGGAACGTTGCTCAGACGGCAGAATTTTCTCATACTGTCCCAGAAGATAGTCCACCACCCCGTCAAAGGCTTCTACGGCCACCCTCTGCTCTTAGCCAGAACCTGAGCGGGATCCCATCCGTGGGTAAAGAAGTTGTAGTAGCTGAAAGCGGTCGCGCCGTCTGTACCGTATAAGGTCCTTTAGTATCCATCTGCTTCAGCGATACAGGCGGAATAGCCACCTCTCCCTGGGCTATATCGCAAAGATCGGTATTGAGAGACATCTTCTAGTGATCTCAGCGATCAGAAGATTAGGATCCAGAGCTGGAAGCCTGACCACCGCGGGCCTTTTTCCAAAAGCCACGAAGCAAGGCAGCAGTTTTCCTATGCTTCCGTAATATATGTAGCGGTTTTTCGTCTCCGGGGCTGTAATTAGTCGAATGGTCGGCGTTTATGCAAGCTTATATTTAAATCCTTCCTTCTTCTTGAGTTCCACCAATTCGTCGAGGGCGGTGATAATTCCTTTGAATTGTCCTCCTCGTCACATTCGGCTATGGCTATGATATTTCCGTCCAGTTCCTCGGGATGCTCGGAGAAATACTTTATCAGATACATGTGTCCGGCAACTCCCGATTTCATGTCCAGCGCCTCTTCCGAACATATACTCGCCTGATTCTATGTCCTCCAGCACTTCGTCCGAAAGCTTGAACGTTTCTTTCAGCTTTTCGGGAAGCTCTTCACATTTAAAAGCGTATTCCCTTATAGTACCGAAATCGTCTACACCTACGGTGTCCAGGTGCCCTATCAGAATAACGGTCCTTCCTGAATCGCCTTTTGTACCTTTTACATAAGCATGTTGAATGTCTCTCTACAAAGTCATTTTTCGTCTGAAACATCTTTACTCTTTCAGGATATTCTTTAAAGTAATCCAATCCCATGTAATAGTCATAGATATACTTGGCGACTGCAGTCTCCCCTTTCGGTTCTTTATTTATACTCGGTATGGCGACCATCTCCTGAGTAAGGCGTTTTACTTCTTCAAAAGAATTCAATTTCATCTCGTGTCAATCCTCCTCGCGTTAATCTATTCTTTTTAACTATATTAAAAAGCAATTATCGTGCCAAAGTCTTTTTCTCGCTGCCTGTGCTGAAACAGGCCGTTCTTTGAATGAAGATCTCAAAACTGAGAAAAGATGCAAAAATTTTACTACATTAAGTGCAAAAAAAATTTTACATCATTTCTTCAATAGTCTTTATAATCTATGCCATATTTCTCTATCTTGTATTTTACTGCCTGCCTGGTCATCTTGAGCATGGATGAGGCTTGAGACAGCGAGGCGGAATTTCTCAGCGTCTGCTGAATTATCTCTTTCTCATATTCGTTCATCATAGATGTCAGGCTCTTTCCCGCCTCAGGGAAAGCTGCGTTTCCTCTTGTGAAACTGAATACGGCCAACGTCTCCGGAATGTCGCTCAGAGCGATGTATTCTCCCTCCGCCATGTTGAAAGCCGACTCCATAACATTGCGGAATTCTCTGACGTTACCCCGGCCACGGGTAATTTTCGAATACTCTTCTCACGTCTTCATCGACGCCCATGACTTATAAAATGTTCTGTTCATCCTGCTGTTATAATAACTTATAAAATGTTCTGTCAGCGGCTTCAGATCTTCTTTTTCTCTCTCAGCGGCGGCACGAAAAACTGTACGACTCCTAATCTGAAAAACAGGTCGCTACGCAGAGAATTGTTCTTTATGGCCTCCTCTGGATCTACATTGACAGCCGAAATGACTCTCACGTCTACATCCCATATCTTTCTCCGCCCAGCTTCATATACTTCTGTTCTTCGACAACTTTCAGGAGTTTCGCCTGAAGATCTATATTCATGGAATTTATCTCATCTAAAAAAAAAAGTGCCCCTGTCGGCTATCTCAAACAGACCCTTTCGGTTCTCCGCTCCCTGTAAAAGCTTCCCTTCACCGTACCGAACAGCGTTTTTTCCATGAGCGCGTCGGGTATCGCCGCGCAGTTGACGGATATGAAAGGTTTTTCCCTTCTGCTTCCCATAGAATGTATAGCTTCTACGATCAGCTCTTTCCCCGTTCCCGACTCTCCTATCACCATGACGGGAGAATCATTTCTTTGAAACTTTAAGGATCTTGGATTTTATGGACAGCATCGCCTCATTTTCTGTCACTATGCTGTCTAACACGTAAAAAGCTTGTTCCTGTCCTCTTTCATCATCGTTTTTTGCTCTTTGGGGTAAGGCTCGATGACAAGTCGAAAGTCCCTATTCTTCGGCCGTTATCTTCGATAGGAAAAGTGCTGGTGTTGATCACATAGGCCTTGCCGCTTCTCTCAACGATAAGCTGATTCTCGTTTATAACAGGTTTTCCCGTCTTCATCACCCTGGCGTGGGTGCTGTTTTCTTCCGTAAGATTAGGGTACATCTCATACAGGTTTTGGCCTATGACGTCTTTAGTAGATATATAAGTCCTGTCATCATTTATCATTGCCGAGTACAGAATCATATTCTCCTCGTTGACGATGATGAGAGCGTCCACCTTATCGTAAATGCTTTTATATTTGTCTATATCGCGTATTATCATGGGCAGTCCTCTCGCCGCTCCTCTTATTTAAAGTCCATATCTGACAGAGGCGGGCCTTATGATAAAAGGTCCGCCCTGAATTATATCTATATCTTACGCTCTTCTGTAGGTCTCGTTTCCTGCCAGATAAGTGTTCAGAGCCTGAACATCTTTGAGCTCGTCTTCCGGAATATTGAAGATATCTCTGTCTATGACGACCATATCTGCAAACTTGCCTGCTTCGATGGTTCCCATGAGATCCTGTTCGCCGTTAGCATAAGGAATATTCTTTGAGAACATGCATACTGCGTCATATACGGAGAGTTTTTCCTCAGGCTGAACTCCGCCCTCAGGGTAGCCGTCCAAGTCTTTTCTCGCTACCAGAGAATAGATTCCGTTCCATGGAGAGAACATCTCTACAGGGCAGTCTGAACCGCCTGTCATCATGAGTCCCGCTTCCTGATAAGTCTTCCACGTATAACTCATGTTAGCTCTCTTTTCTCCTACTCTGTCCTTTATCCAGTGGAGATCTGTAAGGAAGAAGGAAGGCTGAATATCCAGTACTACCGGCAGTTTAGCCATTCTCTCGATCAGCTCGGGGTTTGCCATCTGAGCGTGAATGATTCTAAACGGCAGTCTGTCATCCTGTTCTCTCTGAGTCATGCCGTGCTCGCGGCTCTTTTCAGAGTATACTGATGGCAGTCAGAACTACATCGAGGCCTTTGTCTCCTATACAGTGGATGGCAGGCTGAAGACCCATCTCGTATCCTTTGAGCATCCTTTCATTCAGGTCTTCCTGGCTGATTACAAGAATTCCGTCAGTGGTAGGATCATCGTCGTAAGGCTCAAACAGTTTAGCGGATCTGGAGCCCTAAGGAACCGTCGCTGAAGATCTTAAAAGTACCGAACTGAGCGGCTCTGAAAGGATCTTCTCTCTCAGCCTTGGTTACGAACGGCTTGTCGTAGAAATAATCCAGACATACCGTCATTCTGACAGGGAGTTCTCCTTTCTGTTGAGTTCGATATAGTCGTTTATATCCTCCGAATATTTCCAGATCTCCGCAGCATAAGTGTGCATCATGGTCAGACCATACTGAACTGCCAGATCAAAGCCTTTTTTCATGTATTTTTCTTATTCTCAGGAATCAGGAACGGATCAGGAATCAGCTCGTCATAGATCTTGGACGCCTGTTCTCTGAATATTCCGTTAGGCATACCGTCCTCATCCAGAACTACGGTTCCGCCTACTCCGAAATCATATCCCTTGCCTATGCCAGCTTTCGAAAGAGCCATGGTGTTGGCTACTGCCGTATGCAGGCATACTCTCTTTATAACGATAGGATGCTTGGTGCTGGCCATGTCCAGATCTTCTTTTGTAGGAGCTGATCTTCGCAGTCATCCCACTTGACTGGTCAAAGTTGGAACCCTTGATCCATTCTCCTTCAGGAGTTTCGGCTCGCCTTGGCGGCCAGCCTCGATTGCTTCTTTTTTGCTCTTGGCTCCGCCCAGATCTACAGTGGTAAAAGTCTGGCAGAACGCAAAGAAATGCAAGTGGGAGTCTCCCATACCTGGGAGAACTGTCTTACCTTCCAAGTCGATGACTTCTTTTGCTTCGTATCTTTCGAGAGCTTCCTCGGTAGTTCCTACGAATACAAATTTTCCGTCTTTGATGACAATAGCCTCCTTTATAACGCCTTCTGCTTCAAGCGTATAAGCTTTGGCGTTAATGAAGATCTTGTCTGCTGTTAATTTCATTTACTTACCTCCCTATAGTAATAATTTTCTCCCCTGACCAAAGCCTCAAACAGCTCCTGATTTTTTTGGTCAAGGTTGTTCCAATTATCTATTTCCACGGTTATGCCTTGTTCAAACCAGGGAAAGATCCCCTTAAGCATTTCCGTGGCCGCAGCGAAATCGCTGTTGTAGGCTTTATCTTTTATGCGGACGACCTCGGTTCCTTCCTGCTGAGCCCACTTCAATATTGACGTGTAACTCTCCTTCAGTTCACGTGAAGGGCCTACAGAAAGTTCTTTTTTTCAGTCTGCTGCAGTAGTCGTTATACTCTCTGACTGCTTCGCCGATGTTGCCCATCCTCTGGTGTATCTTCATCACCCTTATGTGGATATCATCCTCGAAGGGCGAAAGAAAGACCATCTTGTTCAGAATATCAAGGGCCCGCTTATATTCTCCTTTTTCTTCAAAAGAATCGGCTACCCTCTTTAAAGCGTTTATTATTCTTCTCTCCCTGTTGTTTCTCTCCAGGGTGAGCCAGTCGTTGAAATCGTCACATCTCTTCAAGTAAAAATGCTCCATGAAGATGAGACTTGATCCTTTTTCTATTATATCCGCCAAGTCCTCTGCTGAAGTCGTTCACATTCTCCAGCCTTTCGAGGCCCGTCTTTTCTACCGGATATTCAGGATTTATCCTGCATGTGCTGCCGGCAGTGATTATAAAGTTTCTCCGTCGATCTCCGGAATATTCTTTTGATGCTCCAGAGATTGAACCTGAGATTATACGCCGCCTTTTCGCCGGCGTCGATCCATAACAGATCTTTGAGAGTACTCTTTGAAGCTTGGCGAGACGGAGCACACATGAGATAAGCTATGGCGCCACCGATTTTTGCTGAGGACGCCGATAAGGTCCTCCTGCAAAATTCGATACGCATGTCTCCGTAAAGCTCGATTTTTAAAGTATCTGTGCTCATCGTCTCACCTCGCACGTCATTCACACATTTGGCCTTGCGGCCCGGGTCGACCCTTAGTCCTCAAGCATGTGCATCATAGTCTTGTACAGTATCTCAGGAAGCACTTCATAAGTATACACGGTCTCTACTCTCTCCGTGAACTGATGAGCGTCTTTTCCGTAAGAACTGATGTCTGCCACAGGCAGGTGAGAGCCTGCATATCTTCGATAGGCAGATCGTATATGGTTCTGAAACCAGGCATGTTCTGCTTCAGAGCAGCTATGGCTTCCGCTTCTTTAGGAGCCGCAGCGTAGCTCAGGTCAGAGATACAAGGCAGGAACTTCTTCTGTACCAGCTTATAATCCGATTCAGTAGTAGTCACTGCATAATTTACGGCATCTATCAGAGCCTTTTCTTCAGGTCTTGCTCCCTCTACATAGATATGAGGATAGTAAGGAGGAGTCAAGTATACCAAAAGCACAGGGTTCTTATCCGACCACAGGCTGTGAACATACTCTACTATCTTCATGGCCTTATCGCGCACGTCGTATCTGTCGTCTTTCGAAACTTCTTCGGCATAAGCCTTAACCATGTCGTCCAGCTTGTCGCCTACTTCTTTTTTAACTTCCACGAAGAGCTGATCGTAGCTCATAGTTCTCGCTTTCCAAGGAAGGCTCTTGAATTCTCTGCCTACCATGCCGCAGAACTTCTCGTATCTTTCGTTAAGAGTGTCTACAACGTTCTGGAAACATTCCTGTCCTGCTTCCATCATCTTTTCATGACGTCGGCAGGCGTGCTGGAATGAGTAGCATAGTTGAAGAAAAGAATCGACTTGCTGGCTATCTGAACAGAGTATTCAGGTTTTAGGTCTCTCTGTTTGAGAGTGATAGGAGGCAGGGTCACTTCGCCTTCCACCACGTCGGAAAACTCAGGGTTCAGGTTAACTCTTCTTGTTATCTCCGCAGCTATCTGGTTAGGATCCAGTCCGCTGAAGGATTCTCCCACGTGAGTCTCCTTACCTACTACGAAGAACGTAGGCATCAGCTTTCCTACAGTTCCTATGTACTGATAAACGTTAGGATCTCCAGGATATGCCGGAGCTATGTAATCGGGATCCAGCATTGCCTGATAGTCGTATCCGAATTCTTTTTTGAGTCTGATGAGCTCAGGTACGAAGGCAAGCATTCCCTGTGAGTTGCCTTCTTCGTCGCATACTGCGGCAAAGATGATGTTTCCTTCAAAGTTCTCGATGTCCTTGAAACCATTTCCATGATACCCATGACGTTGGCGTCGCCGGACTTCATGTCGAAGATACCTCTTCCGAACATGTATTTGCCGGAGGCCATATCATCTTTACTTCCTGAGTTAAAGAAACTTCTTTCAGTTTTTCGATGAGTTCTTCCGGTTTGGTAGCATATTCTGCCAGATTGCCGTAGTCGGAAATACCTACAGTATCGGTATGTCCGATGAAGACTACAGTCTTGTCGCTTGGCTTCTTCTCTCCGTTCATCACGGCTACGACGATCTTTCTGTTCCATTTGTCATTCTTGGCAGGTACGAAATACAATTTTTCAGGATACTTCTTATAGTAATCCATTCTGGACATGATCTCATACACTTTATCGCTCATGGTAACTTCGTCGTCGGTCTCGACGATGCTCTTTTGTGCTACCAGCTCCAGAGCGATCTCTTTGATTCTTTTGCTCAGTTCAGTGTTCATATCTTTCCTCCTAATCACTTAATACATCTGAAACAAACTCGCTTATTATGGGCAACCTCCAGCGCCGACTTAAGATCTACCCTTTCGTCGCTGCTGTGGAAGTTTTCACCCTCAGCGCCTAATAATACTGTCGGAATCTTCAGCTTTCCGCCTATATGATTGAAATCGCCTATACTCTGGAAATAGGCTTTATTGGCCGGTCTGCCGCAGACCCTGAAAACGGTATCCTCCAGTTTCTTGAGAAGCTCTCCGTCTTCGTCTATGCAATATGCGTCAAAGCCGCCGTCGAAACCTTCTGCCGGCGACTGTCTGAATACAACTTCTACTTTCGATCTCACCTTTGCAGCCTCTATGGCCTTATCCACTCTCTTCCTTATCGTCTCCTGAGTCTCTCCTCTGACCGTATGGTGGAAGATTTCCACTTCGGCATAATCCGGGACGCTGCAGGCTGCTCCCCGCCGTTCATGCGTATAACGCAAGGGGTTGAATGACCCAGTTTCTCATCCTCTTCAGGAGGTATCTTCTCCAGCTCTGAGACTATGGCCGAAGCGTCTACCATGGCGTTTATGCCCAGTTCAGGCGTAGCCGCATGAGCAGACTTTCCGTGGACTTTTTATAGTGTAGTTATACCCTCCTCTGGCTCCTAAGCACAGACATGGATGAGGTACTTTGTAAATCCGGCGGAAGGCTCGGCTATTATGGCAAAATCGGCTTCCTCCTGTATGTTGTGTATCTTATCATTTATGATATATACCGTACCCAGTCCGTACGGTCCCTCTTCGTCCGATACGAGATGATATATCAGCTTGCCCCTGAAACTGCCTTCTCGGAGGTGTTCCTCTGCAAATTTTGCAAGAGTCAGCATTATGGCCGCGCAGCCCTGATTTCATGTCCAGAGCGCCTACCCGTACATATCATCTCCCTCGATCACGCCTTCGTATGGAGGCTTTGTCCATCCGTTGCACAGCTGTACAGTGTCCAGATGTCCTCCGAGATATATGACGGGACCGGGCTTGCCGCTGTCCATGATACCGATAACATTCTTGCCGTGAAACTTTGTCTCCTTAGGTTCAAAGAATGTATGTATCTGAGCCGGTACGCCTCTGTCCTTGAGCCATTCATTGACGAAATCCATGACTTCATCCTCATGGAAATAGGGGCTCTTTACAGCGATTAGCTGTCTGAGCAGTTCCTCGAAACTGCTCCTGGTTATTTCATTTACCATTTTTCAGTATTGCCTTTCAGTTGCATAGTAAGGAAACGTGCCGCCTCTGTCTCTCCGGGAAGTCCTGTTAAGGATGAGAGACCGGGTTTAAAGCGGCGCGTTTCCTTCAATTTTGTCACAGCGTCCACATATATTCTATGAGAGCCTTGGTCACGCCGGGAACTACTTTGAGAAGGCTTTCCCTGTTGACTCTCTCTATGTACTGATGATAGTTTCTTCCTATAGGTCCGTATATCACTCCCTGGATAGCTACGTCTTCTATGGCCGCAAAGTCCATATTGTAGTCGTCTCCCCAAAGCGGAGTGTTAGCCGAATACTTTACATAGTCGAACGGAGAAGTTATACAGCCGTAGCTCAGGTCCGAAATTCCCGTAAAGAAGTTTTCAAAGTCGACTTTCTGTCCGTATTCTTTCTCTGAAAGTTCCCTGACTTTCTCAAATGCCTTAGTTCCGAAGCCTTCTTTGCCTTTTACCTGATCGCTGTGAGTAGGCGGATAGTAAGGAGGCGCAAATCCGATGACGATCACAGGTACCGAAATTCCGGAATAATCGAGAACGGCTTCCATCATATCTATAGTAGCGCTTTGGATAATTAGACTCTCCCGTGTTGACCTTGGCAATTATTTCATCGTAGGCTTTTCTTATAGAACTGCTCAAACTCCGCTTCGCCCTTGGCTCTTGCCACGTCGCACAGTTCATTGAAAGATAATACATAAGGCTCATAATATATCTTATCCATTATCTCCGCCTTGCTCATGGTCTTGAACTGCTGGTATTCACTGTTGAGCTTCTCTACCTGATGTTCAAAAAGCTTCTGTACTGATCTTCTTCAGCTTGTTCAGTATCTCCTCAGGAGTCATTCCGAAGTTGAGAGCCAGAAGTATCCGTATCCTCTGTGAGGAATCGACACGTCGTATACTTTCTTCATATCTCATGTTTCCCCAGGTAGGAGGAGGTGAAGCCTCGTCTCCGTATACTTCTGAGAATTCAAGAGATCCGTTGGTCTTCAGATATATCTCGGCCAGGATGCCCAGAGCGGAAAATCCCTGATAGCAGTGTCCCATATGACCTTTTCTTGCCCTGAACGATTATGGCAGGCATTATTTTTTTCCTACCGTTCCCAGGGACATTATCTGAAGTTCTTCCTTATCTGCCGTCGGTTCCGGATCTATGAGAAGTTTATAATTGAGGCCGTACTTTTCTTTAAACTGCTTAAGTATCTGAACACCGTTTCTCATACCTGCCGAATAAGACTCTTCGTCAGGAACAGGCATAAACATTATGCTTCCTTCCAGTGTTCCGTCGAGGGCCTGTTTGGCATACTGCTCAAACAGAGCGGCGTGTATCGCAAGCCCCCTTCATGTCTGCCACTCCCTCTGCCCCAGATCCATTCTCCGGATTCAAGGTCAGCCTTGGCGACATCGTCCAGAGGCATCTTGCGCAGCATTTCCTCAAGCTTGAAGTACCTGTTTGTATGCCCAAGGCTCCGCCTTTCCATATTCTTCTGTGGACACCACATCGAAGTGGCCGCTGAGCAATACGGTGTCTTTCTTCTTTCCCTTTAAAAAGCGTACGGTATTTTTCTTCCGTAAGGATCGCTGGGAATCTCATAAAGCCCCGTATCCTCAGGGTGCTTTTCAAAGTAAGGAAGCGTTTTAAAGAAGGCTGCGAACCACTCGGCAGGTTCTACTTCTACTGTAGAGCAGCTTACGCTTTTCATGGCAACTAATGTCTTTAAGATTTCAAGTATTCTTTCTTCCATGATTTTCTCCTCATATAATTTGTTTGCGGACGTCTATTGCCTCTTAAAACCCTAAAAAGGAGGGCAAATCTGTCCGATTTTGTAGAAATCCTTTACACTTAAGTTTACTATTTTGTGGTTATATTGTCAAATAGTTTAGCTGCCTTTAAACTGCCGTTTTAGTTGCCAATCGCATGCAGCAATGTTAAAATTTATATATCAACTTGTAAACAACGCAGAAAGGATCGACCATGAACAGGAACAAGTGCAGAATTATTCTTGATATAACAGAGACTTTTAGCTTTACGAAAACTGCTTCGAGGCTGGGATACACTCAGTCGGCAGTCAGCCAGGCAGTTCGCAGCGCCGAATCCATGCTGGGGATCAAGTTATTCAGCCGGAACAGATCTTCCGTCTCTCTCACTCCCGAGGGCAGAGAGCTTGTTCCTTTCTTTAAAAATATATGCGCCGCTTACGATAACTTGTTCGATAATGCGAAATCTATAAAAAATATCGACGGCGGAAATATTTCCATAGGCTGCCCGGCTTCTCCCGCTTATCCGCCTGGGGGTCGCCGCAGGCGTTCTTCCTGATTTTGCGGCAGAGGAGCTCGCATGTCAGTATCCGAAATCCTGTTCAAGAAGAAACGGGGATCTTTAAGATCCCCGTAAATGTCATATTTAAAAGCTTTAACGAAATCTCCCGGACAGGAAAATGCTTTCTCGACCTGCTGGCGAATGTATATTGCGGCAGTTAGCCTCTCTGCCGCCCTGCTCGGTTTCCTCTATACGTACTTTTCTATATCCCGGACTGAGGTTTTCAGGACTTCTAATCTCATCCCTCTCCGCAGCCGCAGTCGTCATGCTGAAAGTCGTATATGGCGTCGTCCAGTTTCTGCATCTTGCGCAGCAGTTCCTCTTCGTCCTCTTCTCCTGCCAAATCGCCGTTATATATCATCATGAAGGAAGCGTTATCCATGATCTTCTCAAACAGCTCATTGCGTTTATCTATTACATCCTGAATTGTCTTCATCTCATTTCCTCCTGAAAAGTTCCTTTTTTCTTTGAGTTTTTATATTCGTCCCTGAGCATGGAAAAACTGCATCTGATCGAGAATACCCTCTCTGTCTTGTGATGCTGTCTGAGGATTCCGTCTATATGAAATCCCAATGAATCGTACAGATTCCTGCCCACTTCGTTATCAGTGTATGCCTCCAGCCACACCTTATTCATCTTCATCTCTTCAAATGCGTATTTGATAAGGGCATTCATGGTCTCTCTGCCATAGCCTTTTTCTCTTTTCTCTGAAGGCGATCCTCTTTGATCTCAAACCATTCCGATTCAATGTCAAGATTTACGATTACGTCTCCCACTATATACCCGTCCTCTCGTCTTTTAACGGCAAGGGTGAGAACTTTTGATCATTAAGTTCCTCTTCATGTTCCTCTTTCGTATTGGTCCATGTAAACTTGCAGTTATCCGGGGCATGTTCGATCTTCATCAGTTCCGGTATTTCCTCCGGTGTAAACTTCTCGATAAACAATCTCTCAGTCGTAAGCATATTATCTTCCTCCTCAATTACAATATAACACCGGTCTTCACATAAGAAAAGAGAATGTTTCTTATCAATGATATAAGTTTTCTAATTTTATATGAAAGGGCTGCCCTGTCTAAAATGCGGGCCTTTCTCATTTTAAAAATAATCCGAGATATAAGGAGTCTGCTGCTGAATTGCGTCCTTTAGCATATCTATTATCTGTTCTGATGCTTCAATGCGTCCTATCCTGGCCAGATAATCGGGCCTCTTATACCCCATGAGCATAGTCGTCATGGTCTGTATGCTTATCTTATCTTTGCACGGCTGGGAAATTCTCTCGGCTGTGCCTTTTCCGTCTTTAGAGATCTTCAGAAGAAAAAGTCCCTGATTGCAGTCCATTATAGGATCTGTCATCGTAAATCTCCACTCTCTTTCAGAAGTATCAGGTCTGAAAGGATAGTCCTGTATAAAAGCTTCAAAATCCACTATTCTTCCCATATAATAAGGCGAGATCGTCTCTTTGTATGCCGGCGTCTTCGAAAAGAAAAGCCAGCGGTTCATCCGTAAAAGTACTCCCCTCCACTTGATTTATCATTGAAAATGCGCCGATACAAAGTTCCATAATCCTGCGCGGGCCTCTTCGTTGTTAAATATCATGTCCTTGATATAGAATATCTCATCGGCTATGCGATAGATCACATACCCTTCCGGCTCATTCTCAGGGTTATAGTAGACGGCGGCCATCATATCGTCCGGATCCCAAAGCCAATACTCGTTCCACGCCAGTTCGTCGCGTACCACGGCTCCGTGAGCATGTTCTGCAAAGCGATCATAAGTCTCGGCCAGTTCTCTGCCGTTTTCCGCCTGCACTCTCCTTACATCTCCCGATACCTGGCGATTCTTAGGAAGCTGATAATCCTTTATCTCATATGAAATCTTATCGGATATTATCTCCCACCCTTTCCGCCGATAATAGGGGATGGAGTACGGGTAAAGATATGTCATATACTGGCCTTTTTCTCTCATATTCTTTAAAGCTTGTTCAAGCAACTTATGCATCAGCCCCATATTGGAATATTCGGGATATGTACCGACTCCCCGTCAGTCCTCCCATCTTGTATGTCTTTCCGAAAATCTTTGCTTTCATGGGATAGACCGCTACCTGAGATACAAGATCATCGCCGTCGAACCATCCTATGACGTCTGCCTTCTCCAGCATTGGGAAATTTAGCCTGGATGAATTCTTTTTCCTTCCACCCTACAGATCTCAGCTGCTGATCCGTCACCTGAAACACATATCTGAGGAGCGCATTATACTGCTCCACATCTTCGCCCGTGACAGGCCTTATCTTAAGATTCTTTTTATTCATCGTATCCACCCTTTCTCTGCGATTCTTCTGCCGGTCGCTTCTGCCTGTTATTAAAAACGCGAACCAAGGGCCCGCCGCAGACAAGTGATCTTATTTCAGGTTGTCAAGTACTCTGACCATATCTATAAATACTCCGTATCCTGTCTGAGTAGTCTCAAGGCCGTACTGAAGCATAGTGAGCTTGCCCATCAGGTCGGTATACAGCGACACTACAGCCACCAGATTTTCATCTGCGAATACATCGCCGGCGGCAACTTCAGCCGGACTACTTTTCCTGTCACTTTTCCGTTTTCGTCCACAGAACCGCTGCACATCAGCTTTATCACGTTTCCTCTTGAAGCGGCGTCCTTTATATCTTCCATGGTAACGTCCTCGATGCCGGTTCGGTCTATCATATCAGGAGTAAGACCTGCGTCCATCAGCACATTGAGCAGTACGGTCAATTTGGCCGTGGCATCCCATCCCTTGGTATCCATGGACACATCGGCTTCCATAAATCCCTGTTCTCTTCCTGCCCTTAAGATCTCATCCATGGAACGCCCTTGGTCATCTCTTTGAGAATATAGTTGGTAGTGGCGTTGAATATGCCTCCACTTTATCTATCTTGCAGTACTGCAGGCAGTTGTCAGCCATATTGAATACAGGAGTCCCCGCCATGACAGTAGTCTCGAAAAGAAGCATACGCCCTTCTCTTTTGCCAGATCTCTCAATTCTCTGTAATACCAGGCAGAGGTCCTTTATTGGCGGAAACCGCATGTTTCCCCTGTTCAGGGCTTTTCTTATATGATCGGCGGCGGAAGACCCGTCTCTATATTCAGCGGGTGAGTTCAAGTACTACATCGTAATCCACCTTTTCGACTACTTCCATGGAGTTCATCTTGCTGTAGGCAGGCGAATTCACGTCAAATCGACCCCTTCTTCAAGCTGTCTTGTGGCCTCTTTCAGGTCTATGCCGTCCATGCAGTACAGAGAGCCTCTGGAACCTGTAGTTATGGCCACGACTTTGACATCATAGCCGGTCTTTTCCATTATTTCATCGTGAGGTCTGATTCAGGATTCTCGCAAAAGCCTTACCTGCGATGCCATAACCTAACATTGCTACCGAAACTGCTTCATCTTGTACTCACCTATCTCTCTGCTTTACCAGTTCCATGGCTTCTTTGCCCGGAAATATGTTCTATATCCACGCACACTATCAGCGCGGCTTTAGCTTCTTTAGCCATTATTTCATCATATCTGTCCATATCGTCGAGCAGTATCTCTCGCAGAAGGCCCTGAAAGCCTTCTGGCGTTCCTCCTCGTCGGTCACGATATGCGCTTTGCCGAAGACCCTGAACGCTGCGAAAATATGTGGTAAACTCTCTGGACACCACGTCATCCTTATCTATGAATGTAAAAGAGACCTTGGCTCTTTTCAGCAATAGCGTCGATCTTGTGTCCCGCCTTGGCGCTGTGGAAATACAATTTATTACCCATCAGGAACGGATTCACCGGCACCGTATAAGGGTATCCGTCGTCCCTATCACTCCCCATTACGCCCCGAGTTTGCTCTTTCGATTATGGCGCGGCATTCTTCCCTCTGCCAGTTTCTGCTTCTTTCTGCGCATTTCTCTAAACATGTCTTCACCTCGTTTTGTCTCGCACTGATTTTTCTTTTATCATAACACCCGGGCAGTGTTAAGTCAATGAGAGAAACCATGTGACAAAATGTTTATCCCAGTTTTCTGTTCCCAGGTCTCGTGATACATGGTCCTGCTCCTGTCCCAGTCATTGAAGAGTTCTTCTTCTGTTTTCGGAATCGAACTTCGCATAGAGATGTCTCGCCGGCTTTAAGATATCCAAAGTGCCGAGGGTTATGAGTATACCCTTTTTTTCTTTTTGCAGGAATGTCATAGCAGTCTCAAGAGAGACGGCTTCCCAGTCCTCGGCCCTGCATCTTTATATCACTCCGAACCATCGGGCTGCCTTATCTTCTCCTCTCTTGATTATCGCTATGTCGCCTACGATCTCTCCGTCACATTCAGCTATCCACATCCTGCTGCCCTCTGGGTCGTCATATATCTCCGCCATGCCGCTCAGCATTTCCTTCTCATATAAACCGTTGAAATTATATTGTCTTTCGTAAAGCTTATATTGGAGTAACAGATTAGACTGGGATCTCCGGGCACGGATGTTCGAATAGTTATATCATCTTTCATTTTACTCTCCTCTTTTCTTTCTAAATTGCTCAGCGTTTCTTCTATAAATTCCATGGCTCGGCAGAGCTGACCGACCATATCCTCGTCGAGACACCCCAGCTTGTCCTCTATCTGACGGTCGCCGCCTCTGTCTATCCTCTCAGATTCTTCTCTGCCGGCGTCCGTCAATATTATCCTTTTTGTCCCTTAGCCCCGGAGACCGTCTGCCGAGTCAGTAAGCCGTCCCTTTTCAAATTTGCTCAGGACTCTGCTGACATAACCTTTGTCCATCCTAAGATGCTCACAGACCTGTGGCGGTTATATCCGGGCATATAGATCTCAAACAGTATTCTGGCCTCCGGCCATGACAGATCAGTATCCATATAGCTCCCCTCGTTCATTACGTCCAGCCATGCAGTATAATATCTGTTAAACCGGCGAATCTCTTTTATAAGCGCAGTCATTCAAAATTATCCCCTCCCCAATATGAGTTGATTATATCAACTCATATTGTATATTTTATAGTTGATTTTATCAACTCTTAAGTGAAACTTTTATTTCGCCTAAAAAAATGCCTGTAAAGACCGACGCTTACGCCGATTCTCCAGGCAATCCCCCTTATCTGCAGCAGCAGAGGCAATCCATCAGCTCTTCCATACGGCAGATTCCTTTTTTCCTGAGATTCTATTATGCTCTTTAAGATAGGGCAGAGTTCTCGCATATGCAGTAGCACATGGCAGTTCTGGCCATCTCTACGGCCCCTCTGTGATGAGGTATCATGGTTCTGAAATTGCAGTCCAGGTTGTTATCCAGCCTGGCGCAGCTCATATCTTTGAACATTCTCTTCATTATGCCGTTTATCCTGCCGGTGTATTCGCACACGTCTTTACAGCAATTTTTTACGTTATCGCAGCAGCACAGAGAGTTCTGAAGATTTTCTATGCTCTTAGTCTGTTCCGATATTATATTCTGCGCTATGGAAGCTATCTGATTGTTATCGGTGTATTCGAGGATACTTCTGGCCATGGATATGGCCGCCTGATGATGAGGTATCATCTGCCTTATAAAATTTCCCGATATACTATCGTCTAATCTGGCGCAAGTCATGCCGCAGATCATGGTCTCAGCGTATTTACATAAGCCGTGACATATTCTCTGGCACAATCCGTCGCCATTTTCTGCTCATTATAAAACCTCCTTCGATATAATATGACTGAAGAAGGTTCTCTGCTACTGTCAAGTACTTTTGTAATCTCTTCAAAGTCCCCTTTCTTTTAGTTCTGCCGTCAGCCTGACATAGAATTCTCTGACGTCAAAGCCCGGTATGTTCTCCCTGTTCAGGTCTATCATATCGCCATGGGATATTCCCCTCTTTCCGTCGGTCTTCAGAAATGTATATTTCTCTCCCCAGCTGAAGAGTCTTCCGACACGAGGCCGTCGTTGGGACCGTCAAAATATTTGACCAAGTTATATGAAAATTCAGAGAAACCTTCCCCCTGACGCTTTATTAAGTTTAGATCCACACTCTGGCAGAACACGCCTTCCGGGCTTTCTTGGCGGCGTCTCTCGCACTACATTCAGAAGCAGTCAGATCCGTCACTGCTTTCATAAAATCCGAGAACTGATCTCCAAGTTTTCTCATAGTCGCATCGTATGAATCGGCGATTTTCTTCTGCATACTCTCAGGAAGTTTTCAAGCAGATACTCTGCAAATTTACACCCCGAGGGTATTGATCGTAGTCACCGGGCGATCATCTCGCTTATACCGCAATAGCTCATGGCATATCTTATATCCAGTCCCCCTTTGGAGTGAGCGATGATGTTCAATTTACCGCAGCCGGTCTCTGATACTATCTTTTTTATACGGCCGGCCAGTTCTCTGCCGCTGTCCGCTACGGAAGAAGCAGACTGCTGATTGCCAAAATATATTCTGGCGCCGTTTGTCTTTAGCTCCTTAGGTATTCTGCCCCAGTAATTCGGGAATTTGTAATCCCTGAAAAACACTCCGTGAACCATGAGTATAGGGTATCTGGTATCACATATGCCAGATCTCTTCGGTTCTCGTTTCGCCATATCCTTTCACTCTCAAATCTTATCTCGCCGGAAACGGTTTCGGATTATGACGATGAGGCGATTATATTTGCAATAGGTACCGAAGCCAACCAAGGCTCCGATGACTCTTATCCTGATTCCCAGCTGGACGGAAGTCAGATAAACGCAGATTATTCCTGCCCAGAAAAAATCAACGCTTCGGATATGACTATTGCAATTCCGCCTATGAGCATTTCTTTCCAGATTCTGACCATATCAGAAAAGCCAAAGTCGGAATACGGTTACCTCTACAACGGCGGCAGCAGTGAGGTATTACGGATATTAAAAATATTTCAAGAAGAGCCACACCGATTTTGCATATTTTAAGTCTCAGCTTATCTTTCAATCTCAAATACCTCTCTCTTTTTTGACCCCCGGCTATCTGTGACGGCGGGTTAAACATTCCGTAATTACGCGGCTATGCTGCTGCAAATTGCTGGCTCTACTGTCGCAGCGGCCGCGTGTGTATTTTTTCTTAGCCCCTTGTACTGATTCTACAGCATTTTAGGAAGAAAAACAGCCTGAATGACGCTGCAAAGGTGGATATGCTGTAAATTCCGATTTATTATCATGATTCTACAACCATTTTAACAAATTCTGTTGCAGAATTTGTGCTTTTCTCTGTAGAATACAGCATGCGCTGTTTTTCGCCTCAACAAGCCCGGCAGCGGCCGGCCGCATGCTGTATTTTCTTAGTCCTTTGTACTGATTCTACAGCATTTTAGGAAGAAAAACAGCCTGAATGACGGTTGAAAAAGGTGGATATGCTGTAAATTCCGATTTATTATCGTGATTCTACAACCATTTTAACAAATTCTGTTGTAGAATTTGTGCTTTTTTCTGTAGAATACAGCATGCGCTGTTTTTCACCGCAACAAGTGCGGGCGCGGCCGGCCGATATAATCATGGATTCATTATACCACAGACCCAACAGTCAGCGGTGGTTCAATGAACCCTTCCGCTCGGCAACGCCGCTAACATGATCGATGGGTTCATTATACCATACTTGCGTACACTTAAAAGTGTTGAAAGACCGTTTCGCTCTTCATGGCACGGTCTGTGGAATCCACAATTTCTGTTCACTTAACAGAATATGATTAAGTTAAAAACAAAAGTCCCCAATTATTGTATCAACTTTAACAAATAAGTTTGAAAGCATTATAAATTGATATATAATATAATTAAAATATAAATTTGCAATTTCAAGTTAAAATAATACAAGTATGTTTACAATGTGTGCTACGGCTGATTATTTTAGCCTTAAACCCCAGGGTCTTGAGGCTATATCGCAGAAATATTAAAAGAGCAAATAATAAGAAAAGTCAGCTTTTCTTTGACAGCTAATATTCTAACTGCCAAAAAATCTGCCATATAGAATAGAGGTAAAAAATTCTAACTATATATAATTGCGGATGTTAAAGAGAGGGTGTGAAACCGATGTTTTAAATAAATACGTTGAAATGAATATTTCTAATACACATATAAAATTAAGCACCGGGAGATTAAACGCACCATATAACGGAGCATTAGGTTTAACAAAACTCACCAATAACGGCATTGAGGTATCAACAACTCAAACATGGTCGCAGGCTCTGTGTATAGATATAACAGCCTATATTTAAATACCTCAGCAAGAAAGACAAATATTGACTCATGAAATAGGACACGCTTTGTCGATGGCTAATTATACAACCTCATTACACACTTGCAGAATGCAACAAGGGCTTCAATCTGCATATGCACTTGCCGCTCACGATAAGGAAAAACTAAAATATAAATGGGAAATTAAAGCCAAGTATATCTATTAGGAGGTCAACCATGAAAAATCACATTGTAACTATTATATTGATGATTACCTGCATGCTGTCTTTGTCCGGATGCAAGGATAAGGAAACGGAGATACAGGATGTTCCGATGATGGGGAAGCCATATTCTCTTTGGCTATGATGAATTGACGGAGCATGCGAAAATAATTGCTAAAGTCAAGATAACAGACACTCTAACACCCCAAAACAGCTTCTCATTAAATGATCCAAAGACCGGCTCGATGGGAGGTTTTTACGGAAAGCGCACTTGGGAGGTCTTAGAATACTACAAAGATGTTACAGGTGAATACTCAAAGGAAACGAATATATCATATTTCTCTCTGACGGAACAGCCTCCGGTGATATGAGTATTATAAGCTGCAATAACGGAGTGGTGCGTCTGAGCCTTGAAGAAGAGTATATGAATTATCCAGAAATTGCAGAACATGCGATGTCAGAGTTATTGTAAGATAATTATTTACGTGACTGAATCACCATGCCAATTCATATAAAACGATAAAAGTCCTTGCAAATATTTTATCTTTGTGGTAAATTAAATAAGGTATCAAATACGGAGGATTGACCGAGTGGCTAAAGGAGCTTGATTGGAAATCAAGTAAAAGGCGGCAACGCCCGTGGGTTCGAGTCCCATGTCCTCCGCCAACATAAAAACAGCGGCTGTTTATAACGGCCGCTGTTTTTTCTTTCTAAGTGAAACAATATATACCTACTATTAAATTACGCACCGATGAATTCTGTTGCCATAAAAAATCTTTATTTTATTAGCACTCATCCGTTTAGAGTGCTAATAAAGAGGTATAATATAATTGAACGAGGAAAGGATGCAAATTCAACAAATCTGCTCCTCTTCTGCTAATAAAACTTTAATATAAAAGGGAAATGAATTATGTTAATGCCTGTGTATTTTTCGAGAGATCTCTTTGATGATATGTTCGATACGAGATTTTACGGCCGCCAGCAAGGGGATCTGATGAAGACCGACGTAAAAGAGACTGAGAATGAATATAAACTCTCCGTCGATCTTCCGGGGTTAAGAAAGATGATCTTAAGGCCCAGCTCAAAGATGGCTATCTCACCATCAAGCGCCACTGTAAATCAAAACAATGATGAAAAGATGAGGAAGGCAGATACATCCGCCGCGAACGTTTCAGCAGGTCTTTCAACAGAAGCTTTTATGTGGGCGAAGATGTATCGCAAGACGATATCAGCGCCAAATTTGAAAACGGCACCCTGATGCTGACTGTTCCTAAAAGGAACACGTTCCTCAGGTAGAGGAAAAAGAAATACATCGCCATAGAAGGATAAATGCAGAATTAAACCTCCGGCCTCTCTTCTGACGTTTAAGGAGAAATATTAAGAACAGAAGAGCCGATATGCCCACAAAATATGTAAGGACACGGCGCAACTCAATAAAATGGGGATTGCGCCGTATCCCTGTTATGCTGCAAACTTGAGGTCTTATGGATTGCTTCGTATTTCCTGCGCTATCCACATATGAGCAAGCAGCAAGGCTCTAAATGTCAGCGTATGTTTTTGCTCTGCAATGGAAAGCCGCTACCCTTCACTCAAATAATTGTTCTATTATAGTTTATTCTGCTCTCAGCGCTGCGACAGGGTCTTTCTTGGCCGCCTTCTTAGACGGAATAAACCTCCTATGGCGATCAAAATTGCACTCCAGGACAATCAGCAAAAACTGCGCTTCCCTATAGGCAGGACTGCGTTGATATCGGCCGATCCTGTCAGGGGAATGAATAATCGCATTGCCGGAATTAACAGAAGCAGCGTAATACCTATTCCAATCAACCCGGGCAAAGTCCGACGATAAAGGTTTCGGCGTTAAATACCTGAAGAGATATTTCGCTTGCTTGCTCCTATCGCGCGGAGAATACCAATTTCCTTCGTACGTTCAAGAACAGAGATATAGGTAATAATTCCAATCATAATAGAGGATACGACAAGCGATACGGCGACAAAGGCTATGAGGACGTAAGAATCACATTGACTATCGTTGTTACAGATGACATCAGTAACTTTACATAATCAGTGTAGCTGATTTGAGTCTTCCTCCGCTACCGTTTTATTGTAATCGTCTATACAGTCGGTAATTGCCTCTTTATCTTCAAAACTGTCTACGTAGATGTTGATACCTGCCGGGCGTCAGGACTGACATGGCCAAAGGCAGTCATGTTGTCGTCATAAGATCTGAAGAAATATAGGTATCGTAAATGGATAAAAGCCGTTCATTTTCTGTATCCACCAGAACCAAAAACATATCGGTCCAAGAGTGGCAAGCTGGTTTGCGTCCGTCATGTTCTACTCTGAGCATTATTTCGGATCGTCAGAATAAGCGGACTGGAGATTTCACGGCACATATCTGCTTTCTTTTTTGATGTCCAGGACAAATGTTCCAGATAATTCTTGGTATCAATTATCTTAGCGGCGTCATCCGCAGGAGAAAACTCTGCGCCGTTTAACACATTGTTATAAGGAGAAGCCTGCTGCGCCTGCACCCACCTGGCGCTGTTGACTGTATAATCAATCAGATGATATTCCGTCAGCGCTTGTATAACCTATCACGATTCTGAAATCAAAGCGTTTCCGCGTCAGTCGGACGAATAACGCCCGTTATTTCAGCTTGATCGCGCTGCTTAGCAAACTTTCATTTCGTAATCTATCTCCGATTTTCTCAAACAGACCATTTTCATTCTCACAATACAAATCACTTGCCGGAATCATATAAAGCTCTTGACTGCATATCTCCTCACGTAAGCTCCACTGACGCGTATCCAGCGCAACCTCTTGGCCGTCTTCGATTTTCTGCAAGATTTCTTTATATTCCGAAGACGGAAAAACTTAATTCATACAGTGCGGTAGAGGATATTTCATTGTTTTTGTCAGATACGACACCACTTCATCATAGGAATTCGCCCATTCGCCGTACAAAGCTCATAGTTATCTGTAATCGCATCACTGATTAAATTACCTTCCCGTACCCGGCATAAGCTCCTCAAAATTATTGGAACCTGAAGACATCATACTGCTCATTCCGGACATCATGTTCATACCCGCCGGCGCCTTTGGAGCTGCTATCATCTAAGGTGCTTCCGTCCGTATTGACCAATATTCCATCAGGGTCATGAAGCGTAAACGGAAAAAAAGCTGTGTCATAGGAATAAGCGATTCCATTCTCATGACATACCGTTATGTCGCAGTCGTCGCTTTCAAAGATACTCCTTAAACTTTGTCAGATTATTTTTTCCGTAATGTTAGTCGTTATACTGGACGCCATTTTCAATGCTGCTTCCGTCAGAATAGACGGCGTCTTTTCGTGATCGGCTCCCTCACCTGCGCTGTCAGTATTATCCCTGCCCGCCGCTAACATACTGGACAAATCCATGGATTTGCGCTTCTATGCTGATTGGATAAGAAGTCATCGTGCTTTTCTGCCGTCGCTTATAGGTGTTTACGCCTGTAAGAAATAGCTAAAATCAGGGCTATACCTATAATTCCGATTGACCCTGCAAACGAAGTCAACGGGATTCGGGCCTTCTTTGCTGAATTGTTAAAAAGGACAACGAAAGAGCCGTCTTAAACGACATAGCAATACGTAACTTCA
>VOFH01002467.1_pt1 | contig 36789 bp, 40 predicted proteins | sample 5384091 | NCBI WGS metagenome assembly VOFH01 (sample SAMN12384727, study PRJNA508395) | human gut metagenome | isolation source: healthy gut G | host: Homo sapiens
ACAACCGGGTCTTCAAATTTTTCCAGATAAAGTTTCCACATGGAAGGACGCTTGGGAGGTGTTAACAGGTTGATACCATTTTTCTCCCTGCTTTGTAGGACTTCGTCATCAGTAAGCCCTAAATGATAATAGTCATTTTTATTTGTACTCATGCAGATACATGCGTTTAGTTTGAACCGCAAAAATACAACATAAAATTGTGATAGATTGTTTAATTAAAACTTTTTATGAAGTCGAATTTGTTAGCGTGGTTTACCACATGACCGATAAGGAATTGTAAACCAGAATGTAGAGCCTTCACCTTCTACGGAATCCGCTCCGATCTGACCGCCTAGTTTGGCGACAATAGTTTGAGATATAGAGAGTCCCAGTCCGGCTCCTTTTCTTGATCTTTGTTCAGTTTCACGAAGCGCTCGAATACATCCGGTAATTTCTCTGCTGGAATTCCTGCTCCGGTATCCTTGACATAAAAGTAGAGCTCGGTATCTCTGCTTCATAGCCGAGGCGAATGCTACCTTTATGGGTGAACTTAATGGCGTTGCCGGCAAAGTTGGAAAGCACTTGTGCCACCCGGTTCCGATCTGTTTGAATCATGCATGAGAACGGGATGATTCCGCTATAATTTGTATATTTTCTCCGGCGTCATTGACTCTCATCTGAAAAAGTTGTTGTAAATCTGAAAGTAACTGATTGACGTCAACTGTTGTCTGCACAAATTCCAATGTTCCGGCTTCGATTTTTGACATATCGAGAATGTCGTTGACCAGTTGCATCAGGAGGTCGGCATTCATTTTTATGATTTCTTGATATTGGGCCTTTTCCTCTTCTGTAGTTGCACTGCCTAATACCTCTGCAAATCCGGTAATAGCGTTGAGAGGGGTACGGATTTCATGGCTCATGTTGGCTAAAAAGGCAGATTTTGAAATATCGGCTTTTTCTGCTTTTTCTTTGGCTAGTCTCAATTCATTTTCGGCCTGTTTCCGTCGGGTGACGTCATGTACGGTGATTACCATGTTCTCTTCTTCATTCAGAAGGAAGTAGGAACCGGATATTACTGCATCACATTCCACGGTAGTATTATCAGATGTGACTACGGATAAAGTTGCTTCAAGATCCGTGAAGTTTCGCCTCTGTTCGAAGGCTTGTCGTATGGCGGCACTACGTATCGGACAGGAACCGCAGAAACTATGTGTACCGCAGCCTCCCTCTGCTGCCAATGCGTTGCAACACTGCAACAGGTCGCCCACTCTTTTTCTCCTCTGTTCCTTTTCTGGTTCCGGTTTTTGGTAATAGTTGGTTTCAGTACTTTGAAATCGTTGTCTATTAGCAGAATAAAAGCATGAACATTCTTCAAGATGGCGCCGGCAACATGGCTGGTGCGTTCTAGTTTTCTGGATTCACGAAATAACCGTTTCTGCATTCGTAGACATTTCCTGCGCTCCCACAAAAAAACTGATTAGCAGGACTGCGCATAAAACTATGAGGGTAGACAATAGTGCTATAAACATAGTATAATATTGTTGTTTTAGTTCTTGAGAATAGGACTACAAAGATAGCTTTTTTCTTTAGTTTGAAAATAGTGTTGAACAAATATCTTGCTATTTGCGTTATATTAATTAGTAAACCAATAAAAAAACGAACGTTATGAAGAAGTACATTTGCACAGTCTGTGAATACATTTACGACCCCGCACAAGGAGATCCCGAGAGCGGAATTGAACCGGGAACTGCATTTGAAGATATTCCTGATGATTGGACTTGTGGGAGGAGTAGGAGTGTTTCCATTGTCAACGATCTCGCTGCCGGTTACCAGTTTTTGAATACTTGCCTTTTCAGCATATCCTTAAACTTGTATCCCGGAGTAAATACAATCTTCACCCGACGAATCGTGTCGGAATCCACTGCCGCTTCCGTCTCCTGGCTTTCGCTGCTGATGCCGGGACGGAATTGACCGAAATCACCCAGTTGTACGGAAATACCTTTGTTTAAGTTTATATTCAGCGTATCGATCAGTGCATCGAGTACAAACTTGACCGCTCCGCTGGGAACCATTCCCACTTTAGAAATCTCATCACACAAATCCTTGAAATTAACCGTATTGGTAATAAAATTCTGTGCTACATACTTTTCGGTTTTTTACCGAAACCAATCATTCTTTTTTTAACGACATACCTAAGTGCCATAATCTTTTTTGTTTTTTAATAGTTAGTAAATCTGTTTCTTTTGTTTTGTGATCACGATGCAAATGTATGTGTTTCCAAATGAACTGCCAAGAAAAAAACTCAAATGCGTTAATAAGTTTCTTCAACTAAAGAAATGGTCAGATGTTTTTTTTTGTTGTTCTCCTTTCATCTTTTTCCGATTGAAGATTATCCTTTCATATCATATCCATACCTTTGTAGATTCAAGAACCCAACGTGGTCCGGTGGCTCAGGAGCCGGGATGTCCGGAGAACGACCGGCTAGGCGATGGAAAGGGAATGAAGAATATGAATAAAGAATTAACGGATGTAGTATAAATGATGACTTCCTGTTTATTAAGAATACACAGTTTACGCTTTTTCGACGGAGGCTTGCATGAGGTTCCTGTGGAAGAAGTGATGACGGTTGCGCTTATTGCGATATTCATCTTTGTTCCGTGCCTGTGGGCTTGTCCGGTATTTAAAAGATAAGAGGCTGGACTCGGACGAGAAAGACAAGTTTATACAAATACATATTATCTCGACCATTGTCCTGACTATTGCGGGCGGTGTTTTTGCACGGATGTCCGGACTTGTCAATAAATGGATAGACGAACAGCCGTTGATTATCGCTGTTTACATCGCTTTGGCGCTTAGTTCCTTCGGCATCATTGTCGGAAAAATGATCGACTTTTGGGTGTATTGTCTCCGAAAGAAGATGTTTTAAGTATCTGTATATAGATGCCTGTTGCCTCTGCCCGAAGAAGGTTGGAAACAGGCTTTGTCCGGTATTTATTGCTAAAGTATGGTTTTGAGGGTCGTTCGATACCATCACAGGGCGACAATTGTCCCTATGATGGTAAGTGCCAAGTATGTACAGTTAATATAGAATGTTGCCATCAATATTCGGGGAATATATTCTGACTTTCTGACCAGGGATGAAGGTTCGTTGATTAATAAGGAGAGAAGGAGGAGTATGCTAAAAAATGACCTGACACATCAGTAGCCATACGGGATATTCCGTAATGGAAGGTACAGCCCATGTTTGAGCAGAGGAGTCATGTTTTGCAGAAGGAGATGGGCTGCAAAATAGCTCAAAAAAGGAAACAGCTTCTTTTTTTCTGCCGTAAGAGTGCATTTATGGTGTAAATCCCTCATTCCTGCTTGCCCCAGCAATATAGAAATCTGGAAAAATAGAATATCCAATATATTGCATTGGGGGTAATACCGTCGGTGGAAAAGTAATCATAGAAACAGAGGAGGACACGCAGCTTATAGCAATCAGTCCTGCGCAGATAAATGAAATGATTCTTTTATTCATTGTTTTTATTTTAAAGCTAATGGGTTGTAGATAGCTGACCGTTAGGGCTGCTTATCTACTTGTTAGTAACTTTTTTCTGTTGTGAATTATTAAGACGTTGAACTAACATTTCTCTGAACTCTGTACTATTACATTCATTTATAAGTTCTCTATATTCAAGAGATTTTATTTCTGAATACACAGACTCTATTAAATGTAGTAATGTCCATTCTATCCCATATAAAGCAGTCGGTGGAAAGAGCTTGATTAAAATATGTGCTTCATCCAAAGTGATAGGCTTAATTATCTTACCTAATAAGTCTGCATATTTATCAATCAATACATCTGTTGGTTCGTCTGTTTCATCAGGCATTGCACCCATTAAAGCTAATTGTTCAACTTCTTTTTCTCATAATTCTATTGTTACTAACATTATACTAACAGCGGTCATTTAATATTCCGCTGTTATTTTTCTCTAAGTGTACTGTTTAAAAGCCTTCCTATCCAATATACTTTTATAAATATTGGCTATCTATAAACATATTCTCCTTATTCATCTAATGAGTTCAATTAGGGACATAAGCTATATGCATCAAATCATTTTCTTCGCATAAACCACCTGTTTTCCTGCTCCATAGCGCATCAGTATCTCTTTTTCGATAAAAGTGTTCAGCTCTTTTAGTGCACGCTTTTTGTCGTGACCGGTCATATGGCAATAATCAGTGCGAGTCATGCAAGGATATTTTTTCAAGGTGGGCGGTTATTAGTGCCAGACATTCCGCTTCGCTACGCGTCCGTTACCTTTGGGGCGGGTGAGGGATTCGGTACGTTCAATCTCATGTCATACCCTACTTCCCGCTTAAATTGTTTGGTCGGTAGATAGTTGATGTTTTTAGTTTGATTGATTGTGCACGCACATCTTTCTTGTGATTACGGGTGGTCCTTGCAGCGATACGGAGAAATAGCCGATCTCGCCTAATTCTACAATCCAGCCGTTAGCTAGTAAATCTTTTAACTCATTTTGAAAAGACTGCATTGCTCCTGCCAGCAAACTACGGCTGATTCCTGTAAATTTGTGTACGCGGTCTAGAAATTCGTCCTGACCGATAGTCCCTTTGGGGAACAATGCGGGGGGATGAAGGGTTGTTTTCTCCTGTCTGCTTGATATCGGGAGTCTCGTAAAGGTCATACTGTGCGCCTCATAACTTAAGTTATTTTGTTGTGTTATTAATATTTCGTTCCTATAAACTAAGGAATCCGGCTTAAATATTAATTCGTTCTACTACAGTTCCCCCGTGCGTACCACTATAGTGGGGCACAAGGGAACTATAGTTCTTCTTTCGTGCCACTATAGTGGTACGAAAAAAGATTTGCATACAAAGTTATTAATATTAAAGAGAAAAGGGTTAACCTTACGAGGTTTTGCGTTAATTATTTATTTCCAGCCGCAATTCCTCTTGCATCACCTTGCTTTTCCCATCCTTTTGTGTATCGGTACGACAGCAGAAATACATTATAAGTATGACCGAAAGATTCCTCTACCTTGAATGTATTGGGGTATTTGGAGTCACCGTCTATCTGAGTTACCTCAATATCCTTGTACGGCTTTATCGTGACATGATTGTTTTCCTCCACTTTATGATGGCGGTTTTGTTGATGTGATCCACATTGCTTTCAAAAGACTCCGTTCCGGCTATCACGCGTACGCTGTTGTGGGTGAGTGGAAACATCTTCTTGTTACCTGCGGTTGCCATCCCGTCTGCCAGACCGGTCATTGAATAGTAAACGTTTTCGCCCTGCGTTGCATAATCGTTCTTGATAAGTATTTGATATAGAATGGTGTTTTTGCTTTAATCTCGACACCGGAGATATCCGTAGCTTTTAATCCACGAAGTAGGTAGAATCCGGCGACAGTCCTTCGGGACGTATCTTGATCATGGTTCTGCCTGTCCGTTCGCCTGCATTGATCTGAATCTTGTAATCTACGATCTCGTATTTGTCACTGGACAGGAATTTGGCATAGCAGGCTTCATCGACGTCATAAAGAGACCGGTTGTAGAATTCCAGTGAAGTCAGGTCTTCTTCCAGCCCGATCACCATGTCTTGTTTCGGGGCATGGGTGCCTCCGGTGCAGGCTGCGATATATCCTGTCGCCTCTTCTCCGGTAGGGGACAAAGTGACTACTTCTTCAAACGTGTTATAGTAGTCACTGCTGATCAGGGCTACTACATTCTTGTACATTTCCTTTTCAAACAGCGCATCGTCATTGCATGACGAAAGTGCTATCATAAGTGCGAGTATCGTTATAAAATCTCGTTTCATCTTCTTTTTTGTTATTTAGATTAATAACCCGGATTCTGGTCGAGGAAGGCAGTCTTCTCATTTCGTTGCGTGGTATGGGCACCCAGACAGACCTTTTGTCAACCACCCTCGTCAGGAATGAGGAAGAACTAGGGATGACACGCTGGTAGTAGGTCTCTTTGGTTGCGCCGTCGGGATTCATTCCACGGATAGGTTCCTGCTCTGTCTCTTCATAAATACCCCAGCGGCGGACATCATAGAAACGTCTGTTTTCCCATAAAAACTCTACCATACGTTCGCGTTCTATCTGTTTCTGTACTTCCGGCGTACTGTTGAGTTGATTGGCTGTCAGCCCCGGCAGTCCGGCTCTGTAGCGGACTTGATTGAATGCTTTTTAATTTCCTCTTTATCTCTGCTCATGGTATAAGGCTGACCGTCCAGTTCTACGGTGTGGGGGCCGGTCAGGTTGTTGAGTGCCTCCGCATACGATAGCAGGATTTCCGCATAGCGGATGATGGGATAGGCTTTCTGGATATGGCGGGCTCCGGTGCCGGTCCAGGCATCCATCGGGTTATTGTACTTTTTGATTACGTATCCGGTGATGGGATAGTTGGGTGAGGTGGCGGTAACACCGCCACGACCGTCTTCATCCTGATAGTAGTACTTGGCTGTGTGGTTGTTGAGAGTCGAACTGGACAATGCCTGCCATACTGCCTCATTGAATCCTACAGACGCGTAGAACCGCATTTCACGATTGGCGTACATCTTATATACACCGGCGTTGAGGGGATAGCCGGAAAAGTTGCGCGGTTCGGAAGTGAAGCCTGTCTCCGAGTAATATCCGTCGGCGGCGGCTTCTTCTTTCGTACGGCCGTCGTCCATCAGATAGGCGTCTACCACTTTCTGAGTGACGCAGAAACGTCCCCACCCACCCATCGAGGGAGGGAAAGAACCTTTGCTGATGGTTTCGTTGAGGTATGTCGTGTTTCTTCCCCAGATCAATTCCGGGTTGATGGACGCTACGGCTTCGCCGGTAAAGATGTCCGAATAAGATTTGAAAGGGTCTATTCCGTTGGCTCCGTTCGGGTAGGCGTCATAGAAATTTGGGTCGGAAGTGACTCCGGCGGGAAGTTCCGGTGTGTTGTCGTCTTTTGCATACGTATAGAGCTTGTACGCTCCCATATCCATCACCCGTTTTGCGGCGGCGGCAGCTACTGCCCACCGGCTTTCGTCATATTGCTGGGAGACATAATGCACACCGTCGGTCTTGCGTTTCCAGTTGCCGAAATAGGAGCTGGCAACAGGCCCGCCGTTGAATAGCGGGCTGGCGTGTATCAGTCGCAGGCGGGCTACCAAGCCGAGTGCGGCTCCTTTGGTGGGGCGTCCGAAGTCCAGCGTAGAAACATCCTGAGGCGAGGGCAGCAGCCGTGCCGCTTTTTCGAACTCCTCACAAGTATAGTTCATTGTTTCGTCATAGGTGGCCCTGGGGCGGTCGTAGTATTCGATAGGTTCGTTGGTGTTCACTACTTCGTCTCCCAGCAAGATTGCCGGACCGTAATCGACCAAAAGATTGTAGTAGGCGAAGGCACGGATAAAACGTGTGTATCCTTCCAGTCTGAGCCGTTCCGAGTTTGTCAGGTCTTTCGGGCGGTCGAGGTTTTGCAGGATGCTGTTGCACTTACGGATGATTTTGTAATACTTGCCCCATTGGTTCAGGTTGGGGGAGCCGTCTCCGAGGAAATCCTGTGTGATCTTTCCGTTGGCGAAATCCATGCCGTGATAGATATTGGCCGTTCCGCTTCCGGTCAGTCCGTTAAATCCTTCGTCGGTCGCCATCGGTCCCGGTGTGTACCCGTTACGGATGGTCTGTGCCTCATCCGGGAACATGGCTGCCGCCCCCACATATACGCTTCCATATATCGGGCATTGGTGAAAACCGAGTCGATGTTGAATTCATCATCAAAGTAATTGTCTATGTTTAAGAAGTTGCTGCAGGATGTAGCCAACATGACTGCCTGAACCAAGAAGAACGTTCTTGCTGTTTTTTTATTAGGATGTTTTCATTTTATCGTTTATCGGGTGATGTATTTATTAGAGATTGACATATAATTGCAGGGAATAGGTGGAAGGGATGGGATATACACGGCCGTTCCAGCGTGCCTGTCCGGATCGAAGAGTTTCACTTTATCCCATACATAGAGGTTGTTACCTACGAATTGGATATCAGTGAAGAAACACCTATGCGTCTCAGAAATGCTGTTGCAAGATGGTAATTCAGGGTGATTTCCTGTAAGCGTATGTAGCGTGAATCGCCCTGCCAAAAGGTGGACAACTGGCTGTTGTTGCTGTTATTTCCATATTGCAGGCGCGGGAAACGTGCGTCCTTGTTTTCGGCAAGGGATGGGTCGATCCCGTGTGCGATGGCATAATCCTTGGGAATCCATCGGTTGGCCGGATTGGCTGCCAGGGTGAGTACATTTCCGGTATTACCTTCGAAGAAAGGCATATATCCCATTCCGTTGAGACGGGTTTCGTCGTTCACCGTCGTTTTTTGACCTACATAGAAAAAAGAGGTCTTGCCGGTTCCCTTGAACAATACACCCAAAGTCAGATTCTTGTAGCGGATTTCTGCCCCCAGGCCGTACATCAGCAGCGGATAAGTGCTGTGTGTCAACGGCACCATGTCCAGCTTGTCCACCATACCGTCTCCATTGATATCCTTATATTTGATGTCACCGGGCATTACCTCCCCGAAAGTCTGCTTGGGACTGTATTTGATGTCATCTTCGTCTTTAAACAGTCCGACTGCCTGATATCCGCGGATGGAATTGTACGGGAAATTATTGTATTCCAGATAGGGATACTCCAGATAAGCCTGCTCCCAGTTCTGTACTTTATTTTTGAGTACGTGAAATTGCCCCGTAAGGTGAAGCCGAAATCGGGAGTGAAATCCTGCGTGAAGCTGATGTTTCCGTCGGCACCGTAACTTTCATTTTACCCACATTCGCGTATGGATTGAGACCACTCCTACGAACTCGGGCACCTGTACCCGTTGCTGGAAAATACCGTTACGCTGATCATGGAAAATATCGACAACGAAATCGATCTTGTTATTAAACAACTTTCCTTCAATACCCACATTGACTTGATGGCCTTTTCCCCACGCCAGGTTATCGGCTCCGATACGTGTCTCGCCAATAATCTCGATGTCGGGAACACCCCAAGCTGATCCGGTGCCTTCGTTCACTTTTTGTAAGGTAGGGAAGCGGACGTCGGTAATCCGGTCGTTACCTACCGAACCATACGAAGCTCTTATTTTTAAGATAGTCGAGCCAGGGGAGCGCCTCTTGTATAAACTTGTAGCCGGTAGGTACCCAGCCCAATGCGACGGATGGGAAGAAAACCGTATTGTCTGCCGGGCTGGAAGTTTTCGGAACCGGTATATCCGAAGTTGACGTCCAGCAGGTAAGTGTCCTTGTAGCCGTATGTAAACCGGCTGGATACTCCCTGATAGCGCAAAGGGGGAATGGCGATAAATTACTTGTAGCGTCGTCCGTGTCTTTAGAATCGCTGATGTAATAATAGACCAGCGCGGATGTCCGGTGATCTGTACCGAAAAGCCGGTCATAATTGAGTGTAGCCTCAAAGTGGTATTTTGCGGTACTGGCGGGTGGACTTGCTGTACGAGGCTTTTTTTTCTCCTGTACGGTCTCCTGCATGATGAGCGATCCGTCGCTTGCTCTGCCCAGCGCATTGTAGAGGGCCGGCTGCACGCTTCTCCGTTCATTGAAGTAGCATGTGGATATCGTACGCTCCTGTACACGTAGTTTAAGCCCGTTGATCAATTCGGAAAAGTCCTGATTGATTGCCAAAGTTGATTTGCCCTTGTACACTTCGTTGGCAGCCTTTCCCGTATGGTTGATCATGACATAAGGCGATGACAGCTCTCCGGCACCGCGTCCGGGCAGCATACCATTGGAGTATTGGGTGGGGATGGACAATGGAGTAAGCCGCGACTGTGCTCCCCATATATATTCGGTATTGGCTACGCCGGGCTGATTCAACCGGGAAAGGAATCCGTCCGAACCCAAATAAACTTTCGTTGATTTGGTCAGGTTCACGTCTAGATTGATACGGTAATTATAGGTGTTGTAGCTGACGTTCGAACTGTATATACTGTTCTTGTCTACCTTATAGGCCGCACTTTCGTTTTTACCGCCCAGGCTCAGGAAAATAACGTGCCACATCGCTGCCGCCACGTCCGCTTACATAATAAGTGTGCCGCCAGAATGTTTTGTTGAGTATCTCATCCTGCCAGTTTACGTTGGGATAGAGATCAGGGTCGAGACCGTCGCGTATAATTCCCATTTCCGTATCGTCATACAAAGGTGTTTCGTTCCGTACTGCTCTGGCTTCGTTTGCTAACTGCGCATACTCATAAGCTCCCAGATATTTCGGCAGACGGTTGAGGACGGACAGCGTGGTGTTGAAACGTCCGGTAATCTGAATTTTGCCCGAAAGCCCTTTCTTGGTGTTGACCAATACGACCCGTTGGCTCCCCTTACTCCGTACACGGCAGTTGCCGACGCATCTTTCAGGATGGAGAAACTTTCGACATCGGCAGGGTCGATGGTGTTGAGGTCGCCTTCCAGACCGTCAATCAGTACAAGGGCACTGCTGTTGGCTCCGAACGTACCGATACCACGTACCCAGAAATCGGCGATATTCTGACCGGGCTCGCCACTGCTCTGCAAGGAAATGACACCGGCTGCCCTGCCTCCCAGCAAGTTACTGATGGAAGGAGGGGGACTGGATATCTTTAGTGCTGACCGTCGTAATGGCACCTACCGAACTGATTTTCCGCTGAACGTTTCCCAGTGCGACGACAACCACTTCATCAAGGGAATTGCTGTCTTCAAGTAGTGTGACCGTTAAGTCGCTTTTGGGTTTGATGGCCACGTGCTCCGATGGTTTGAAGCCGATAAAAGAAAATATCATTTTGTCTCCATAAACCACTTTCAGCTTGAAATTACCGTCATTGTCGGTTGTGGTACCTTTGGAGGGCTTGTCTTTGATGTATACCGATACGCCGGGCATGGATAGTTTGTCCTTATCCACGACAGTTCCTGAAACGGTAAATTCCTGAACTTGCTGCGCAAAGGTTGTTGCCGAAAGCAATAAGCAGAACGACATTAAGTATAAAATCTGTTTGATTTTCATTGTGAGTTTACTTTGTTATTCGATAACCAATTTGCGAATGCGTGCATTACCCCAGTCTGCAATGTAAATGTCTCCCCTGTTCATTGACAGCCACTCCCCAGGGATTCTTGAATAAGGACTCTACCGGTCCTCCGTCCTTGTATCCGGCGACGCCGTGGGCTGTCCGGCAACTGTCGTGACGATATTGTCGGCAGATATCATGCGGATGCAATGGTTGCCATAGTCGGCAACGAACATATTGCCGTCGTTGTCAAACTTGATATCCTTTTGGGATAATTGAAGAGGGCATCTTCAATCGGACCGTCGCGGAAAGCGCTGCCGCCGGGAGCATTGAGACGCTTAAATCCGCCTGTTCCATCCGGATCGCGGAGGTCGAGCACCGAAATCCCTTTGTCTGTATGCGGTAGGGGCGTTGGAGTGAAGCGTTATATACAAAAGCCAGGGCTTCGCTGGATTAATCGCCTGTCCGTATTGTGATCCGCTGGGACCTTGATGGATAATGTGTCCTTCGAATGTGTCGGGGATCTATTTTAGCGATCTTTCCATCACGGTATCGTGTATATAGATAGCCGTCATAAGGGCAGAAGGTGACGAAATTCTTGTATCTGTCGGCATCTACGATTGAGTTCAGATCCGCCTGTGAGTATTTTATGTTACGCTGGCGGGGATACCAGGCTTCACGCGGGTCGAAGGTAAACGTCACTTCTTTGACCGATTCGTGCGCGGCGGTCAGCATTCCGGTGGCACGGTCCACCGTTGCCGTTGGCATATAAGATACGGTTGGCAGCATCTGCTTCAATGAGCGGAGTCACAATGTTCTGCTGTTCGTTTATCCGGGCGATTCCAAATGTACCGCCGTCACGCCATGACATGAAAAGATTGCCTTCGGCATCCAGATCAAGATATTTGCCATATACCTGAGCGGTGGAGAGTGTTCCGGCAAGGAAGCTCGTTTCACCGTTTCCGGTGACCGTGCTGACCAATGCCTGTGTATGATAAGCATATGTTTCTTCGTAAGCGACAGAATCGGTGTCGACCACTACGGAGATACGGGGATTATCGCCCGGAAGGCGCGGTACAATGGCATAAATACGGCTTCCGCTTGATGAAACGACGGAGGCTCTGGCATTGTTGAAATATACTTTGATTTTACTCACATCGGTGCCGAAGTTTTTTCCGTCCAGAAGAATTTTGTCACGTGCTCCGCCTTCTTTGGGATAGAAGGAGGTCAGTACAATCGGTTGATCGGCTTGGTGTTTTCTCGGTGGGCTCACTGTAGCTTTCGCAACTTGATAAATAGAAGAAAGCTACCAGCGAGCAGGCTAGGGATAAGTAACGATTCATAAAGTAATAATTTAAAATTAAATGATTATCCGCATGTAGTCCGTCGGATATCTTGATATTACATCGCTTTGATGGCTGGAACTTTATAGTTTGATGGTGTAATCCAAACCTTTATCGGGGCTACGATGAAGTTGGTAACTTCAAAATTGCAGTCGCCTCCTTTTTTGATACCGTTTTCCAAACTTCACAGAGATTGTATGCTGCGTATGGTTTCAATGTCATTTCGCGGAAATAGACCAAAGAAGGATCATGTGCGGTCTTTTCAGTTTCAGTACCAGATCGGTAGCGTTCATGACAGAAAATGTCACTTCTTTTCGGTGCGTTTCACTTCTTTTATGTCTACGCATTTTTCAAAGAAGGGACGGAGGATTTCTTCACGCCCGATTACCAGTTCGCGGTAATAAACGGCAGTGCAGCGATTGTCGAGTGCTTCACGGATACCTTCCGAGAACGTTCTTTGGCAAAGACAAACGTCATCGTGCGGTGTTCGCCTTTTGAAAAATCATAGTCTGTCTGGATAGGCTGGTGGATATCGGAAGTTCTATCATGGTCAGATTCTTGTCCAGACACCATTGAATGGCTTCGGGCATGAAAAAGACCACTGTGGCTACTTCAATGCCGTGCATGCAGCCGTCATTGTAGAGTTGTGTATGCTCAGGCCACCACAGGGTGGAGTCCGGCTGCTAGCGTGACCAGCCCGGATGATTCCAGAAGATAAAGGCTCCTTGTTTTTTTTGCCTCATTGAAAGCGTCTTTATATGCCTTTGTTCCAATGGATTGGAGTCGTTCAGGAAGATTGCATTAAAATGTCCCGGAGGCATGGAACGGGTGATTTCACTGCCTCTGATTAGAAGTATTCCTAACTTCTTCGCCTGCTTCTGAGACAGTTCATAAGAGCGGTTATGATCTGCTACAGCTTCATCATGAAATGGATATGCTCGTACTGCTTCTCGGTGAAATCCTGATTGGTCTGGCGCTTGCGGTTGATGGTACGTGCCAGGTTATAGCAGCTGTCGCCGATGCTCTCTATCTCCGTCACTTCACGCAGCATGGCACGTATTTGCAACTTACTTTCCGAACTCAGGCGCCCTTCGGACACTTGATTCAGATAATTGGCAATCTCCAGCTCCATGCTGTCACTGATATTCTCGTACTTCTCCACACGGCTGAACACTTTGTTGAAATCATCATCCTTCTCCGTATGCAGCAAGTCCTGCACCATTCCGAACATACGGCGGGTACGTTCGGCAAAGAGATGTATTTCCTTGCTTGCCTGCAGGATGGACAGCTCTGCCGTAGAAAGCATACCGCCCGAGATAAAACGCAAGCGATATTCCTCGTCCTGCTCCTTCATTGGAATAATGGCACAGACCGTACGTTCGATAAACTTCACGAACCATATCAATATCAGCACGTTGCAGATATTGAAGCAAGTATGGAATGCCGAAAGCTTGAAGGATACGGCCACAGCCGGATCTTTAGTACCCATCACGTTCTCTACGAACCATGACACAGCCTCGGTAAAGGGGGTGAAAAGACACAACACCCATATCACACCAAACACATTGAATACCAGATGCGCCAATGCAGCCCTCCTCGCCTGCGTATTACCGGTCAGCGCCGCAAGGTTTGCCGTGATGGTTGTACCGATATTCTCTCCCAAAACCAGTGCTGCCCCCAATTCGAAACTAATCCAGCCGTTGGCGCACATAATAAGCGTAATGGCCATAGTTGCAGCAGAGGCCTGCACAATCATGGTCAACACCGTACCGATACCCACAAAAAGGAGTATGGAGATAAAGCCCATGTCGGTATAATCCTGCACAAAAGCCAGCATTTCCGGATTCTGGCTCAAATCGGGTGCATTGTTCTTCAAATAAGAAAGCCCCATAAACAGGAAAGAGAAACCGAAAATAAATTCACCGATGGATTTGCGATTACTTTTTTGAGAGAAGAGAAGAGGAATGCCGAAAGCAAGAAGAGGAAGAGCAAAGGCGGCAATGTCCACCTTGAAACCTAAAGCTGAAATAATCCATGCCGTAACAGTCGTACCGATATTAGCACCCATTATGACACCTATGGACTGTGAAAGCGTTAACAACCCCGCATTGACAAAACTTACAACCATCACCGTGGTTGCAGAGGAAGATTGTACAAGTGCTGTAATCAGCACGCCCGTCAACACACCGGTCACTCTGTTGGTTGTCATTGCGGTCAATATTTTCCGCAGTCTGTCACCGGCAAATTTTTGAAGCCCCTCACTCATAATCTTCATTCCGTAAAGAAACAGTGCCAATGAGCCGAGTAGCTTTAAAAAATCATAAAAAGAATATTCCATCTTTAATTATTTAAGGTGTTTCATTCCTTCACGTGTTATAATGTCCTATATTTAACGTGTCAACCCACTAAAAACGAGACATCATGAAACACATGTTACAAATTTGTTGCAAAAATAATAATATTTCTAAAGAATTCCCTATAGGGAGCTCACTTTTGGATATTTATTACGGTTTTAATCTAAATTTCCCCTATCAGGTAGTCAGTGCAAAAGTCAACAACCGTTCCGAAGGACTGAATTTCCGTGTATACAACAATAAGGATGTAGAGTTTCTCGACATACGTGACTCCTCAGGCATGCGCACTTATGTCCGTTCCCTCTGCTTCATTCTTTACAAAGCTGTCAGCGAGCTGTTTCCGGAAGGAAAACTGTTCGTAGAGCATCCGGTATCCAAAGGTTACTTCTGTAACTTGCGCATCGGCCGTTCCATAGAGCTGGAAGATGTGACCGCCATCAAGAAACGGATGCAGGAAATCATCGCCGAAAACATCCCCTACCATCGTGTAGAATGCCACACCACCGAGGCTGTGCGTATCTTTAGCGAACGGGGCATGAACGACAAGGTTAAGCTGCTGGAAACCTCCGGCTCGCTATATACCTATTATTACACATTGGGCGACACCGTAGACTACTACTACGGCAACCTGCTGCCCAGTACCGGGTTCATCTGGCTGTTCGACATCGTGAAGTATTACGACGGCCTGCTGCTGCGTATCCCCAACAAGGAGAACCCGAATGTACTGGAAGAAGTGGTGAAACAGGAGAAGATGCTCGACGTATTCAAGGAACACCTGCGCTGGAACTACATCATGGGGCTGAGTAACGTGGGCGACTTCAACCTGGCTTGCGAGACAGGCCATGCCACCGACCTCATCAACGTAGCCGAAGCCCTGCAGGAGAAAAAGATAGCCCAAATAGCTGACGACATCTACCACCGCGGCGAAAACGGAAACCGGGTGAAGCTCGTACTCATCTCCGGTCCATCGTCCTCCGGAAAGACGACTTTCAGCAAGCGGCTCAGCGTGCAGTTGATGACCAACGGCCTGCGTCCCTATCCCATCTCGCTGGACAACTACTTCGTAGACCGTGAAGACACCCCACGCGACGAAAACGGAAACTACGACTACGAATCACTCTACGCCCTCGACCTCGAACTCTTCAACACCCAGCTGCAGGCATTGCTCCGTGGCGAAGAAGTGGAGCTGCCCCGCTTCAACTTCAACCTCGGGAAGAAAGAGTACAAGGGAGACAAACTGCGCATTGATGAGCACACCATTCTTATCTTGGAAGGAATCCATGCCCTGAATCCGGAACTCACTCCGCAGATTCCTGCCGAAAACAAATACAAAATTTATGTATCTGCACTGACTACCATCTCACTGGACGATCACAACTGGATTCCTACTACGGACAACCGCCTGTTGCGCCGCATTATCCGCGACTTCAACTATCGGGGATATTCAGCACAAGAAACCATTTCGCGCTGGCCCAGCGTACGTGCCGGTGAAGACAAATGGATATTCCCCTATCAGGAAAATGCCGATGTCATGTTCAATTCCGCCCTCTTGTTTGAATTTGCCGTACTCCGTTGCCATGCAGAACCTATCCTTACCAGTCAATTAGTTCTCATTCGGTTTTTTAACTGGGAGGCATTGACCTATTGTGGTGATGCCGTTTATATGAGAAAAAGAAAATCCTATGCCTGGATGAAATGGTATGGGAAGAAAAACTTCCCGAAATCGGAATGGGAAGACTAAAAGAATAGAGAAACGCTAAAACTCTCTTGCGAATTTATTCAGGCACGGCTTACACAGATTAATATGGTTTCGATTAAAACAGAACCGTAAAAATTCTGTAAGCCGTGCCTGAATAATGATATGATAACAGTTACTTCTGCTTTCGGCGGGTTTTCCTTTTCTACTGCTTTTATTTCAGATGTTTCTTTATCCAAAGCAGATGTCCGTACTCTGTGTCACTGGAGGTCCAATGCTCATTAATAGGAGTAATCAATGCTTCTTTCGGGCAATTCAATACATTATATACAATGTAGCTGGTAGTCGGTGGGCAAACGTTATCATTGAATCCCCATGTCATATAAGTGTCCGCCTTGATTAATTGGGCAAAGTTTACCACATCATAATAAGCCATTGTTCTGATTTTTCGGGAGTATCCATATCTACGGTATTTCGGAAGAAATGGGGGTAACCTCCGGCACGTCCGGCTTTGTAACCTGCCATATCGCTTAGAGCCGGATGATTGGCTACGCAGGCCGTTACCCGCTGATCCAGTCCGGCGGTGACGAGTGCTAATGCTCCTCCCTGGCTGCCGCCTTGAACGACTACATTCTTTCCGTCCCATTCCGGCAGTGAGGTCAGTAGGTCGATGCTGCGGACACAGGCCAGATATACCCGTTTCATGTAATAGTTGTCGCGGCTGTCCAGACCGTTGGACAGGTATCCGTATTTTCTCTGCCGTTGAAAGCGGCACTGATTTCTTTGAATTCTTCTTCGCTCATTTCCGGATTTAGCCCGTGGATCTCTATTTCAAAGCGGATGCAGCCTTGTTCGGCGTAGTACTTATGTCGCAAAGGTTCCTTGATTGTCTTGATTCCTGCGCCCGGAGGACATAGTACGACAGGGTATTTGCCTTCTTTCTTCGGATAGAACAGGTAGCCGTAGATACTTTGTCCGCGTTGGTTCACCTGCAACTTGATAAGATAGCAGTCTATTTGGTCGGTCGAGTATTTCTTTACGTGCTCTTTGGTGTATATCAGCGGAAATTTGGCCAGTTCCGCCTTTTCGTTCTCCCAGAATTGCTGAAAGTCGGCAGGCATGGTGGTATACGGACGGAGCTTTTCCGGCGAGAAGCCCACTTTGACGTGATGGGAGTATTTCTTTCCGTCTACGGTGGTGGTCAGGCGGCAGTCTCGGAAGCCCGGTTTCTTCATGGTGCCTACGGGGATTGTTGCCTTTCCTTTTCTCATGATGACTGTTCCTTTGGTATCGGCAGGCATCATTTCTCCGCCTATTTCGAAATTAATCGCTATGCTATCTCCCGGAATGCCGTATTTGTAAAACTGCACTTCTACGTTTGCCTGTTCTCCGGTTTTGTAAAGCCAGTCGGCATGATCGGGTACGGTTACCCAGAATACGTCACTCCGGTAGGGATTGTTTTCGGCAACTGCAAGCAGCGTTGTCAGTAACAACGCTGCTGATACACAAAATCTTCTCATATTCATTTTACTGTTCAATATAACTGTCATTCGTCTTCTCATTCTATTTTCCATCTGATCGGTTTGTTAATTACGCCGCAATATTAGGAAAGATTAGAAAGACAGAGGTCGATAAAATGTTCTATTAAGTGTAAATTTAGAGCAACTTCCACTCGAATGTATGTTTTCCGGCTTCTAACTCTATGACACGTTCTCCTTTCACAGTATCGGGCACATATAAAGTGGCGCTGCTGTTGGCAGGGATCGTCACGCTGTACACAACACTTTTTTCTTACGTACCCATTGGGAATGAATCTCTCCGTAAGGTGAATGGTGCCTGGCCTCAAAATGCTTTTTAAATCACTGGGGGAAGTTGGGGCGCAGGAGGATATGTTTAAAGCCCGGTTGCTGCGGGTCGGGGAAGATACCGCCCAAGCCTTTATAGAACCATCCTCCGATTTCTCCGAACATCATGTGGTTGTCCGAAATGTCACGTGTAGCATTCAAATCCCAGTTTTCGAGCAGGGTGGTGGCTCCGTTGGCAATCCAGCAGCCCCATGACGGGTAGGTGTCTTGTGCAGCTACTTTATAAGCGGTTTCGGCTTCTCCGTTTTCACTCAAGGCGTTCAGTATGGCTTTGGCTCCCAATACACCCACATCCAGATGGAAACCGGCTTCTTCCACCTTCTTCGCCAGGTTGCGGGCTACTTTTGCTTTCATATCCTTGGGGACAATACCCCACATCAGCGGTACACTTAGTTCCGTCTGAACACCGCTGGCGTATATACCGGTTTCCCTGTTCAGATATTTGTCATTGATCGCTTGTCTGATCTTTTCCGCAAGCGCCTGATAATGTTCGTAATCTTCCTGTTTGTTGAACAGCTTCGCGGCATTGGCCAGTATTTTAGTATCTACGTAGAAGTATACCGATGAGGTCAGTTCTTTGGACGAATGCGATTTCACGGGAACCCAGTCTCCTCTTCCCATGAAGTCAGTCCGATTGAGCTGGTACGGTCTACGTAGTCTACATATCGTTTGATGTTTTCGTAGCAGTCGGCTAATAATTTGCTGTCTCCGTAGAACAGATAAATATTCCAGGGAATAATGGCGATTGTACTCGTCCAGTCCAGACCGTTGTCCGTGCCGTATCCCCATCCTCCGGTCGGAATGATGTCGGGTAATACTCCGTTGGGTTGCTGTTCGTCACGGTGGTCGGCGAGCCATTTTTCGTAGACTGTGATGCCGTCATAATTATATAGTGCTGTTTCAATCGCGAAATGTCCGTCTCCCCGTCCATCCGTTTTTTCTCCCGTTGGGGGCAATCGGTGGGATACCCCATCAGATTGGACAGGTAGCGTTGTTGGTAGCCCACCACAATCGGTTCACGAGTGGGTTTGACGTATTTATCTCTCCTTTTTGCGGAACGTCGCTATGAACGAAATAAGCAGTCAGACTGTTTTGATTGAGTGCGACAGGCTTACTGCTTGTCACTTCTACGTATCTGAAGCCTTTGTAGTTGAACCGTGCCATAAACTCGTCTTCTCCTTTCCGCTCAGAAAGAGAATATCCGTCTGGAATGGGTCTGTGTCATCTACCGGACGATGGTATACGTCAATGTTTGACATATTCACCCGTCCGTTGTCATAGAGGCGTTCGCCGTGTTTGAGCCTTACTACCGTTCCTTCTTCTCCGGATACCTTGATGCGGGTCACTCCGGACATATTTCTGGCAAAGTCGAATACATACGTTGTGTCGTTCACTTTCTTAAGCGCTTTTGCCGGTATTGTTTCTACGATACGAATCGGTTGTACCTGCTGGGATACGACGTTTTGAGAAGGACGGCTCTGTAACCTGCTTCCTTCCATTTCGAATCGTCAAAATCTGCCGTATTCCAGCCTTTCTGTTCCAGGCGGGCGTCATAATGTTCCGCTGTATAGATGCTGTTGAAGATCAAGGCCCCCGAAGAAGTCTTCCAGTCTCTTTCGGAGCGGATTACTTCTGTCGTGCCGTCTTCGTAGGTAATTCTCAGGTCCATACAAAAAGCGGGGCGGTTGCGCCACGGTGCGTGGTCAAAGTCCCAGACTGCTTTTGACTGATGGTTGTACCAGCCATTCCCCCAGCAGTACGCCAATCGCGTTTTTACCTTTCTGAAGTTGCTTGGTCATCATAAGTCACATAGAAATTCCGTCTGTCGAAACGGGTATACAGCGGGTCTAGCCGATGGTTTCCGATTTTCTCTCCGTTGATGTATAATTCGTATAAACCGGCGACGGCGATGTACGCTCTGGCGGATTTGACTTTCTTTTGGGTGTCGAATGTTTTTCTGAAATAGGGGCGGGCTTATAGTTGATGTCTCTGTTGTCGCCAATCCATGCGCCCTGCCAGTTCTCCATTCCCATCATTCCGGTCTCGAAGCTGTTGATGTCCGAAGTAGCCTTTTTTGCCGTCCTTATCCCCATACATTCACTTTCCAGTAATATTTGGTAAAGGGTTGAAGATTCTTTTCCGGATAGGTGACAAGGATTTGATCCGATTCTTTTTCCCCGAGTTCCATATTTCCCCGTTTTTCGTTGTTTGCTTTCAGTGAGTCTGTGCTGACTACTATCTGATAGGCAGTCTGCCGGGCTCCTTGTCGGCGTCGTCCAGCATCCACGACAATCTGGGATTGGCATTGTCGATGCCTAGCGGATTGATCAGGGTGGTCGCAATGAAGGTTCACGGGCTTGCATTCTTCTTGCTTTTGTGCAAGGGTCGGTTGCAGTGCACAACATGCAAGTGCAGTCACTAAATATATTTTTTCATTCTGTCTATTTGTTTTCCTTTTTAACCACAAACTGATATGTACCGGACTGTAGTTCTAATACTGCCTTTCCATTCATGAAAGTAACCGAAGAAACTCCTTCCGCTTTCACGGCAGCTTTTCCGCTTTCTTCTACTACATAGTCGAGAGTAGGCAATAGCAAGTGAAGAGTGGCGGTGGTGTTGGCAGGTATTGTCACTTGGTAAGAAACCGTTCCGTCATTTTCTTTTTCCAGCTGCTCTTGATATCTCCATAACAGGAAGGGAACGAAGCATTTACCCAGTCAATCCGTTCCTGACCGGCGGCAACTTCCGGACGGTTGTCCGGAATCGGCTGTAATACGATGTGCTTGAATCCCGGACGTGTTTCGTCGATATCTATACCGCCCATTGTGCGGTACATCCATTCGGAGACTGCTCCATACGAGTAATGATTGAACGAGTTCATCGATACGGGGCCAAAACCTTTCTCTTTGGTATACGAATCCCAGCGTTCCCAGATAGTGGTTGCTCCCTGGTCTATGCTATATAGCCAGGAAGGGTTGTTCCGTTGCAGCAATAGATCGTAAGCCGTATTTGATTCTCCGAACTGGCTTAATGTCTGATTCAGGATGGCTGTACCCACGAATCCTGTGCTCAGACGGTTACCGTTGCCGGTAATCTTGCGGACCAGTGTTTCCACTCCTTTCTTCCGTGCTTCTTCTGTCGGGAATAAATCCAGTTTCAAGGCAAGCAGATAGGCCGTTTGGCTCTTTTTTGCTTCAAGTCTCCGTCTGCATCGACGTAGCGTATCTGGAATTCTTTCTTGATTTCCTGTGCCAGCTTTCTGTAAACCTTTGCTTTGGAAGCGTAGGCGTCACAGTCGTCCGTTTTCAATGCTTCCGAAATTTTGGCCATCAATTGTGCCGTATATGCGTAGTAGCATACACTGACATAGCGGCGTTCGGTATCTTCGTACGATAGCCAGTCGCCATAATTTGTTCCGGCACCGTTATAGTTATAACCGTCTCCTTTTTGATGGGACAGGAACTCCATGTATTTCTCCATAGATGCATAATTGTCCTGCAATATCTTTTTTGTTGTCGTACATCAGATAGATAGTCCAGGGAACGATGATACCGGCATCAGCCCAGGCTGCCTGTCCGTAGCCTACCCATGAGTGAGGAGCTACATCCGGATAGGCGCCGTCACTTCGCTGACCGTCACGCATATCTCTCATCCATTTTTCGAAGAAGGCGGATACATTCGCATTATAAGAAGCGGCACGGCAGAACACTTGCGTGTCTCCGGTCCAGCCCAGACGTTCGTCTCTTTGCGGGCAGTCGGTAGGGATGCTCAGATAGTTGCCTCTTTGTCCCCACATGACATTGCTGTATAACTGATTGATTGATCGGCTGCTGGTGACAAACGAAGCTCCCTCTTCGGTAGCGGAACCGACCACTTCCCTATCAGGGAAAGTACCTCGATGTCTTCACTTGCCGTTATCTCACAATACTGAAAACCGAAGAAGGTCATAGACGGATGGAATGATTCGCCTTCCTTTGCTTCCTTTCAGGATATACTTCAATGTTGCTTTTGCACTTCTGAGGTTGGCGGTATATATACTTCCGGCAGGACCGTCGTCTCCGCGCGATTTATCTCCCGTGTCGTTCAGCATCTCGCCGAAACGGAGTTTCATCTCCGTTCCCGATGCACCTTTTACTTTGAACCGAACCCAGCCGACCATGTTCTGACCTAAAGTTGTAGACGGCCGTTTCACCTTTCTTTAGCCGGATAGGAGCCGGTTTGTCCGTAACACTCACTACATTGATTTTACCGTCTTTTTCACCTTGGTAAACAGTAGTGGACAAAGGGATACGGCTCAGATGCGGACGTACCTGAACGGTGGGACCGGCAAAGGCGATTAACTCTCCATTGAAATGAGGGTTGACAGCCGTCTTGTTCCAGTTGGCAGTATTATATCCGGGCTTCGTCCATGCACTTTCTTTGCGGGCGTCATAAGTTTCTCCGTGGTAGATGTCTCCCATTCGTATGGCACCGTCCATGGATGACAGCCAGGAAAGGTCCGTTACTACCGTTTCCGAAGTGCCGTCCGTATATTTCAGTAATATCTTTGCGATGAATCCTACTTCGTGGGCGCCATACTCTCCATGAGCGACATCACTGTTCCACCAGCCGGAGGATACCTGGGCGCCGACTGCGTTTTCTCCTTTCCGGAGCAAATCGGTGATGTCATACGTCTGATAGTGGGCTGTTTTGCTGAAATCCGTCCATTCCGGCTTCAATTCGTCATAGCGTATGCTGCCGTCTTCCATCTTGTTTCCTACCCGTTGTCCGTTGATAAACAAATCATAGACGCCCAGAGCCGAACTGTAGATGCGGGCGGATGCTATCTTCTTTTTTTGCCTTGAATTCTTTACGGAACATGGGTACTCCGCTCATGGCAACCTGCAATACCCGATAATCGCCGGAACCGGAAACCATATTCAGTTTACGATTACCTCCCACAGATACGATTTCTCCGCCTTCAAAAAGCGGACTGAGGTTTCTCGAAATCCTCTTTCAGAACGACTTTGGCTTCTTCCTTGTCGCCTTTCTGTTCGTACTCTGTCAGTACGATATTGTCAAACATGGCCGTTTCGTTGGTGTTATTTCCTCTGAATGCCCGGAAGCCGATATATCCATTCGATAGTTTGGAATCGGTGTCGGTATAGGTATCCACCAGTACCTTGTCAATATAAGTCTTGACCACTCCATCTTTTGCTTCGATTGCCAGATGGTGTTCTTTATTCAGCAAGTCGGATTTAGTGAAGAATTTGCCGATCGGAGTATCCGAACTTTGCAGGCGTCCCCTGTCATAAATATGTCTTCTGATCAAAGGTTCTTTTTTCATTGTCCAGCGTATTGACAGACCACATGAATACGTTGGAAGCATCGCGTGCGCCGAAAAGAACGGATGCGTTGCCGGAAGTCAGTGTGACATCCATTTCCAGCAGCATTCGTGCCTTTGTCTGTTTCTTGTCTTCCGGATTGATTTTGGAATTCTTGTTTATTTGAGTTGCCTTGATCCATTGCGCTCCCGACCATCCGTCGGACAGCAGTCCTGTTTCGAAAAGCCTTTTCCGTCGAAGTCTCTTCTCCGGTTTTGTTGTTCCACACGGTTACTTTCCAATAATAGCGGGTGGAAGGGGTGAGAGCCGGTCCTGCATAACAGATGTGCAATGATTCGTCAGATGCCACCTTTCCGGAAGTCCAGACCGGATTTAGACAGGCTGCATCGGTCGCTACCGTGATTTGATAGGCTGTTTGTCTGACTCCTCTTTCCGCTGACTCTAGTTGCCAGCTGAATCGGGGAGCTGTTATGTCCAGCCCGATAGGATTGGTCAGATATTCAACCTGTAGTTTTTTGATTGCTGCATTCGTGGGCAGCAGAAAAAAAGAATAGATAAAAGTAACAAAGTAGTTCGTGCCATTAGTTTAAAGTATTAATAGTTTGTTATGATGGGGGATACTTGCAAATATAGTGCTTATTGTCTTGGATAGACATAAGAATTTTGACACTAATACTTAAAAATATGACCGTCCCCTTGAAATAATAAATGCCTATACTTGTTGTAGTACAGGCATTTATCGTTTTATGTGAATTCCGGTGCCATCTGTGAATAAAGTAGGGGTTATCTTAAAGCTTCCACCTCTTCGGGTGTCAGCGGAATTCTTCTTGCCTAATCGGCGGGCACCTGTCTCCGTGATGAGATAATCTTCTTCATTGCGGATACCACCGAAGTCCTTATAAGTCTCCACTATCTCGTAGTTGATAAAATCGGTAAATTTCTTTTCTGCTCTCCACATGTCGATCAGTTCCGGAATAAAATAAATACCCGGTTCTACCGTGTGTACAAAACCCGGTTCCAAAGGAATGGCGAGACGTTGCGACTTACGACCGAACTGTGTGCTCTTCGGCTGACCGTTATATCCTACCCATATCTCTCCCAGATTTTCCATATCGTGTACATCCAATCCCATCATGTGACCTAATCCGTGAGGATAGAATAACGCATGAGCACCTTCGCGGACCGCATCTTCCGTATTTCCTTTCATCAATCCGAGTGCCTTCATACCATCAACCATGACACGGGCAGACAGTTCGTATACGTCCATATAAGGAATACCCGGACGGAGTGGCTTTTACAGATTCCAGATGCATCGCATTCTGAATCTCGTATACTTCGCGCTGGCGGGCTGTAAACTTTTTGTCGGCAGGAATGGTAGACGACATATCGCCTGCATAACCTGACTCTACTTCTGCACCTGCATCAATTAGGAACAAATCGCCCGGCTTGACTTTATTTCCATGATAATGGTTGTGGAGCGTCTGTCCGTTGATAGTGGCGATCGTTGCAAACGACAGTTCGCAGTTGTTGGACTCTGCCACACGATTCATTTCCGCTACCACTTCGTATTCATACATGCCCGGACGGAGCACTTTCATGGCGGTGATGTGCATATCGGCAGTTACATCGCAGGCTTTTTCTATTTCTACGATTTCTTCCGCCGACTTGTAGTTGCGCTGAGCTATGACGGCACGGATGAATGGAACAGAACCTTCCTGACGTGCAGGAGGTATTCCGAGCCAGTCCATCAGTTTCAGTTTATGTTCGGGGCGGTAGGGAGGAAGATAATGAATTGCTTTTCCACTCTGGACGCATTTGTGCAGATAGCCGACGATATCAGCGGAAGCCATCATTTCCCTGATGCCGACACGTTCGCATTTTTCGCGTAACGTAGGCTGTGAGCCCATCCATACGATGGCATCGATGGATAATTCGTCACCGAAAATAATTTCTTTGTCTTCGTCAATATCGATGATGGCCGAAAGTCCGGCACACGAAAGACCGAAATAATAAAGAAAAGTGGAGTCCTGACGATAACGGAACGTGTTATCCTCATAATTCAGCCCGCACTCGTCATTTCCCAGAAATAACAAAACTCCGGAGCCTAAATTCTTTTTCAGCAGGGCTCTGCGCTGCATATACGTCTCTTTGGCAAACATACTGTCCTAATTTTTAAGTTCGTGCAACAAAGATATAATAAAGAATGAAATATTACATAATCAACAAGTGACAATTAAGCTACGACTTACATAGAAAATTCTTTTTCTAATTCCTTTGTTACAGCTCTGTTGATAAATTCATTAATAGTAGTACCTGCGTTAGCGGCGGCTGTTGCTACCATTCCGTGCAGGTCGGAAGGCATACGTAGGACTAATTTTCCACTATACGGTTTACTTGGCTCCACTCCACGATCTTTGCAACTTGCCAAATAGTCGTCAATAGCCCCTTCAAAGTCACTCTTTAATTCACTGATGGTTTCACCTTCGTAAGTGATGCAATCTTTTTTAAGACCGAGAACTTTACCGAACAGGCAATTATCTTCTTCGTTGTATTCTACGCTACCAGCGTAACCTTTGTACTTTAACTGTCCCATAATTACTTTATTCTTTACTTTGTTCATATTTCTCAATCAGCTTGTTCTCACGGATATAAGCAAGTAACTGCTTCATCACGTATCCTTTAATAATATTAGACGGATGCGGCTTATGCATGATATACGAGCTTTTGTTATCAGCGCTTATAAATTCAACCCGTGAACCAGAAGTATTTCCTTTTTTCCTTCACTATAACCAAATAACCCAAATAACCGTTTTACTTCATCGTAAGTGAAGTTCTTAGGCAATGTAAGGAAACGTTCTATTAGCTTTTCTTTTTTGTACCCATAATGTATAATGGTTTATGCAAAGATACTAAATTTAGTATCATGCTCAAGTGCTGGCTTTTCTTTTTATTAATTGATACTGATATTTAACATTAAAGCAAAGTAGATAACAGTGATTTTGAACTTAATTTGTTGTAAATTAAGATTTAATCTCTTATCAATCTGTGTTCTTTTCTACAATGATTTTAGGTAATACAATCTTAACCTCTTGTTTGTCTTTCCGTCTTTCCCAATATACTACGAAGTTGACAGCTGCCTCTTTAAGTCTATATCCTTTTTTTATCTAACTCTTCAAGTGTATTTTGGAATTTTCTGGAGAAACATGTAATATCTCGTTACCATGAAAGTCTGTACAGCCATTTGCTTTTAGCTGTAAAGGCATTCCACTTTTTAGATTATATATAGCGGCCTGACAAATGAGGGAAATAAATGTGTCTAGATTTAAATCTTTGTGAGTTAATAAATAACATAGTCTTTGAGGTATAGGATATTGATTGTTGTCAGTCCGAATTTCTGTTAGTCCATTGACAATATTATTAAAATAATGTCCATTTAGATGGATAGATATGTTTTTGTTTTGCACAGTGATCGCAACATATATTTCACGTTTCTTTTCATCTGAGAGTGAGTTACCATTGTTAAGGAGTAAAAGACATTGTCGAACTCCTTTCCTTTTGCTTTGTGGACGGTGGAGACAATAACTGTTTCACCTTGAGCTGAATAAAAGTCTTCTAGATTGGATTCAAATAGATAGGTTTCCAGTCCGACAAATACTTTCGGGAGTAGATTTGTTCGAAAGTAAGTATGATGGAACGACATATTTCCCACGAAGAAGTATTGCCGAATTCGTATTTCAGCTTTCTCTTAGCTACTTCCCATCGTTCATTGTCGATAATATGGGTATCCTTAGTAAGATTTAGTACTTGGGTGAAATAGCGGATTTCATTTAAATCGCCTAAATAAAATTACTGCTATTCGTTTGAACTAGTTTGGTGGCTATACCCTGTTCCTGTAAAGAGGCATGATATAAAAACTGCTTCTTCGTTTGTTTTGGTGAGTACACCAGTCGTGCCTGCAAGCGGGCTTTCAACTACATCCTTTATTAAAGGAATAATTAAATTGTTTGATGGGTAGTAGGTGATACGAAGCGAACCATTCTCCGGTTGATGAGAGACAATAGGATTGTGCTTCATCCGATGAGGTATTTGATTGACAAATGAATTTGCGAATGTCACAAGATTGCTTTTACTTCTGAAGTTTTCATATAACTCATAAAAGCGTGCTTGGTATTTGCTGATGAGGTATTGCATATATTTGGAGTCTGATTTACGAAAAGGAATAGATGTTTTGATCATCATCTCCTACAGCTATGACCTTTAGAGTTTCATTTTTATCTATAAGAGCAGTAATGAGATTGAATTCATCCTCTGTCATATCTTGTGCTTCATCAATTACAAGTACGCTTTTGGTGATACGGCTTATTTCAACTTCATCATTCTTGATTTTGTCTATTGTATCTTTAATGACAGATTCTGATTTCTCAATCGAACCTAGTTTGCCTAATAAGTCGAAACAATAGGAGTGAAAGGTCTTTATTTCAATGTAACCTACTGCATTTCCTATTAAATCATGAAGCCTTTTTCGGAATTCACTAGCTGCTGCTCGTGAGAAGGTAAGCATGAGTAACTGTTCATGTTTTACGTCTTCCATTAATAACAGAGAAGCCAGTTTATGTACGAGTAAACGGGTTTTGCCACTTCCCGGACCAGCTGCGACAACAATGTGTCCCGGCTGATTGTCATTAATAATATTTAGTTGGCTTTCGGATAGCTCTCCGAACAATTGCTTGTATTTGGTTGGGGTGATTCGTCTGCTAATCTCTTCTTTCGTCCTCCTGGAAAATATTTTGAATGAAAGACATATTGTTCAACCTGAAATAGTCATCAACGAATCGCTGTGCTTCTTGGTTGTTTTGGCTCATTTTTCGTGCATATTCTCCTACAATGTGAATCTTTTGTGTTTTGTTACTATAGAATTTTTCTAGTTTGCGATAATCGTCCTGCTTATACCGTATATTTGTGTCTCCCCAATCGTTTAATCGTCATTCGGTTGTATATGACTAGAAATCCACCTTCTATTTGCAGAGCTCCTATCCGGGAAAGGTAAAAAAGCGTATCTTCAATATCTTCGAGAGTAGTCAGTTCTTGAAACAATACTTGTTGTTTTTCATAGCTTTCTTTTAATTCTACTACGGAAAATTCAACGAGAATTTCATCTCTTTTAGCCGAACCAGTTTCTGATTCAGTTTTTTCATATAGGTAATTTATAATAAACTCGGATAAAAGATGTCTGTCCTTTGTTTTTTTATCAAATGAAGTACTGGAGGATGAACACCGATAAATAGCACGATAGTTTCTATTATCATCTTTGTGTGAACGTATAATCCAGTTCTTTTCACACCAGAAATTTATGAGTGTTTTTAATTTGTCAAGACTAATCTCTTTTTTTATTTCAATTTCTGCTTGTTCACGTAATTCTTTCAAGTTAAATAACTTCTCTTCTTCATTAAACTGTGTGAGGAGGAAATCTTCCAAACAGTTGTATAGTCTGGTGATTTCAAGAGAACGGTTTCGCTGCTCTTTTTTGATTATATAAGCAGTGAGATCCTGATTGTCAGCCAATATCTTTTCGTCACGGGTAAAGTTATTATCTGGATGACTTCAGCATTGGGGATACCTAAATGATCGGAGATATAATCAATACGGGCCTCGGTGCTTCATCATTTGCATACTTTCGACTTTTGGTTGATATGAGCTTTTTAATGATGCGAATAGCTTGCGTTTTTGTTTTTCATTGAAGCGAGGAGACAGGTTAATTTTATCAATAGCTTTCCTGAACTGTATTTGCCAATATACTGTCGGCAAATACACGTGGAATATTTTGTCCACGGCGTAAATATCCGGATTCTTCAAGTGCTGCTATGGCCGTGGTCACACGAGTTTCTATGTTGGTGACATTCTCATCCCATCCGGCTCTACGAGCTATCTCTAAAGCTGACTGCGAAACAGTCGGGCGCAAGCGAGTGTTATTTTTTTATAGCTTTCCAGACCTGTTGTATTTCTCCGATATGTAACTTTCGTTTGATTAAGCAGGATGAAATGCTTTGTTAAATCTTCTTCGTCAAAAAAAGAATATAACAAGAGGCTTCGATATTCTCGTCTCGGCCAGCTCTGCCCGATTCCTGTACATAATTCTCAAGTGAATCGGATATTTCATAATGGACTACGAGTCCTACATCTTTTTGTCTACTCCCCATTCCGAAAGCAGAAGTGGCTACCATAATTTGTACGATGCCGGAGATGAAATCGTTTGGTTTTCTGTTTTATCCTTAATGTCCATTTTTCCATGGAAAGCTCTAACGGAAAAACCGTCTTGCTTTAAACGCGCTGCGAGGGTGGAAGCTGTTCTTGTGCGTGCTACATAAATAATTGTCGGGCATTTCTTTAACTCAATAATCTCCCTTAGACACGTATATTTCTCTTCTTGCTGACTTTTTTGGAATACTTGATATTCAAGGTTGGTCCGGTAACTGTTGGAGCGAAATAATTCTAACTGTATATTTAGCTTTTCTTTGAAATAAATGGAAATATCCTCAATCACTTCCTGTTTGGCTGTTGCTGTGAAACAAGAGACGGGTATTGGTTGTACCAAACCTTTTTTCAGTTGTAGTTGTCTGATATAATCACCTATGTAGAGATAGTCAACACGGAAATCTTGTCCCCATGAAGAAAAACAATGCTTCATCAATTACAAAACGAACAATTTTACGTCCCAATAATAATCTTTCAATTGATTTTGACCGTAATGATTCGGGAGATATATAAAGAATGGAAGCAGTTCCGTTTTCAACTCTTTCAAAAAGATTCAGAACGTTCTATAGGATCAAGCAAACCATTGATAGTGACTGCATCTGTAATGGAATATTTTCGTAGGTTGTCCACTTGATCTTTCATTAAAGACTGTAGAGGAGAAATAACTACTGTGAGTCCTTTAACTAATTCTCCACTCATTAATGCCGGGACTTGAAAAGTGATAGATTTTCCTCCTCCTGTAGGGAAGATTGCGAGGAGTGATTTACCTTTTAAAGCAGCTTTACTGCGTCTTCTTGCAAAAGATTGATTGTTGTAAGTTCGATAAGAATCAAAACCAAAGAAAGTTTTTAATCCTTTATGTGCGTCAAAAACCTGATTACAAAAAATCACATCCAGTCAAGCAAGGAGTATTACGTAATGCATACATGATTGACTCTACTTTCGGGTGCGAATGCAGTGATCGGTTCATTGGACGATGACGGCCTGTTACGCAAAAATATGGAGTCTATCATGGATGAACTTGCCATCTATCGAGGCATCTATACCACTGAGGAGGAATTAAATAAAATATTAGAAATAATCCAAGACTTTGATCCGGCAGGTATCGGTGCCCGCAGTTTACAGGAATGTCTTCTGTTACAAATACAAAGAAAAGCCGATTCACCGTTAAAACAAATAGAACTGGACATCATCGGTAAATGCTGTGATGAGTTTACCCGCAAAAACAAAGAAAGGATTATCCAAAAACTAGGTATTACCGAAGAACAATATAATGAGGCGGTGAGCGATCTCACCAAACTGAATCCTCGTCCGGGCAGTTCACTGGGTGAAGCAATGGGCAAAAATATGCAGCAGATCATTCCCGACTTCATTGTAGAAACGTATGAGGATGACACCATTACTCTAAGTTTAAACAATCGTAATGTTCCTGAGTTGCGTCTGAGCCGTCAGTTCACCGAATTGCTGGATGAACACACTCGCAACAAAGACAATCAGAGCAAGGCCTCAAAGGACGCACTGATGTTCCTAAAACAAAAAGTAGATGCCGCACAAGGTTTTATCAATGCCGTAAAACAGCGACAACACACGTTACTCACCACCATGCAAGCCATTATAGATATTCAACGCCTCTTCTTTTTAGAAGGAGACGAATCCCTGCTAAAGCCCATGATCCTAAAAGATGTAGCCGAACGCTCGGGATTGGATATTTCCACCATATCACGGGTAAGCAACAGCAAATATGTACAAACAAACTATGGTATCTATTCGTTGAAATTCTTTTTCAGCGACGGTTACACTACCGAAGACGGTGAAGAACTCTCTGTCCGCGAAATCAAGCGCATTCTGAAAGAATGTGTAGATACCGAAGACAAAGAAAAACCGTACACTGATGATGAACTGGCCGAAACACTAAAAACGAAAGGCTATCCCATAGCCCGCCGTACTGTAGCCAAATACCGCCAACAGCTTAACATACCCGTCGCACGATTAAGAAGGTAATATTATGGAAGCTAACGAAATAACCGAAACAATAGCAGTAGGCAAGAAAAACAGTCCGCTTGAAGTCAGTTCACGTATCATATCAGGCATATTCACGCCTTTTATGATTCCTTTTGTGGCATTTTTCCTGCTTTTTTTCTTCACTTATCTTCGTATCATGCCCATCCAGTACAAACTGATAGTATTGGGCATAGTCTACTGTTTCACCATTCTGATGCCAATGCTCGCCATCTACCTATTTCAAAAAATAAACGGTTGGGGGATTCATGAATTGGGACACCGCGAAAAACGTTTCGTACCATACGCGCTGACTATCATCAGCTATGTCACTTGTCTCATCACCATGTATAAGATACACCTGCCCCGCTATATGTCAGGTATTATCGTAGCCGCCCTCATCTGCATGATCCTTTGCACACTGATCAATTTCAAGTGGAAAATCAGCACACACGTGGCAAGCAGCGGCATGATGGTAGGCGGATTATTATCCTACAGCTTTATATTCAATTTCAATCCTGTATGGTGGCTCTGTTTTTTCATTTTGCTATCCGGAATGCTTGGCACAGCCCGTATCATTGTAAAACAGCATACCTTATTAGAAGTTTTAGCCGGATTTATTGTCGGATTGTTTTGTGGTGTCATTGGAATTTTGTTTATTTGAAAAAAATTAGTATTAACCTTATAAATTGAAAACATTATGGAATTTCCAAGCAATGTAAAGTATACCAAAGAACACGAATGGATACGAGTAGAAGGTGATATAGCTTATGTAGGCATCACTGATTATGCACAAGAGCAACTAGGTGACATCGTATTCGTAGATATCACTACTGAAGGAGAAACTTTAGAAAAAGACGAAGTTTTCGGTACTATTGAAGTAGTAAAGACTATTTCGGACTTGTTCCTTCCCGTTTCAGGAGAAGTTCTGGAACAGAACGAAGCATTGGCCGACAATCCCGAATTAGTAAACCAAGACCCGTATGGTAAAGGGTGGCTGATTAAGATTAAGCCCAATGACACTAATGACGTTAACGATTTGCTGGATGCTGAAGGATATAAAGCATTAGTCAACGAATAATATAAATTCCCGTTAGGGAATTGTTCAGGCGCGGATTACGCGGATCTCACGGATTTTTCTATCCGCGTTCATCCGTATAACCCGTGCTTGAAGTAAATATATAAACCAAACAATAACAAAAAAACAATGAAACCTATCGTAAGTATTATCATGGGTAGCACTTCCGACCTTCCCGTAATGGAAAAAGCTGCCAAATTACTGGACGAGATGCACGTACCTTTCGAAATGAACGCCCTTTCGGCACACCGCACTCCCGAAGCTGTGGAGGAATTTGCGAAAAATGCTGCAGGCCGTGGAATTAAAGTCATCATTGCCGCTGCCGGCATGGCTGCCGCACTTCCCGGTGTCATTGCTGCAAATACCACACTACCTGTTATCGGTGTCCCCGTAAAAGGTTCAGTTCTTGATGGCGTAGACGCACTTTATTCTATTATCCAAATGCCTCCCGGAATTCCTGTAGCTACCGTAGCAATCAATGGAGCCATGAATGCAGCCATTCTGGCCGTACAAATGCTAGCATTGAGTGATACAGAACTAGCCACCAAGTTTGCAGACTACAAGACCGGCTTAAAAAAGAAAATCGTGAAAGCCAACGAAGAACTGAAAGAAGTCAAGTTTGAATATAAAACAAATTAACTAGTGGTTAGTGATTAGTGGTAAGTGGTTAATATTTCAGCGCAGCCCACTAATCACTAACCACTCACCACTAATCACTAACTATGGATTTATTCAATTACTCCCGCCGCGAATCTTCCGAAGTGAATATCGGAGCCACTCCCTTGGGTGGCAACAACCCCATCCGTATTCAGAGCATGACAAATACCGTCACTATGGATACTGAAGCATGTGTGGAACAAGCCAAACGCATTATAGATGTGGGCGGTGAATATGTACGTCTTACCACACAAGGTGTACGTGAAGCCGAAAACCTGAAAAATATCAATATCGGATTACGCTCTCAAGGATATGACACCCCGCTGGTAGCCGATGTGCATTTCAATCCCAAAGTGGCTGATGTAGCGGCACAATATGCAGAAAAGGTACGCATCAATCCGGGAAATTACGTAGACCCGGGACGTACTTTCCGGAAACTGGAATACACTGACGAAGAATATGCGCAAGAAATAGAAAAGATACGTGCACGCTTCGTTCCTTTTCTAAATATCTGCAAGGAAAACCACACCGCCATCCGCATCGGGGTAAACCACGGTTCTCTGTCAGACCGCATCATGTCTCATTATGGCGACACCCCCGAAGGTATGGTAGAATCGTGCATGGAATTCCTGCGTATCTGTGTTGCGGAACATTTCAACGATGTGGTTATTTCCATCAAGGCATCCAATACCGTAGTAATGGTCAGGACGGTCCGTCTACTGGTAGAGGAAATGGAAAAGGAAAATATGGCTTTCCCGCTTCATCTGGGTGTTACCGAAGCAGGGGATGGCGAGGACGGAAGAATAAAATCCTCATTAGGAATAGGTGCACTCCTTGCCGATGGCTTGGGAGATACCATTCGTGTTTCATTGAGCGAGGCTCCTGAAAATGAAATTCCGGTAGCCCGCAAACTGGTTGATTATATACTAACTCGGGAAGGACATCCTTTTATTCCTGGAAAAAAAGCTCCGCAATTCAACTACCTATCTCCGGGCCGCCGGAAGACTAAGGCCGTCCGGAATATTGGAGGGGATAATCCTCCTGTAGTAATAGCCGAACGTCTGGAAGGGTCTTTCGAAACCAATCCTCAATTCAAACCTGACTATATTTATTGCGGTGGAAGTGTGCCCCAATCACGAGATAACAATATAGCCTATCTAGTAGATGCCAATGCATGGAATCCAGAAGACAAAAATGTCTATCCGGCATTCAACTACCAGCAGATGATAGAATTACATCACACGGTTTCCGATCTAAAATTCCTGTTCCTGCCCTATATGGCTATGAATGACGAAGTAATCGCAGCCCTTAAACTACATCCCGAAGTGGTAATCATCGCCCAAAGCAATCATCCCAACCGCCTCGGCGAATATCGTGCCATGACACACGAACTGATGAATGAAGGGTTAGAAAATCCGGTCGTATTCTTCCAATACTATCAGGAAACGAAAGCTGAAGACCTGCAAATCAAAGCGGCAGCTGATATGGGTGCACTAATTTTTGACGGACTCTGTGACGGAATCTTCTTGTACAACCAAGGCCCCTTGAGTCATATAGCGGTAGACACCACTGCATTTAGTATCCTGCAAGCCGGCAGAATCCGAACCAGCAAAACGGAATACATTTCATGTCCGGGATGTGGTCGTACCTTATATGATTTAGAGTCTACCATTGCCCGCATCAAAGCAGCCACCTCGCATTTGAAAGGTCTGAAAATCGGCATTATGGGCTGTATTGTCAATGGTTATGTAGGTGCTGACGCGGAAAAAATCAAATTTTATAAAGGTAAAGTTTGCGTAGAGAAAACATACCCGAAGAAGAGGCGGTGGAACGGTTGCTGGAATTTATCCGCAATGATCGGAAAGAACTGAACTTTAACTGCTATACTTTTAGTTTAGTTTAGACAGGAGTTGCTTCAAGTTTGCTTAAGGCAATCCCTGTCTTTTATTATAGTATACACAAACATTTATCCGTACAAGGGAAGATAACCACCTGGGATTAATAGTAGGAGAACCGTTCATTAGGCTATTATGTAGGTTAGATTAATGTATTCCGTCAGTAAGAAGAAGTCATTTCACGTACATGGGTCCATCAGTCCACGTACGTGATCTATTGGGCTCACATACGTGAACCGAACAGATCACGGACGTGAAACGAATACATGAAACGTACAAAATATATTAGTCAAACCTTGTTAGCTTGTTAAGGTTACTATGCTATGGCTTAATGCAGGCGGCATAGATGAAGCTATATATGGCATAAACAACGCACATTCACGCTGAAAATGGAGTTTTTAACACATGCTGCCAATGCTTCCTGAATAGTCTGTTTTATAGTTGTTAATCAGCGTGTTAATCCTGTTTCTTATTAAAAAGCAGGTGATAATAGAAAGCAGCAAAAAAATCTATTATCACCTTATTATCACCACCTATTATCACCATTACTGCCTTAATAATAAGGAGCTTATCCTTTAAAAGTGACAAGTGACAATAACAAAGTGTTTTATTAACTCTAGTGAGAGACGGTTGGAAGCCTAAGGGCATTTTTCAGCCATTGCATACAGCGCATGACGAAAGATTCGTGATGCAGGTTTTTGGTTTGTTCTTCTATCTGTATTTCCATCTTTCGCTGCAATTCTTCCAGCAATGCTTTTCTTGTTTTCCGTATTATTTCCTGTTCTTTTTCATGTGTTATTTCTTGTTCGTCCTTCGAATGCCTTTTCTGATTATCCTGAAGCATGTCAGTTGGTCGTGCAATATTTTGTTTTCAACTGCAACCTTTGGCATAATTCATCATAATCCCGTATTTTATGTTCTAATATATCCCGTTCCATTTTAGCCGGAGATTGACAGACTCTTTGGCTGTAAACGCCCGTTATTAATCTTGCGTCGCAATTCGCATACGATAGAACGGAATTCTATTGCTATTTCTTCCGGTGTTTGCTTGTGAAAGTCAGCCAGACGTTTTAGTTTGTGTCCTTTTACGATGGAGCAGGAAGATGCTACGCCTTTTGTTATCTATAATTTGCAGCGCCAATGCTTTAACGACTACCGGTAGAGGTTGAAGCATTCGCTCTGCAAGCGGATGTAGAATTCTGCTTCTTCATATTTGAGCATCTCGTTCCGATAGCTTTATCCATATTCCGGATGAGCTTTTCGTGATTAGTTCTTTTAAGTGCCAGTGTTTCTTCTAAATCCATATCGCTTTCGTTGTTTTGATTGT
>VOFH01002624.1_pt1 | contig 36653 bp, 50 predicted proteins | sample 5384091 | NCBI WGS metagenome assembly VOFH01 (sample SAMN12384727, study PRJNA508395) | human gut metagenome | isolation source: healthy gut G | host: Homo sapiens
TAGTCATAGACCAATAAGGTCATCCACATCATATTCTCTAATCTATATCCTGGTTGGTAAGAGGATTCTCCTCCATAATCACTCCAACCATAGATACGTGTATAAGTTACATACATTTTTGTATGATTATTCACTCCTAGACTATGTCTGTTACATAAGGTATTATTTTCCATTGGATAGGGAAAAGGACGATTTTCTCCTAGGGAGCTGGCTTATGTCCAGTAATACCCGTAACTTAAGACTGTCATTCCATCAATGAAAATTTATGTTTTAGGCTGGTTGGGAGCAATTAAGCTATACCCGTATCACGTGCCAGGTAGTGTATTCATTGTTTTTATGGAACCCTATCGGAAGGAGCTTACAATGTACAACAAAAACTATATTTCCGTCGGTATCGATGTCGGTTCAGCTTTTAGCTTTATGACAATTCTTGCGCCAGACGAAACAGTGATCTTGAAACCTTTCAAGATTACTCACAATAATAAGGTTCTTTGGAACGAGCTGTTTCTGAAATTAAAAAAGCAGAAGAGCTACATTCCTTAGAAAGTCGCACCTTTCTGGAATCCACTGGGATCTATCACTTCCCGCTCTTCTGCTACCTTGTTGATTGTGGTTTTCACGTCTCCATAATCAATCCTATTATTACACATTCTGCGAATAATACAAGTATCAGAAAAGTAAAAAATGATAAAATCGATTCTAAAGGTATTGCCAAACTAGGATTATTTTATTCAGCAGATTAAACTTTTAAATACAATCCCAGGTGTTGGCTTTCTGACTGCTGTAACAATCATGTGCGAAATAGGTGATTTCTCAGCATTCCGTAATCCAAACAACTTTTTGCTTACTTCGGATTAGATCCTGAAGTAAATGAATCTGGAAAATTCGCAATGACTGTGAATTCGTTTCGTGTTGTAAAAAGCTTCCAGATATTCGAAAATCCCAACCGGTATGCCTTGTAATCGCTTGGATTTTAAAGCGATTGAGCCATTCACGCTTGATAATAGAATGAAATGATTCGATGCAGGCATTATCCCATGGAAATGCTTTCTTTTGAATAACTACGTTTCATATGCTCTGTTGCTTTTATATATTCTTTTGCAACGTACTGGCTGCCACGATCAGAGTGAATAATAAGTGGCTGATCGATATTTCGGCGGGCTTTTAGCTTTATTTATAGTATCAATCACACAGGATACCTCCAGTGTTTCTGAAAGTGTCCATGCAAGGAAAATAAATCCATAATGCTGGTCAGATAGACAAATCCATCTATCGTCCAGATATAGGTAATGTCAGAACACCAAACTGCATTTGGCCGTTCTGGATTAAATTGTTCATCAAGGATATTTTGTAATTCGGTGCTGAAATCAGAATCTTTTGTGGTGATTGTCCAAGGCTTGCTCCATTGAGCACGGATTCCCCATTTGGTGCATATATGTACCAACAGTTCTTTCTGAAATAACTTCACCGGTTTTTCGCAGTTCTACAGTGCTTTTTGGGGCACCGTAGTTCTGCCTGGAGTTTTCATAAATATCCTTTATCTTTGATTTTACAGCTTCACGACGTTTTTCCGTATTGGAAGGTATGTGGTGGAGCCATGCTTGATATCCTGAGCGTGAGACACCTAGAAGTTTCAACATTCCGGAGACGGAAACCCGGCGTCCAGCCTTTTTTGGCAGCTTCCGTCTTCTCAGACATTTCGAGATAAATGGCTTCTGTATTTTCCCAGAATGTTGATTGCTTTTTAATACATCAAGTGCATCTTTGGCATCACGCAATTCGCGTTTGAGCTGGGCGATTTCTTTCTGCTCATCGGATGCATAATTGCCAGATCCGCGAACAGGGATATCACCAGATTCCTTGGAAATCCTTCAGCCATTTTTGTTAACGTGCTGTATCCGATTGCCGAGTTTTTCTGCACATCCACGTACATCCTAACTCTTTATGATATCATGCTAGTACTGGACTGCATTCAAGTTTAAACTGTTTGTCATGTTGCATTTTGCCATTCATACCAAACAGATTTATCCATTCAAAAACTTAGACACGTTTCAGAACCTATAAATAATTTTGTGAATAACATATTTTTACTTTAAAATCACCATTGATTTTTCAAGGTATTTAGGGTTGTATACTACATTTCCGTTACTGTCGGAATAGAACTCTTTAATCCCCACATCAATGCCAATCTTACCACCTTTATTACTCATTGGCTGTGGTTCAAATTTCACATTCAGAACAGCAAAATATTTATTCGTCGGTGTCGCTCAATGGTTATGTTATTGATTTTCTCCACCCCCATAGTTTGACGGATTTTCACAAATCCTAACTTGGGAAGTTTTATATATTTTCCCACAATGCGGATGTTATCGCCCTGATTGATTGTTCTGTAGGACTGGTGGTGATTATGTTTACTTTTAAATGTTGGGTGTGCTGCACGTTTCTGAAAAAAGTTTACAAATCCTCTATCAAGGTCACGCAAAGACTGTTGTAATGCAATAGAATCTACCACTTTAAGAAATGCAAAATCATCACTTTTCTTTAAGTCTGTCAGCATTGCAGAAGTCTGTGAATAGCCAATTTTATTGCCATTCTGATAGGCTTCATTACGCATAGCAAGACCTTTGTTGTAGATTAATCTGCAACAACCTAACGTCTGATTGATAATAGTTTGCTGTTCCTTGTTTGGGTAGATTCTAAATTTGATACCTTTTTGCATTATCCCAGTTTATCCTTTTGTCTTTGCGAGGTTTTCTGATTTTCGATATACTGCTTGATTACATCAAGCGGAGCACCACCAACAGTTGATACAAAATAGCTGTTTGTCCACAGTGATGGCATTTTTGTTTTCAATGATGGATATTCACTTCTCAAAACTTTGGAAGTATATCCTTTTAATGATTTAACTGCTTTGTGAATACCAAACTGAGGATCTACTTCCAAGAGTATGTGTACATGGTCCGGCATGATTTCCATTTCCATGATGTCTACAGAAATATTTGCAGCATATTCAAGGGAATTCCTTTAAACATCTATTCCATTTTGCGTTATACTTAGGACACCAAACAACATGGAATAGACTACATTGTTATTGGATTTATATGTAATATTCATATATGTGAGCTTGCTCATTATGGGTCATTTTTAAATCTAGGCATCAAAGTCGGGGCTTTTGACCCCGACATCATTTTATATGCCATTTAATCTAATACAAGGATATTTTGTTCCATCTTCAATTACTTGCGTAAATTCGATGGAAGTGTCTTATATCCCCATAGCTAAAGCAAGGGATTTTACGACGCATTGGATAATCAGCGAATCTCCGGCTTTTATCTTTCGTCTTATCTTTTTGGTATTCTGGCCTTTTTATACTTTTCCCAGTAACTTTGTCTACATATACTTTAACCTTCGCTATACCTCTGCTGTCACAAAACCGGTTAATTGCAATAATCTCCCCGATCCGGTTTTTGTTCTCAAGAAACTCTTGCATAGCCATATACCATACTCTTTCGTACCTTTTCCCCATATTTTTATTTTTCCAATCTATACGACAAATAACTATTTACACTACAAAATTCATCTTCTGCTCATCATACTCCACAGAAAATCCTTTTCTTTCAAAGTATGCTTCCACCAATCCGTACATCTCATCATACTTCCCTTCACATGCACAATTTCCAAGTGGTTCGATCCAGAAGGACTGTCTTCCACAGGTGTCTCTGAGATGAATTTTAAAATTCAGACCTTTTTCTTTAAGGATTCCATTCAGTTCAATTACATCATTAAATGATACATAACCCATTTTTTATTTCCTTCTTTCTTATCTGATAAAACAGGTTCCATTCGTTCGAGAGATCATCTCAGCAGCACAGTTCTTTCTTCTCTTTTTATTTTCAGCGTCCTGAGATACTCTTTCTGTTCTGATGTGATCCGGTAACTTTCTATTGCTTTCTGAATTGTTTTATTATGCGTCCACAAATCCATTCTCCTCTCTTCCAAGAAAGGAAGAATCTGCTCATACTGCTTAGCAAGTGCTGTTGCAAAATACCATGCACGCACCATATTCACATAATACTCCTCTGAACGGATTGCAGCAACTTTTTCCGGATACTCAATTTTAAAGTTATCCCCCAGGTAATATTTCATCAGCATATTCACTCCAAAGCGGATCGTATATGGCTGATCCGATTCCATCCATCGATAAACTTCGCTAATATAAAGATCCAGATGGTTTTTCACCGTTTTCACTGCCAGCAGATCACAGGTTGCCCAGTTATCTATATATGGCAAAAACCGTTCCAGTTCTTCCACACATTTCTCATACTCTTTTCATCTGCTCAATCAATAACCCATGCAGATTATTTTCTTCGTAGTACTGATGCGGTAAAATTTCAAGAAACTGCTTTGCTTCTTCTTTCTTTCCAAATTTCTTTGCATATGCCCTTAGTGCCGGAGTTCTGATTCCGATCACTTTCTCCTTGTCTACAGAAGGGATCAGTTTTGCATGAAAATCCCTGTATTTCAGATCCTGCAACACAAAAAGTTCTTTTTTGGACTGTCTTTCTCACTTCTTCTTTCGTCATCTTATGTCCTGTCCTCTATTTTTGTAGTTCTGCATTGTCTGATAATTCTATTTCAAATTCAGATCATCTATCCATTCTACCTGCTATATATCTGATCCTTATCTTTTATTTCCCATAAGGAAAACCGCAACTACTCCCGGTCCAGTATGACTTCCGATCACAGTACCGATATTATTGATCAGCACTTCCGGATTTCCCAGCTTTTCTTTTACTCTTTCCGCTACATATTCTGCGTCCTCTATGCAGTCTCCATGAGTGATCATCACCATATCATTTTCCCAGCCTTCCGACTGCTCCACCGCCATATCAACAATTTTATTCAGTGATCTTTTTCTTCCCCTCTCTTTTTCCGATCACCTGAAGCTTGCCATTCTCATCCATATGTATGATTGGCTTCACCTGCACCAGTGTTCCAAATACAGCAGCCGTCTTGGAAATTCTTCCTCCTCTGTGCAGATGATTCAGATCATCTACCGTAACATTATGGCAGATATGCAGTTTATTGGCTTCTACCCATTCAGCAATCTCTTCCAGAGTCTTTCCCTGATCTTTTAACTGCAACACTTTGTATAAAGGAGTCCCTCTCCCATGCAGGCACATAACGTATCGATCACTATAATCTTTGCATCCGGATAGTCTTCTGCCAGCTCCTCCGCCGCAATCCGCATACTATTATAAGTTCCGCTCAGGCCAGAGGAAAATGCAAGATGCAGAAGATCCTTTCCTTCTTTCAGAAATGGTTCCATCATCTCTCTTGCTTCCTCAGGATTGATCTGAGAAGTTACCGACATATGCCCTTCTCTTAATTTCTGAAAAAATTCTTTTTGCAGACAGTCCTTCCATATCCTGATAAGTCTGTCCGTCAATGGTATATTTTAAAGGAAGAACAGGGACATTCCTCTCTTTCAGCCATTCTTTTGGCAGATCCACCGTACTATTCACCGTAATTACAAATTCTCTCATTTTGCATCCTCCCAGTCTTTCAGGATATTCCTGACTTTTAGATATTCTTGATTTTTTAAAATATAAGCTTCCATAAATCTGTATTTTGAATCAGATCAGATAATCTTCCGCTCCCATCATATCATGTATCTTTCTGCTACGCAAAATTTTTCTGTCTTTTTAACAGGATCTTTTCAATCCTATTTTTGTTCAGTCTGTTTCCGCTTTTTTTGATCTATTTGGGCAACAAGCCAGAGTCTGTATCTGCTCAACACCCTGGCGACTGCCACAATAATTTAAGAATCCTTCAAAACAGATTTCTCGTAGTTTTATCCATCCCTTTAATTCAACTTTACATTCAGATAACTTCTCCCTGATAAAGTTTTATTGAAGATCAGGAAACAGAGTACCAGAATACATCCTATGATAAATCCCCACAGATTCAGCCAGGCTGTCAGAACCAGTAGCATCAGCCGCATGAACTTTAATGCATAGCCCAGTTCAAAATTAGGCTGGGTATAATTTGCCACTGCCACAAAAGCCATATACAGCATAACTTCTGAATTAAACCAGCCCGATTCTACTGAAAATTCTCCCATAACGATACCTGCGATCACACTGAGCGGTGTACTCAGCATCGTCGGCGTATTCATGGCTGCAAGCCTCAGACCGTCAATCGAAAGTTCCAGCAAGAGAAACTGCCAGATCAGTGGAATATTTACCTGATCCTGCACGACTACAAAGGAAAAGATTGACGGCAGCCATCTCAGATTCTGCATAAACAGCAGATAAAGCGGTGTAAAAAGACTGTTGCAATCGTAATCAGCGTCCTTGATACCTTCAGATACACACCTGTGATCGTCGGAAAATAATAGTCATTCGCCTCCTCAATCATATCCAGGATCGAGGTTGGCAGAATCAGTGCGGATGGCGAATTATCAACCAGTACCACTACTTTTCCTTCCAGCAGACACGCTGCTGCCGTATCCGGCCGTTCCGTATATTTAAATTTAGGAAAAGGGTTGAACCATTTTCTTTTAAAAAGTGCTTCTGCAAGACTTTGCTGATTCATCCTCAGATCGCCTACCTGCAGACTTTCAATCCGGTTTTTCAGATTTTTCAGGAGCTCCCTGTCCACCCGGTCTGACATATAACAGACAGCAATATCTGTTCTCGATGCCTGCCCTGCCTCCGTCATCTCCATCACCAGATGTGGATCACGGATTCTTCTTCTCATCAATGCGGTATTAAATACGATCGTCTCTACAAATCCGTCTCTTTGATCCCCGCAAAGACTTGTCTTTATCCGGTTCATCCACACTTCTCGCAGGATAGGTCCGGCAGTCGATACAAAGGCAGCCTTCATATCCTTCAATAAAAAAAGGAAGTCCCTGACAGAACATTTCTCATTACCTGATCAAAGTCTGTCAGAACTTCCACTTCAACATAAGGTACTTCTTTCACCGAAAATGCCTGTGCATCTTCCGGCATATCCTCTTCTGTGACCGACAGGAACGAATCCATCAGCTTCAGCATCGCTTCGTCCTTCACAAATCCGTCAATAAAATAAAAAAAACTCTTTCTCCCGCCGATCTCCATCTCCCGCTTGATCATATCAAAGCTTTCTTTTACGGAAGCACCTGATCCATATAAGCAATATTTTCTTCAAAAGAACTGCTTATTTTTTCTCATCTTTTTTTATCATAAATCCGATCCTCTTTTCTTATCTACATGATTCTCAAGGATTAGATTTACCATTTTTCTTCCAAATATACTACTTTGTCGTACTTCCGAATCCACCATTTCTGACAGCCGATGCTTCATCATCTACAGTAATACCATACTGTACAAAAATCCCCTGCATAAATCCTTCACCGGCATGCACCGTTACAGTCTTATCTTCGTTGGAGTCATTAGTCAGTTTCGCAAAAATATGACCCTCATTGTCAGAATTATAATAGTCACTGTCAATAATTCCGACGGTATTGTTCAACTGTAATCTGTACTTGAATCCAAGACCGCTTCTCGGATAGCATTTCAGTACCCAGTCCTGCTCCATCCATACACGCACTCCTGTAGGAATCTTGATCGTCTCTCCCGGTGCAAGAACCAGATCCACCGGTGCAAAGAAATCATATCCCGCACTTCCGGCTGTTGCACGCTGCGGCAATTTTAATGTCTCATAAATCTCACGGATCTTTTCTTTCGGACCGTTCCTGAAATGTATCTTTCCATGCCGCAGTAAACTGCCCGATACTCACTTTTTCAAATTTTGCAATTCTGTTCATCTGATCTCTCCCTTTATTCTTCTTTCCACAGTCAGTCTTTAAAAATTCCTGACTCATCCAGCACCTGGATGATCTCTGCGATCATCTGTTCGTCCACAACCAGTGCCATTCTCACATAACCTTCGCCTTCACTTCCAAATGCACTTCCCGGTGTCACGATCACTCCGGTACGCTCCATCAGTCTGATACAGAAATCGGCTGAAGATTCATATCCTCCGGGATCTTCGCCCATACGAACATCGTTCCCTGGCTGTCCGGCACATTCCATCCAATCTTTCTGAGACCGCCACATAATGCACGGTTTCTTGCCTCATACTGCTGCCGCTGTTCTTCAATAAAATCATCCGGTCCGGTCAGTGCTGCGATCGCCGCATACTGGATCGGCAGGAAAATGCCATAATCGATCTGAGAGCGGAGTGTACGGAATTTCTCAATGATCTCCCGGTTTCCTACAACGAAAGAAATCCTTGCTCCTGTCAGATTATAAGACTTGGATAAGGAATAAAATTCTACTCCGACTTCTTTCGCCCCTTCAAATGATAAAAAGGATCTGCCCTGCTTTCTTGTATAAAAATAATATCAGAATACGCATTATCATGAAGTATCACGATCTCGTTTTTTTGCAAAATCGATCAGTTTCGGATAAAACTCATCCGGTGCACAGACGCAGACCGGATTCAGCGGATAAGAAACGATCATATATTTTGCACGCTTCAACGTCTCTTCAGGAATATGATCCAAATCCGGCAGATATCCATTTTCTTCTTTGATCGTATAATACTCCAGATTCGCCTTCGCCATGATCCCGCTCATCTCAAACATCGGATATCCTGGATTCGGCACAAAGGATCGTATCTCCCGGATTGCAGAACACCATACCAATATGTGCCATACACTCCCTGTGATCCGTACACCGACATGATCTCATCGGTCTCTACTCTGACTCCGAATCTCTTTTATAACGGTACTGAACTGCCTTTAGAAGTTCAGGAGATCCGCCAGTGCATACTTATAATTCTCAGGATCTTTACAGGCGTCCTGCATTGCTTTCATTACGTGCGGAGCCGGCTTGAAATCCGGTGTCCCCCACAGAAAGATTATACACTTTTCTTCCCTCTTTGATCAGTTCCTCTTTTTTTTTCATTCAGCGTGGCAAAAATCCCGGTCTTAAATCCATTCACCATCTCCGAAAAACTGTATCTTACTCACATTCATTTCCTCCCAGGTATTTATTCAATTCACATAGCCATAGGCTTCATTATAACATAATTCAGGGAAGAATAGTCACTTTTTCTAATTAATTCCTGTCGTGCTTTTTCTCCTTTGTCCGGTTGTTCTCAGAAGTATTCTCAGAAATATACCGATACCTCCCACTACAACTGCCACACCACTTAAGAGCAGTCCTGCCTGACTTCCGGCAGACTCATACCAGATCTTCACCTGATGGTTTCCCTCCTGGATGCACACACCGAGAAAAGCAGTATTTACCCTTTCCGGCTGTATCTCTTTTCCATCCACGGTTATGTGAAAGTTTTCATCATAGGGCAAGGATGTGACCAGCCACCGGAATCATCTGCCTGCACCAGTCCTTCATAGCCATTGCCGGAGCTGCTTTGCGTCAACTGTACCGGATTCTGATACAGACTCCGGTTTCTGTTCTCATCCACAGATCCGGTCAGGCAGGAGATGTCTTCCAGTTCATAATCTCCTGAGCCATAGATAACCGATAGTTCCTTCGTCCCTTCCGGCAGGGCAAATACATAGTGAAATGTATCGTCCCCGGTTGCATAATCTGTGTGAATACTGCTCAGCTTGTTCTTTGTCCCATTTACCGTCACGCTTACATCTTTTCCAGACTGGTTGTTTTTCACCCGGAAAAGAAAGAAACAGATATTCCCTTTTCTGTGTCTCCCTCTCCATGAAAATCCTGCCTGCAGCCGCCTTTTTCAAGCGGATCTGGAGTTTCCCGGCTTCCGTGTAACTGACCGTCTTGTCTGAACTTTCTGTTCCAGCAAATGTAACACCACATTCTGAGAGAGAAGCTTCTGCATCCTTTCCTGCGTTTTCCATTCCGGCTTTCTCCTGGCTGCTCTCCTTTGCTCAGGCACAATGGCATACTCCAGCAGGCCGATCTGTTTCTCCTGCCATGTCAGATTCTGAAATGCTTTCTCCCCATCGTCTGATCCGTCAAATAAAACAGAGGTGCCGCCTTCTCCTGACGGTATACTCGCAGCTGACTGCCTGCTGATACTTTCTCTTTCTGATTTTCTGCATCCCCGGACAAGGGAACTTCTGTCCAGCCTTCCGGACAGTCACCGCCGATCAGATATTTCACACCCATAAACCGAAGGAACAGCGGATTTCTCTGTGCATCCAGCATCAGCCGGTTCCGGGTGGACTTCTCAAGACCGATTGCCTGACGAAACCTTGTATACCATGGGTTTCCTACGGAAGAATAACAGGTGGTGAGATTCTGTCCGGCTGTCAGAATTCGATTCTGATTTGCCTTCTCATATTCCCTGTCGCCCCGCACTTCCATACGGACAGCATAAGATTCCTCTGACAGGATCGTTTCCGCCGCTATACGCACGCCAGGATCATAAAGTTCCTGGATCAATGCCCTTTCGGTATGGGTATCCCGGGATAGTACTGCAGTTCCTATACTGACTGCCAGTGCCATCATCAACGTCAGGATCGCTGTCAGTCCACCAGGTCGATCCAACCGCTTACTCTTTATTGGTCTCCCTCTTCTCAAAAAGGGAACTCAATCGGTACCAGTAAAAAGCAGACCGACACCGATCATCACCAGATCTAAGACCAAAAGAAACTGTTCTTCCCTGGAGGATCCAGCAGCTCCATAAAGCAGCACAGCTACAGCCGCCACAAAGCCAGTAAAGTTGTTTTCCGGAGAATATCCGATTCTGATCCGACAGCGTTTCGAGAAATGCTGCTGTCAGGAAACATACCAACGGCAGGAATGGCAGGAAGGCTTTGCTTCTTGCATACAGCCCGCCGTTTAAAAGCCAGGGGAATACTGGCAGGAGAAAGATCACAGCCAGGAGAAGAGCCAGTTTCCACCGTTCTTTTCCGATTTTCCTTCCTCTTATAATCCACATGCAGACTGCCATTACTGCAATGGCCGTCATGCCCAGTCCATAAGGATTGTACAGGTATTTTCCAACCGTCACATCCGGGATAAAAAGATCCGTGGCCTGGATGTCTTTCCCACCGCTCCTTCCCCCAGCCAGCGTACACAACACCGGACACAAGTAAAAAGCAGACAACACGATCCCGTAAAAAACAGGAAAGAGCTGCCACAGACAATCTTTGAAAAAAAGCAGAACGCTCTTAAGTCTGCCCGTTCCTTTTCCGGTGCTTTCTATCTTTGTACCGCACAGGACATAAATTCCAACTGCAGTAAACGCCGCAGGTGCAAAGTAGAAACTGGTCATAACTGTACACATTGCCCCTATAATCAACAAAACCTTACCCTTCGTTTTCCGGAGAGTATCCACCCCGATCAGCATGAGCAGAAGAAAGGGCAGGTAATCCACAAACATAACCTGTGCGTAGGTATGGTACACCACAGCAGAAGAACACATCAAAAACATTGCCCCGCAGATGCTGTACGGCTTCTTCAGATGGCGGTTCAGCCAAAGGAAACATAACACTCCGTCTGCCGTATACGTCAGGATTCCCATGATCTGAAACCACATTTCCATAGAAAGAAAAGGGAACGCATATGACAAAAGAACCAACGGGCTGTAAAGCCCGTAGTAAGCAAAATTGTAAATATTCTGCCCTCCGCCCAGTTCCGATGCAAACTGAGGGAAAAATTCATGGGTGCTGTAAAAACGCTGTCGGAAATATTCAGCCAGCACTGTGTGCTGACTGATCCAGTCAATCTGCGATCCTGCGATGGTATGTGACGTATTCTGTAGAAGGAACAGAATCCCCGCAGTCAGCGGAAATATCAGGATACCGTATTTTTCCGCAAACAGCATGGGCTTTTTTATTTTCCATTCCCTATCCTTCATTCTCTGTTTCCTCCTCATCCGTCTCTTTTAGCAGATAGACCGGCCGATTCTTCACCTCCAGATAAATCCGGGCCAGATATTGCCCCAGAATCCCCACGCACAGAAGCTGCACACCACTGATCAGAAGCATAGCACACATCAGAGTAGTCCAGCCCTGCACCGGGTCGTGCCAGATCAGATACCTGACAACCAAAAACAGGATTGCCAGGAACGCAGCCCCACAGAAAAAAAAATTCCACCGTAGGAAGACAGGGACAAAGGCAATGTGGAAAATCCCAGGATACCGTCCAGCGAATACCGGAGCAGTTTCCCGAATGACCATTTCGTTTCCCCTGCCGCCCGTTCTACGTTGTGGTAAGAAAGCCATTTCGTCCGAAATCCTACCCAGCTGAACAATCCCTTTGGAAAACGGTTGTATTCCCCCATCTTTAACACAGCATCTCTCATCTTCCGGGTCATCAGCCGATAATCTCTGGCACCTTCCACAAATTCAATCTTAGAGATCTTGTTGATCACTTTATAAAACATGGCAGAGAAAAATGACCGGATCCGTCTTTCCCCTGACCGGTCTGTCCTTCTTGCTGCCACGCAGTCATACTCACCAGTCTCCAGCGTCCGGTACATTTCCCCAGGAACTTTTGGCGGATCCTGCAGATCCACATCCATCAGCCCTACATAATCCCCCTTTTCGCATGGGTGAGTCCTGCATAAATAGCGGCTTCTTTCCCGAAGTTTCGCGTAAAAGAAAGATACCGGCATCTTCTATCCTTTTCTTCAGTTCCTTTAACACCTTAAGAGTCCGGTCATCGGAGCCATCATCCACGAACAGAAGCTCGTATTCTGCATTTTCCAGACTGTCCAACACTTCTGTCACGGTTCTGTAAAAATCGGGATAACTTCCTGCTCATTCAGGCAGGGAACAATGATACTGATCAGTTTCATAAGATCTGCACTTTTCTTTTTTGTTTCTGATGTACAGTGTACGGGATGCTTCTAAACAATTCCGTAAAGATTTGTTAAACTTTTTCTTAAATAATCCTCTAATCCGCTCAACAACCGTACCACTTTTTTTCCAAAACCATCCATGTAAATACAGGAACTGAAACACCGGTCAGAAAAAACTTACCAGCACTGCCAGCAGGATTGGCATCAGTGGAATTGAAAACGCAACTCCACGGTAATTCATTGACTGATAGAGAAAATAAGTTACTCCCATTCCTGCTGTCAATGTAACAGCCCATGCACCACATACATAGAAGAGTCCTTCCCTTATAAGCATTCCCAAAAGCTGTTTCGGAGTCATTCCAATGCTTTCCATCACCGAAAGGTATATCATCCGGTTCTACAATTACCATTCCTAACTGTGGCATACTTCCCTGTGCTTTTCTGATCTCGTCTGCTTCTTCTATTTTTGATTCCCAGGAGAAATCGTTCGCATTCTCATCTTCCTGTAATAATGCCAGAAGCTTCTTCTCTGTATTTCTGTCATATTCTTTCTGGTATTTGATACTGGTCTTTAATGTAATGCACTGATCTGCAAATGACCGCACTACCCGATCACTTGTTATGATCGTAGGCGGATATCCCAAAATTGCCATATAATAGCTTTCATCCGTAATGCCTTTTATGGTAAAAGTTTTTGTCATCTGCTGATCTCCATACAGAGTACAGGTCACCTTTTTTCCTGTAAGCTCAGCATCCGTAAAATCCAGTCCATTCCGGTAAATAATACATACTTTTCCCGAAAGAAATTCTTCTTTCTTCACTGGATGCTCAAGACTTTTTATTCAGATAATCAAATTCTGCTTCACCAATTCCAATCAGGGAAGACTTGAATTTTTTCAGGATGATTCTGATACTCTTCCTTTTCCTTACTGTATGGAATACTCATCCATTTTGCATAAAATTCTTCCATCCACATTTCAGCGAAATCCGGTTCCCACGGAACTGTGATCTCTGTAAATATCATAGAATGAACTTTTGAAACTCCGTCTGTCTCACGGATTGATTTTATCAGAGATTCATCAGAATATTTTTCGTTCTGCCACATTTTCTTTTAGTGCCGTATCATTTTTTGATCAGCAGATCCGTGTCCATACTATTCGACACGATTGTTCTTGCTGCCTGACTGTCCAGCATTGTCGTAATGCAGAGATATACCGATAAACTGGTGGCAAGCGACAGGATTACTACAGTAGTCCGCTTTTTTGTCTTTTGTAAACTGTCCCCACGAAAGTCTCCGTATTATTTTCCTTTTCTTCCTGCCTTTCCGCCTTTTCCGGCTGCCCGATAACCAAGTGCCTCCATCGGAGAGATATTTGCAGCCATTTTACAGGTTTTCTGGCTGCAAGGAAAATCGTAGTTCCGACAAGCAGAACCGTTGCGATCAAAATAACCGGATGAAAGCAGATCATAACAGAACCGACATAGCTGCTTTTGATCCCCAGAGATTTTATCACTACAGGGATCAGGAAAAAGGATACCAGCACTCCCAGCAGACATCCTGTTCCCTGTTCCGGCAAGGCCGAGCAGCAGCATCTGCTCCTTCATCATTCTTTTGATCTGCGTTTCTGTCATTCCAATGGTCTGAAGCAGACCATAATAACGGACTTTTCCTGCTACTGAAAGATGCATGATATTATAAATAATCAGATAAGCACACAAACAGGTAACCGCAATCAGCCAATAAGACCTGCCAGGATCTGTAACGATGCGCCAGGATCTTCCAGTGAAAAAAAAGAGACTGCTGCTTTCCAAGATTCATCCGTTCGATAAAGGCTTTCTGTTCTTTTTTTGTCATGAGTTTTTGCTTAAAATCAATAAAATAACGCCCCGAAGCAGACTGTGAAAGCTGCCAGCCTGACTGATCGTAAAATTCTTTTGAGACATAAAACTGCTTCTTTGGTCCATACCCGTCCCAGATGCCACTGATCCGAAAAACTCCCTGTAGCAGTCCCGCATGTGTTCCATAGGACATAGTAAGGTATCACCTACTGTCAGATCTTCATAACCGCATTCTTTCAAAGCTTCTTTTGTCACCATGATTTCATTGAAAGCTTTCGGATATTTTCCTTCCAACTTTTCTCTCACCGGCTCCATCATCTGTGTCCAATATCCATCATCTGCCCAGATCAGTCCCACATTCAGTGTGGAATCCTGATCTGTTTTTTCTACCCATCCACAGACTCCCACTGTACCGGTCAGAATAATCTCTGGAGCATTTTCACATATCTGTCTTTGTTCCTCTGTCACACCATACATGATCGCATCAAAATCAGCCCCTGACATACGGATATTCTGAAGTTTCTGAAGTTTGAAATAGGAATTTCCAACCGTAAATATTGTAAAGATCAGAAAAGAAGAAAGGAGTACTGCAAGAAACAGAGTTATGGTCTTTCTCCCATTCGCTTTCAGATTCCTCCACGCCATCCTTCGGATTACTTTATAATTCGGATTTTTAAGCATGAAGTTCCCTTCCTTTCCCGGTATTGCCCACAATCTTCCCATCTTCAATATGTACAATACGGTCTGCAAGCTGTGCAATGTCCCTGTCATGCGTGATCAGGATGATCGTCTGACTGAATTGTCGGGCTGCCATTTTCAAAAGTCCAAGTACATCATGGCTGGTAACCGAATCCAGATTTCCTGTCGGTTCATCTGCAAGGATTATGACCGGCTTTGCCGCAACAGCCCTGGCGATCGCAACTCTCTGCTGCTGTCCGCCGGATAAATTTCCCGGGAAAGCATCCTTTTTCTTTGACAATCCTAAAAGTTCCAGTATTTCGCTTACATATTCCTCATCCACTTTTCTTCCGTCCAGTTCCACCGGAAGAACAACATTTTCATATACATTCAGATCCGGTACAAGATTATAATTCTGAAAAATAAAACCAATCTTTCTCCTTCGGAAGATCGCCAACTGCTCTTTTTTCAACCCGCTCAGAATCTTTCCATCAATCAGCACACTTCCATCTGTCGGCTCATCCAGTCCTCCCAGCATATGCAGAAGCGTGCTTTTCCGGACCCGCTTTTCCCAATAATTGCAACAAATTCCCTGGCTTTCACGCGGAAATCAACACCATCTAATGCCTTTACTGTATTTTCACCCATCTGATAATATTTTTTCAGACTTTTTGTCTCTACAATGTATTCTTTCATTGGTCTGTCTCCCTTCCTGATATCAGACAGAATATCTTATAAAAATCACAAACCAGTCTCAATCTGCAATTATCTCAGGACTGTGACAGATGGAATTTTTTACACTTTTCCCACCGGAAAATACAGATTAAAAGTTGCTCCCTGTCCTGCTTCGGACTGAACTTCAATATAGCCTTTCTGAATCTCCATTATCTTTCTCGCAAGATATAATCCGATTCCGGCTCCCGGTTTCTCATGCACTTCCGGTTCACGATAAAATCTTGTAAATATTTCTGCCTGTCTTTCCGCAGCGATTCCTTTTCCCGTATCAGAAATGCTGACCTTAAAAAATAACTCCTGCTTCTCTGTCTGAATACTTATTTTTCCACCAGGCTCCGTATATTTGATTGCATTATCCAGGATGTTATGAATTGCTTCCTCCGTCCATTTACTGTCATGACCGATGACTATATTTTCATCACTCTTCACATACAGATCAATGCTTTTCGATGCTGCCTCCGGTACAAGATCTGCAACTGCATGGTGGATGGTCTCATACAAATTTTTGTCTTTTTTTCTGTATCTGGATAATTCCGGTTTCAAGTCTCGACATTTTTTTAGCATGCTCTGCATTAAGAAATCAATTTTTTTCCATCTGTTCTTTAATTTTTTGAAATAAATATTTTTCCATTTTGTGAGACTACTTCATCTTCAAAAGTTCCGTATATAACTTCATATTGGCAACAGGGTTCTTGTCTGATGTGAAATATCGGCAATCAGTCCTTTTACTATTTCTTTTTCCCTGAAGCTATCTTCTTCTTTTTGCCAAAATACAGATTCTGCTTTCTCCAACTGCGTTCGGTTCGCCCCCAAAGACTGTCCTCCAGCTCTTCTTCTGCTTTCCATCCTCTTCCCGTTATGATCGCTTCCAGGGTATCTTCTACTTTTCCGCAAATAGTTCTGCTTCTTTTTTTATCTGATAATTTTTCCGTATCATTATAAGTACCGCCACAGATAAAGCGATTATTATGCTCCATATCAGCCAATCCATTGATATCCCATCCATATACATTTGAAATATATTTGTGAGTTTCATCTTCGATCTTTCCTCTCAGACGGTTAATGTTGACTGCTAGAGCATGCCTGTCTACAAACTGACTCCGCTGTCCCATAATCGTTCTAACAGCAGATCATAGGTAAGCAGTTGTCCACGATTCAAAAGGAACTGCCGAAGCAGCCGGCACTCTGTTGGTGTCACCGAACATTCCCGACCTTTCACAGATACCTTCACATTATCCATGTCTATAGATAAATACCCATCTTCAAAGATCAGTTGACTGACCAAAACCGTCCTTTTCAGAATCACATCGATTTTCCTGGACAAAATCTTCATTGAAAATGGTTTTGTAATATAATCTTCTGCACCGGATTCATATCCCGTCAGCACATCTTCTTCCATATCTCTGGCTGTCAGATAAATAACCGGAGTTTCCTTCCTGCTTTTTATCCAACGGCAAAAAGAAAATCCTTCTCCATCGGGAAGATTCACATCCAACAACACCAGGTCAATCCGGTTTCTAAGGAACTCTGTCCGTCCGCTCTCAGCAGACTCAGCACCATAAGTTCCATATCCCGACTTTTCAGAGAATAACAGATGGCCTGGTTCAGATCATGATCGTCCTCTACGACTAATATATTCTGCATGTCCCTTCTCCTCTCCTTTTCCTGTAAAGCTCACATTGAAACTCTATAAACCACGGTTTACATTCATCATAATCTCCACAGTATCTCTCCATAGTTTACCATAAATCATTCCCTATAACAGAGTAACCGGAAAGTATCTCAATTTTGTGATTTTAGCTGAAAACGCCAGGCACCGGAATCCCCTGAAAACCTCAAAATTTTCCATTCCAGATGCCTGACATTTTTTCTTATAAAATTTTTTTCTTCCTGTTCCGAAACAAATTATAGGTTTCTGATTTTTTAACATTTCTATTCATCAAATGCCTGCCCAAATGCTTATACATAAATGCTTTAACTGCTGACATTTCCTGATGATGTACTTGAAGTAAATCGTCGGGTGAATCATATATTCGAAATCCTGAGTAATTCCCTCGCTTTGGATATATGTATTATTTCGGTTAAAGTCAATGGTCGGATTTTGAAAATCCTTAACTGCTACACCGTATCCACAAAAAAGTACCTGTGCATTTTTTGTTCTTATTTTGCAATTTTCTCAAATACATAATATCAAGAATATATCCTTCTAATTCATACCATTGGTTTTCGTGATAAACCTCAACCCAGCTATGAAATACTTTTTTGTGGTGCATTTTTATATACAATCCCTGTCATTGCACCCTTTTGCAGCTTTTTATCAATCATAAATCCATGAATCCTGCAAGGAATATTGCACGCTCTCAGCAATGCCATAAACAGCGTTCCTTTTGTGTTGCACTGACCAAAACCATCAGCCAGAACTTTTTGATGCAGGAAGACTGTCATCTATATTGTATCCGAACAATATTTCATCTCTTACAAAATTGTATATGTCTCTGATGCACTCAAATTCATCCAGCTCATTCCATTTTCTCTCTTTAATCAACTGCTGTATTTTTTTCATTTGAATAATCCAGCATCATTGTTTCTTTCAAATATTTTCCATATTTTCATTTCCACCTGCCTTTGGCAATTCATATAACGTTAAGAGTAATAATCATTAATATATTTATGGTTAATATCCCTTACAGCCAGTAAGGAATTATCCATCTTGTTGCTTAAGCTGTTAGAATGTAGGTAACAATTGGATATCTTGCTTTTTCTTGGACTTCGCGTCCGTTAATCTATTTTATGTTTCCCCCACTTCTTTCCAAATTGTTTTGATGATATATTGTATTCAGATGGAGTCTCTTTCCCACCTCCATCACCTTTACTACTTTCCGATTTCTGGATCCGTACATCAAACATATTCCTTAAAGCATCAAATGATATAGCTAAACCTGAACCTGCAATACCAATTCCTTCTGTTGCAGCCGGAATACTGATTGCACTGGATGAACCAATGCTTGCTATTTCACTTCCACCACCCGCTAATGTTAAGAGCAGTCCTCCGCCCGTCGTAACTATACCAAGTCTCAACTGCAAACTGTCTTTCCACGTTCCTGTATAATCAATACTGATATTGATATTAGGAAGTTTCTTTTTTAACTGCTCTAATTTCATCTTGCCTATGGTTATTGCACTTATCCCGATCGCAATATTAGCAGCCTTGACAGACCTAACTGCATCTTTCTTTATACGACTTGCTGTAGTACAAAACTTTCTTACGGTTTTCTCTATTGCCTTTGTCCAGGAATTTCTGATATTTCCAGATTCTTTCATTTTTGAACTAAACCAGTTATACCTGGACTGTCCAAAGCTTTTCGCCCGTTCATAGGTCGATGGCCGATAAAAATTACTTTTACCGCTTCCTCTGCTGGATGATGAATATTTCCTGTTTCCAGCATTACTTCCTCCACTTGAATACCTTCCCCCTGATGAAGATTTTCCGGATTTGTTTTTTTTCTGATGAGCCACTACTGGATACTACATTTGTAAGTGCCTTTTTGCATTTTGATAGGTATTGGATACCCAGTTTTTCGCCTTATTGTAGGTGTTTTTCACCCATGTTTTGGCTTTATTATAGGTATTTTTACCTCTGTATCGAGACATTCTAACGGTTCTACTAATATATATATCCTACTTTACATGGACATGGCATGAAAAACAAATCAAACTATCCGAGCACTTACATCGTTTAAGCTTCACCAGGTAAAACTATTTACTGCTTCCATCGTCGCATTATCACATTCCTCCGATTTATCATAATTTGTTTCCTGAATAAGACAATATTTCTTTTTCACCTATAATATAATATTGTGTCGTTACCGTACCATTTGATTCCGTTATAGCAAAAAGTAAGCAAAGTATAACCTTGATCTGTAGTACCTGCTGTTCCTTTTAATGTTGCATTATCTAACTGTCTATTTTACTTGACAATTGCTGTAAAATTGCTTTCTCAAACTGTTCATATTCTTCTTCTGAATAATCACTCTCACCTGAACCAACAACAAAATTATTGAACTCATCCTTATGATCCGTGCTTTTTTCACATATACATATTTTTCATCTCTGGAATAATCACTTTCACTCCATCCCTTCATAATATCGTATTTTCCAAAAGACTTTTTCTTTGTTCCACTATCATCAGAGTTATCTACCGGATCCTTCTGCACTATACAAGCCGTACAAACAGTAATAATCCCCATTATAGTTAAAATGCATCTCAATTTTTTTGTCTCATGTTCATAATTCATTTTCTCCTACTTACTTATTTCTGAATATTTTTACAGTTTATCAATTTTTAGTATGACTCTTTATTTTTCATAGCTGAATTATATGCCTCCACTACAGCTTCTTCTATAGTAGCTTTCTCTTCTTCCCTTTGATTAATTGGAACATCTCCTATTCCAACTATATTTTTTTCCCTCTGTCACAAAATCGTATAGAAGTTTGTACATTTCTGGTTCAGAGAAGTAATTTTCAACTCCTGTTGAAAAAGTGGTATCTGGATAGTCTATCTCAGGTAGCGTTGGCGCAGCATTCAGTATTTCTACTATAGTTTCCGTCACATCACTGGTATCTACTGTATGATCTACGTCTATCACCAACCGATTTTACTGGTGATGAATATCGTAGTATCTTGTACCGAATAGCTTAAATTTGGGTATCACTTTAAAAGCATCCATTCTGTTTGCTTTATAAAGGCTATTTTCCCTCTGCTAAACTATGATGATGAACCTTCCGTGTCTAAGGGGATCGTGTCCCAACTTCCTTCGTCCCATCTATCCATACACCGAGTGCCAGCCAAGCTCCTAGACGGGGTCGTGCCCCATGGTGAAAACCGATGCCGGCTACAGCTCTTGTTTTTATTTGATTAGTTACCGACCTACCTTCGCTCATAACGGTACTGATTAATTCAGTGGACGCGATACCGCTTTTTACTCAGTTGGTCTTGATACGGATGCAGTTCTGTCTCAAACTCCATCATTTACGGGTTTCCTATCCAGAACCCTGCCCAGCCTCTGGTCTGCCAGAAGCTCGGTAAGGCTCTGGAAATGTATTGCTTTCTTTTCTATGCAGCTGCCTGCACTGTATTGCCCTGTGGATACCTGATATCCCTCAGCATTCTCTCCGGGTCATATTTCATCCCAGTGTTCAGAATCGTATAAATGACTCTGAGAATCTTGCAAGCTATCACAACAAGTGACTGCATCTTTTTCAGCGGATTCATGCTTCTTGTCGTATAATACGCATGTAGCTGTTTGAATTCAACGGCGTGTGCCACTGCTGATTTTGCAGCCTGAAACAGCCAGTATCGGAGGCGCTTACGCCCTCTGTGACTGATCTTGGTTTCACCCTTATGCTTGCCGGAACTGCAGGCTACAAGCCCCATTCCACTCAGCTTCTGTATTTCCTTTACATCATCAAATCTGCTGATATCTCCCATCTCCGCAAGAATTCCTGCAAGGATGTTTTCGCCAACTCCGTTGATTTCCAGGATATTTTCTGCATGTGGTATTTCCATGCATTTCTGATGCAGTACATTTTCAATCTCCGCCAGTTGTTCATCCAACTGTATGATTTGTTCTACAAACCATTTGATGGATTCTCTTCCGGCATCTGTTCCTCCGGTCAGCCCTACGCTTTTCTTTGCATAGTCTACGATTACTCTGGCTCTGCTATAGCCTCGTCCACGAAGCTTTGCTTCATGCCAAAGGCTTTTCAGCCCTTCTTCATCCAACTCCACGATATCAGATGGTATCGGAGCCACCTTCAGAATCTCAGTGTAAATGCTCCATCAATCTTTCCAAAAGCGTCCATATATTCCGGAAAGTAAATCTTCATTTCACGATGGAGACGGTTGATATTTCTGATTCTGTCCTCGGTAAGCTGATCCCTAAACATGGAGAGCCTTCTCATGTCTGCATAAATATCCTCTGGGAGATAAGGCATTCCATAGTTTCCATCTTTTACAAGGTTGGCAATTATTTTAGGATCTTTTCTGTCATCCTTGAGCTGGCTGTTATCTTCAATCTCTTTGCTCTGCTTTACAGCATATGGATTTACCTGAACAACGCTGATTCCATTTGAAACCATCCATGCAGCGATTGCAAACCAGTAGTGACCTGTTGGTTCAAGACCCAGTACTATCTGTTTTTATCATTCTTTGCTGCAAGTTTTCAGCACCCATGCCTTTGCACTGGCAAAGCCTTCGGATGAATTACTGATTCAAAAGCTCCTTTGCTGAGTTCTCTTCCTCTGGTGTCAATTGCTCTGATATAATGAGTTTCACTGCCTATATCGCATCCAACAATAAGCATCTCTTCAGAGATGAAAGAGAGTTTTGTCATTCTTCTCAAATTTGCCTTTCGTTTCCAGCTCACGCCATGTTGAAGCCTTAAGTTCCTGTTCAATCACCTGTACTTTCTTTTTAATTTCATCCTGTGATAAAACATTTATCACTGATTTCTTTGATAATGGTTGTACTTTGCCTTTTTGCTTTAATATTCATTTTAGATACCTCTTGTGTTTTTAGATTTCTTACCAACCGGCCAAGTCAGTAATAATCTAAATTTACTTGAGGTATTCTTTTTGGTCAATCCTTTTACTCTTTTTAAAGTATACAGGAAGCTCCTCGTATTATTTACTTCTTTTTCGGAATACCGTCAGACCAGTTCCATGTATGTTCATGCGGATATTCTGGATGTGTTTTAGAATTTCCGTGATTAGTCATATCTACATCCCTGTATGCATTTCCATTAGAATCATACCACCGTCTTGTAATAATATTTCCCTGATCATCCAAGATATCTACACTCCTGATCATCAAGGTATTCCTTAATTAGTAATTCCATAGATATTATGAAATAATGCTAATTCAACTTTAATATGTTCTTCTTGAACATATTTCAAAAAAATTAATCAACTCTTAATTTCTATTTCCGGCTCCTCTTCTGAAATAATATCAATATTATAATTCATTGTTACAATCACATCCAAATAGCCGTCTGCGATACTTTCGAGATTTTCAATCACTTCCTGATTCATTGCTGTAAGTTCGCGGTTAATCCGAACGGTACGGTTTTTATCGGTCTTTTTATTTTTTTGTTTTTAAAATACGATTAGCGACACAATTATCAGGTTCTATTTTTATTATTTCTCTTGCCACTGCTTCTGCTTCTTTTTCCTCAACCAGTTTTCTGGAATATCGTGAAAAAAAATCACTTTTTCCATAGTTTCTACAGAAAAATCTATTTTAATAATTCTCTGGTATGAAAAAGTGCCACTTCATATGCACCTTCTACAAAACACAATGGATTAATCATTACATCTATAGTCATTTCTAATAAATATTTTGTTTTATTTTTTTCTAACATGTATCGCAAAAATCCGTATATTGCAATACTTTCTGTATCATAGGCTAAATCCATGATTATATCTCTTTGTGCATTTAATGGTATTGTTAACATTAAATTTTCTGCTTCGTGATAAAAACCCTCTAATACCAATTTTTTAAGTTTTGTTTCCATTATATTTCCTCCCATGGATTAATCCATGCATCTGATATTCTAACAGTTCCATCTGACAATTTATTATAAGTAACCTCAACCTCATGTGCCTTTGGTATGGAAGCCTGCAAGCAGTATTACAACATCAGGTATGTCCGTATGCCGGACTTACTCATGGATTTGGACATTGCACGAACTGAAGGAAACTACCGCAAAGTTATGGCAAAATATTCCAATCCGGTGCTTCTCATTCTAGATGAATGGATGCTTCTCAAACCGACTGATACAGAACAGAAAGATATCTTTGACCTACTTCATCGGAGACGCAAGAAATCATCAACTATCTTCTGTTCTCAGTATGTATTCGAAGAATGGTACGATCAGCTTGGAGGCGAAGCAAGTCCTCTGGCTGATGCAATCATTGACCGTATTGCTCATGACAGCTATCAGATCAACATCACAAGCATTGATCCTGAGCATGACAGATCCATGCGTGAGGTATACGGCTTAAATAAATCGCTCTGAGAGTAGCACTCTAATTATAAAGTGGCTCATTCCGTCTGGACAGGTGGCTCACGCCACCCCGGACGGGCGGCTCTGCCGCACAAGAATATTCATACTGCCTTCTGGGATAAAAATATCATTTTATATCTTGACTTTTTAATAGTTAGTCTTTCATATATTTATGAAAAAAGAGCCTTGCATATTTTTAGACTATCATAGAAAGTCGCATCTTTCTAGAATCCACTGGGATTTATCATTTCCCGCTCTTCTGCTATCTTGTTGATTGTGCCATAATCAATCCTATTATTACACATTCTACTAAGAATGGAAATATCAGAAAAGTAAAAAATGATAAAATCGATTCTAAAGGTATTGCCAAACTAGGATTATCAAAAGATATTCCTGTTTCCCAGTTCCCAGCAAAGCTGGTTCTTGAACTGCGTAGCCTTACCCGTAAGTATTACGATTTAACTGATGAGCGTTCTGCTCATATCAATAAACTTAAAGGAGACCTGCATACCGTGTTTCCTCAGTATCTTGACGTTTTCTGTGATGTTACCGGCAAGACCTCAACAATGATTCTTCGCCAGTACGGTACTCCAGACAAGATACTTCGTGGTCATAAGAAGACCATGATTGAAAAAATATCAAAAGCTTCACGAAAGGTCTTGCCAAAGCTTCTGAAAGATATGAGAAACTCTGTGCTGCAGCTAATGCTGCAAAGACATTTGGATGTCAAATAGACAGTATCTACTTCAATATCTTTTTAACTTTGGACCTTGTTGAAAAGCTTGATTCTGCTTTGGATTCCATACTGAATCGTATTAGGCAGCTGATTACATTCAATAAAAACGAGAAGTTTATTCAGCAGATTAAACTTTTAAATACAATCCCAGGTGTTGGCTTTCTGACTGCTGTAACAATCATGTGCGAAATAGGTGATTTCTCAGCATTCCGTAATCCAAAACAACTTTTTGCTTACTTCGGATTAGATCCTGAAGTAAATGAATCTGGAAAATTCGTTGGCACTCAGTTACATATGAGCAAACGTGGCTCCAGAATCGCGCGCCGTGCTATCTTTGCCGTAGCACTCGCCTCCATTCGTACAAAACGTAATGGAGAGGGCATCAATCCATACCTCCGTAAGTATTACGAATTAAAGTCTGGACAAAAAGCCTAAGATGGTTGCAATCGGTGCTGTAATGCATAAAGTCTGCAACATCGTATTTGCTGTTCTTCGTGATGAAAAACTGTAAGCAGTATCAAAGACCTGCTTTAGCAGCTGCATAAAGATGCAGCTATATAAAACCATCAGCTTCTTGACGAAAATCCAAGTGATTTACGTTTGTTAAAGTTACTCATTTTTAGGTTTCAAAACATAAAAAGAAAAATATCTATTTTTTGTCTTTAGGTATTGACTATAACTAGCCTGGTCTTTTAGATATAAAAACTCATTATTATCAACATCCTAATTATTTTATCTGGATTTTTGAAAACATCATCAATCAAATCCCTATATTCTTCCATACTCAAATCAGGATAATCTATTTTATGTTTCCCCACTTCTTTCAAATTGTTTTGATGATATATATTCAGATGGAGTCTCTTTCCACCTCATCACCTTTCCTACTTTCCGATTTCTGAATCCGTACATCAAACATATTCCTTAAAGCATCAAATGATATAGCTAAACCTGAACCTGCACCCAATTCCTTCTGCCACAGCCGGAATAAAGCATCAAATGATTAGCACTGGATGAACCAACGCTTGCTATTTCACTTCCACCACCCGCTAATGTTAAGAGCAGTCCTCCGCCCGTCGTAACTATACCAAGTCCCAACTGCAAACTGTCTTTCCCGTTCCCGTATAATCAATACTGATATTGATATTAGGAAGTTTCTTTTTTAACTGCTCTAATTTCATCTTGCCTATGGTTATTGTACTTATCCCGATCGCAATATTAGCAGCCTTGACAGACTTAACTGCATCTTTCTTTATACGATTTGCTGTAGTACAAAACTTTCTTACGGTTTTCTCTATTGCCTTTGTCCAGGAATTTCTGATATTTCCAGATTCTTTCATTTTTTGAACTAAACCAGTTATACCTGGACTGTCCAAAGCGTTTCGCCCGTTCATAGGTCGATGGCCGATAAAATTACTTTTACTGCTTCCTCTGCTGGATGATGAATATTTTTCTGTTTCCAGCGTTACTTCCTCCACTTGAATACCTTCCCCCTGATGAAGATTTTCCGATTTGTTTTTTCTGATGAGCCACTACTGGATACTACATTTGTAAGTGCCTTTTTGCATTTTGATAGGTATTGGATACCCAGTTTTTCGCCTTATTGTAGGTGTTTTTCACCCATGTTTTGGCTTTATTATAGGTATTTTTCACCGTAGTTGCAACTTTCTTTGCCGCTGATTTTATCTTACTTAAGATTTCATGTCCACTCGGATCAGTATAATTCACCGGTTGTTTTCCGCATAGGTATACAGGTTCTGGCTGAGCAGGTTCTAACAGGCTTCGAAATAGCTGTCCTGTGTCAGGAAGGTGCCCTCCTCCGGGTCATAGTATCTTGCTCTCAGATACTGGTTTCCGGTTGACGCATCAGTATATTCTGCATTGTAAGTATACGAATTCTTAGTTTCTGTATTTCCACTTACGGAACATTGCCAAATGCATCATAGCTGTAAGCTGTCTCAAGTATTCCTTCTGTGTTTGTCAGATGATCTACCGTTTACAGTCCTATTCCTATTCTCTTTGCATCAAATTAGTAAACTACTTATTCATCAAGCCAAAAGAAATGATTATATTCTTCATAATTTTTCAATAATAACAATGACTTCGTCTCATATTATCTATGACTCCATCAAATTTATCCGGAAGTAACGAAAAATATCTTCTAATTCACATCCCTCTTCTATAATTTGCAAAATATCCCCACTATACCCTTTCTGCTTTAATTTGTGATATATATGTGGTGAAAATAGAAATTTTCTATTTCATCAATAGACACAGCTTCTTCTTTTATAGCATCTAAACTCCCTATTATTGACAATAATATTATTTTTCATTTACTTTCTTATTACTAGTTTTCATACTAATTACTCCATCCTGGTTTTACTTTAACATTAAATACTTTTTCAGATTCACTTTGGAAATAATGTATAGATATTTTATTTCCAGAAGAATCATATCCATCCTTATATACCTTAGTCCATTTACCTGATTCTATTTCTCTTAATTTATCAAGTAACTCTTTATTTTTAATGGTATTCTTTGTTGTTCCGTTTTTACAGCCTCAAATTCTTTTGGATAATCAGGAGAATCTTTTATTGAATTATAAACATCCTTTAATTCATTAGAAGAATTTCCACTCTCACCATCCCCTTGCCTTTATTACTTTCTGATTTCTGAATCCGTACATCGAACATATTCGCCAGTGCGGAACCTGAGATTGCCAATCCGGTGCCTGCAATCGCAATTCCTTCTGTTGCAACCGGAATACTGATTGCACTGGATGAACCAGCGCTTGCTATTTCACTTCCACCACCTACTAATGTTAAGAGCAGTCCTCCGCCCGTCGTAACTATACCAAGTCCCAACTGCAAACTGTCTTTCCACGTTTCCTGTATAATCAATACTGATATTGATATTAGGAAGTTTCTTTTTAACTGCTCTAATTTCATCTTGCCTATGGTTTTGCACTTATCCCGATCGCAATATTAGCAGCCTTGACAGACCTAACTGCATCTTTCTTTATACGACTTGCTGTAGTACAAAACTTTCTTACGGTTTTCTCTATTGCCTTTGTCCAGGAATTTCTGATATTTCCAGATTCTTTCATTTTTGAACTAAACCAGTTATACCTGGACTGTCCAAAGCGTTTTCGCCCGTTCATAGGTCGATGGCCGATAAAATTACTTTTACTGCTTCCTCTGCTGGATGATGAATATTTTCTGTTTCCAGCGTTACTTCCTCCCTTGAATACCTTCCCCTGATGAAGATTTTCCGGATTTTTTTTTTCTGATGAGCCACTACTGGATACTACATTTGTAAGTGCCTTTTTGCATTTTGATAGGTATTGGATACCCAGTTTTTCGCCTTATTGTAGGTGTTTTTCACCCATGTTTTGGCTTTATTATAGGTATTTTTTACCGTAGTTGTAACTTTTTTGCCGCTGATTTTATCTTACTTAAGATTCCATGTCCACTCGGATCACTGTAATTCACCGGATTGTTTTCCGCATAGGTATACAGGTTCTGGCTGAGTGGTTCTAACAGACTTCCCAAATAGCTGTCCTGTGTCAGGAAGATTCCTTCCTCTAGATCATAATATCTCGCTCTCAGGTACTGGTTTCCGGTCGATGCATCGATATATTCCGCATTGTAGGTATACGGATTCTGTATCTCTGTATTTCCACTTACGGAGACATTGCCAAATGCATCATAGCTGTAAGCTGTCTCAAGTATTCCTTCTGTGTTTGTCAGATGATCTACCGAACCGGTTCCGGTATAGCCATAGTAATACGTATATCTGTACCGTCACTGTAATCCAGTCTCTCATTTCCGTAGGTATAAGTCTCTCTTACCTTCCCATTCTCATCATAGGCAGTCAGCACCTGCGTATACTGCTGATTGATATCATTGACGTAGTTCCGGCTTTCAAAGTAATCATAGGTGTCTGTCACAACCTTGTATGGGATCAGTGCCTGGCTTGTCTCACTTGGATAAGTGACTCTCCCCGCTCCCGGCATGTTCGTAATGCCGTCCGGGTTTACCACGATTCCCTCTTCATCCGCCCGGTCTTTCGCGATCTTTCTGTGATAAGCTGATACCAAATCTTCCCAGAGTTCTCTCCATGTCTGACCGATGGACTCTTTGGCTACCTGGAATCCCTGCAAGAAGGAAGTTCTGTCCGAATCCGTACCAGAACATGGATCCTTCTCTTCCCTGGTCAGAGGTCTTCGGAGATTTCTTTTCTCCTTGAAGAGCTGATACTCCTTCGTATCTTCCGTGCGGTTCGCTGTAAACATCCGGTTACTGTCTCCGTCATAGAGTGCCGCCATCAAGTCCTTTTTCATCACGTACGGCTATCAGACGATTCTCCGTATCATAAGTATAAGTATGCGTCTTTTCATCCGCATTTAATTCCCTTACACGGTTTCCGTTCGCATCGTAGATATAGGTTGTCTCTTTTCCATCCTGCTCGCTTGACACCAGTCGGTTTGCCGCGTTGTAGGTATTCTTTATGATAGTTTCTGTCGCCTGCTCCAATGCGTTTTCCGTACTTTGGCGGACTTCGATCTTGTTTCCTGCTCCGTCATAAGCGTACGTCACTCTCTGGATCACTTTATCTTCTGAATCCTTCATCACAATCTCGCTGAGCTGTCCCGCCGCATCGTAACCGTAATTAGATACCTTAGTCTCTTTCTTCGTTTTAATAGACTCTGTCAGGATATAGCCCGACAGGTCATAAGTATAGCGGTAGGTTGAGATTGTCTTTCCTTTTGCATCTCTGTTCTGGATCTCCGTCACCTGATGTGCGGCATCATAAGTAAGCTTTGCACTCGTTTGGTTTGCACGCAAAACTTCTGTCATATTTCCAGCCACGTCATAAGTATAACCGGTCTCTTTTCCTTCCCGATCTGTGACTTTTATCAGCCGGTCCAGTGCATCATATTCATACTGTACTTCGCTTCCGTCCGGATAGATCAGCTTCGCAAGATTTCCGTAGCTGTCATAGTTATATAAGATAACACTTCCGTCTCCCTGCTGTACGCCCGTGATCCGTCCATCCGCATCATACTGATAGGTGGAAGTTCCGGTCAGATCAGACATGGAAAGGCGTTTGCCTTCTTCATCATAAGTATACAATACCTGTCCGTCTGCTTCTTCCGAGTAATCCGTCTGAAGAAGTGCATCCAGCTTGTTATAGTCATACTGAATCGTATTTCCGTTTGGACGGGTGATCTTTTCCAGACGGTTATTCAGATTATAACTGTAGCTTTCTGTTTCTCCCAGTGCATTGGTTCTTGATGTCTGGTTGGACAACAGATCATAGGTGTAAGTCATCTTGTTGCCATTTCCGTCTGTGGTAGAAGTCAGATTGCCTACTTCATCATAGGTATAAGTATTCCGATTTTCATAGCTTGCATCTCCTGCCATCGCTTCCGTCAGCCGATCAGCCAGATCGTAAGCATATCGTACCTGTCTGCCTTCTCCATCGGTAACAGATATCACATTGCCGTTTCCATCGTAAGCGACCGCTGTGGTATTCCCATTTCCGTCTGTGGAGGATAGCAACTGTCCTTTCCCATCATACTGATAGGTAGTCTTTGCTCCGGTCGCATCTGTTTCCTGTACCAGACGGTTCATGTTGTCATACTTTTCGTCTCTGTTTGCCCTAACGCATTGGTCAAAGAAGTCAGGTTGCCATTGGCATCATATGCATAACTGGTCACACGGGTATCATTCACAGTCTTTTTCGTCAAGTTCCCCACACTGTCGTAGGTATAGCTTTTTTTCTTCCTGCCGGATCCAGTGTTTCTTCCAGTCTGTCCAGCTTGTCATAACTGTATCGCACAGTATTTCCCATCGGCGACACCTGTGAAGACAGATTTCCGTTCTCATCATAGGTATAAGCGGTTTTCTGCCCCAGTGGATTTTCTACACTTTGCAGTCTGCCCATGATGTCATATTCATAAGATATGCTCCGGCCTGACTGATCCGTCTCACGGATCAGATTGCCGGCGATATCGTAAGTATAAGACTTCTTCAGCCCCTGTGGTGCCGTCTGTCCTGTGATTCTTTCCAGCTTATCATAGGCATACGTGTATTCTGCTCCATTTGGAAGGATTTTCGATGTCACCTGTCCATGCAGGTTATTTTTATAAGAGGTTACATTTCCCAGCGGATCGGTTTCTTTACTCAGTGATCCGTTCCCGTCATATTCATAGGCATATGTTCCGCCATTCGGAAGGGTCTCTCTCCACTTTCCGGTTCATGTTGTCATAGGCAGTTTCCGTTACATTTCCTTCTGCATCAGTATAACGGATCTGATTGCCCGCTGCATCGTAAGCATAACTTTCTTCTCCGCCCTCTGCGGTTGTTATTTTGTAAGTCTCTGAAGGGCATCGTAAGTAAACAGCGTGTCATTACCATTTTTATCGGTATGTATCACCGGAAGAGACAGTGCATTATAGCCATATGTTTCTGTATTTCCATTGGCATCGGTCACACCGGTCAGATTGCCAAGTACATCATAGGTGTAACTTGTTCTCTCCCTGCCGGATTGATTTCTTCTGTCAGCTGGTTTAGCACATTATAGCTATACTTCCAGATTCGTCCGCTGCTGTCTTCTTTCTGAGTGACATTTCCATTGGCATCATAGGTATAGGTTGTAATTTTTCCTTCTGCATCTGTGGCTTCCGTCAGATTGCCCACCTCATCATAGGTATAAGTGTTCTTAGCTCCATCTGCTTCCACGACTTTCACCAGCCGCTGATACTTATCGTAGGAATACCTCGTCTCTTCTCCGAATGCATTTGTTACAGAACTTTTATTTCCATATACATCATACTCATAAGTCTCTTCAAAGCCTTCATTGTCCCATGTATGAGTCACTCTTCCCTTGGCATCATATTCATACTCTGTCACCAGTCCGCTGCTTCTCGTCTCTTTCACCGGCTGATTTAAACGATTATATTCATATTTTACCGTTGTTCCGTCCGGCGCTGTGATTGTATCGTACAGACCTGTGGCAGTGTATGTCATCTCATAAGTGTTGCCGCCACCATCGGTCACACCGGATGGCAGACCCTTCTTGTTATAAGTATAGGTGATCTTTCCGCCCAGTGCGTCTGTCAGTTCTATGAGTTGTTCCATCTGATTGTAACGATAAGTTGTTACATTTCCCAGTGCGTCCGTCACTGTCTTCGGCTGGTTCTGCGTGCCGAACACTGTACTGCTTGTATTTCCGGCGGCGTCTGTCAGTGAAGTCTGGTTTCCGTTTCCATCGTAAGCGACTTTCGTTGTATTGCCCAGTGCGTCCGTCAGTTCCAAAGAGTTTTCCATCACTGCTGTAGTGGTAAGTCGTCGTATTACCGTTGGCGTCGGTCATCTCTTTTAAGTGTCCCAGCACATCATATTTATAAGACACGGCTGTTCCGTCCGGATAAGTGGTCTTTGTCCGGTTATTCAGCCTGTCATATTTATAAGAGGTAACCTGTCCGTCCGCATCTTCTGTCAGGACATTCCCATTGTCATCATAGGTATAACGTGTGGTAAGTCCACCCTCGTCTGTGTAAGTTGTTCTTGCCAGTTCATCATAGGTATAGCTGTCACTGGTTCCTTGCGGATATGTGATCTGTGTCGGAAGTCCATCCTCCTGAAATGTATAGGACACCTGTTCTCCTGCGGCATCTGTGACAGAATTTACCTGATTCTGTGCATAATCATAAGTATAACTTGTTGTATTTCCATTTTCATCCGTCTGCGTCAGGATATTCCCAAGTGCATCATAGGTGTAGGTAATGGTATCTCCTGCCGCATCTGTTTCTGTCAGTTTGTTGCCTCTTGCATCATAGGTATACGTCGTTGTATTCCCTTCCGCATCGGTCAGGGACGTCTGATTGCCGACCGCATCGTAGGTATAGCTGTATGTTCCTCCTGCACCGTTATCAGCAGCGATCTTGTTTCCCATGCTGTCATATGTAAAGGATACGGTATTTCCATTTCCGTCTGTAACTGCCGTCACATTTCCGGATGCGTCGAACGTATACCCTGTATGTTCTCCGTCTGCGGTTGTCTCGCCGGTCTTTCGTCCTTCTGCATCATAAGTATAGTCTGTCACACCGCCCAGTGCGTCAGTCATCTCTGTCAGCAGTCCATGTGCATTGTAACTGTAGGACGTCTGATTCCCCTTTGCATCGGTCATTACCGTCAGTCTTGCACCGGAATAGGTGTAGGTACTGGTATTTCCATTGGCATCTGTATCTGTCAGAATTCTGCCCTGTGAATCCACGGTATATGTATGCTGCAGCTTCCCGGCAATGGATACCGACAGAAGATTCCCTGATTTGTCATAGGTATACTCTGTCGAGACTCCGTCATATCAATCTCACGAATGACATGATGGTTCTCGTCATATTCCCAGGTCTTTTTCTTTCCGTCAAACCGGGTCTGGCAGGTTTCATTTCCTGCCTCGTCATACTGATGTCCGGTCGTGTGTCCCAGTTCGTCAGTTTCACTTTCCAGCTGGTTTTCCGCATTGTATTCCATAGTACGGGTCGTGCCGTCCGGATTTTTACTTTGACGGTCCGCATCTGATCATCGTAATAATAAACCGTCTGATTCCCATTGGCATCGGTCGCCACGGTCTGTCCATCTTTATAAGCGAGACTTGAGACACCGCCATTGGCATCGGTCTGAGAGGTCACTCTTCCCGATCATCATACTCGTTTTGGACAATCTGCATGCCGTTCGCATCATACCATGCGGTCATGCGATGAGCGTCATCGTATTCATACCTTGTCACCGCTCCGTTGGCATCTGTGTAAGAGATCAGATTTCCGTTCCCGTCATAGGCATAGGACAGGGTACTGCCATTCGGAAGCTGAATTGCGGTAATATATCCTTCTTCATTTGTTGTAAACTCGTATTTTGTTCCTGCCGGAGATGTAATCTCCCTGAGATTATAATTGTCATCATAGGTAAGAACGGTCTGGTTTCCTTTTCATCTTCGATGGAAGTCAGCATTCCAAAGTAATTAAATGTTTTTGTTACATTCGTTTCATCTGCGATGGTGTACTGATAGACCGGATAGCTTTCTTCTCCTTCCCCCAAAGTCAAACGTGTTTTCTTTGATCTTCTTCTGGTTCAGTTTCAGTTCATAACCATCCGGTGCTGTATATTCCCCATCTTTTTCAGTAAAGACCAGAATGCTTCCATCCCCACGGCGATAGTGTAGATTTCCATCTTTATCTTTGTGATCTGTTCGGTGTAATCAAACGACCACCCACGACCGAATACACTGGCGAGTTCTGCTCCTTTGGAGTTGTAGTTCCGTTCAATCACAAAGTCATCCGTGTAATCTGGAATCGAAACATCGGTACGGTTCAGATAGAAATTTCCAGTGTTTAAGTTTACCGGTTCGAATCCGAACTCACAATGCAGCCCCTCTTCCCATCAGTGCCGCATCAATCTTTTGCCTTTTCTGTATCATCTAGTGCTGGTGGATTATATGGAACGGTCGCATTCTTTCTTTGGATTACGAATAAACAGAGTATTATTCTCCACCAGAAGCATATCCTGTACCCGGTTGTCGTGCATAATCTGGGCAAGCGGTATTCCATAATAATTCGCAATCTTCGGAAGCGTGTCATACTGCGTGACTTTATAGATGGTAAAGTCATCACTCTTTTGTCTGGCCTGTGATTCCATCCTTCGCCGCCGTCCCATTGATGTAATAAAAGCACATTAAATTCCGGCTCTGTAAAAAGGATATAATGTCTGCCAGTTCCCAAGTTTATCTTTGTATTTCGTCGTCCCCTTAGAAAATGCACTGTCAAAACTGCTGCTGTCCGGATATTTATAGGAATAGCTTGCCAGAGAAACGCCCTGATAATCTTTTTTTTCTCATCATTTAAGGCATAACCTTACCATAGCTCCCGGTGTTGCAACGCCATCCGCGAATACACCCTGGAACTGTAACTTTCCACTCTTGTCTGTCAGTACCATACTTCTGAGTGCAAACTGTCGTATCGTCAATTCCATAGTTCATATCTACCGGATCCGGCACGCTCCAGTTAATAGTAATACTTGGGCGTTTGTCCCAGGAAAAGTCCACCTGTCCGCCCGTTCCTGTAGAATATGGCGTGTAGAATGCACCTCCAAAATCTGTCTCATTCGTTGCCATAACAACCAGTCCGTTGTTATCTGCAAGCCCCTGTACCCAGTTATTCACCGTTTCCCTGATATCAAACTGGTGCATCCCATGTTTATGGACAGACACTGCATTCTCTCCTGAAGGTTCCAATGAAAGTCCCACAGAATTATCCCATGTAAGACTTCCTGCATTCCATGGGGAATTGATCCGGTAACATGCAAAGGTTGCATTTGTCTGCGGATAATCCACATACTGGTAGACATTCAGGCTGGCACTGTCAATTTTTGCTTCTGAAGGAATACTCTTCCTGAAATCGTAATTAACTGCAAAATACATTCTGCTCCGCCCAATGTCCTTTGCCCCCGGCACACCAGTCATGGCACTGGTGATGTATCCGGCATAGCCATAGCCGGCTCCATGATAGGTTCCATGAACCGTACTTGTTGTGACCTCGATCAGGCTTTCTGTCGGAACTGTAACCGTTGGATCGATTTTTACAGGATAAACCCTTTCTTCTGCCTGAAGCCAGTCTTTGTCTGCATGAACTGTAATCACATAAGTATGATCATCGGATTGTTTCTCCGCTGTCATTTCAATTTTCTGAGACTGACTGCCATCAGAATCAGACATCAAAGGTGCAGACAGGACAAACAGGATGGTGTTCTTACCCTTTTCACGAATGAAGATCTGGTTATCTTTGCAATCTACATCATATCTCTCTGCATCAAAAGACATAATGGAATTCATTCTGCTCTATTTTCTTCCGTAAGATAATGTCTTCCCTTCACCCGGTCGTATCCACACTATACTGTACATCAATATTTTCCTGAACATTATTATAAAGCAGTGCATGATCTCTTATTGTCGCATTCCCATAAGTTCCCTCTTGCGGGAAAAGTTCCAGTGTATGTTCTTTATTCGTAATTTCAATCCCACGTTCCTCTGTAACATTCGCTGGAAAACTGACATCTATGCTGCTGTCCTTTGGTTCATAGATAAGGTCCAGATTTGGATCACGAATCTCTTCTTCTGTCGGAGTTTTTACTTCCTCTTTGCCTTCTATATCCTTGGGTATTAAAGTAAGGTCAACCGGACGCATTTCCCGGAAGTTGATTCATAGGTATTCGCTTCCGATGTAAGCAATGTAACATAATGAGTCGCATCCACCTGGAATACTTTTTCATGTTCTTTTACTTCCACTGGCTCTCCGTATAACCCTGTCAGTTCAACTTCCTTTTCATCAGTATATTTCGTAATTTCAGGCAGACGCAGTGAAACCTGTTCTTTTTCATTGAATGCACTTTCTACCAAAACTTCTGCATCTTTTAAGTTCTTTTTCAAATCATCGTTATTCTCTGCTGACTGCTCAGGCTGCACCTGTCCAACCGTTTCCTCGTACTGCTTCTTATATAATTGTTCTGTCTGATATTCATCATATAGATTTGAAACTACTTTTTGAGTTTCTTCCGCTAAAACCGCCATATCAGAATCTAATAACATACATCCAGTAACAACGAATGCCAAAATTCGTTTTTTCCATTTATCCCACTTTTTCATTTATATTTTTCCTCCATGCACGATTACCAAAATAGACAATCAGCCCCAGCAAAAAGATACACTGACATAAAAGTGTAACTCCACTTTGAAGATTTCTCTCAGACAAA
>VOFH01003810.1_pt1 | contig 36646 bp, 68 predicted proteins | sample 5384091 | NCBI WGS metagenome assembly VOFH01 (sample SAMN12384727, study PRJNA508395) | human gut metagenome | isolation source: healthy gut G | host: Homo sapiens
TCTGTTTTACCAGCGCCTTCCCTCTTCCGGATTCTCAAAATTATCGCAGGCGTACTCTGGATCATCCTGTCTTCAAACGTCATGGAGAGATTCTAAACTGGAAATCTCCGATATACACTGTTCCGACAAACAGAGTCCCCTCCGTTTTGACAGCTTCGGCGATGTGAACATTCGCCCAGCGGAATGCTGACATCCGCCACGCAGTTCTCAAAAATTCGCCCCTTTTCCCTGTCTCCAAGTTCATGCAGGCTTACGCGCAGATCGGTCCGGTTGTCTCCCCTTTCCCTTCACCTCCACGTAATCCGCCTCATCCAGCGCATCGATGATCGTCTGCTGATCGTCTTATACTTTTCATAATCCAGCGTATTGATCGCAATGGTCCTCGAATATCCCTCGAAACGTTCTCTTACCTGCTCGGGGCTTAAGTCGCCGCGGTTGTCGCGTCCGATCTCCGGAACCGGAATGCGATGATTGTAAAGCTGGTCTCATCACCCGGCATATATTCGTTGGTAATCACAGCCGCGTCCATTTGGCTGCCCTGGCGCTCAGCTTTTCCTTGCCGTTTTGCGTCCAGGCGGTTTGTCTCCGGCTTATTGACCGGCTGGAAGCCCTCCTGTCCGAAGGTCTCGATCACAGCAGGACCCGCAGGCCGCAGCTTTTATACTGCTCATAGGCCACCCGCAAAACGGAAGTTTTCCTGTCGGTAAACGCCTTGTTTAAGTAGATAGCCTCGTCGTAGCGTGATCGTAATTAAGGCTCGGCGGTTTGCCGGCGTACCGTAACAGCCCACCTTTTTGCCCGCCTTCTGATTTACAGACCACACTGCAGAGCGGCAAAGGATCGTATCCAGCCCCATCTCACGGAAGTTCTGAATCGCTGCCTTCACCATACGCTCAAAGTCCAGTTCATACCGGATCTGCACCGCACTCTTTCTTTGACAGATCGCGCCCCATCACCTCGAAGCCCTTCCGGTACCCCTTCCGTGTAGGTGTCTGCCATAAGCCGAACCGTCTCCTCCGGAAGCGAATTCATAAACTGCGCCACTAACAGCTCGGATTCGATATAATCGCCAAACCGGTATAAATACCGCAGGGTCGCTTAAATCGCTGTCCAGATGATATCCTTCGCAAAAAAGTCAGCGTAGGATCCACGCCTTCCCGGATGCGGTATGCCACCGTATAGTCATTAGTAATCACTAACAAACCAGTAGAGCATATCCTAATACTGGCGACGGAAGGGACCGTATCTCAAACATATTATAAATCTCAATCAGTGTTTCATTTAAAATGGTGATATCCTGTCAGCCTGTTTTCCTGCAGCAAAGATAATATCGCCCCGGATTTTATAAAGGTAGGAAAGCAGCTGTCCATACTCCCTCTCCCAGAGTGGAAAAAACAGCGTACTGCGGATTACAGGCGGGTCTGTAATTCTCCGGAAGAATGTCTCATAAAGCCTCGTGGTTCCAGTCCTTAACTCAAGCGGCGCGTTTTTCCGCCAGTCCGCCTGCCACCATTTCCCGATAATCGCCGATCATGCCGATAAAGGATGCCATCTTACGGAAATAGGAGCGGTACGGTTCTTCCACCGCTCCCCTCGCTCTGATGGCCTGAGCCGTTCCATGGAAAGCTGATACCGTCTCCATCACACTTTCATTTTCTTCTTTGAATCTGTCACAAACGTTCATTGTCATCCTCCAAACTAATGATAATCAGAACTGCCCAATAATAACACCACAGAAGGCCGCTGACGGCCATCCCCTTATTTTGGACAGTATGTACTTTTCCTTTTCAAAAAAAAAGCGCCCCATAAATCAGAGACTATGGCAATCAGGAAGCTGCAGAAGCACACCGCGGCCACATTAAGCTCCGCGTTCCCCTGCCGTCATGACCGAGCTCGCCACCGATGACCGCAGAATCAAAGCGGGCGACAGCAAGCCCATGGGTCATGAAGCTTCTCCTTTGCAAATGGTTTCCTAATGTAGGATACTTTTTTCTGCTGCTGCACGCCGCTTCCTCCTCACTCTTATCGTCTGTACAATTTTGTAGAACACAAAGCCGATAAACCGCCATGGGTGTTGAGTATCATATCGTCCACGTCGAAGCTGCCGGACTTTTCCATTTCACCCTCAGTTGCACCGTCTCGATGCAGAGGCTGAACAGAAAGCTTAACAGCACGGTGTTATACCAGTGACGGCTTCTGCGGCTGATGACCGGAAGAAAAAACTGGAATGGCATAAATCCAACAACATTTCCCACAATATTCAGCAAAACGACCGGATTCCCTACCACGTGCCAGCACAATAAAGCGTCTGATCTCCTTGAACGGCACCAGATTATAGGCGTATTTTCCTGCAGATGGCTTCCCCACAAAGTCCTCGGAGAAGAACAGGAAGTACGCCAAAAAATCAGGTAAACGATAAAAATCACCCAACCCAGCTTTTTTGTCGTTTTGTTGTATTTTTATCATAAATGCCCCATTAAAAGTGATCTCGGATTTTCTCTTAAGCAGAACAGCGCCATTGATGATAGACATGATTCCAACGCTTAAGCCTGCTACTGTAATAATGATTCCGATTACAATGTTAAGCGCGCCTGCATTTTCATGGTCTTATAAACTCTCTCCATATTCAGCTCTCCTCTTACTTTACGCCGTAGATTTCATAATAGGCGTCAATTGCCTTTAAAGTATCATCATAATAATCTTTCCGTTATATTCCGTTATTATACAGATATTCGATTACTTCTGCCATCGTAACGATGGCTTTGCAAAGCTTTTGAAACCATACTTGTCATGAATCTCGTCGAGAGCGCTCTTCTCTCCCTTCTCCTTCTCCATGGTTTAAGGAAACCATCAGGCCAAGAATTGTCACATCACCCTGTGCCTTGATAATCGGAAATGTCTCTTCAATCGATTTGCCGTATGGTTACGTCCTCGATGATCACCACGCGGTCGCCGTCCTGAATCGGACTGCCCAGAAGAATCCTGCGTCTCCGTGGTCCTTTGCTTCCTTCCGGTTCGAACAGTATCTGATCTTTTCCCATATAATTCATGGTAAGCGATGGTGGTCGCCACGCTTAAGGGAATTCCCTTGTAGGCCGGTCCGAACAGCACGTCGAAATCGTCCCCGAAATTATCATGGATGGCCTTCGCATAATACTCCCCAGCTTCTTAAGCTGTGCGTCCTGTCACATAGGCTCCTGCATTCATAAAAAATGGAGACTTTCTTCCGCTCTTTAACGTAAAATCTCCAAACTTCAGCACGTTGCTCTCCACCATAAATTCTATAAATTCCTGCTTATACTGTTCCATCTTATCGTCCCTCCTGAAATCGGGCTTCTTACCGAACGGCTCCGACTAACTCATTGATATCTTCTATGTTGTACTTCTTCATATAATTTTCGATTCCGCTTACAACCTCAGCTGTGGCATAGGGGTTATGGAAGTTGGCCGTTCCCACGGAAACTGCCGTGGCTCCCGCCAGAATAAACTCCAGCGCATCCTCTGCATTCATAATGCCGCCCATGCCGATGATGGGAATCTTCACGGCGTTCGCCGCCTGATACACCATGCGGACCGCAACCGGCTTCACCGCCGGGCCGGATAATCCGCCCGTCTTATTGGCCACTGCAAAGGTTCTGCGGTTTATATCAATCTTCATGCCTGTCAGCGTATTGATCAGAGATCACATCAGCGCCGCCCGCCTCCGCCGCCTTCGCCATGACGGTGATATCCGTTACGTTTGGGCTCAGCTTCATGATAACCGGCTGATTCGCATGCTTCTTCACCTCTCTGGTGATGGCCTCCACTGCTTTCGGATCCTGTCCGAAGGCAATGCCGCCTTCCTTCACATTGGGACACGAAATGTTGATCTCCAGCATATCCACCGGTTCATCCCCGAGGCGTTCCACCACTTCCACAGTAATCCTCCGTGGTTCTGCCGCAGACATTAACGATAATCTTCGTATCATACTCCTTAAAAACGGAATATCCCGCTTTGCAAAATACTTCAATTCCCGGATTCTGCAGACCGATCGCGTTGATCATGCCGCCGTACGTCTCCGCGATTCTGGGCGTCGGATTGCCGGGCCACGGCACATTGGCCACCCCCTTGGTCACAACCGCTCCTAAACCGTTTAAATCCACCATCTCGCCGTATTCCGCTGCCGGACCCGAAGGTACCGGAAGCCGTCATGACCGGATTTTTCAGCTCCACACCGGCTAAGTTTACCTTCATATTCATCAGAGTTCTACCTCCTCTGCCGAAATACCGGGCCCGTCTTTACAGATTCTCGCATTGTGAACCTGAGAATGTTCATCCACGTTCTTTGATCTTGCATACGCAGGCCAGACATGCGCCGATTCCGCAGGCCATCTTCTCTTCATGGAAGAGACAGCACTCCAGGTGATGTTCTCTGGCGGCATAATTCTTTTAACGCGCGCAGCATCGGTGTAGGGCCGCATGCAAAATTACGTCCGCCTTTAACCCGTGCTCTCTGATCGCGTCAAGACATTGCCCTTTGTTCCGGCCCTTCCGTCCTCTGTCGCAAGAACCACTTCCCCGTATGGGGCGAATTCTCATTTAAAACAGGACTATCACGATATCCTAAAATCACTTCTCTTTTTGCAGTGTAACTGCTTCGCCAGTCCAGCATGGGAGGAACCCGATTCCGCCGCCGATTAGAAGGCAGTCTTTCCCTCTGCTGCTTCCTCCAGCGGAATCCGTTGCCGAGAGGACCCATGATATCGACCGTATCTCCCGCCGTAACGGAGAACTCCTCCGTTCCCGCCCGACGGTCCTGTATACGATCCGCAGCATACCTGTTTCTTTTTATTCGTCTCACAGATGCTGATCGGGCGCGGAAGCAGTTTTGATCCGTCCTTTGTATACACAGAAATAAACTGTCCCGGCTTTGCCTGGGCAGCCATCTCCTCCTCCCGGATCCACATGCTGTATACATCTTCTGTCAGCCTTTCCTGACGGTCCACAAAGGCTGTTACTTTTCTCTCTGCGCCATGATTCCTCCTACAGTACGCTGTTGATATCGGAAACCATATCGATGACCGCCTGTCTGGAGGCTTCACCGAAATGCTCTGCGCCGAACTTCGCGTATTTCTCCTGCTTATATGCGGCGATGATGCCTCTGGAGGAGTTGACGATTGCCGAGTCGTCTTCATTGAAACAGTACTTAAGGTCTTCAGCCGTGCCGCCCTGCGCCGTATCCGGGTACCAGGAAGTACGTATTCGGCATCAGTTTCTTAAGATCGGCTCATCTCCGGATAGGTTGCTCCCACTACGGCCCGAGTTGCTGTAAGCGCCCGTCCATACAGTCCGCGCCCCATTCCACTACCTTGTCTGCTACCCAGCTCGTACAGCGGTCTTCCGCCGATCAGCTGATCCTGAATTCACCGCTGGAAGGGTTAGGAGGTCTTTACCAGAACGAAGAGTCCTCTGTCCTCCTTGCACACATCGACAAACGGCTTCACTCCATCCGTGCCGAGATACGGATTGACAGTCAGAAAATCGGTACCGAAACCGGTAAGCACGCTGCTCCCCACCTTCACATGGCCGATATGCGCCGTGGCATACGCCGCGGATGTGGAACCGATATCTCCGCGCTTGGCATCGCCGATCACGAGAAGTCCCTTCTCCTGACAGTAGTCGACGGTTCTCTTGTATATTTTAAGTCCTTCGATCCCAAACTGCTCATACATGGCGATCTGCGGCTTTACAGATGGAATAATGTCATAGACATGGTCCACGATTTCTTTATTAAACTGCCAGATGGCCTCCGCTGCGCCTTCCAGTGTCTCACCAAACTCATCAAATGCCTTTCTTGTCACATGCTCCGGTATATAGCCAAGCATCGGATCCAGTCCAACACAGATGGGTGCCTTTGTTTTTGAATCCTCTGAATCAACTGATTAATCATAGTCTCCTCCTTCGTTCCTCACATTTTCTCTATTCTTACCAATTCTATCATATAAGTAAGGGGCTGTTTCAAGCGTCTTTTCGCCGTACCACCGGTCTATATAAGGTAATAAAAGAAATCGTAAGAAAAATTAGCACTCACCTATTGACAGTGCTAATAATTTGTGTTATATTACACCTAGAACAAATCAAACAACAACACCGCATCAAACGCGGTGCAGATAAATAAGGAGGAAGAACCTATGTTATTATCCAGAAGAAATAATTTATTCGATGAATTTTTCAATGATCCATTTTTAACGACTCTGTTCAGACCAGAACAACGCTTATGAGAACCGATATTGAAGATGACGGAACCAACCATCATCGACGTGGAACTTCCGGGATACAAAAGGAGAATGTGCGTGCCGAGTTAAAGGATGGCTATCTGACCATCTTTGCTGAAGCGTCAGGCTCTTCCGAAGACAGCGAGAGCAGGAACTTCCTTCGCAAAGAGCGCTACAGCGGTTCCTGCAAGAGAAGCTTCTACGTTGGATCCCAGTTACGCCAGGAAGATATAAAGGCTGCTTTCGACAACGGCATCCTGAAGCTGACCGTTCCGAAGGAAGCTGCGAAGCAGATTGAAGAAAACCACTACATCACCATTGAATAACACATATCCCCGCAGCCCCTTTAGAAGAAAATGAGGACAGCCCCCCGGAGTGATCCGTCTGCCGTTTCATAACGGCAGCGATTTCGAAGGGCTGTCCCTTTTATCTTGATGTCCTGATTTTCTTCTATTATCCATTCTCTGTATCCATGCCCGAAACACAGTCCGGCATTATTCCAGCAGAAATGCAGTTGCCACGTAGGCGCCGCTCTTATAAGACTTCTTTACCATCTGCGCTTCCACTTCGATCTTTAAATTCAGCCACAGCTCTTCCGCCGCGATGGACAGATGAGACAACATGATTCCCATACTCAAATCCCTCATCGCCACCATGGTCTGGGGACGGGAGAAATTCCTTACAGGAAAAATATAGATTCTGTCATGGTAGACGATAAAACGCCAGGGCTGCGTATTCATGGCCGAAGGCGCCAGACGGACGGCTTTCAGGATATTCTTCACCGGCTCGCCGATCATCCTAAACACGCAGAGTTCTTTTTAACGGCAGACGCTTTGCCGTAGCCGGATCACGGTACAGCAGGGATTTGGGGTATCCAAACGCAACAGCTATGGCCGCCTTCATCACGGCCGGTTCCGCTCCGGGGATGCGGGTGCTGCCAAGGTAACACGTTCCCAGGCCTTTTCCGGTCATATAGAGGAGGACCGGCTCCAGAACATATCCGGCATTCATCATATAGCCTTCCTTCTCTTCCGAATAAAAACACCAGGTAATACGGCGCTTCCACCTTCCACAGGCCCTTGACGTGAAGGTCTTTCTCATATTCTCCTTAATCTCCATCTTTATGGAAATCTCCGGGCAAAGTGTCGCCACGCAGCCTGCAAAGGCCAGAATATCCTTTAACAGCTGCCCGGTACCGCTTCATATTTAAATTTTCGAATGGATCTTCTCTTGAAGATCATCTGATACAGATTCATCCCTGCTCCCTCTTTTCTATCTAAAATATAATCGCTGCTACAGCGTCTTATATTCCTCCAGCAGTTCCTTAAATACGGCCAGAGCCTCCTGATCGGCTGGGCTGTAGACATATCCACGCCGCAGAGCTTTTAAAAGTTCGATCGGAGGCATGGAATTGCCGCCGCTTAAGAACTTGAAATAGCCTTCAGGGCCTGCCTCATCACCGGCCAGGATCCTGCTGCTGATCGCCATGGCCGCCGAGAAGCCCGTCGCATACTGATATACGTAAAATGGCGTATAGAAATGAGGGATTCTCGCCCACTCATAATCGATCTCGCTGTCGACCACCATCTCCGGTCCGAAGTATTTTACATTCAACTCATGGTACAGCCTGCAGAGCATCTGCCGTGAGCGGTTCTCCCGCCTCGCTTTCTCCTGTGGGTCTCGGCCTCAAACTCCTAAAACATGGTCTGACGGAACACCGTTCCCGGAAACTCTCCCATAAAATGGTTCAGAAGATACGCCCGCTCCTTCTATCCTCCGTCACGGCCAGCAGATAACGGTTCAGCAGCGCCTCATTGCGTGGACGCCACTTCCGCGACGAAAATCTTGTATCCTGCATCTACGTAAGGCAGCGCCTGATCGGAAAAACCAGGAGTGGGGGAATGCCCCATCTCATGGGCCAGGGTAAACACGCTGTCCAGAGTGCCGCTGCTAATTGAGCAGCACATACGGGTGGGTTCAGACGCCCCAGAGTACGCCGCTGCGTTTGCCTTCATTCTCATAGACATCGATCCAGCGGTTTGTCAAAGCCTTCCTGTAAAAGAGACAGATACTTCTCCGGCGGAGCCAATCTTTTTCACCATCTCCCTCGCCTCTTCATAGGGGAATCCGGCTGTCGTCGCCTGACCATGGGCGTATACAAATCGTACATGTGGATCTCATCCAGCCCCAGCGTTCTTTCTGACGGCGACGTAATCATGGAGCAGCGGTAAGCCTTCCTGAATCGCCGCCACCAGATTGTCGTAGACGCTCTCGGGCACCTCGTTCTCCGCCAGATAATAGGCGCGGCTGGAGGCGTAATTTCTGGTCTTCGCATAGAAGGAGGCCTGCTTTACGTTTGCCGCGAACGTCGCAGCCAGCGTATTGGCGAACTGGCCGTAGACGCTGTATATGGACTGAAATGCTTCTTTTTTCTCACACGGCGGTCCTGGTTCTCCATGAGCGGAATATACGTTCCGTGGGTGACGGGAATCTCCTTTCCTCACTGTCTGTGATGGACGGAAATTTCACTATCCGCGTTATTAAACATGTTAAAAATATCGGAAGGGCTCTGGGTCGCTTCCATGGACCTTGCCAGAAGCTCTTCATTCCTGCGGAAAGCGTGTGCGCCTTCTTCTTCATGATGATTTCAAATGTCCGGGCATACCGCGGGAGCTTTCCTTCTCCGTGCGGATCAATCCGTTCAGCACAGACTCATCCATGGCCAGAATCTCCGGAACAATATAAGACGAAAGTCCTGCCGCCTTATAGGAGAGCGCCTGGGCTCTTGCCGAAAAATCCTTGATACTTCGCCTTTGCCGTATCCTCATCGGATTTCTTCCGTATACAAACAGCCTCTCAATCTTCAGTGAAATGTCTTCATCGAATTTCAAACACTGAAAACAGCCTCGCCGGATTCGGCCAGATGTCCTTCAAACTCCTTATAACCGGCCAGTTCTCTCTCAGTCTCGAGAAACAGCGCTTCCAAAGCTTCATCGGACGGCAGAATGTCCGCCAGGTTCAGGTATCACAAACCGGTATCTCATCTCTCTTTTTCAAAATAATCCCTCCACTATATCCACTGGTTTTTATTCTATCACCCATATTTCAAAGAAACAATCAGCAATATGGAAAATATTTGATTGAAATCACATGGTTTCTTGTACTATACTGTATACACCAGTACTGCACAGTGCAGTGCTGATATTTCCTCCGGAAAAGAAAAAGGGCATGAAAATCATACGCACAAAGCAATTATACTCCATCAGCTGGAAGACTTGCACGCCCCTCGAAAAACCACATGCCGGTCGCACGATCAGACTTCACTCACCTTTCCCACGGAAGATTTGGCTGTCTTTTCTTTCTATTATACGACGAAGAAACGCTCTTATCCGCATTTTCTGCAATTTTAACGAATTTGAGACATGCAGCTGCAGCGCCTTCACGCCCGTCTGCCGGAGACGCGGGCATTTTACCCGGCTGCTGGAAGAATTGCTGAAGGAGTCTGTATGAATGCGATCTTCTTCCTGGCCGATGATTCCTGTGCCGACACGAAGCATACGCTGGACGCCATCGGGGCGGGAGCTATTAAACCGGGAACATGATGGAGCTGCGCCTGCCTGCGCGTCGTCTCCCGGCCCGGACAGCCGGGCGGTTTCTCCCCCGCGCTCAGCCCCGGGATGAGGACACGCTCTATACCATCCGCGTAAATGATCAGCCTGCCGGCTCCTTCCACCTCATTTTTCACAAAATGAAACCGTTTACTTCTATGGTTTCTGAGATTCAGGAGCCCCTGCGGAATCAGGGAATCGGAACCCGTGCCGCCGCCGCGCTCATTGAGGAACTAAACCGGTCAGCCAGGCCGCAGCCGGAGGACCTCCCGGTCAGCCGCGTCCTGCTTCAGGTGTCCGGGGACAACGAACCGGCGCTTGCACTTTATCGGAAACTGGGCTTTGCATTTACAGAGACCTGTCGTATTACGTGTATTAACGGACGGATAAACGGGAGCCGGCGCAGGACAGATGTTTCTGCACTGGCTCCCGCCAGCTTCTCTTATACTTCCCGGATCATACAATACTGCTTCAAATCAAAATGCTTCTCCACCACCCGAATACCTTAAATCCAAAGTGCTGGTAAAACGCCACATTTTTTTCATTGTGCGTCTCCAGTGAGATCATCTGCCTGTGGCGGTCCGCATAATCGATCGCCTCATTTAAAAAGCAGAGCCGAGATTCCGTGGTGCTGCATCCTGGGCCTCACAGCCAGATAAATGATATGTAACCGCTCCTCCTGGTGGAGCTGGTCCGTCCATTTGGAATTTAAATAATCCCGTCCCATGGCAAAATTCCAGAACGTTCAGTGATGGGTCCTCCTTGATCAGATACCCGTCTGTCCGCAGCGTCGCGGCCGCCTCTGTCAGATAGTAATGCACCGGATTATAGGGCTCCTGATTCGTCATCCACCACAATGATTCCATTAATTTCCGGGCTGGTCCGCGTAGATTTTACACGTCTCAAAAATTCCTCCATATCGCATTCAAACAGCTCCGGCATCCAGCCGTTTTGTCCTCATCAGGGATCAGCTTGCAGTACAGAGGGTCCCTGGCAAAGCATGCTGTCAGCAAGCTCCTTAAGCTTCCACATCTTCTCTTTTCACTCGGTACAATCGGTCACTTTCCATGATTCGTTCTCTGTTATCTCCTTTAATTTCTGTATCATTTTTTCTGGCCGTGGTTCATGTATTCAATATCCAAATAGCAGGCAAGCTGGTTCTCCTCCACCCGCTTAGGATCAGAAGCTCTTCCGTGAAATCCTCGTCCTCTTCCTCCAGCTTGCCCTTTAGAAGCTGCACCAGATGAAACAGATTTTGTGGTGGACGATCCGGCCGGCTCCCACTGCAGACGCCCCGCCTCCTGATTCATCACGTAATCCGTAAAATGGCGGAACACCTCCTCGTCAAACTGAAATGCATACCGGTTATTGTCGATCCGTAGATGGCCTCCAGCGCACACCGCCCATGGCCGTTTTCCAGGCATTCGACAGCGGTCCGCACCAGCTTTAAATTTCTCCGCACTGCTTCCTGCGGAAAACAGACCTCGTCGTGCCAGTCCAGCCTCACAAAGCTGTCCTGCTCCATTTGAAGAGCTGCATCAGGACGGCTTCCAGCTCACGGTACTGTTCCCGGTATTTCCAGGGCTGCTCCTGATTCCGGCACTTCTCATTAATCCGGCGCACCTGCTCATAAACCGCTTTTTCCCAGCCGGGCCTCTTCTGTCAGCTCCTTCAGCCGTTCTCCGCCGGCTCCGGTCTTCTCCGAATAGTCGAGATCCAGGCTGTCCTTAAGCGCCAGAAACAGCCTCTCAAAATTAAGGGGCGCTACCGCCGTCCGGTCGAATGCCATGACCAGACATCCATACAGCTCATGATGAAACCGGTATACCGCCTCGTCGTAATAGTCGTCATTGTCAAACTGCGTATGGTAGTGGGTCTCCATGAACTGCCTGACGTGAAATCGTTGACCATGGATGGAATGCCCGAGATCGCCATGGAGAATCGTCCGACATGGTCTCGACGGGACAAACACAGCCACGCCTTCCGGATACACGTCCTTTCCACACCGGTGCCCCTGAGCAGGGCTCCAGAAAATCCGCATACTTACACCGTGCGTATGGCGTCCTTTTTTTCCCGTGCGTGAGCCGGCAGTTCAAAATTAAAATCTGCCGCCACCTTCCCCTCCATTCCGGATGGACGACGGAAACCTGCTGCCACGCACCGGTTGACCAGTCGTATTTCGAATCCGCCATCCCCCCACTCCTCAGCCGCCATGGCGCAGAAGACAATGGTTTTTTCGGGCGGAATCCGCTCTGTATGAGAGCCCTGCCGATTCCCCAGCATCAGGGCCACCGCCGCGTTGTCATCCTGAAACCGAAAAGTAGGAGTCGTAATGGGCCGACAGCAGAATCATGGATTCCCGGTCCCGTCCCGTTATCTCCCCCACAATATTGTAGGAGACCGCCCCGTCTTTACCGTCGAATCCGCGCAGAACCAGATCTTCTTTTCGCCTGTACCGGCCATGCTTTTCCTTCAGTGCGCGCATCCGCCCGTGACATGGAAAATGCAGGCGCATCGGCCGGGCCTCCGATATCCTGGGCATTTAAGGCGGTATCATCCACCTCCCCGTGCAGCCGCCGCCCTGAACGGCGATTAAGGCCGCCGCGCCCCGGATATGGGCCTCATACACGGGAAAATTAATCCACCACTCCTCCCTCTGGTTGATCTGCCAAAAACCAGCTTGCCGGAGACATCGACGCCCTCGTAATCCGCCGCCGTCCCTTACCGCCGCAGACGATGGTGAACTCCTCGAATCCATCGGTGTGAAAATCTGTCTGATACGCCCCAGCTGACACTCCTTCAGCTGACCGAGGCGTCGTAAAAAAATCTGAGGATGGCTGTTTAAACTCCCAGGAATCCAGTGAGATTTCATCCTTTCTCACGCGTTCCAGCCCGATGGCCTCATCTCCCGCCGGATCATCTCCCCGGTCTCCCATTCCGCCCTGGAACCGGCCGTCCGGTATCCCAGCGCCTCGTTGCACTTATACTGCTCCATCCGCTTTTGCCAGATGGAAGGAGTAATCCACATCAACGGCCCTTACGTATGCCTCTTCTTCCTTCAATTTGCATTCGCCCTCTTCTTTATGCAAAAAGCCGGCTCAGAAAGTATTATTTTCTTAAGCCGGCTTCTCATTTCAATATTATTCTTCCAGTTGTGATAGGTGGCCTGAACGTCGTCATCCTCGTCCAGAAGATCGAGAGTACGGTTCATCTTTTGATCGCGTCCTCATCGGTCGTTCTACCCAGGTCTGCGGGATCATGGTTACGTCGGCCTCTGCCATCGGAATTCCGGCCGCTTCCAGCGCTTCACGCACCGCGCTGAAATCTTCCGGCGCCGTGATCACCCGTAGCTGTCTTCCTCCTCGGAAAAATCCTCAGCTCCTGCGTCAAGAGCCTGCATCATCAGCTCATCCGGGTCCATCTCACACTCTTTCCTTATCAATGATGATCTGGCCCTTTTTTATCGAACATATAAGATACACAGCCTGGCGTTCCTACATTTCCTTTCCTTTGGTAAAGGCATTTCTCATTTGCTGCTGTCCGGTTTTGTTATCTGTTAGGTGTGTCAACAATGATCGCTACCCCGTTCGGACCATACCCTTCATATGAAAATGGTCTCATAATTATTGCATTTGCGTCGCCGGCCGCCTTTTTGATTCCACGGTCAATCGTATCGTTCGGCATATTGTTGGCTTTGGCTTTTGCAATGACATCGCGCAGCTTGCTGTTATTCGCAGGGTCCGGTCCGCCTTCTTTCACTGCCACTGCCAATTTCTCTTCCGATTACAGTGAAAACTTTGCCTTTTGCAGCATCATTTCTCTCTTTTTGTGTTTGATATTTGCGAACTTTGAATGTCCTGACATTGTTATAACACTCCTTTTCCTTTATCTTCTTCGTCCTGAAAATATTCTAAAAATCAGCATCTTTTCCATTTTAACACCATTCTGTTAATCTGGCAAGGAATTTCGCTCTCCACCGGCTTTCCCGCCATTTTCCGGCCCCTGACAGGGTATCCGGCGGAGGCCAACTCTGTACGCGGATGGTATGAATCATCTTGTTCTCCACCTGGAGAATCTTGAATCCTCGTATCCTCGTATTCCACCTCCGTCTGCTCGCCTTCTGCGGAATGCGGTCCAGCCTCGAGATGAGGACCCGTTGATGGTGTCTAGGAGTCGTAATCGTCCTCCTCAAATTCGATATCCAGGGTCTTGGCCACCTCGTCTAACGTGTCATGCCCGCTGACAATATAGGAGCCGTCCTCCGACTCGGCAATAAATTCTTCATCACGTCGTATTCATCCATGATACCGACGATCTCCTCCAGGATGTCCTCCATGGTGACGATACCAGCCGTCTGCCCGTATTCATCGACCACGATAACCATGTGAATCTTCTGGGACTGCATCTCTTAAAGAGAGAATCGATGTTTCTCGTCTCCGGAATAAAATGGGCCTCCCCCCAGAAGTCCTCGATCTCACAGATCGGAACCGACGCATTACCACCGTTCTCCGCGGCAATGAGCGCATCTTTCATGGAGGATGCCGGTGATCGTCAATATCCTTTTGTAAACCGGGTACCTGGAATTATAGCCGCTTCCTTGGGATAAATTTTACCGCCTCCTTTAAGGTCTGGAGCCGTCAGGGCACCAGATTCTTCCGGTGCGTCATGATGTCGCCGGCGCTTGTCGTCCAGTTCGAAAATATTGGTGATCATCTCCGCCTCTCTCTGGCCTCTAAGACGCCCTGCTCATGGCCTTCATTGACCATGGACATGATGTCCTCTTCTGTCACATTTTCATTGTCCGACATCATATCGATCCCGATCAGCTTCAAAAACAGAAATGCCACAGCGTTGATGAGCCAGGTAAACGGCATTAGGGGAACCATGAAAAAGGTGACGACCGGAGCATGTTATAGCCCCATTTCTCGGGTTCTGGGCCGCACAGCGGTTTCGAATCACGATGCCGAAGCTGATAAGCAGCACGATCAGGAGAATGCCTTACGATCAAAGGCTAAGATGGAAAGCCAGGGCGGACATGCTGGCCCGGCGGTCCAGAATAAGGGTCAGGCGGCCGCCCAGCTGCTCTAAAATAAAGGCACCGGTGATTATGCCTATGATATTGGTCGAAACCTGTATCGTGTTTACAAACCGGGTAGGCCTGTTAACGATATGTAGCAGCTTTTCTTTGCCTTGTCACTGCCTTCTTCCATCTGATGCTCTAAGTCATTCGTGTTGACGTTTTTGAATTGCTGCGCCAAATCCGTAAAAATGGCGATCTAACAAGGATGAATAGTAAAAATATTGCCACGCTGGGAAGCGGGTTGCCATCGTCCATTGTCTTGTTTTACTCCTTTAATTGATTGTCATTGGTTGTTATTTTTGGGAACCGGTACAGCTTTGCACTAGTGCCTCCCGGCGTAAATACGCGCCTATAGTGCCTGATATCTGTGTCAGGTGTGCGTCTGCGAAGCGACGGCGTAGTGGGGCCTACGGCTGGCTGGCCTACGGCTGGCTTCGCAGGCGCAACTGGCGTAGAGAGCAGGTGCTATGCATAACGTATTTACGCCGAGGCGCCAGGTGGGTATTCTTTTCCCCTGCTCACAGCTATGAAAGATGATACCCTCCTCCCTTTCATTTGTCAAGTATTTACGCTTCCCTTTACAGGTTTATCCATCTCTTTCGTATTCCTGAACTATGTATCCAGTTCCAAACTGATTTTTAACGCATAGTCCACTTTCTCCTGAAGTTCCTCATCGATGTGACAAATCTTCTCTTTCAGTCTTTTTGCTTGTCTATGGTCCTTAATTGCTCTAACAGGATTACGGAATCTTTTATCATATCGCTTCTTCTGGTATCGAGTTCGACATGGGTGGGAAGCTTTTGCCTTGTTCATCCGGGACGTGATTGCTGCGCAGATGACGGTGGGGCTGTGTTGTTTCCGATGTCGTTCTGTATGATGAGGACCGGCGGATTCCTCCCTGCTCGGAGCCTACTACCGGTCTTAAGTCTGCATAAAAAATGTCTCCACGTCTGATTATCACTTTCTCACCTCCGTCAATTGATTTACGTCTATTATTGACCTTTTTTGACTCGTGTATTCACTAAGTTATTCGCTCAAGTTCTTTTGCCGCATATTCTATGATATGATACGGACATGGATGACGTTATTCGTCCCTTCACTTCCTTTTCGGATTACTTTCCGAAACCTTCGTAATATCATCAAAATAATCTTTTTTCCGACCACTTTTCCCGCTTCTATGTAGACTCTTGGGACACGCTTGCCGATGTCGCAGAGGATTTCGTAATGGAATCCGCCGCCCTGCGCGCCAGCTCCTCTGTAATCTCCTCCTCTCCGTCTTTTCCGATCAGAGTGACCTCGTCGCCTCTTCCGCTTCAGGGATATCCGTCGTATCCACCATCAGCTGATCCATACAGACACGGCCCAGGATTCTGGCGCGGCGGCCGCGGATCAGGACATCCGCCCGGCTCAACGCCCGGGGATAACTGTCCCCGTACCCTACCGGGATAGTCGCAATGGAGGTCTCTCTGCCGTAAAAAGGTGCCGCCGTAGCGACCGGAGTTCCCGGCGCAATCGTCTTCAAATAGGTTATGGTACTCTTTAACTCCATGGCCGGTATCAGACGAACCGGCTCCTTCTCCACCTCATCCGACGGATAGAGGCCGTAATGGAGATTCCCACGCGGACCGCGTTAAAGTTCGCCTTCGAAGCTCTAAAATTCCCGCACTGTTGGAACAATGCAGAACCGGAATCGTGACGCCCTGCTCGGAAAGCATGGAAACGATGTGAAACAGCTCCATCTGACGGGCCGTGGCGCCTTTGTCCCTCTCATCCGCCCTGGCAAAATGGTGAAGAGCCCCGATGCGGATTCCTGGAAGACGGCTGATCCGCGCAGTCTCCTCCGCCGCCGCCGCAGTCACCGGATAACCGATCCGGCTCATTCCGGTATCAGGGCGATGTGGATGGACGCCCTTTTCCCCGCCTGTACTGCCAGTTCCGACAGGCGCGCCGCGCTTTCATAGCGGAAGATGGGGGCGAGATCGTACTGATCAGCTGGCTGAAGCTGCTCTCCGGGCTCACTCCGAGAATCAGAATGGGCTTCATGTATTACCGTGTCTTCTCAATATGACTGCCTCCTCCGGGGTGGCCGTCGCGTATCCGCTTACGTATGGGTCGATGGCACACGCCACCGGTACTGAGCCAGCGACCGTATCCATCCGCCTTTACCACGCCAATCATCCCGGTTCCTTCTTTTAAATTGGCCCTCATGGCTTCCATATTCTGTCTGATGGCGTCCAGATTTACCGTCTCATAAACTCTGCTGTATCGTTCCATTTCTATACTTCCTTCAGATTATTCTGTCTCATGATTTTATACGTTGTCTGCCAGTGCTTCCTGTCAGTTCCGGGCCAGAAGGCCGTGCTCTCTCCCGACTGAAGCTTTACCAGATCCCCGCTCGTCCGTGCAGGTATACACCCATGGCCGCGGCGTCCGATTCCTCCATGCCGCGCCAAAAGTCCTGCGATAATTCCGGTCAGGACATCCCCCTGCCCGCCTTCGCCATGGCGCTGTTGCCGCTGGTGATGTAGGTCCGCTGGTCCTTTTAAGGCCGCCACCGTCACCGCGTCCTTCAGCACGCAGGTAATTCCATAACGGTCCGCGTATTCCTCAGGGCCGGTGGGGATCAGACACCCTCTCTGATCTCCACCGAACTGCCCGTCAGCCTCGCCATCTCACCGAGATGAGGCGTCACGATGATATTCTCCGTAAAATAATTGGTAAGCTCCGGAAATGCCGCAATGGTATTAAGTCCGTCGCATCGAGGATAATGGGGAACGTAGGCATTGGCCAGCACCGTCTCCACCAGGTTCCTCGTATACGGCTCCTGGCCGATTCCGGGGCCCAGGACGATGACGCTGGCCCATTCACACTGCGCCTCCAGAAGCGTCTGGAAACGCACGGTAGGCGTCTCTGCCTGGCCTCCGGGTCGTGGGTGGTGATGATCGCCTCAGGAGCGCAGTCTGCAGGATCGCCCGTCTCCTCCACGGTAAAGATCTTCACCAGACCGGCCCCCATCCGGTATGCCGCCATGGCGCTTAAGGCCGCTCCCGCTCATATTTTTTCGAACCCGCGGCAATCAGGACACGGCCGAAGGTTCCCTTATTGAATATGCCGGCCGGGCTGGAATCATACGGATATCCTCAGCTTCATAGGTAAACAGTTCCGGGCTCAGCCTCTCTAAGCTGACCGGCGGAAAACCGATATCCGCCACAACAACGGCCGCTGTAAGCGCGTCCCGGATAGAGAAGCTGTCCCACTTTTCATAGCCAAAGGTCACCGTCACATCGGCCTTCAGGGCGATTCCCATCCTCCCCGTGTCGGCGTGAATTCCGGACGGAATATCCACAGCCACCGGATGGACTTGCCGCTCAAGCATCCGGGGAGCGTGGCCAGTAAGTCCCGGTACGTTCCGCCACCTCTCTGGACAGCCCCACGCCGAACACGGCGTCGATAATAAGTTCGCAGCGCCCCGGTATAAAATCGCTGTACTCAATCTAGATTCAGGCCCAGCCGCTCGCAATGGCCAGCTGCTTCTTGGCTGCCCGTCCGTTCTCCTCCGTTGTCCGGTGCCAGGATCACGGTCACGGTGTACCCCTTTAAATGGAGAAGCCTGGCGGCTGCAATCCCGTCCGCCCATTATTCCCAGTCCGCAGACGGCCCAGATACGGTCTTTTTTCTCTGTTTTTTTCTGCATCTTCGCATTTGGCGGCCGCGGCCGCCTGCTCCATGCAAAGCACCAGTGAAGTATTCCCTATGGACTGGATGGTATAGCTGTCACTTCTTCATCTGGCTTCGATACCAGATATCTCATACCCATTCGCACCTTTCCGACTAAAAACTCATCCCTCAGTCTTAACGATCTGAAACTCATCTCTGCATGTTCTCTCTGTTATAATACAAAAAACTGCCGACAAAAGATAATCCCTTCTCCTTCGCCTGCCGGCACTCATTTCACAAACGAAATGGGTCAAGATTTGCCTTTTTCAACATTCGCTCGCCTTTTCTTCCTCTGCCTTGTCCTGCATGCTGCAAACCTTATAGGATAAGCGCATCAGGCTCTCGGACAGGTGCACATTCTCCACCACCACATCCTCCGGTACCACCAAATCCGTATGGGCAAAATTCCAGGATAGCCTGATTCCGGCGCTCACAAGACGGTCCGCAATCTCCGGCGCCTTTGTCTTCGGGATGGTCAGAGCGTAGCAATCTGAATCTCATTCTCCTGATAAACGTTTCCAAATCATCGACACTTCGAATCTCAATCCTCGAACGACGAGCCCGATAAGACGGGGATTAATATCGAACATTCCCCTGATCAGAAAGCCCTGCGCTCAAATTCGCATAATTGGCAATTGCCTGTCCCAGATTACCCGCACCGATAATTACAACATTATGCTGTCTGTCGATTCCGAGGATCTTAGCGATCTCCGTAATAAATACTTTACATTATAACGCCAACCATAGCCCTGCTGTCCAAAGCCTCCAAATTATTCAGATCCTGGCGGATCTGAGGTTTGGTAACCTTCATTCTGGACGCTCAGGTCATTTGGAAGAAATGCTTTCCTCATATAGAAGATCACGAAAAGGCAGCCATCGTTGGCATCAACGGTGCCGGGGAAAACGACACTGCTCCGCATCATCGTCGGGGAAATTGGCGAGGGACAAGACCCTGGGATACCTTGCACAGAACAGCACTGTGGACACCTCTCACACCATTTACGAGGAACTGTTATCTGTCAAGGCGGATCTGCTGCGCCTGGAGGAAAAGATCCGGGAATGCGAAAACAATATGAAGCATGCCGAAGGAGATGCGCTGGAAGACCTGATGAAGCAGTACACCTCTCTCACCCATGCTTTCGAGACCGGCGGCGGCTATCTCTACCGCAGTGAGCTGGTCGGTGTGTTAAAGGGACTGGGATTTACCGAAGATGAATTCTCCAAGCCGGTTGCCACACTCTCTGGCGGTCAGAAGACCCGTGTGGCGTTAGGACGGCTTCTGTTACAGAACCCCGATCTCATCATCCTGGACGAGCCGACGAACCACTTAGATATGAATTCCATCGCCTGGCTGGAGACTTATCTGTTGAATTACAAGGGAGCCGTTCTCATCGTCTCCACGACCGGTATTTTCTGGACCGGATCGCCGGGAAAGTCATCGAGATCGACCAGTCCAAGGCTACGACTTTTATGGGAAATTACTCCGATTATGCCGTAAAAAGGAACAGTTGCGCGTTGCTGCCTGGAATGCCTATATGAACCAGCAGCGTGAGATCAAACATCAGGAAGAAGTCATCGAAAAATTAAAATCCTTCAACCGGGAAAAGTCCATCAAGCGTGCGGAAAGCCGGGAGAAAATGCTGGACAAGATCGAGGTCATCGAAAAACCCTCCGAGGTCCGCACGGATATGAAGCTGGCACTGACGCCCCGGATCTTAAGTGGCAATGATGTGCTGACTGTGGAGCATCTGTCCAAAAGCTTTGATTCCCATAAGCTTTTTACCGATGTCAATTTCGAGATCAAACGCGGCGAACATGTGGCGATCATCGGTGACAACGGTAGCGGCAAGACCACTCTGCTTAAGATCTTAAACGGTCTCGTTCCTGCAGATCAGGGTACCTTCCGCTTAGGTTCCAATGTGGAGATCGGCTATTACGATCAGGAACATCATGTGCTCCACAGCGAGAAGACATTGTTCGAAGAGATCTCGACGATTATTATCCCTACCTGAACAATACCCAGATCCGCAATGTGCTGGCGGCTTTCCTCTTCACCGGGGAGGATGTTTTCAAAGCGTATCAGTGATCTTGAGTGGCGGCGAGCGCGGTCGTGTATCTCTCGCCAAGCTGATGCTGTCCAAGGCCAATTTCCTCATCCTGGATGAGCCGACGAACCACAGAACGCTACTCACTCGAGGAGGAAGTCTTCACCGATGTTTCCGCCTCATGGAACTCAACAAAGAAAGGAAAGAGCTTCAGACAAGGCTGGAAGAACTCTATGAGATATGGGAAACACTTGGCTGAAAGTAGAATCCGGGCAGGGCCGCACTGCGGCTGTCATGACGTTAAACAAGGCGAATCCCGCCTGCGGAAGACGTATCCCGCCTCCGACTGCTAACCTTATGGTCTCAATATCGCTTCGTGTTCCTGAAGCGTAATCGTTTCTCCCGTTACGTAACCTGCATCATCCGATGCCAGGAATACGCAGACACGTCCGATATCCTTCTCCGGATCGGCAAATCGCTTGAGAGGAATGCTCTGAATCGTCTGGTCATACAGTTTGGGATATTCATCTTTCCATTTCTCCAGACCAGGTGTCATGGCCAGCGGGCATACTACATTCACATTGATGCCATATTCGCCCCATTCTGCAGCAGCTACACGGGACATTCCCCGAATCCCTCTTTGGCAGCCGCGTAGGAAGACTGGCCCAGTTTTCCGAACAGACCGGCTCCGGATGCGAAGTTGATGACGCTTCCCTTCGTCTCCTTCAGATACGGGAACGCCTCCCGCATGTAGAAAAAATGTCGCATACAGACCGGGTACACCGCAAGGTCAAAATCCTCTTTGGTGTGATCCACCAGCATGGTACCGGACTTGGAAACCTGTGCGTTGTTAATCAGACAATCAGCTTTGCCAAAACGGTCAATCGCCTGCTTTACCACGTTCTTCACAGCCGTCTCGTCACCGCCATCCGCAACGACAAACAGGGCCTCAATGCCATAATCTGCTTCAGATTCTCTCTTGCTTCAATCAGGGTACTCGCCGTACGCCCGGTGATAACAATATTGGCGCCCTCTTCTGCAAATGCTTTTGCAATCCCGTAACCAATTCCTCTCGCACCTCCGGTAATCAGTACAACTTTACCTTCCATCTTCTTCATGGATGCCGCCTCCTCATATAATAAAACGATTTATTTATTTCAAATTCTGAGTCCAGAATACAAAACTCAGAATGACATAGTAGCTATTTGCCATTTTATCCGGTTGCCCGGATTGTTTTGATTTCATGTCAGTGGGGATATCTGCCCGCCACTGCCGCTAAGTTTGTTTTTGCGATTCATCTCCCACCTGTAGAGGCTGGGAGAATTCTCGTTGATTTTGTTAAATGATTTAAATTGATCTAAGATAAGCTTTTCATTTATAAGTTTTACTGTTTTGTTAAATAATTAACGTTCTATGATTAGTATATACCTGATGCCTTCAGGAGTCAAGAGTAAATAAGTATTTTTTATCGATTATTTTTGTAATGATGTCTTTACGTCGCTTCGTTTATTCGTATCCTGTTTTCTGCATCTATTATCTCCTGTCTTCTATCTCCCTATCCTTTCAGAAGCAATAAAAAACAGGATTGCTCTGCTTTTTTATCGTTCTATTATTTTTCGTATATAGGTTTCATTCCACGCTTAGTCATTTCGCAAAGTGCCGTCTATTTTTTGTTGTTTCAATCCACGCTCGATCAAAAAACTTATAGATGCGCGCGGCTTGACTTCATGTCAGTGGGGAATTCCCGCTTGTTTTGTTAAAGCCGCCTACCGCGCATACAAAACCTTCCTTAAAATCTCACAAACCTGAGGCGAATCCGCTTCCATAGCGGTTCTCGTATCGCTGTCGCTTAAGTATGCTTCCACCAGCTTCCCGAAATAGAACTGCATGTTATTCGTGTAATAGTCGGGAACATCCACGAATTCATCCATTTCCCTTATTCATGGCCAGATCCACAGCGAACTGGCTGTCGCTGTCAAAAGCAGTCGGCCGCGTATCAATGTATTCTCCAAAGGCCTGGGTCAGTCCCTCCGGCCTGCAGAACTTAATCTTCCGGTAGCTCGTATCCAGCTTATGATACACATAGTATGTACTGCCCGTCGGACTCGGGTGCGGAAAATATTCCTTATCCGGATAGTAGAGAATCTCCCAGCCGTGCTCCGCAAAATACTTGATCCACCCTCTCGGAATACGTTCGAGGGCGGCGGTTATCTCCATCCTTTGTCTCGGATGCCACAGAGGACTCTTTGCTCTTTTCCTTCTATCACAATATCATAGCGCTTATCCGCTGGCCGTTCTCATCCATATAAAACAGCCCTACGTACTGATTGGCCGCCATCTGGCCATCTCGAAAAGAAATAATACCGTTTGCCGTCGATTGATCTTATAACCGGAAGAGGCCATCTCTCCTCTCGCGGAGAACCAGTACCAGCTTCCGTCTTCATCCTGAAACCAGCCTTCTTCGCAGTGCCGTCTTTGTCGAAATAATACCATTTTTCTTCTTCATCGTTATAGCACCAGCCGATTGCCAGATCTCCCGTCTCCCGGAAGCAGTAGTAATATCCGCCAATCTTCTGCCAGCCTGCGGCCATAAGGCCATCCTTGCCAAAATGGTACCAGTAACCGCCAATTTGTTCCCAGCTGTTTTTTTTATAAGTCCCGTCTTCCCCGTAATATCTCCAGCCGCCGTCTTCCTGCTTCCATGTTCCCGTCTCTTCATTCCCGGGATGCCTCCGACGCCTCCGGCGTTCTCTGAGGTTCCGTTTGCCGGGTTTCCATTCTCTGGCTCCGTTTGCGGTTCCCACTCTCTGCAGCTCCGTTTGCCAGGTTCCCATTCTCCGCGGTTTCTCTCTCTGAAGTTGTGTTCTCTGTTTGAACGGCCCCGTCTCATCTGCCGCGGCTGCCATAACGCTTCCTGAGGCTTAAGAGCATGCTCACCGCAACTGCCGCTGCCCATCTTTTCTTCAAGAATACACACTCCTTCTCTGTCTTTTCACACGTGATCTCCTCTGATTGTACTATAATCCGGTAAAAAGTACAGGTTGCAAATCTGAAGTTTTTTGAACAAATCCCAAAGCGTTACAGGCCATTTGAATCCCTGGTCTTGAGTTTCCGGAGTTTTCTGTTATAATATATGATATCGGAAACCATCCTCAAAGAAAAGCGAGGTGTCCCCATGAAATGGAAACGCCCTCTGGCCATGGCCGGAGTCATCCTCATACTGGCCATGTACGTGATCGCCATCGTTTCGGCTTTCTCCAAAAGTCCGTCCGCCAAAAGCTGGCTGATGGCGGCTCTCTTCTCGACTGTCGTCATACCGGTTATTTTATATGCTTTTCAGCTGGTATACAGGCTCTTAAACCCTGAAGGAAAAGACAGAGACAATGAATAGAAAGGGCGGCCGCATCCGGATAATCCGGATACCAATTTGGCCCTGTTTTCCTGTAATCGGATACGGACAGTCTTATCTGTAAATAATCTCATCTCTTCCGGACCATTAGAAACCATGGTGATTGGAGTTTCAATCTCTTTTCAATAAATTCAATATAATTCCGGCAATTTTTTCCGGCAGATCCTCATCTTTCCGAATCCCGCGGATTTCACATTTCAACCCGGAAGTACCTTTGTAGACCGGTTTTGCCTCGCTCCAGACGAACCGTGGTCGGGAAATCCTTCGTAACCTCACCGTCAATCTCATAACCGACGCAGACAGGAAGCTCATCTAAATACCCCAGAACATCGAGAACGGTAAGAGCCACCTCTGTGGAACCCTGAATCCGGCATCCGTATCGGCTCGCAACCGCATCAAACCATCCCATACGTCTCGGGCGTCCTGTCGTAGCGCCGTACTCTCCGCCGTCGCCGCCGCGCCTTCTCAATTCGTCCGCTTCCTCGCCGAAAATCTCACTGACGAATGCTCCTGCTCCAACCGCACTGGAATAGGCCTTCACAACGGTCGTAATATTCTTAATCTCATACGGTGCGATTCCGGCGCCGATCGCACCGTACGCCGCAAGTGTGAGGAGGAGGTAACCATCGGATAAATGCCGTGGTCCGGATCTTTTAAGGAACCAAGCTGACCTTCCAGCAGAATATTCTTTCCCTTCTTTGATGGCATCATATAAGTATTTCGACACGTCGCAGACGTAAAGGGGGCTACCATGTCACGGTACTGAAGCAGTGTCTGATACAGCTCCTCCTGATCGAGAACCGGCTTGTGATACAGATACTCCAGCATGACATTCTTCGTCTCACATACACGCGCGACTTTTTTCCTTTAAGGATTCACTGTCAAACAGTTCGCTGACCTGGAATCCGATCTTTGCATATTTATCTGAATAAAACGGGGCAATTCCCGACTTTGTCGAGCCAAAGGACTTCTTTCCGAGACGCTCCTCCTCATACTGATCAAACAGAATGTGGTACGGCATTAAAATCTGCGCACGGTCTGAAACGAGTATATGCGGCTTCGGAACACCCCTTGCTTACCAGTTCTTCCACTTCTTTTATCAGGAACGGATGTTTAACGCTACGCCGTTGCTCTATCACGCTCGTCGTATGGCTGTAGAATACACCGGACGGCAGAAGGTGGAGATGCGAACTTGCCATAGTTGTTAATGATCGTATGTCCTGCGTTGCTGCCTCCCCTGAAAGCGGATGATGATGTCGGATTCTTTTCGCCAGCATATCCGTAATTTTTCCTTTCCTCGTCGCCCCAGTTGGCGCCTACTATTGCTCTTACCATTTGCTTATTTCCTCCTTTAACTCGTTGCGGTACAATCGCGGGGGTGCTTGTATTGGGCTGCTGCGGAGATTGGTTTGGCTTCGGGTTTGTCCGCAGCAGGCCTCGGTTTGCTTCGGTGATCCGCAGTGGACCTCGATTCCGCTCCGCTCCATCTCGGTCACGGGCTTCGCCCTATGGAATCGGTAAGCGGCAATCTGCTTTCATGCAAGCATGACGCAGATTGCTGCTTACCGGATTCCACACTGCTCATTGCCACCGCGTATATCATAGCTCAAAGCACATCATAAGTAAAGTCAATATTATTTATGTTCTCCATAAGCTTTAATTATATCACCCTATTTTCCAGCATAAGCTCCAGAAGACGTCCCCCCGCAGGCGAAATGGGATTTTTTCGGTCTGTAATAATGCAGAAGCTTGCCCGGCATTCCGGCTTTAAAATTCAGTTCGAACAGGCGGCCGGACTCAATTTCCTTCTCTGCAAACTCCGACATAACACAGCCAATCCCAAGATTCCTCATGGCAAACTGGACAATCATATCGCTGGTGGCCAACTCGAATTCCGGTTCCACGACAAATTTAGCTGCTCCAGATAGTCGTCCATAAAACGCCGGGTACTCGTATTCTTTTTCCAGAAAAATACAGGAAGTTCCTTTAATATCCCGTATTCCAGCGGTTTTCCCTTTAAATACCCGAACTGTTCGCCCGCCACAAAAATATTCCGGATCTTCTTTCACCTCAGTGACAGAGACCTCCGGCTTTGCATCGACCGGGGAGCTGACCACACCGAAATCAATGGTTCCACGGCTTAAAAATCCCACCGTCTCCGGTGTGGGTCCGTTGGACACGGTGACCTTAACCTTCGGATATTTCTCGTGAAAACGCTCCAGAAACGGCAGTAAATAAAACTGAAGCGTCATATCGCTGGCCCGATTCTGACCTCTCCCGTATCCAGATCCTGCATCCGCCTTAACATATTCTCCCCATACCAGATATCATCTAAACCTGATTTCACATAAGAATAGAGAAGCTCGCCCTCTCTCGTCAGCCTGACACCTTTGGAGGTCCTGATAAACAGCTTCGCATCGACGGAAAGCTCAAGCTGGCGGATCGCCTGGCTGACGGCCGGCTGGAATGCACAGTTTTTCCGCCGCCAGCGTGATGTCTGCCCAGCTCTCCCGCATAATAAACACCTTGTAATACTCCAGATTGCTGCTCATATCGTGTCCTCCTGAAAAGAGCAGAGACTGACAACCGCCTCTGCTCTCCATTATATTATTTTCACTGTTTTATACGTTAATGGTCTTGTCATCTTCATTTTCGTAATCTCAGCCGTCGTCCCTGTTTCGCGGAAAGCAGCGGCCGAATCACTTCTTCAAATAAATCTCCACCTGGGCAGGCGCACATCCGACATACGGCGTCCATCATAATATTTTCAGTAGCCATAAACGGAATTTCACGCATAAACTGCTGATTGATTACTTTATCATATACCACAAGTCCGTCAACAACGTTGATGTACAAGCTTAGAATAGCATCTACTGCAAGAAAAGCCTCAGGAACTGAAATTCGCTTATTTGCACTGTCATCAAGTGTTCTTTCAAACCATTGTGTTGATGCAGTGATTGCCGGATTAAGTGCGTCTACTATTACATATCTTGCAAGAGAGCCGATTCTTTCACTTCTCATAGGGTTTCTCTTATAAGCCATTGCCGATGAACCGATTTGCGACTTTTCAAACGGTTCTTCAATCTGCTTTAAGTGTTGAAGAAGTCTGATGTCGTTTGAGAACTTGTACGCACTCTGTGCGATAAGGCTCAATGTATTTAAGCATTTGAGAGTCAAGTTTTCTCGGATATGTCTGACCGCTTACAGGGAATGATTCTTCATAACCCATTTTTTCGGCAATCTTCTTGTCAAGCATTTTACATTTTCATGGTCACCCTCAAAAGTTCAAGGAAACTTGCCTGTGTACCCGTTGTACCCTTACAGCCCAAAAGCTTTGCCTTTGAAAGCTGATAATCAACGTCCTCAAGGTCCATAAGCAAATCTTCAAGCCACAATGTGGCACGTTTTCCAACCGTTGTCGGCTGTGCCGGCTGAACTACATAGCAGGAAGTTGCTCCCAAATGGATGATTCCCCTGGCCTTCGGGCACTGTACACCGTAAGCGTAAACATGGGACATCACATCGTGCCGCACTTCTTTCTCCCGCTGCTTTGCCACATCGTAATTGATCTCGTCCTGATGGGCCTTCAGCTCATCGATCTGTTCCTTCGTAACCGGCAGTCCCAGTTCCATCTCCGTCTCGGCGAGAGCGATCCAGAGTTTCCTCCATGTACGGAATTTCTTGTCCGGTGAAAATATATACTGCATTTCCTTGCTGGCATAGCGCTCTGACAAGGGACTCTGATAACGGTCGTTCATAAAAATATACCAAGGAGACTGATGACCTGCGTCATGCACAGGAAGCGGCACAGGATCGTTGCCGTTTGGTCTCCACCCCTTTCTTTTAATTTGTTTCAATCCACGCTCGGTATATTGTCGAAGTGCGACTGCATCCTACGTAGATGCGTGGTTGACCTCATGGCAGTAAGGGGATACCGATTACTCTCCGCCCACCACTGCCGTTAAGTTTGTTTTTGGCAATTCATCTCACCACCTTAGAGGATGGGAGAATCCTTGCTAATATTTGTTGAAATGTATAGACTCCTGCTCATTATCATATCATAATCTGCCTGCGGTTAAAAAAAAAATACAAAAGGTGCCGAACCGGATATTCCTTCAATCCGGTGCAGCACCCATTTCGTCCGCAAACCGTCCGGATTACTGCACGTATTCTCCCCGGATATCCTCTTTTGGCGGCTGGATCGGATACTTTCCGGTAAAACATGCGGTACAGATCGGCAGTCCTGCGCCATTTCCGTCAGCCGCTCCTGTCTTAAGAAGGAAGGGAATCCGCCCTATCATATCGCAGATCTCCTGTACCGTCCGGCCGTGAGCGATCAGCTGATCCTCGGATGGAATATCCGTTCGAAATAACACGGATGGAGAAACGGCGGTGCGCTGATCCGGACATGGACTTCCTTCGCCCCTGCTTCCCTGCAGCATCCGACGATCAAAGCGCTGGTGGTTCCCCGGACAATGGGTCATCAATCATGATGACGCGTTTCCCCGCCACCGCCTCCTTTAAGACGTTCAGCTTAATCCGCACGGCTGACTCCCGGCTGCTCTGTTTCGGCTTGATAAAGGTTCTGCCCACATAGGGTTTTTTACGAATGCGGTACCGTAAGGGATCTTTGATTCCATGGAATATCCAAGAGCCGCACCATTTCCGGATTCCGGAACACCGACCACAAGATCTGCCTCCACAGGCGAATCCATGGCCAGGGCGCGGCCGGCAGAAGCCTGGCATGATAGACGCTCACTCCGTCAAACACACTGTCCGGTCTGGCAAAATAGATATATTCAAATACGCATCTGGCTTCTTCCGCCGGGTCTTTTAAGCAGAGTCTCGTATCTGATGCGATTCCGTCCTTCGTGATGGTAACGATCTCGCCCGGCCTGACATCGGACAAATTCCGCTCCGATCGTATCGAGCGCGCAGCTTTCCGACACCAGAATATAGGCGTTGTCACGTTTTCCGATACAGAGGGGCTTGAATCCGAAGGGATCCCTGGCCCCAATCATTTTTCTGGGACTCATGACAACAAGGGAATATGCTCCCACAATCTTCTTCATGGCTCCGGCAACCGCCTCCTCCACAGAAGATGTCTTCACACGCTCCCCTTGCGATGTGGTAGGCAATGACTTCAGAATCAATCGTAGTCTGAAAAATTGCCCCCGAATATTCCAGCTCCCGGCGGACTCCGGCGCATTGACAAGATTGCCGTTGTGCGCCAGAGCCAGAGGTGCCTTTGATATAGTTTAAAACAAGCGGCTGGGCATTTTCCCTGGTGCTGCTGCCGGCCGTGGAGTAACGAACATGACCAACCCCGATGTTGCCGTGAAGACCTTCTAAGATCTCAGGGTGAAAACTTCGTTACATAACCCCCATCTTATACGCGTTTACTTTCCCCTTGGGACCGGCCGTATCGCTGACTGCGATGCCGCAGCTCTCCTGTCCCCTGTGCTGCAATGCGAATAATCCGTAATAAATGGTAGACGCCACGTCCCCGTGATCGAAATCATACATTCCGAAGACGCCGCACTCCTCATGTAACTCATCCCCCGCAGTAATAGTTAAGTCATGTCTCATGTAAGTACTGCCTTTCTGTGCTGTTTACTGGATACCAAGACGACGGAATACTTCCTCGTAAGCGTCTTCTACATTACCCAGATCGCGGCGGAAACGGTCCTTATCCAGTTTTTCATGCGTTTCCTTATCCCACAGTCTGCAGGTATCGGAGAAACCTCGTCGGCCAGAATGATCTGTCCATGGTAACGGCCAAACTCGATCTTAAAGTCGATCAGCTCAATGCCGAGGCTGTCGAAATACTCTCTCATCACATCATTTACCTTAAAGGTATACTTTGTGATCGCGTCGATCTCCTCCTGAGTTGCCAGGTTCAGTGCCAGTGCGTAGTAGCTGTTGATGAACGGATCTCCCAGATCATCATTTTATAGCTGAATTCCAGTGTAGGACAAGCGAACTTGATGCCCTCTTCCATGCCCATCTTCTTTGCGAAGCTGCCTGCGGAGAAATTTCTTACAATTACTTCTAACGGAACGATCTCTACTTTCTTAACAGCGGTCTCACGGTCGCTTAACTCCTCAATGAAGTGAGTCGGTACGCCTTCTGCTTCCAGCTTCTTAAAAATATGGTTCGTCATACGGTTGTTGATCGCGCCTTTTCTACGATGGTACCCTTCTTTAAACCGTTGAATGCCGTAGCGTCATCTTTATAATCCACAATTAATACGTCGGATCCTCTGTTGTATAAACCTTTTTCGCTTTTCCTTCATACAGTAATTCTTTTTTTCTCCATGGTATCCACCAGTCCTTTTCCTGATTTAATTTATAAGTTTTATGAATATAACCAAGGTATTTCAGTAGAAATTATAATACAGTGAAAATGCGATTGCAACATTTTTATATATTATAAATTCTTATGGACGATGGTAATTAACTCATATAAATGTTTTCATGCACTTATCCGCAGCAAAAGTATTTCATCTTTTACGGGCCGGTGTTCCCCGCATCTTCCCGCCGGACCTTTTCCTCCGTGCGCCAGAATTCCACCTTTCCCTCCTTTACATCGATCGTAACTCCGCTGTCCTGTTCTGTCAGACGGATGAGAAACTTCTCCTCGAAGCCGGCCTGCTCCACGGACCGTTCCGTCACCAGTTTATATCAAACAGGTGTTTCTCCTGCAAAGATGCTGGATCCGTGATGCCTATCACGATCAGTTCCGCCAGCGTCATGCCATACAGCTCTGAGCAGGCATCGCTTTTCTCGGCAGATGTGCTGACGGGTAATCCGACATATCGTCTGACAGCCCTCTCAGAAAACGGCGGCTTCTCCATGGTCTCTTGGTTCGGTTATATCGTTTGATCCGCCATTTTTGCATCAATGGGTACTCTTCAAAAATCCATCCCCTTTTTCCTTTTTCCGTTTCGTTAATCATTGGTCACATTTCCATCACCATTAACCGGAATTGCCTCTCCAAGGTATGTTGGCTCCGGCTGGAAGATTCCTGTCATAAAATCTTTCCCCGTGCCAGCAGCTCTCTCACATCACGCCGTTTCTGACCGGCGTACGTCCTCTGATCAGAGGCCACGCCGTACGCGTCAAGTCCCAGCTGTTTGGCGGCGTACAGCGCCCTGTAGAGATGGTACTGCTGTGTCACGATGATAATTTTCTCCGCCTCGAACACATCGCGGGCCCGATACATACTTTCATAAGTAGAAAAACCGGCGTGATCCATAAAAACATCCTCGAAGGCACGCCGCGGTCCACGGCAAACTGCTTCATCGCATTGACCTCATCATAATTTTTCCTCCCGTGATCGCCGCTCATAGCAGCTTTTCAGAAGCTCCTGCTTTCATACAGTTCAATGCCCGCGAAGCAGACGGTCCTCCAGCATGTTGCTGGGGTTTCCGTCCGGGTGGACGCCTGCCCCAAGAACAAGGATACAGTCCGCCCCCAGCGAACTGGCCTCCTTCCACGTCAGAATCCGTTTTTCCGTGGATTTGATCATATATGTATTGACAGCCGCCAGGCAACAATACCGGCAACTCCAGAATGACCAGCACAGCGAAAGCTCTTTTTAATCAGTTTTTTCATCGGTTTGTCCTCATTTCTTTTATACGCTTCATTATATAACATGGAAAAAATGGCTTCAAGCCTTTCCGGGCCTAAAGCCATTTTATTTTTCTCTCTGTTTTTATTATTCTGCTGCGGAGCTCATGTCCAGCACTGTTTGTCGGATGGCCGTTGCTCTCGCCGGTGATATCATCCACGCCTTTTCTACATCATTGATCATGCCGTCAATCACTCCGGTACTCTCTTCTGCATCTTCATCAGCGTTTCTCGTGTTCCCCATATCTGTAGAGGAAGACTCCGTCGCAGGGAGGACTCCATCGCTGATGTCTGTGTAGTAGCTGCGCTGCCTCCGGTGGTTTCATTTGTTGTGTTCTTATTCTTTGCCGCATGCGGACAGACACATCACTGTCATAATGACAAGTACTGCAAATACATATGGTTTTATTCTTTTCATAATACATTCTCCTTTCATTTTCTATGCTTAGTATGTGTTAGAGGAGAATAAATTATGGTGGAAAATTTTCTAATTTTTTAATGGCTCAAAGCCGGAAAAACAGCTTAAAAGCGCTTGACTCAAAATCATTGTGTCCGTTCTGCAAAATATAAAAAAAAGTTCATTTTCGTATTCCTAAAATTCTTTTGCAGCTTTATCAATAATTTCATACCATTTCGAACAACAACATTTTGAGAAACTATATTTGTATCCCGAAATCATAGAGCAGACGCTGTCTGCATCGAGAACCGTGAACGCATATTCCACACGCAATTGCCGCTTCCGCTGCATCTGGGCTGAACACTTTCATAAGCAGGCCTCATCTTCTTCATCACACAAGATACTGCACAATGCATCAAGCGCTTATTATTTGTTTCATTTTGTAATTTCAATACAATTCTGTCAAACCTGGATCGGATCGCTCTGCAAAGTGACTTTGTAAAGTTGGCGCGGCATTTGGGGGGGACAGGCACCGTTTACATTACCTGCCTTCCTGAAGGGAGGTCAGATACGCCTCGTCCATAAGTCCCCGGTAGGCGGCGCGGTAGCTGGCCGTCAGCTGCCTGCTCAGACTCCCGCAACTGACTGTAAATGACAGTCTCATCCGTACCCTCTCTTAGCCGATCACATCCGCCATGGTATAAAGTCCCGGTTCCTTTCCCGCCAGGAACTTTGCTGCCGATACCGCACCCTTTGCAAAAATCGCCTTGGAGTAGGCGGTATGCTGGAAAGTAATCACCTCATCCTGACCGCGAGAGATTACGTCGTGTTCACCGACGATGGAGCCTCCGCGAACAGCCTGGATTCCGATCTCATCCTTCTGACGCTTCTCCCTCGTCTGGGAGCGGTCGTATTTATAGTGGTAGTGGTTGTCCATCGCCTCATTGATGGAGTCAGCCAGCGCCAGAGCAGTTTCCGCTGGGCGCGTCCACCTTTTATTGTGGTGTTTTTCAGAATCTCGATGTCGAAGCCGGACTCAGCCAGAACACTCACCGCCTCTTTCACCCTTAAACAGCAGATTGATCCCCAGCGACATATTAGCGGAACGAAGTACCGCCACCTGACAGCTGTCTCTTCCATGCTGAATCTGCTCTTCAGAGAAGCCTGTCGTACAGGAATCCTCTTTTTCAGAACAGTAGCGTTAACAGCCCGTCCCACCGCCTTTGCAGAGGCAAAGTCACTATCTATCCGCGTCCACCGTACACGCCTCCAGAGAAGGAAATACCGGATATGAATTTGTATTGTATCATTTAAATCAATTCCTGCAACAATTTTAATATTCTCATCTTCTTCAACAATTTTAGAAATAACCTGTCCCATGGCGCCATTGCAGCCGTGCATCACCATTTTATCATTATGTTTTCCTCCATTTTATAATGGGCAGGGACGCCCTGGATACCGAGGCGGACGGCCCTACCGATGCGTCGGCATTTGTTATATAAATTTTATAAGATTCCGTATTCTTCCATGGCCTTCTTTAAACGTTCCTGATTCGCAGGCTCCATCTCGGTAAGCGGCAGACGAAGCGGGCCAACCTTCTTCCCATTAAGTTCATGGCCGCCTTTGACCGGAATCGGGTTCACTTCGCAGAACAGGGCGTTGATCAGCGGAATCGCCTCAGCTGAAGTCTCGCGCTCTCTTTCACATCGCCGCGGAAATAGGACGCGCAGATCTCATGGGTCTGTGCCGGAGCTACGTTCGACAGCACCGAAATAACACCCTTCTTCCTCGCCGAGCGAAAAAGCAGCGGCACGATCTGATCATCATTGCCGGAATACATCCACATCAGCCGTCTGCCATCAGCAAGCATGGTGGCGATATTGGATATTTCCACTGGCCTCCTTGACACCGACAATATTCGGCACGTTCTTACAGAGTGTTACAATCGTCTGAGGAGCGATCGTCACGCCTGTACGTCCCGGTATATTGTAAAGAATAATCGGAATCTTCACAGCATCGGCTACCCGCGGTAAAATGTGCAATCAGGCCGTTCTGAGTCGCTTTGTTATAATACGGGGATACGAGAAGCAATCCGTCCGCCCCGTATTTCTCCGCCTCCTTTGAAAGATAGACAGCGGTTTCCGTACAGTTGGAACCTGTTCCGGCCACAACGGGAATCCTCTTATTTACCACTTCACACGTATATTTGATTACATTTAAATGTTCCTCATGAGTCATGGTGGAGGCTTCACCTGTAGTTCCACAGATGACGATGCTGTCAATACCGCCGGCAATCTGCTCTTCCAGCAGTTCTTGGCTTCTCGTAATTCACCTCTCCGTTGTCCTTAAATGGTGTAATCAGCGCTGCACCTGCTTTCCCTTCAAAAAGTGCCATAGTCTTATCCTCTGATTCAATCTGTTCCTGTTGCCAACGTTTCTGCTACATAAAATCATGCGCCCGCCCCGTGCCTTATCCTGCTCTTACCGCTTTGGTCCGCAGGCGATCATTCTTGACAGAAAAGAGCTGACAGCGGGGTCCGGCTCTTTTAAAGTTCAGAATCCGGTAAATACTTCTTATCTTCGAAGCAGCGCCCCCATCCATGCAGGATGACGGTCATATGATTCTTCATCATATGCTAGAACAGATACGTCCCGGGCCGTACCCGTCGCTTCGGCGTCATCCTTTCCCCCACCCTCACCATGCACCCTGATGCATCAGGCAGAATACTCATAATCAACACCAACCTCTACTTTATTATGTATGTTATACTACCATTATTGCTTTTATTGTCAACTTTAAGATGATCAATTTCTCTGATGCCAAATCCACGAAGGGGATCCAGCTCCTTCGGGAATACCTTTCCAGTCAGGAATCAGGTCGATCTCCTCAACCCTGGACTGAAGCAGTGTCTTCATCTCATCCATCTCAATAATTCCCTGGTCCAACAGCCCCAGAACCTCATCGAGAATAACCAGGTCACATTCACCGGTCGAAAGTACTTTCCTTGCAAAATTCATGCCGTTGCGTATGTTCATCCGTTCTTTCCTTCTGCTGCTCCTCCGACAATGTCTCGAAGAAAGAACGCATCGGACTTCTCAAACCGGAATATCTTCAGTTCCGGTTCCAGCCGCTCTAAAATCTCACAGGAGGCCAGTCCTGGCAGCCCTTTAAAAACTGTATCATGATTACCGTCTGCCCCATTCAGCAGAGCAGAGATCCCCATGCCGAGCGCCGCCGTCGTCTTTCCTTTTCCTTCGCCGCATATAACCTGTATTGTACCTTTACTCATCCTTTTGCACCTCCTTACCAGCAAAAAGCAATATATTGATATACTACGTTAGAACCCGCTTATCGTATCACAAAATTTAAATTTTGCAAGTTTTCTTACCGTTTTCTTAATTTGCCTTCTCTTCGCTATTCCGCGCATTCCAGCTTGCTGACGGAAACCTCGTAAAGCGATCCGTTTCTCACCCTCAGTTTCGCTAGCTTTTTCGTATACTCTGCTCTGCGCGGCCCCAGACCTTTACCCGCGCACCGACTTCGAAAGCCGGAGGCGTATCTGGCGTTTCTTCCCCACGCGATACATGGAATGTAGTCCGACTTCCCCATAAGGGCCGGTTTACGGCAAGCAGAAGATCCGCGATCTCTCTGCAGGAGAGGAGTCTTCCTGTAAATAGGGGGCCTTGCATATATATCCATCAGAAAAATCTGATTTGTTTTCGTATAATCCGTGAAATTCCTCCAGGAAATGGATCTCACGCACGAAGATGGACAGAACAGACGGTTTTCGTCCCTTCATGGCGGTTATAGGACCGGAATTGTCCCAGGGCTTCAATGGTACAGCCTATGTAATTCCTTCTACGTCGATGAGCCGCTCCGATATCATAAAGAGGTATGATATCCGCCTGCTCGCTAAGACGATTTACTGCAACGTCCACCATATAAATCCTTCTCCGAATACCTCATGGCTGAAGGTGAAGCCGGAGATGATCTCCCCCGATTACGCTTACTTTATTTGTTCTCAATCATTTTTTTTCCGACATTGTATTTCTCCTCTTCTTTCACTAATTTGCCGTAACGATTCCAGCCGGGCGTCCTGCGTATTCTGATGTTTTTCCTGCTTTTGAAAACAGAAAGATGCCTGGATGAATGGATTTTAATTGCTACGTAATATTAAGTGTATGAAAGGGATTCCGTGAAATGATAAGAACACATCAAAAAGCATATCGACAGAAAATACCTGTCAAACCTCACAAAAAATCAGTTACCCCCATATTTCCCGAAATACCGGAGGCCGGATACCGGCAGCTTCTCTTTCCTTCGTTTTCGACCTTTATCGACGGTAAGCGGATTTCACTATTTCAGGATGCAAATATGCCCTGCGAGAAAGTTTCCTCCCGCAAGAGCATAATCTTATATACAGCCGTTGTCAGGTATAGCTAATATAATTCCATTAACCCAATGATTTCTTGTTCAGGAAGACCTCTTCCTCATCGTCGGATC
>VOFH01001835.1_pt1 | contig 36637 bp, 37 predicted proteins | sample 5384091 | NCBI WGS metagenome assembly VOFH01 (sample SAMN12384727, study PRJNA508395) | human gut metagenome | isolation source: healthy gut G | host: Homo sapiens
GACTTCGTTGAAGTGCTTGTGCTGCATCCAGCGGGGCGGTTCATTTCGTTCCATCTTCGTCCTCCCTGATCTGCCGGTTCCGCGCCTCCATCCGCATGAGCCGGTTGTCCTTCTGCATGTCGGCCACCACCTCGGCGCGCTCCTGCGGCGTACCGCAGGTCAGAATGTCCAGCATATTTTCGATGCGCTCCACCATATGACAGGCTTCCGTATAGCGCGGGTCGATGGCGTCCTCCGGCGATTGCGGGGCGCAGTTTTCCTTCCAGTCCCGCAAGATTTGCAGGTAATCTCCCAGCACACGGAAGCTGCGGCTCTCGGCTTCCGCCTGCGATTTGCCGCGCTGTAGCCTTGCGAGAATGGACGGCTTCTGCCCGGTGATGCCGAAGTCCGCCGCCAGCTTCTTCGCTGCATCATAGCCGCTCAGGCCGAACAGCCTTGCCGCAAGGTCGATCACATCGCCGCTTGCCCCGCAGCCGAAGCAGTAGAAGTAATCCTCGTTCAGCTTCATGCTGGGCGTGCGGTCATTGTGGAAGGGACAGCAGACCATGTTCCCTTGCCTGACCGGCAGTCCGTACCGCTCCGCCGCCATGGGCGGGATGACGGCAGCCTTCACGGTATCAAATAGGTTCATAGGCAATTTCTCCCTTCAAAATTTTCTGACAATTTTTCCTTGTCACCTGAATATACGGAGAAATTGACGTAGACCTGTGAAATCTGGCACATGTTCAAGAAAACAAAAAAGCCCTCCTGAAATCTTGCAGAAATGCAAGCAGGAGGGCGATGGTTTGGAACGCGCTGCGTTATCATTTGCCTTGCCAATTTCATCATTTGCGCAGAAATGATGGAATTGAGATTGACGTGATGTTGTGGTATGGGTATACTATAATTATATCATCGAGGCGATTATGATGAAATTAAAACGCAAATGAGGAACTTGAATGAGAGCCTTTCACTTCAAAGCAGAATACAATCAGCTCCTGACGCCGGAGATCGTGGCCTATCTCACGCAGATTCATGAGTACAAGGGGCAGCAGAACCTCTTCATCGAGGCCAAAGCCGACGCGCTTTCCAGCCTGTTGGAGGTTGCGCGGATTCAGAGTACCGAGGCATCCAACCGGATTGAAGGCATTATTACGACGGACGACCGCCTGAAAAAAATCGTCCGCGAGAAAACCATGCCCCAGACCCGCAGCGAGAAGGAGATTGCCGGATACCGCGATGTGCTTGCAACGATTCATGAAAGCCATGACTATATTCCGCCTAGGCCGTCCGTTATCTTGCAGCTTCATCGGGATCTGTACAAGTACAGCGGTAAGTCCATCGGCGGCAGCTTCAAGAATTCGGACAATGTGATTGCCGAAGAATTGCCGGACGGCCAGCAGATCGTCCGATTTAAGCCTGTCCCTGCATGGGAAACGCTGGAGGCCATCACGGCGCTGTGCGACGCCTTCCAGACGGCCGCGCAGGACGCCGAGCTTGACCCGCTGCTGCTGATCCCCATTTTTGTTCTGGACTTTCTCTGCATCCATCCCTTCAACGACGGCAACGGACGCATGAGCAGACTTCTGACGCTGCTGCTTCTGTACCGCTCCGGCTATCTTGTCGGCAAATATATCAGTATCGAAAAGCTGATCTCCGATACCAAGGAGACCTATTATGAAGCCCTGCAAGCCAGCTCCTGCAACTGGCACGAGGGGACGAACGATTATGCGCCTTTTGTCACCTATATGCTGGGCGTTCTGGCGGCAGCGTACCGGGATTTTGAGAGCCGAATCGAGCTGCTGACCACCAAGGGGCTTTCCAAGCCAGACCGGGTGCGCGAGATCATCAAAAATCACCTTGGCAAGATCACCAAGAGCGAGATCATGGCCAAATGTCCGGATATCAGTCAGATCACCGTCCAGCGCGCGCTGGCGGATTTGTTGAAAAACGGCGAGGTCACAAAGCTCAGCGGCGGGCGGTATACTTCTTACGCTTGGAACCGGGAGAGAGACAATAAATGATTACAGGCGAACTGAAAAACAAAATCGACAGCCTCTGGGATAATTTTGCGGCGGGCAGACTGGTGAACCCGTTGGATGTTATTGAGCAGATCACCTATCTGATGTTCATCCATGATCTGGATGACACCGACAATCTCCGGGCCAAGGAAGCTGCCATGCTGGGGCTGCCGTATCAGAGCATTTTTGCGGATGAGGTGCAGGTCGGTGACCGTACCATCGACGGCCAGCAGCTTAAGTGGAGTGTATTCCACGATTCCCCCGCCGGAAAAATGTACAGCGTGATGCAGGAGTGGGTGTTTCCGTTCATCAAGACCCTCCACGGGGATAAGAACAGCGCCTATTCCAAGTACATGGACGATGCCATTTTCAAGCTGCCCACGCCGCTTCTGCTATCCAAAGTGGTGGATGCGCTGGACGAGATTTATCGCCTGATGAACAAATCTCAGGCGGTAGATGTGCGGGGCGATACCTATGAATATCTGCTGAGCAAAATTGCCCAGTCAGGCCTCAACGGCCAGTGCCGTACTCCGCGCCATATTATCCGCATGATGGTGGAGCTGATGGACCCAAAAGCGGACGATGTGATCTGCGACCCGGCCTGCGGCACTTCCGGCTTCCTTGTTTCTGCGGGTGAATACCTGAAGGAGCACCGCAAAGAAGAAATCTTCTTCAACCGCCAGAAGAAGGATCACTATATGAACCACATGTTTTTCGGCTACGACATGGACAGAACCATGCTCCGCATCGGCACGATGAACATGATGACCCACGGCATTGACAATCCCTTTATCGAATACCGGGACAGCTTGTCCGATCAGAACCCGGACAAGGAAAAGTATTCTCTGATTCTTGCCAATCCACCGTTCAAGGGCAGTCTGGATGCCGACACCGTTTCGGCAGATCTGCTGAAAGTCTGCAAGGCCAAGAAAACGGAACTGCTGTTTTGGCTCTGTTCCTGCGGATGCTCCGCATCGGCGGACGCAGCGCCTGCATCGTCCCAGACGGTGTGCTATTCGGCTCTTCCACCGCACACAAAGCCATCCGCAAAGAGCTGGTGGACGGCAACCGGCTGGAGGCCGTGATCTCCATGCCCAGCGGCGTATTCAAGCCCTATGCAGGGGTGCCTACCGCGGTGCTGATCTTCACCAAGACCGGCCACGGTGGTACAGACAATGTGGTTCTATGATATGACCGCCGACGGCTTTTTGCTGGACGATAAGCGCAGCCCGGTGGCAGACAACGATATCCCTGATATCATTGCACGATTCCGCAATCTGGATGCCGAAAAAGACCGCCAGCGCACGGAAAAATCCTTTTTCGTGCCCAAGGCGGAGATCGTAGAAAATAGCTATGACCTGTCCATCAACAAGTATAAGAAAAACCGAGTATAAGCCTGTGGAGTATCCGCCTACCAACGAGATTTTGGCGGAGCTGCGGCGACTGGAGAAGAAAATCGGTACTGCGATGGATGAGTTGGAGGGAATGCTGAAAGGAGACAGAGCATGACAGAGAATGATAAGCTGCGAATGTTTGAAGATCAAATGATCCGTACTGCATGGGATGAGACTAAGGAAGAATGGTACTTTTCAATTGTAGATGTTGTCAAAGCCCTGACAGAACAATCGACACCAAGAGGCGCCAGCAATTATTGGGCGAAACTAAAAGAAAGACTAAAGTCAGAAGGGGCATCAGAACTGCTGACAAATTGTCAGCAGTTGAAATTGAAGGCGGCTGACGGCAAGCGCCGTCTGACTGATGTAGCCACCACGGAGCAGCTTCTTCGCATCATCCAATCCATTCCTTCAAGAAAGCAGAACCATTTAAGCTGTGGCTGGCTATGGTCGGTCGTGAGCGCATTGAGGAAATCATCGATCCAGAGCTGACCATCGAGCGCGCGCTGGATACCTACGCAAAGAAAGGTTATTCTCCCGAATGGATTAATCAGCGGCTGCAGACCATTCGCGCCCGCAAGGAATTGACAGACGCATGGGATGCCCATGGGGTCAAAAAGGAACAGAATACGGAATTCTAACGGACGAGGTCACAAAAGCGTGGTCAGGCATGACCACCCGGCAGTATAAAAACTACAAGGGCCTGAAAAAAGAAAATCTGCGGGATAACATGAGCACGCTGGAGCTGGCGCTGAACATGCTGGCCGAGGCCACCACGACGGAACTTACCAACGCGCAGAATCCACACGGATTGGAGGAGAACCGTGCCGTTGCCAAACAGGGTGGTAAAGTTGCAGGAAACGCCCGGAAGGAGATTGAATCCCAAACCGGGCGGTCTGTTGTTACTTCCGGAAATGCGCAGACGATGCTGCTTGGAAATGCTGTGGTCGGAATGATTGAGAGCGTTACCGAAGAAAATGAGAAGGAATGACAATTCGGATTTGTGGGGATGAAGGAATGAAATACAAACTTGGGGAACTCTGCGATGTTGTTTCTGGTGGGACCCCGTCAAAGGGCAATCACAGAATTCTGGGAGGGTGGCACTATCCCGTGGATTAAAATAGGGAATATAAAAGGAAAGTATGTCGGTGAAGTGGATGAGTATATTACACAGGCAGGACTTGAAGGCTCGTCTGCAAAAAATACTTTCGGCCGGAACAATTCTATTTACTATTTTTGCAACGCTTGGCGAAGTGGGAATACTGACAATAAAAGCCTGTACAAATCAAGCTATTGCTGGAATTACTATCAAAAATCAGTCGGAAGCTTTAACGGATTATCTGTACTACTTCCTTAAATCTAAGAAGTCGCATGTAACCGCTTTGGGACGAGGAGTTGCGCAGAATAATATTAATCTTTCTATACTACGCAATTTTGAGGTGCCAATACCTGCTTTGTCAACGCAGAAGCAAATTGTGGATGTGCTTGATAAAGCTGAGAAAATTATAGAAGCTCGCCAGCAGCAGCTCCAAAAACTGGATGAGCTTGTCAAAGCCCGATTTGTCGAGATGTTTGGCGATATGCTCTTGAATGATATGACATGGCAAGAATCTACGTTGGATACACTGTCGGATGTTGTATCAGGAATAACAAAAGGTCGGAAAATTCGTGAGACAGAGCTGATTGAAGTGCCTTATATGGCTGTCTCAAATGTAAAAGACGGATATATTGATTGGACTACGTTAAAGACAATAATGGCAACAAAGCAGGAAATTGAACAGTATCGTCTGCTGCCTTATGATGTGTTGATGACTGAAGGTGGAAATCCGGATAAGCTGGGGCGTGGATCTGTAATTACCAAGTCGCTGAAGAATTCTATTCACCAGAATCATATTTTCCGTGTGCGGTTACAGACAGAGAGAATTCTTCCCGTATACTTTTCGGAGTATTTGCATCATCAGAAGGCTAAACGATATTTTCTCGGATGTGCAAAACAGACAACTGGAATTGCAAGCATAAACATGAAACAACTGCGTGCATTACCCGTGTTGGTACCTCCGTTGAAGCTACAGGAGCAATTCGCAGCCTTCGTCGAACAGACCGACAAATCAAAAGTTGCCGTACAGAAGGCGTTGGACGAAGCAAAACTGTTGTTTGATAGTTTGATGCAGAAATATTTCGGGTGAGGTGGGTATGAATGTTGTTTGAAGAGCGCGAAAAAAATTTGATTGATGCATTTGCGGAATTATCAGACGAGGAGTTGTGTTTCCTATCAGAGAGCAAAATAGTTAAAAAAATATGTAACTCTTTGCGTGATTCAACAGTAAATTGTAACTGGATTGATTCTTCTGGTAAAGGGGACTTACCTCCGGATTTCTATAATGATGTCGAGAAACTGATGATGGATGTGATGCGCGTCGATGACCATAGCATTCAAGGCAGAAAAAAGATATTAAACGCGAACCGTGCTCGTCAACACGAACTCGAAAAAGAAATTCGACAGAAAATAGGGGATGGGCTTATAATCCCTGACTTAATAATCAATGCAGTAACTGATTTACCGACGCGAGAAGATCATAATTATATTTTCTACCGCGACGACTTCAAAAGAACGATCGAAAATCACATATCGAAAATAGAAAGATACAAATGTAATCATCCGGGCTATAGTGTCATCTTTTTCGTTTATGACGAATCTTCTGCCTATTTTGAATGCGAAAGAGACGCTGTTGTTTGTTCACCACAAGGTGAACCAGGGAATCCTCATTTGTGGTTCTTGGATAAGGCGTTTCTTGATGTTTTTCTAAACACTGAAATAGACTATCTGATCTGGTTTACCCCGTATAAATGGTTTGAGAAAATTGAACCACCATGCATTTTGCCCAAGGCATGTATTTTTGATTGCAAGACTTTCCCATATAGAGATATAGAATATCGTGCAAATCATATGGCAAGCGCCGAAAAATAAATAGTTGAAATGGAATGGATTCCAAGCGGGATTATCCTAGGTTTAAGAATGGGAGTAAAGGAAGAAAATCTTGTTGTCAGCATGGCAAGAGAAGCTGGAATCAAAGATATTTATAAATCGATCATTGATTCAAAAAACAGGCTAAATGCCGTACCAGTGACACTTAAGTAGCGCAAAGGCGCGTATAACAATTACCCTTACTAACCTTATTGACACAGAGAAAATCGCCCGAATCCGTTGCGCTGCAATAGATTCGGGCGATTCGTTTCCATGATTCATCCCTCTCGGATACCTACGGTCTACGCTCCCGCTTTCGTCATTATGTACTAACTCCAGCCGTTCCGTTTCGCCAGATCGTCCATTGCAAAGCAAAACCTTTCCCACCGTGCCAATGTTATCTGTAACGGGTCGCCCTCGCGGATACGCAGGGTACGGCGGATCTCCTTTGGGATGACGATCCGCCCGAGGTCGTCAATGCGTCTGACGATGCCGGTTGCTTTCATATATTGCTCCTCCACTTTATGCGTTCGAAATCACATTGCTATTGTCTGCAAACAATGGGGAATTATGCGAATAGAGGGCAACAAAGCGGACGGCAGTTTGCAAATTGCACATTGTGATCCACATATGCGCATAACAGGCTGCATTTATGAGGTAAGCAGACTTCACCGGTTGACAACATCAACATTTACGGATACAATAATTCTATCTAATTGCAAGCGGGACTATAGGAAATAGATGTATAAATCCGGCCAGCCTCAGCTACTGTCCCGTGCTTCGCATTGCCGCATAATTATCGTTCCACGTTCGATAACAATAATTTATGTTTCAATCAATCTATTCAAAGCCTTTGCTGAGTATTATTCTATCTATCGCTATAGCTGTTGTTGTTTGGGGATATCTGCGCACAAAAGTTCGACTACGCAGGTGGACGATGGCAAATTTTGTGTTGTTTTGTGCAGCTGTCATAGCCATCCTCTACGCCACCATCCTAACCCGTACCCCTGGCAGCTACGAACTCATCCTCACCCCATTTGCCACATTTACCGCCGCACTCCAGCAACCAGAGCTCTACCGCGAGATGCTGATGAACGTCTTCCTTTTCTTCCCGCTGGGGCTGACGCTTTCCAATGCCCTGCCGCGAAAGTGGCACCGTTGGGGCAAAATCGCCCTCACAACACTTGTCGGCTGTGCGCTCAGCGCGGGGATCGAGTACGCCCAGTACCGCTGCGCGCTGGGGCTTGCGGAGACGGACGACGTGATCTGCAACACGCTGGGCGCGTTCATCGGTTCCACCTCGCTGCTTATTGCCCGCGCCATCGAAAAATCCAGAGAAAGGGTTCGGCACACGAACATGACCCTGACCACCACCGAAACACAATTTCTCCATATCGTCAAAGCTGCTATCTCCGGCGGAGATCTGCCCGCCGAAAAGGTGGACTGGCCTGCTATCTTCACGCTGGCCAACCAGCAGAAGCTGCTGCCGATCCTTTTTGAGGCCGCCCGCAAAACGCCTGCCGCCGCGGAAAACGCCACGCTGTTCGCCGTAACCAAGCAGCAGGTCATCGGGCAGGTGCTGCACCAGACCATGCGCGCATCGGAGTTTGCCGACCTCTATCGCAAGCTCCGCGCCGCTGGCCTGCACCCCGTTGTGGTTAAGGGTCAGCTTTGCAGCCGCCTGTATCCGCTGAAGGACCACCGCATCAGCGCGGACGATGACCTGTACATTCCCGATGCGGAGTTCATGGCCTGCCACGAGCAGCTTCTGGCGAACGGTCTAACCACCGACACGCCCGCGGACGAGCTGGCATCGGCGGACGAGGTATCCTACACAAAAGAAGGCAGCCCGCTTTACATCGAGCTGCACCGACGCTTATTCGATTCTTCTGAGGACGCCCACGACGAGCTGAACCACTTCTTTGCCAGCCTCAAACCCGTCGAAACCGACAGCTTTCTCGCCATGCCGCCCCACGAGCATCTGCTGTACCTGCTTCTGCACGCCTACAAGCACTTCGTCCGCAGCGGCATCGGCCTGCGGCAGTTCTGCGACATCGGCCTGTGGGCGTGGGAGTATCACGATGAAATCGACTGGCAGCATTTGTATGACCAGTGCGCCAGTGTTCACGCGGCGACCTTTGCCGCGGCAGCGTTCCGCATTGCCAGAGACTATCTCGGCATTGACTTTGACCTGCCCATGCCTTGGGATGCTTCCATCGACGTAGAGCCGCTGCTGCACGACACCCTCTGCGGCGGCGTGTACGGCTCCAATGACCTAACGCGCCTCCATTCCTCCACCGTCACGCTGAACGCCGTGAAGGCCAGCCGGACGGGGGAGAAGAGCAGCGTCCTGCGGACGGTGTTCCCCAAGCGCGAGTATCTGGAGCGTCGCTATCCCTATCTAAAATAGCGCCCGTATCTGCTGCCGGTCGCGTGGGTGCAGCGCATCGCGCACTACGCCAGCGAAAAGCAGGCTGGCACGGACAACAGCGCTTCCGGCTCCATCAAGCTGGGAAAAGAGCGGATCGAGCTGATGAAGCGGTATGGAATTATGGACTGATAAAAAGACATTGCGGGGCGCTGCAGCGCTCCGCAAACAATTCTATCCTTGCAGTTTTGAAAGGAATTTGGACAGGAAACCGCTGTCACACAGCTTGTATTTTTGCACACCTAATGATAAAATAGTTCTAAACGATCCGGATTGCATTTTGCTGCAGCCGGCAAGGAGGGAGTCCTGTGAAAAAGAGCAGCACAGATACCTGCTGCCTGACTTTACCGTTAAAACTGGAAAAGTGGCAGGAGGACCGTCTTGCCAAGCGCTTTGAGATCGCGCGGCAGCTCTAACTGCTTTAGGTGGGGTGGAGTAAACAGTAGGAGGAATTTCAAGTGCTTATTGATGAACTTAAAAAGAGAAAGATTATAATATCCCTCCGCCCACTCAAGCCAAATGATCTCGCAGCAAACTGGGAAATAAAAGCAATCATCGAAAATCCAGACATTTTTGATGATTTCTTTGGAAAATACCCGCTAAATGGGATAGAAACTCTTGACGACTACTACCAATACCTCTTAGCCCGTAAACTTCAAAGTTTATCGGTGGCAATTTCTGAAATTGTGCATGATGAGCATAAAACTGTCATCACCGCGCTCTCCAATGCTGCCCGCAATAGTGTGAAGTCTATTCAGTATAAAAATGTGATAAAATTTATTGACAATAATATTGATGATGTCTTTCACGCCCCGTATGCTGCAAATGATATTCGCTCCGTCACACTCGATTTGATTGCAAAGTGGAATCCGGGAGTATGCAGCTCTTCTCTGGAATATATATGCGATCATTTCGGTCATTACATTGTCGAGCGATTTGAAGAATTTGAGAGGCCTTTCGAACAAAAGCCTGAGCTTTTCGAAATAGTATTTCACTCAGGTAAATTGGACGACGTTTCCTCATTTTGGTTCGAAAAAGTTCTTGATATCTGGTGCTATATTCTTAATAAGAAAAGTAGTAAATTAAAGAGTATAGTTGAAAAGTACATACCCATCTTATTCAGTGACGTTGTTTCTCTCGCAGAAACAGCAACAATAGATAACGTCCTGCACATTTATATACAAGCGGCTCCATTTTATCAGTTCCTGATAAAAATCAGAAGCCCATTGGCGAATCAATTTATGCCAATTTTCAAGAATATCGACGCACTTCTTAATCAGAATATCTGCGAAAAAGGGGCATCCTTTTCGTTTACCATCCCTGTTGGAGAAATAGCCGATAATTGGAAATCACTGCAGAATTGGGAGGAACGCTTACTGGCTCTTACCCACGATCGCTCAAACGTTGATGGATATTATCACTATGTGAGCAGACTTTCAGATAAAAGAAAATCAAATTATCCCATAACGAACCTAGCGCTCACAAACATCCCAATTGACGACTATTATACCGAGAACCATCAACTGTGGCTTTCCTTTCAGAAATCCGTTGAAACCGCCTCGATATTTCGCATATTGCAGGAAACCAGAACAGCAAGCGACTATTTCTCCCTTATTTCATCAGCAATAAAGTATATTTCCGAAACTTTGCAAGTCAAAGACGCAGGGATGGAACAAGATGTTGAGCTGTTGGTCTCTATGATACAAATTGTAGTCAGAAATCTGAAGGCAGATACGATGATTGTCCATTCCTTGTGCTATGGGGCTGAAATGTTTGCCTGTTCATTCTCTGAAAAGCTACTAAGGGTATTTTATCGTCACCTTACAAAGGATCGCGAATATATTCCAAGCAATAAGGCGACCTTGGGGCAATTGTTCAGTGAAAACAATGATGATATCGTAAACATTTTTGGATTGGAACACATAAAGAATCTGTCCTTCTTTTTGATGAAGACGCCGCAGACAAATATAGGGTATAATATGCGAAATAACCTTGCCCATTGGTCAGATTTATCAGTAAATGCTCTAACGCCAATGCATTTAGCACAGTTGCTATGGTTATTCACAGACATCATGAATACCATATTTTGGCATTTACTGAGCACAACATTGGTGCAGGACGAAAGTAACACTCCAAAATAGCACAATCGTTCCACCCTCACGAAAGGACCCAGACGACCACGACCGGATACATTTACATTCTCACGAATCCCTCCTTCCCGCAATATGGGAAGCTCGGCTATGCCACGGATGTAAAGCAGCGGCTCGCGGAGCTGAACCGCAGCACGGCGGTCCCCTTTGCGTTCCGGGTGTACGCCACCTACGAGGTGGATTCCGCCCTCTCGGATAAAGAAGCTCCACTCCATTCTGGACAAGCTGAACCCCGATCTGCGTTCTGCCGAAGAAGTGGACGGCAAGCGCCGCATCCGGGAATTCTATGCCATGCCGCCGGAGGACGCTTACGCGATCCTCGAGGCGATTGCGGAGATCAACGGCTTCCACCACCGTCTGAAAAAACGGAGGGTGACGACAACAGCGCAGCAGGACGAGGCGCTGGCCCGGCAGATCGAGGAGCAGCACCGGGAACGGGTCTCCCCGTTCGCATTTTCCAAATGCGGCATTTCCGAGGGAGCGGAGTTGGAATTCTGCTGCCGCGGGAATGAACATACCGGCGAGCGCTGCACCGTCGCCGACGACAAGCATGTGCGCTTTCAGGACGAAATATGGTCCCTGACCGCACTGGCGAAGCATCTGCTGGGGACCCGGAATTCGGTCGCCGGGCCTCAGTATTTCAAATACAACGGCGCGTGGCTGAACGCCATCCGCAGGCGGCTGGAGAACCGGGAGTAAAGCCGCATCAGACATTCTGTCATCCCTGCAAACGTCAAATTATTCTACACAAGAGGTCCCCCCATGCTGCCCGTAAACGAATCCGACTGGAAGCTGTTCCGCAAAAGGCTGCCGGAGTGGCAGGAGCGCTGCATGGAGCAGCTGGCTGAATCCTACGCGGCCCTGCTGGCCGGGCCCGGCAAGGCATCCGACAAGTTCTGGGAGCTGGAGAAGAGGCTTCGCAAGGACAAGAAGCGCGTCGGTGTCGTGGCCGATGTCAGCCGCTCCGAAATGTACTATAACCTGCTCTATCTGCTGGATGACAAGACCATCACGCTCGAGGACCTCGCAGGCTTCAGCCCCGACCTGCGGGAGCGGCTGGCCATGATTGCACGAGATCACTTTGTGTGAAGGCTCCCTCATATAACATAAAGACGGAGGGCTGCGGCTTTATGCTGTGGCCCTCCGACCATACCACGCAAACCATGCAAAGCGGCTGCGCTCGAAACCGGGGCGCAGCCGTTCCTTTTCCCCTATTTTGTAACGTTTTCAATGTAGCGCATGAGGATCGCCGCGACCTGTGCGCGGGTGGCGCTTCCCTGCGGCTTGAGCCAATCGCGGCCGTCGTATTCGCGGCTGCCACCGATGATGCCCTCCGCCACAACCCAGCGCATGGCATCGCTGGCATAATCCGACACGGCGTTCGCATCCGGGAAGCCGGACAGATCAGCACGCTCCGCGGACGCAGCGCCAACCTTCTGCGCATAGCGGAACAGGATCGCCGCTGCCTGCTCTCGGGTTACGCGGCCATTCGGATCAAACTTACCGCCGCCGATGCCGTTGACCACGCCGTTCTCCGCTGCCCATGCGACAGCCTGCGTGTACCACTCGCCGCCCGGAACATCCGTAAAGGGGTTGGCAGCAGCCTGCGGCTGTCCGGCATAGCGCCAGAGGACCGTCACAAGCATCGCGCGGGTCATGCTGCTCTCCGGCTCAAAAGCTGTATTCGCCTGTGCCGTTCATAAGACCATTGTCGTAAGTATACCGCACGGCCGAGGCATACCAGCTGTCCGGGCTGGCATCCGTATAGGGGGCTGTTGTCCAAACCGCTGTGGGGTAGCTTAAAGTTTGATCAAAAACTGTCGGTCCCCATCCTGAGGTTCCTTCCCGGTAATAAAACACCATGCCGGGGATCGCAGCAAAGTCACTTATTGCATTGCTGTCAGCGAAGCTGAGCCAGCCGATTTCAGGCAGATCTCCCATAAAATAGACGTGCTTGAGTGAAATACAGCCAGAAAAGGCGCGCTCACCGATTGTTTTAACGCTCTCCGGAAACACGATCTCACGCAGTGCGGCACAGTCTCTAAAAGCGGTAGAATCTATTGTTAATAAGTTCTTAGATAGTCTGACTTTGCTAAGATTCTTGCAGCCGTCAGAATAGTAAACTTCTGTTACGCTGTCCGGCATCCAGATTTCCGTCACACCGTCATGTTCATGAAATCCGTTTACAATCCGCGTTCCAGCCTGCAGGACATACTTCCCGCGGAAGCCCCCCGGGCACTCTTTAAACTCCAGGTTTCCGGATAAATTCTTTGTCGTGTATAACCCGCCATAGGAATCCGTAGAATAAAAACGATTATTCGACTCCACCTGAAACCCGCGGAAATTAGGACTGCCTAAACTGATGCACCTTTCAATGTTCACCGTAGATTTTGGAATGGTAAGCCCGGTCAGATTGGGGCAGTCGGCAAATGCTCTCTTATCGATTCTGTAAAGAGAGTCAGGCAGTGCAACATCGTGGACTAAGGAGCCTTCAAACGCTCCCTCACCGATTTCTCTCGTCATAGCACGGACTTCATAGCTTCCGGTTCTACCCGCAGGGTACCGAATAAGCTTGGTATCCCGATATAGGGCCCCTGCCTCATCGATCTTATAAAAAGTGTTATATTTACTCAGATCAAATTTTGTAATACTTATACAGCCTGCAAAAGCACTTCCGGAAATATAATTTACATTACCCGTGATTTTGATATCTTTCAGGCTTGAGCAGTTTTTGAATGCATTCTCATAAATAGCTGAGGCCGAAAACAGATTTACACTTTCGAGCCGGGTACAGTTTTCAAATGCTCCGCTTGGGATTTCAAACATACCAGCTTTCAGGGTCACCTTTCGAATATAATCGCTGTAATCGGAAAAGCGGACCTTCATCTTGTAACCTTGGACCATATCTCCATCGCCTTCAAAGGTCAAAGCGCCGGTTTCCTTGTTGATCACGGCTACACATGTATCCGTACACGAAAGACGGATCTCCTTGTCAGTTTCTGTCACCTCCGCAGCGGCGGCAGTGGGGAATGCCGGAACAAGAAGCGCACAGGCCATTACGGCACACAGCAGGAGCGCAAGCAGTCTCTTTTTCATGATCGTTCCCTCCAAAAGTCAGTCAGACAGCACTGTGCCCGCACTCTGCCATCTGCCGCTTTTAGTATATAACGTACTGCATAAAAAGTAAATAATAAATTACAGACTTTTGGGCATAGCATCCAAGAATGTTAAACTATGGCTATCAGCCAGAATCGCAAAACCGGGGCCGGCTCTTTCGAGCCGGCCCCGGTCGCATTTTTCCCGTCAGATTCCGTTCATTTCCTGGAACAGGTAGCAGTAGGAATAGTTCCAGCGGGTCAGATAGAACGAGCCGTTAGAGTAGCGCAGGTAGGCATTGCCGAAGCCGAGACGGTTATACCAGTACGAGACGCTCGTGCCGGACGTGCTGATGCGCAGAGAGGAATTGCCGGACTTATAGAGGTAATACGTCGTCGTGCCGCTCTGGAAGCTGAAACAGCCGTTGGAGTAATCCCAGAGCATGCTCTCGGTCACGTCGGAGGTGATCCGGCCGTTTTCGATGGTGACGGCCTGCGCACCGATCGTCGTGCCGTCGTGCGTCATGGCATAGTAGCCGCCGCTGGCGTAGACCGTGAGAACGTAACGGCCGCCGGACGTGAGCATGCTCACGGAGTCATAGGTCGCGGTCTTCACCGGCTCGGTGTAGCTGTCGCCGCAGGCGGAGCAGGTGTAGACGTAATTGCCGTTTTCCTCCGTGCGGACATAGCTGTGGCCCGTTGCCGGGATCGTCTCGGTGTAGCTTTCGCCGCAGGCGCAGGCATAGGTGCGGACGCCGGGCGTCGTGCACGTCGCCGCCGTGGTGACGGTGGCCGTGTAGGCATGGGCGTGGACCGTGACGGCATAGCGCACGCCGCCGATGACGGTGCGGGTCGCGCCCTCGGCCACGCCGGTGATCGTCACGTCATAGCCCGCAGGGACCGCGCGATAGAGCTGCCACCGCTCGTTCGCGTTCGCATTGCCGGGATAAGCGCCCGCAAACGTTGTGCTGTAGCGGTCGAGATAGGTATCGCTGAAGCGGATGGAGAAGGCGCTGCCGAGATCCGTGATCGTGAGGACCTGCGGCGCAGTGGTCAGCGTCACGCTTGCAGAGCGGGTGCTCTCCGTGAGATTCAGGTAACGGCCGTCCGCGCTCTGCACGGTGTAGCCGCCGGAGACCGCCGTGACGGTCCACAGGGCGTTCGACAGGTCGCCCGTCGTGCTGTAGGCCGCGCAGGTCAGGCCGCTCACAGTGCCCGCGCCGTCCCAGGAGCTGTAGTACGTTGAGGCCGTCGCCGTCAGCATCCGGTCACCGCTCACGAGGAGGAACGTCCCCTCGGCAAGCTCCGTCACCTGCTGATAGCCGCCGGAGAGCGCCTCGATCGTCGTCGCAGCGACGGCGGGATCGGCGGACTCCGTCACAGCGGCGTCCTCGGTGTGGAACGTGTAGGTCTCGCCCGGCTGGAGCTTGACCTCGACCGTCGGCAGGATGGCCTCGGTGTAAGTATCGCCGCAGCGCGTGCAGGTGTAGATGCGGTCGCTGCCGTTCTCGGTGCACTCGTAGGAGTGGCCCAGCGCACCGACGACATGGCCCGTGCGGCGATCGCCGCAGTTCCTGCAGGTATAGGTCGTATAGCCGTCTTCGGTACAGGTCGGAGCCGTTACGACGGCTTCGTAGTCATGGCCGAGCGCAGCAACCTCGTCCGCCGTGTAATGGTCGCCGCAGCGCTTGCAGGTATAGGTCGTGTAGCCCTTTTCCGTGCAGGTCGGAGCCGTCACGACGGCTTCGTAGTCATGTCCAAGCGCGGCCACCTCGTCCGCCGTGTAATGGTCGCCGCAGCGCTTGCAGGTATAGGTCGTGTAGCCCTTCTCCGTGCAGGTCGGGGACGTCACAACGGCCTTGTAATCATGGCCGAGCGCAGCAACCTCGTCCGCCGTGTAATGCTCTCCGCAGCGCTTGCAGGTATAGGTCGTGTAGCCCTTCTCCGTGCAGGTCGGGGACGTCACAACGGCCTTGTAATCATGGCCGAGCGCAGGCGTCGTTTCGGTATAGGTGTCGCCGCAGACGGTGCAGGTATGGACGGTCTTGCCGCCCTCGGTGCAGGTTGCCTCGCTGCCGGAAACGGTGTAGGTATGGCCCGTGGCCGGGAGGGTCTCGGTGTAGCTGTTGCCGCAGCGCGTGCAGGTGTGCGTCACGGAGCCGTTTTCCGTGCAGGTCGCAGGAACGGTGGTCTCCGCATAATCATGGCCGAGCGCAGCCACTTCGTTCGCCGTGTAATGGTCGCCGCAGACGGTGCAGGTGTAGGTCGTATAGCCCTTCTCCGTGCACGTCGGGGCCGTTACGGCGGCCGTGTAGCTGTGGCCGGTGGCCGGAGTCGTTTCGGTATAGGTGTCGCCGCAGGTCTCGCAGCGGTAGGTCGTCACGCCGTCCTCGGTGCAGGTCGGGGCGGTCCGGCTGACCTCCTGATAGCTGTGGACATGGTCGGCCTCGACCTCGATGACATAGCGGGTGCCGCCGATGACGTAGTACGTCGTACCGGCAGCCACGCCGGTGAAGCGGACCTCCGTCATGGGAGCCGTGCCGGTCTGGACCGTGCCGGAAGCGGCGGCGCGGGTAAACGTCGCGCCGTCATAGCTGCCCCAGGCGATCTCGGACAGCTGCCACCAGTAGTTGCGCGCCGTCGTGAGGGCGACCTGGATGTAGCGGAAGCTCTCGACGGAGGACGGGACAGTGTAGGTCTTCGTCACAGCCGTGCTGCGGCTGCTCGTGAACGTGCCGATCGTCGTCCAGGTGCGGCCGTCGGCCGAAAGCTGGACATTGGCGTTCGTGCAGTAGTCGCCGTGCGCCGGAGCACTGATCTGCACGGCGTCAAAGCGGACCTCCGCGCCGAGGTCGACGCGGGCATACATGCCGGACGTCTGGCTGCTGGTGGACCAGTAGTAGGTGGAGGTGTCGCCGTCAATGAGATTGGAGGCGACGCAGTTGTAGCCGCCGTCCGTATAGCCGGAGACGGAGGCCGAGGCGCTGGCGGAGTAGGACACCTTCGTGCCCGTGCCCTGCACCACGGTCAGCTCGCCGCGCGCGATGGTGGCATCGCCCGTGTGGGTGAAGGTCTGCTCGCCCTCGAGCGTGTAGGCCTCGGTCGTCTTGCCGGTCTTGACGGAAACGTATTCGCGCGGCAGAATCTCGGAATGCTGCTCGCCGCAGCGCGTGCAGGTGTAGATCGTGTCGCCCGCGTCGTCCGCCGCCGCATAGTTGTGGCCGAGGGCAGGGACGGTCTCGGTGTAGCTGTCGCCGCAGTCGGCGCAGGTATAGGTCACGCTGCCCGCCTCCGTGCAGGTCGCAGCCGTCGAGGCAGTCTGACGGTAGTCGTGGCTCTGCGCGGGAGGATCGGTGTTGATGGAGCCGTCGGCGTTGAAGCCGCCGGGCACAACGGACGTGTCCATGCCGCTTGTGTAGGCGCCGTCCATGGCGAGGCCCATGGCGCGCAGCGGCAGGCGGATCTTCTTGGCTTCCTGCGTCTGCGTCTCTGCGCCGGGATAGTCGCTCCACATGCAGAACATGCCGCCGATCACGGAGGAAGCACTCAGGCTCGTGCCGCACACCTTATAATTGCTCCAGTTGGCGGCATAGGTATAACCATTGTCGAAGCTGTCGTTCTTGCCGAGGACATAGTAGAAGTCGCCCGTCGTGTTGATGATACGGAAGCCATCCGAGGCAAGGTTGGCCGCCGTTCGGGGCGTGTAGCCGCTCCAGCCGCCGGACCAGTAGCACACGACGATGTCGCGGTCGAACGTGTAGGTCGTCGAACCGACCGAGGCGCTCATCTTGTTGGCAAACTCGATGCCGTCATTAAAGGCGATGGGCGTCATGCCCGCCTGCTTGACCATGGCGGCAAGCTCGTTGACATATTTGATGAAGTAGCCATACTTGCCGCTGTTCTGCAGGCTGCCGAAGCCCATGGAGCCGCTCGTGTAGCGGTCGTTGGCGTATTCATCCGCACCGAAGTTGAAGTAGCGGCAGCCCTTGCCCGCAAAGTAATCGACATACTTCTGCAGGAAGGCCTGCGAACCGGACGGCCGTGTCGTTCGTCACGTCGATGGTGCGGCTCGAGCCGTTGTAGCTGCAGTTCGTCCCCGTCAGAGAGGACGCAGCATACAGCACCGAGTCCATGTGGCCCGGGCTGTTCAGCAGCGGAATGATCTCGATGCCGGCTTTCTTGGCCGTGGCAAAGAACTCGTCCATCTCGCTTTCCGTCCACTCGCCCGAAGATGCCGTCGTGTAGGCGTTGTTGCCCGCGCGGATAGCCGAGGCGACCGCGTCGCTGGAATACGTCTTGCCGCCCACGCTGAGCGACATGTCATCCAGCAGGAAGCGCATACCGTCATTGCCCACCGCGAGCATGACGTGCGTATAGCCGTCCGCCTTTGCCTCATAGAGGAAGGCCTTGACCCAATCTGCCGAAAAATACTTTCGGCCGCTGTCCAGCATGGCGATCTTCAGATAATCGCTGCCGGAAGCGAATGCCACCGTCGGCAGCATGCACAGCAGCATGCAGACCGTCAGCAGCAGCGCTAACAGTTTCTTTCCCGCTTTCAATGATTTCTCCTCCTGTATCATGTCTCTGTTCGGCGATGCCGAATCCTGATTTGATCATACACGAGACATTCTCATTTGTCAACAGGCAGTTCTTTTAGCATAATTTCAAGTTAACTAGCTTTATTCTGACTCATGATAGACTACATTCCTGATTATCTCATTTCTGGCTGCGTGATTTTATTCACGCCGGCACATCTCGTTACGATACGGAATGTGACGTAAAATTCCGGCGATTTGTTTCGTCCAATGAAGTTGGCGGCGGGTTTTCTGACGAATTTTTTCCACCCGCTCTGCAGAGGAATTTTTGAAAATTTTGTTGACATTTTTGCGCGATCCGTCATAATGGAAGCAGAAGCATACCGTTCTCACCGCCGTGCTCCCCTGCTGTGGTGCACCAGTGCCCTCTTCGTTTGAATGCCCCTGTACAGGGCGCTCGATGAGCGCCATTGGCAGACGCAATTGGCGCATACCATTCAGCAGAAACCTGTTCATATCGGCAGTGCCGGGCCCGGCCGTCCGCTCCCCTACAGCAGATAACCAAATCGGGAGCCGTTCCATCTCGGACGGCTCCCGATTTTATGACTTGTTTTTCATCGAAAAATGCGATAGAATGGAGAAAACGGAAAAAGGGAGATGCAGAACATGCAACACGACCCGCGCTGCGGCGCGATCCTCTGCGCGGCGGAAGAGGAGCTTGCGCCCTTCCTGCCCCATCTGGCGGAGGAGCAGCGCCTTTCACGCGCCATGCTCACGCTGCACATCGGCCGGATCGGCGGCCTGCGGATGGTGCTCACCGCGACCGGCATGTGCAAGGTCAACGCGGCGCTGGCCGTGCAGACCGTGCTCGACACCATCTCGCCGGATTTCGTCCTCAACGCCGGGACGGCGGGCGGCATGTCCCCCGCGCTCGGCCTGTTCGAAACGGCCGTAACGACGGAATGCGCCTATCATGACGTGGCAGAGGCGATCCTGACGGAGTCGCACCCCCATCTGCCGTCCGTGTGGTTTGCCTCCGATCCCGACCTGCTCGCAGCCTGCAGGCGTGCCGCGGAAAGAGTCCCCGGCAGCGTCCACTTCGGCAGGACGGTGACGGGCGAAGCCTTCATCACGGACGAGGGCCGCGCAGAGATCAATGCGCGCTTTGCCCCGCTGACGGTCGACATGGAGACAGCCGCCATGGCGCATGTGTGTTATGTAAACCGCGTTCCCTTTGCAGCCATCCGCTCCGTGACGGACACGGCGGACCACAGCGGCATCGGGACGTTTGAGGAAAACTGCGCCCGCGCAGCGGCCGTCTCGGCCGCAGTGGTGCTGGATGTCCTGCGGGAACTGACCCGTTAATTTTCTTTAGGCTCCGGCTTCTCGTAATGCGGTGCATGCTCCTCCTTCTGCACCTGCAGCAGGAGCTCCTCGCGGGCAAGGATGCGGTTGAGCTTATCGTGCAGTGCTTCGATCATAATCTCCGTCTTCAGATTGACCTTATAGTCATTCTCCGCACGCGCGCGGTCCTTTTCCTCCTGCCGGTTCTGGCTCATCATAATAAGCGGAGCCTGAATGGCAGCCACGCAGGACAGCACCAGATTCAGCAGAATGAACGGATAGGGGTCGAATGCCTTTGCCGCCAGCAGGACATTGAGGATCATCCACGCCAGCAGTACGCCCGTGAACGAAAAAATGAATGCCCAGCTTCCGGCAAATTTTGCGATGCTGTCCGCCGCGCGCTGACCGAGCGAGGTCAGCTTGCCGGACTCCTTCTCCGGGTTCACAGAAATGCGGCTCGAGGCCAGCAGGTTCAGGATCTCCTCGTCCGTCATATCGTGGCGGACATCCGCAAGGATCTCGCTGATGAGTTTTTTGTTTTCTTTCATAAGAACTCCTTTCCAGAGTGCGGCGCTGCCAAACGGTGCGCTGCGGCTATCGTTATTCTGAAAAAAATATTTCGAATGTGAGGGTTTTGACCATGGCAGAACAGAGTATTCAGCTCACGAAGCTCGCCTCGTGCGCGGGCTGCGGCGCAAAGGTCGGTGCTGGCGTACTGGCGCAGCTTCTGGGCGGCCTGAAGGTCCACAGCGATCCCCGGCTGCTTGTCGGCTTTGACAAGAGCGACGACGCCTCCGTCTATCAGGTCACGGACGAGCTGGCGCTCGTGCAGACCGTGGACTTCTTCCCGCCGATCGCGGACGATCCGTATCTCTTCGGGCAGATCGCCGCGACGAACGCACTTTCGGATGTCTACGCCATGGGCGGCGAGCCGAAGCTGGCGCTGAACCTGCTGTGCATCCCGGAATCCATGCCGAAGGAAGCCGTGCACCAGCTGCTGCGCGGCGGCTACGACAAGGCCTATGAGGCGGGCGTCATCATCACGGGCGGCCACAGCATCCTCGATCCGGAACCGAAATACGGCCTGGCCGTCACGGGCTTCGTGCATCCGAAAAAGCTGCTGACCAACTCCGCCGCCCGCCCCGGCGACGTGCTGCTGCTGACGAAGCCCATCGGCATCGGCGTGCTCACGACGGCCGCAAAGGCCGAGCTGGCCTCGCCGGAGGCCATGGCGCTGGCGCACCGCCTGATGACGACGCTGAACAAGGCCGCGCGCGACTGCATGGTGCGCTATGCCGTGCACGCCTGCACGGATGTGACGGGCTTCGGTCTGCTGGGCCACGCCTTTGAGATGGCGCAGGGCAGCGACACACATCTGACGCTCTTCCCCGGCGAGATCGACCTGATCCCCGAGGCGCTCGAATTCGCGCGCGACGGCATCCTACCCGCCGGAATGTACCGCAACCGGCACTATGCCGAGGCGGCCGTCGATCCCGGCAGCACGGAGCTTGCCGTGCAGGATATGCTCTATGACCCGCAGACATCCGGCGGCCTGCTCATCGCCGCTGCGCCGGAGGACGCTGAGGCCCTGCTGCGCGAGCTGCGCGGGGCCGTGCCGAGCGCGCAGCGCATCGGCGTGGTCGAAGCATATCAGGGCGGCCCGAGGATCAGTCTGCGCTGATCGCCCGCAGGGCCGCAACGGCGGCGTCGACGTCCTGCTCGGTATTCGCAAAGCCGAGCGAGAAGCGGATGGTCCCCTGCGGGAACGTCCCGAGGGAACGGTGCGCCGCAGGGGCGCAGTGCAGGCCGCAGCGCGTCAGAATGCCGAACTCCTGCTCCAGCCGGAAGGCCGCCTCGGCGTTGTCCCGGCCCGGCAGATCCACGGAGATGACGCCCACGCGGCGGCCGGGCTCCCGCGTGCCGCACAGGCGGACGCCGGAAAGCGGCGCGATGCCGTCCAGAAAGCGCTCGCACAGCGCCAGCTCATGGCGGCGAAGGCGCTCGACGCCCTGCTGCTCCACAAAGGCCAGCGCAGCGCGCAGACCGTAGATGCCAGGCAGATTCGGCGTGCCGGATTCCAGCCGGTCCGGCAGATACGGCGGCAGCAGCTCACTGTCCGAGGCGCTGCCGGTCCCGCCCGCCACGAGCGGCGTGAGACTGGCGGCAAGCTCGTCCGTCAGCAGCAGCGCGCCGATGCCGCTCGGGCCGAGCAGGCCCTTGTGCCCCGGCACGGCCAGCGCCGAAAGGCGGAGCGCCGCAAAGTCGATGGGATAGTGCCCTGCCGTCTGCGCGCCGTCCAGCAGGAAAAAGCATCCGTGCCGCGCGCAGGCCGCCCCGACGGCGGCCGCATCCTGCACACTGCCGCAGACGTTGGACGCATGCGCCAGCACAAAAAGGCGCGTGTTGGGCCGGAACAGGCCCTCGAGCGCGCCGTGCTGCAGAAAGCCCTCGCTGTCGCAGGGAATGCGGTCAAATTCCACGCCCCCGAGCTGCTGCAGCGGCCGCATGACGGCGTTGTGCTCCATCCCGCTGACGATGCAGTGGTCGCCGGGGCGCAGGAGCCCCTTGATGACGAGATTCAGGCCGAACGTCGCGCCCGGCGTCAGAACGACATGGGTCGCAGGCTCCGGAAAATGAAACAGCCGCGCGAGCACCTCGCGCAGAGCCAGCGTTTCCAGCCCGGCCTCCTGCGCGCGGCCGTAGACGGAGCGATTGATCGTCGCGCCCACACAGTCGAGGTAGCGCTTCATGCTGTCGCTGACCCCGGCGGGCTTCGGGAACGACGTCGCGGCGTTGTCGAGATAGATGCTCTGCAAAACAGGACCCCTCTTTTCTGTTCAAATTCAGGGCAATGTGGTGTTGTCCTAGTATATCATATCCGGCGCGGTTTGTCACGCGCGTTTGGGAGGCAGGATCATGCTCGAGATCAACCTGAAGCAGCTGGAATCCTTTGTGGCCACCGTGGAGCATTCCGGCTTTACGGCGGCGGCCGCTGCGCTGTATCTGACGCAGTCGACCGTCAGCGCCCATGTCAGCGCGCTGGAGCAGACGCTTGGTGTGCCGCTGCTTGTGCGCGGCGCGCGCAGGCCCGTCACGCTGACCCCGGAGGGGCAGAACGTCTATGCCCAGGCGCGTGAGATCCTGAACCGCTGCGAGCGCCTGCAGGCCCTCGGTCCGGCTGAGCAGCCGCCGCTGCGGCTCGGAGCCTCCACCGCGCCGGGGCAGGGTCTGCTGCCGGAGCTGCTGACGGGCTTCCTGCAGCGCTGCCCGGACAGCCGCTATGTCCTGCTGCGCGGGGACAGTGCGCGCATCCACAGCCTGATGCTCGATTCGCGCGTCCACCTCGGCTTTGTCGGCGCGGCCATGGACCCGCGGCGCTTTGTCTATCACCCGATCGCAAACGACCGCCTCGTGCTCATCGCGCCGAACCGCGAGCCCTATCCCACGCTCCAGCGGCAGGGTGTTTCCGGCCTGACGCTTCTGACGGAGCAGCCGCTCATCCGGCGCGAACCGGCCTCCGGCACGCGGCAGTCGCTGGAGGACTACCTGCGCCGCAGCGGCATCCCTGCCGACCGCCTGCACCCCGTGGCAGAGATCGACACGCCGGAGGACGTGAAGGCCGCCGTGCAGCGCGGGCTGGGCGTTGCGGTCATTTCGGCGCTTGCCGTGCAGGAGGAGCTGGCCGCAGGGAAGCTCCTGTCATTCGATCTGGACCGCAGCGGCGTGTTCCGCCGCATCTATCTGGCTTGGCCGGCCGACTGCCCCCTCACGGCCGCCGAGCGCCGCTTTGCGGACTATGTGCTCTCCCACGCCGAATCAGAGTAATACGGGATGATATTTGTAGGGGCGGGGCATGCCTCGCCCGGCGCTGCACGGGCGACCCGTACAGACTGGCGTTAAAATGGTACGCGCCGCTACAGACGCAATTGGTGCGTGCCATTTTAACGGCAGCCGGTACGAAACGGCACTGCCTTCCCGAGATTGCCACGGGCGCAAAGCGCCCTCGCAATGACAAACCTTTGGCCATTTCCATTTTAACGCCGGCCTGTGCTGATCGGCAGCCTTGCGCCGGGCCCGGCTGTCCGCTCCCCTACAACGCGTAACTGGCAGCCCGACAAAACTTTCCACTTTTCATTTTCAATTTTCTGTTTGCCGCATCCTCCCAACGTTTTTTCATCAGGATATCATCGTTTTTATCGATGATATCCTCGTTTCACTCAAAATAACGATTGGATTTTTCCGGTTTTTCCCCGTATAATAGTGTTATTCTTCTAAAAAAATAACGAGAGGGGTACCACAATGAAGAAAAAGATCAGTTGGTGGGTCATTGTGACCGGCGCGATCGTCGGTCTGTCCGCTGTCCTGCTGACGCATTTCGGAAACCCGGCCAACATGGGCTTCTGCATCGCGTGCTTCCTGCGCGATATCGCAGGCTCGCTCGGCCTCCACAGCGCCGGAAAGGTGCAGTATATCCGCCCGGAGATCATCGGTCTCGTGCTCGGCGCGTTCGTCATGTCCGTCTGCACGAAGGAGTTCCGCGCAAAGTCCGGCTCCGCGCCCGCGCTGCGCTTTGTCCTCGGCGCGTTCGTCATGATCGGCGCGCTGGCCTTCCTCGGCTGCCCGCTGCGCATGGTGCTCCGGCTGGCAGGCGGCGATGCCAACGCTCTGGTCGGTCTGGCCGGCTTCGGCGCCGGTATCTTTGCCGGTACGCTGTTCCTGAAGAAGGGCTTCTCACTCAAGCGCTCCTATGACTCCGTCCCGCTCGAGGGCGTTGTCCTCCCTGTCAGCATGACGGTCATCCTGCTGCTGTTCCTGACGGTCCCCGTCATCTTCAAGCTCAGCGAGGCAGGCCCCGGCTCGAAGCACGCGCCCGTCTGGCTGGCTCTGGCCCTGTCCATGGTCATCGGCGCGCTGGCGCAGCGCTCCCGTCTGTGCATGGCAGGCGGCATCCGTGACGCCGTCATGTTCGGTGACTTCAAGCTGCTGTCCGGCTTTGTAGCTATCTTCCTCGTTGCCCTCATCGGCAATCTGGTGACGAAGCAGTTCCATTGGGGCTTCCAGCTCCAGCCCATCACCCACAGCAGCCATGTGTGGAACTTCCTCGGCATGACGCTCGTCGGCTGGGGCTCCGTGCTGCTCGGCGGCTGCCCGCTGCGTCAGCTCATTCTGGCCGGCAGCGGCAACGGCGACTCCACCGTCACCGTGTTCGGCATGCTCGCCGGTGCGGCGGCTGCCCACAACTTTGGTCTGGCCGGTACGGCCGACTCCACGAACGCCGCCGGTGAGTTCGTCCGCGGCGGCCTGTCAAACACCGGCAAGATCGCCGTTGTCTCCGGCATCGTGGTCTGCCTGGCCGTTTCCGTGCTCAACCTTCCGAAATTCGTGAAAAAACAGGAGGCGAAATAACATGGTCGATGCAAGAGGTCTGCTCTGCCCCATGCCCGTCGTGATGGTCCAGAAGGCGGTGAAGGACGGCCACCCCGCCGAGATCGAGGTCCTGCTGGACGACGCCTGCGCCGTGGAGAACGTCACGCGCTATGCCAACCGTCAGGGCTACACCGTCACCTCCGTGCCGGAGGGTCCCGACACCCGTCTGACGCTGAAGAAATGACCGCGTACATCGCGACATTCCACACACATCTGTCCGCCCTGCTGACCTGCCGGGCGCTGACCGCGGCGGGCGTGGCTGCGCAGATGATGCCTGTTCCCCGGCGGCTGAGCGCCGCCTGCGGCACCTGCGTGCGCTATACGGCCGATTCCCCCATGCTCTCATGCATGGACACGGATTATGAGGCCGTGTATGAGACGGCGGACAACGCCGTCCCGCGCCTGCTGTGTGAAAACCGATAAAAACACTCCCGGAGCCGTTCGACTCCCGGGAGTCCTTTTATGTAGGGGAGCGGCATGCCGTGCCCGGCGGTATAGTAACGATCGGTACGGGCTGTCGTTAAAATGGGAAGGCCCCCAAATTGTCATTGCGAGGAGGCCAACGGCCGACGTGGCAATCTCGGGAAGGCACTTGCAGAACGTAAAGGGTAATGACAAAAACGTATCAACCGATTGCGTCTGTAGCGGCGCTCACTGCGCAGCCGTTGGCGGCTTTGCCGCCTTACGGATGCGGCGTGCCCCTTGCGGGTAGTGAGCGCCATGGAGGCTGGCAAGTTATAGGGCAGCGTCGTCGACCGTAGCGGCCATCGGATTTGTCATTGCGAGTCCCCGAAGGGGCCGTGGCAATGACAAGCCCGAGGCATTGTACGGCGCGGTGGAAAGCCTTATTCCAGATTCAGATGGCGGCGCAGGATGCGCTCCGTGACAAAGAAGTACACGATCCCGAGCACGGCCAGCAGGGCAAGCATCACGCCGATAAACAGGTTGAACATGCCTGGCGCGCTCATGCCGGCAGAGAGCTGAACAAGGAAGCGGCAGAACGGCTCAAAGTTGCTCAGCACGATGATGGACGTGACTGCAACCGTCTCGAGCACGACGTTGATGGCATAGTAGAACAGCACAGCGAACAGGATGCGCTTGCGGCGGAACAGGTGGCCGATGGAGCAGGACAGATAGATCTGCAGCACGGACACCGCGACCTGCACCACGACCAGCAGGACGAGCAGGGCGATGCCCCAGCCGTTGATTATCCCGCCGAAGCTCTGCTCCAGCGAGGTGCGGATGGAAGGCAGCAAGCCACGGATACCGCCGAACAGGATGCCGACGGAAACGAAGCTGACCAGGCCCGTCACGACCAGCGTCAGGAGGGCCGTGAGGAGCTTCGACAGCACAAGCTGCCACGGCCGCACCGGCAGCGTGAACATCAGGTAGCCTTCATCACGCAGCAGGCCGGAATAGAAGCGGATGACGGAGATGACGAGCGCAAACACGCAGGCGGCAATGACCGCGAGCACGAACAGCACTGTCGTCAGATTCACAAAAATGGCAGAGATCTTGACCGGCAGCTCCGCCATGAGGGCAACGCGCTCGAGCAGGCCGAAGACCAGAATGGCGGGCCAGATAAACAGAAAAATCTTCAGATTTGCGCGGAGATCGTATTTTAACAGCTTGCTCAGCACGGCCATTCACCTCCCATCGGGATCGTGCGGAAGACTTCGCGGAAGACCTCGTCGACGGACTTGCCCTCGGCGCCGCGGATGTTATCGGTCGAATCGTGGCGGACGACACGGCCCTCCTTCAGGAAGATCACCTCGTCAAGCACCGGCTCGATGTCCGCGATCAGGTGCGTCGAGATCAGGACGGTGCTCTCGGGCGAATAATTCGTCAGGATCGTCTGCAGGATGAAGTCGCGCGCGGCCGGATCGACGCCCGCGATCGGCTCGTCGAGCAGGTAGAGCTTGCGGCGCGGCTCATGACGAGCAGCAGCTGGAGCTTCTCCTTCGTGCCCTTCGACATCGTCTTCACGCGCGTATCCAGCCCGATGCCCAGCGCACGGCACATGGCCTCGGCGCGCTCACGGCGGAAATCGGGATAGAAATCCGCAAAGAAATTGACCATATCCTTCGTTTTCATCCAACCGGCATAGTACATCCGGTCGGGCAGGTAGCTCACGAGCGCCTTCGTCTCCGGGCCGATCGGCTTGCCGTCGATCGCGACGGAGCCCTCCGTCTGGCGCAGCAGGCCCGTCAGGATCTTGATGAGCGTCGTTTTGCCGGAGCCGTTCGGCCCGAGCAGGCCGATGATCTTGCCCGGCGCAAGCTGCAGGTCGACGTGGTCGAGCGCGGGCTTTGCCCCGTAGCTCTTCGTCAGGCCGCTGCAGCAGACCAGCATGTCATTCATTTTCATTCCCTCCAAACAATGTTGCAATTTCCTCCTGCGTGTAGCCGAGCTGCCGCATCCGCGCGCAGAACGCATTGATCTCGGCCTGCGCCAGCGAGCGGCGCGTCTCGCGGATGCACGCCTCATCCTGTGTGACATAGCGCCCGGTGTTCCGCTGGGCGCTGACGAGCCCGCTCTCCTCCAGCGCAGCGAGCGCGCGCTGCATGGTGTTCGGATTGACACCGGCCTCTGCGGCCAGCTCCCGCACCGACGGCAGCTTCACGCCTGCCGGATACTGTCCGGAGACGATGCGGAACTTCAGCACATCCACGAGCTGCAGCCAGATCTGCCGCTCCGGATTCAGCTTCCATGCCATTGGCTCACCTCCAATGTGTTATTGTACTAATATACTAATACACTAGTACGGCTTTGTCAAGAGGGTTTTTCAAAAATATTCCTGCCTTCCTTTCTGTCCGTCCCTCACGGACACCGCACCGCAGCAGGCAGAATTTTGATTTGGGTATGGGCAAGCGGGCGTTTCTGTGATATGATGGAGGCAGGACCCCAAGATACAACAAAATACGGGCCATCTCCGCACCAAATCGAGGGGATGGCCCAAAATGGAGGATGCAGCCTATGAGAAGTGCAAGCAGATGGATCTACGTCGCAGTCGGGTGCGTGGTACTTCTGTTCTCGGGCCTGGTGTACGCGTGGAGCGTACTGTCCGGGCCGATCGCCGCAGAGTTCCCCCACTGGAGCACCGCACAGCTTTCCCTGACCTTTACGATCGTGATGAGCTTTTTCTGCCTTGGCGGCCTGACCTGCGGCGCGCTTTCCGCGCGCATTTCCCCGCGAATTTTCCTCTGGATATCCGCCCTGCTGTTTCTGGCGGGCTTCCTGCTGACGGCGAGTATGCGGTCGCTGCCTATGCTGTATGTCGGCTTCGGCGTGGTCTGCGGGCTGGCCTCCGGCTTCTCGTATAACGCCGTGCTCGGGACAGTCGGCGCGTGGTTCCCCGACAAGCAGGGCCTCGTCTCCGGTATCCTGCTCATGGGCTTCGGTCTGAGCAGCTTCCTCATCGGCAAGCTCTATCAGCGCTTCACGCCGGTGACGGTCGGCAGCTGGCGGCGCAGCTTTGTCGTGCTTGGTATTATCACGGCCGTGCTCGTGGCGGCCTGCGGCTTCCTGCTCCGGCGGCCTGGCACGGACTTCACGCCGCCGCCCGCCGCGAAAAAGAAGCGCTATGTAAACCCCGTGGCAGAAGAGCTCGGCACGGCGGCCATGCTGCGGCGGCCCGCGTTCTGGCTGTACTATCTCTGGGCGGTACTCCTGAGCGCGGCAGGGCTGGCCCTCGTGTCGCAGTCCACCTCCATCGCGCGGGAGATCGGCAGAACGGTCTCGCCGGGCGGTATCACCACGGCCGTCGGCATGATCTCGCTGGCGAACGCCGCCGGGCGCGTCGTGCTGGGCGGGCTGTTCGACCGACTGGGGCGCAGCCGGACCATGCAGCTCGTGGGCGGCATTTTCCTGCTCACTGGCCTTGTGCTCATCGGCGCGCTGAAGCTCGGCAGCTTCCCGCTGCTCATCGTCGGCTTCCTGCTGGGCGGCATGGCCTACGGCGGCGTCACGCCTGCCAACGCAGCCTTTGTCAGCTCGTATTACGGTATGCGGCACTACGCCGTGAATCTCTCCGTCGTGGTGACGAACCTGCTGTTCGCCTCGTTCGGCAGCACGATCGCGGGCGCGCTGTATGACGCGACCGGCTCTTACCTCAGCACGGACGCCATGATCCTCGTTCTCGCTGTCCTGAGCGCCGCCGTGTCGTTCGGCATCGACCTGTGCGACCGGAGGATGCTGAAACGGCGATAACGGTACGCCATTGCAGGAGCAGGGCACGCCCTGCCAGTCCGCGAAGCGGCAAAAGCAGTGCCAATTCGGCGCTGTGCACCGTTCCCACAGCCGCACCACCCTGATGTGTCATTGCAAGGAGCGAAGCAACGTGGCGCCCTGAGCGCGAAGCGCGAGGAAGTGCCCTTGGGGTGCAATCTCGGGGAGGCAGTTGCGATTTCGCCGGAGCCTTCCTGTGTGATCCGACCGGGTACTGCGAGATCACCGCGTCCCTTTTGGGGCCGTGCAATGACAAATTTGGGGACATTGCACGGTCGGCGATACTTCCCAGATAATTGCAACTGCCATAGGCGCTCAGGGAGCGCCGCTACAGACGCAATTGGTTGGTACGTTTTTATCGGCAGCCGATGCAAATCGTAAGTGCTGCGCCGGGCCCGGCTGTCCGCTCCCCTACAATGGCCCACATAAAAATCACCGGCTGCCGAAAAAGCAGCCGGTGATCATTTTCAGCCTTATAAGTTCTCGTCCTCGACGAACTGATAGAACGCCGCCTCCTGCGCGGTATCCTCCGGGCGGACCGTGCCGACCGGGGCGGCATAGACGATAAACTCCTCCTCGCCGTCCAGCCCGAACAGCTCGCAGCACAGCTCATGGCGGAAGGCGCGCAGGCCGCAGGTGCCGAGGCCCTGCGACGCGCAGGCGAGATAGAGATTTTCGCCCACATGCCCGGCATCGACGAGCAGCGGCGCATGGGCATAGGGGCCGTAACGCCACTCCGCGCGATAGGGCACAACGGACCAGTAGAAGATCACGCTGGCCTTTGCTGCCCAGCTCTGGCCGCAGAGCGTGTCGGAAACAACATCCTCGAGCCGCTCGACGGGATGCAGGAACTCGAGCGCATGCTCCATCGGCAGATAGTGATATGCACCGGGGCGCAGGCCCTCGACATGGCGGAGGAGGAGATAGGTCTCAAAGGCATGGCGTGCACCGCCGCTCGGGACGGTGCGCAGCGTGGCATAGGCCCGGCCGCGCATGGCGCGCACGCCCTGCGTGGCCCAGAGCAGGAACGAAAGCTGCAGCAGACCGAGCTCCCCCTCCGTATAAATTCTGGCGCTGCGCCGCCGCGTCAGCAGGTCATACAGGCCACCGCCCTCCGGCAGCGCGGAAAAATCTCGCGGCAGCACCGTCCGCTCACCGCCCATCGGGGCCTTGCACAGCGGAGGCTGCGGCAGCTTTTTCTCCTGATCGGAGACAAATTCCGTGGTATCGTCGTCGCGATAGCCCATGAGGAAGCGTCTTCCCTGTTCGGTGCGTTCGTCCATGGTCAGTCTCTCCTCCGGTTCCCGCCCGCCACAATGAGCAGCAGGCGCAGGAACTGCATAATGGTCACGCTCAGCGCGGCCACATAGGTCAGGGCCGCAGCTGTGAGCACACGCTTTGCCGCGCCCTGCTCCTCCGGCAGCAGCAGGGCGCTCTCCTCGATGGCGCGCAGGGCGCGGTGGCTGGCGTTGAACTCCGTCGGCAGGGTGACGAGCTGGAACACGACGCAGAGGCCATAGCAGGCCACGCCCGCCAGCGCCACATAGTAAAACACCTGTCCGAGGCCGCTGAGCGCAAGGCCGAGCACAATGAGCGGCATGGAGAGCCGCGAGCCGATGTTCGTCACGGGGACGATGGCCGCGCGGATATAGATCGGCGCATAGTGCCGCGCATACTGCACGGCATGGCCAGCCTCATGCGCCGCCACGCCGACTGCGGCGGGCGTTGCCACATTGTATACGGAGTCCGACAGGCGGATGACGTGGTCCTTCGGGTCAAAATGATCCGTCAGATCGCCTGACACATGCTCCACGCGCACATCGGTCACGCCATGCGCCCGCAGCACCGCCATGGCGGCCTCTGCGCCGGTCATGCCGCGCGCATTGCGCACCTGACTGTAGCGGCGGAACGTGCTCTTGACATGGGCGCTGGCCCAGAGCGACAGGATCACCGCCGGGAGCACCAGAACGATATAGTACCAGTCTACATAGAAAAACGGCATTGCGCCTCACCTCGCATGGAAATTATACTGATATTCAATTAAAACCTTTCATTCATAGAATGGAAGGTTTTAATAGGAAGATCATTATGAGACGAGATTTCGTGATTTTTCCAAAATCGCGAAATTGGTTACGCCAAAGGCGGAACCTTTCTGATGAAAGATTTTAATCAGAAAACAGTATTACAGCGGCTGCGGCTCCATGGCGTTGTGGAGCTGATCCGTGATCGCGCCGCGGAAAATGCGGTCCGCATGGGTATGGACGGTGTTGAGCGCTCCGGCGGAGTGCTTCAGCTCGATTTTGCCGTTCATGAAGACGTCGTTGTCCAGAATAAAGCGGACCTCCTTGTCCTCGACATTGCCGCGCTTGACCATACCGGGGCCGCAGTGCAGCTTCAGGCGGCAGCCGCCCGCCAGCGCCATCTCCACATCCTGCGTGACGCGCTGGACGCTCTGCTCCTGCACGTCGTCCTCCGCCATCAGGCCAAGATAGGCGGGCTGGATAAGGTCGCGGAACGGCACGCCCTCCAGACCGAGGGCGCGGCGGGAAAAGCCGTTGATGTAGCGCAGGCCGATGCGCTCAAAATACGCCGGGTGATAGATGGCGACGAACTGTGCCAGCACCTCGTCGAGCTTCCGGGCAAAATCCTCCCACGTCGTATAGACCGGCGTGGCCAGCGCAAGGAAGGTGTTTGTCAGATTGACCTTCCAGTCGCCCGCGGCCGTCAGGAACTGATAGTTCACGACCGTCGGCTGCTCCTCGAGCTTCATGGCGCCCGGCTGGCCGATCACCTTGGGCGGGAGCTTTTCCAGATTGCGCGCATAGCGCGGGAACTCGGCGCGGATGGCCTCCTGAAATTCGGCAGGCTCCTTCGCGCTGATGGAAAGGATCGTCGGAAAACGGAGCTGACAGATCACCTCGATCAGCTGGCGCTTGCCATAGAGAACACGCTCCGATGCAGAAAACATAGTCAGGACTCCTTTTGGTATTGGGCGTACCGCACGGCCTGTCTTCGGCCTTCGGCGGACCTTTTCCGCCGATCCATCGCTTCGAAAAGTGGGACATACACAAAGTATGCCCGCACTTTCCAAAGCTCGACTCGACGAAAAATCTCTCGCCGAAGGTACTCGACAAACCGCGCGGTACTGCCCTTAATTTATCTCATTTTGTATACTTCAAGCTTTTCAGATCACCAAAGCCCGAAGATACATTTGTGCAGTGTTGTCATTATTATACCACGGTGATTCGCGGGTTTGCAAGGTCATTCACAAAAGTGTTACATGTCCGCCTCGAGCAGACGGTCCAGGATCGCGCGGTGGGTATAGAACGACGTTTCATACGTCAGGTAGCGCATGGAGTTCCGGTCCCACAGGAACTGCAGCTGGGCCGGGAATTCGTCGTCCGCCTCCCAGAAGCGCAGCAGCACCGGGAAGAACGGCAGCACCGGCAGCACGGCGGAAAAATCGCCGGGGCCGTCCGTTGGTGTGCCGCCAAGCCGTGCCACGGCCTGCCGCAGCCGGTCGATCCGGCCGGAGAAATGCTGCGCGGCGGGCGGCGTGACGGAAGCCTTCAGCTGCCCCTGCAGCGTTCCGGCCTGCACGGCGTTGAAGCTGTCGTGCGAGCACCACTGCCCGGCCAGGACGGGGAAACCGTTCGGATTGCTCAGCAGGTCATAGGCCGTCATGGCCGCGCCGAAGGGCGCAGGCATCCACACGCCGCCATGCAGCCGCTCGGCCGCGCCGTCCGCGCGGGAAAGGCGCAGCGGCTCATGCAGAAGCCCCAGATAGAGATAGGTCTCATCGCGCCGCAGGGCGAATCGAGCCGCGATGGCATCGAGGTCCTGCGCGGCGAAGCTGTGCCCCGCCGCCTGCGCCTGCAGATCATAGTTGGAAGGTCTCATATCGGTTCCGTCCTTTCTGCTTGTCAAAAAGTCCCGCCGCGGCTGGCGATCAAACGCGAAAGGACACCCTGACGGTTTCCTTTCACACGTTTCTTCCCCCTGAAGCTTTTGGCTTGGTTGGTTTTTTGACAGCCGGCTTTTTCTTTCGGGTCTTCAGATAGCGCTCCGCCTGCCGGAGCTGGGCGGCCGTCGGCTTGCCGAACGCCTCCCCGCGCTCCGCTCTGCGCGGCTCCTTTGCGGCGGGCTGCGCCTTGCGCGGCTTTGCCGCAGGTTTCTTTTCTGCGGGCCTCTCCCGCTTCTGCGCGGGGCGCTTTTGTGCGGGCTGCTTCTGCGCCGGGTGCGGCGCCTTTTCTGCCTCGCCGCGGCGCGGCCGGATGAGGCACTTCGGGCCATAGCCGATGAGGTCCGTGCGCCCGGCCTTGACAAGGGCCTCGTGGATAAGGGCATAGTTCTTCGGGTCGCGGTACTGGATGAGCGCGCGCTGCATTTCTTTTTCGTGCGGGTCCGTCGGCACATAGACCGGCTCCATCGAGCCACGTGACGAAAGTTGGCCGTCGGACCGCCGACATCATGAATATAGCCTTTAAATCCCGGCAGCTTCGTCATCCGTTCGGTCTCGCGAACGAGGGATTCCTGGCTGCGGTGCTGGATGATGCGTCCTTGGTGGCTGGCAATGGCACAGAAATGACAGTGGCCGAAACAGCCTCGCTGGCTGGTCAGGCTGAACTGTACTTCCTGCAAAGCCGGAACCCCACCGGCAGCATCGTAATCAGGATGCCAGCGGCGCTGAAAGGGCAGCTCGTAAATGGCATCCATCTCTTCCGTCGAAAGGGGCAGGGCCGGCGGCGTCTGGACGACGAAGCGGTTTTCTGACGGCTGGATGATGGTCTTTCCGTAAAAAGGATCCTGCTCTTCATACTGCATCTTAAAAGCCTTGGCAAAGGCCGCTTTATCGGCCCGGACCTCTTCATAAGACGGGCAGACGACGGTCTTGTCCGAAATAGGCGGTTTCCCGGTCACATAGCAGATGCCGCGGATATCGTACATCTCAGCGACGGACTTACCTTCAGCCAGGGCATCGGCGATTTCTACAATGGAGTGTTCCCCCATGCCGTAACTGAGGATATCGGCCTTACTGTCGAGGAGTATCGAGTGGCGCACCTTATCGGACCAGTAGTCATAATGAGCAAAGCGGCGCAGGCTGGCCTCGATACCGCCGATGATGATGGGCACGTCCTTATAGGCCTCGCGCATGCGATTGGCATAGACAATCGTCGCCCGTTCCGGCCGATGCCCCGTTTCACCACCCGGTGAATAACTGTCGCGACTGCGGAACTTTCGAGCCGCCGTCTTTTCATTGAGCATGGAATCGAGGTTGCCTGCCGTAATCAAAGCGGCCAGCCGCGGACGGCCTAAGGCTTTAAATGCGTCTGCACTGTGCCAGTCAGGCTGGGAAATCAGGCCGACACGATACCTCCGCGTTGATAGCCGTCGTCCCACAGGACGATCCGGCCGGATGCCAGCGTCGCCGGAATGTCGATGAGCCGCTGGTTGGACGAGCCGCGGAACCGCAGAGCAAGGTCCTTTTTCTCCAGCACGAACGGGCCGTCTACCAGCACGTCGATGCAGCCGAGCATCTGCCGCACAAGAGCCGCGTCGCCGACCCGGCCGGACAGCAGGTCCCGGTCGAGCAGGAAGCCCGTAAAGGCCCACACATTTTTGCCGGGGCAGCGCGCCCGCAGCTGCCGCAGCAGTTCCGCCACGGCGGGCTGGTTGGCAGGCTCGAACGGCTCGCCGCCAAGCAGGGTCAGCCCGGCCACATAGGCAGGCTCCAGGGAATGCAGGATCGTGTCGATGACGTCCTGCGTAAACGGCTCGCCATAGGAAAAATCCCATGTTTCGGGCTGGAAGCAGCCCTTGCAGTGGTGCGTGCAGCCCGAGACGAACAGACTTGTCCGCACGCCGGGGCCGTTTGCGATATCACAGGTCTTGATAGCTGCATAATTCATGCTTGTTTCCTCCCCAGTCGTGCGAACCACCGGAACGTCAGCGGCCAGACCGTCGCCGCCAGCAGCACCACGAAGAAATAGCGGATGGCATGCGTGCCGATCCAGGTAAAGCCCACGGCGGCGAACAGGAGCTTCAGGCCCTGCTTGACAGCCAGCAGCAGCGCCGCTCCGCCGAGCACCTTGAGCACCTGCGCCCACCAGACGGCCTTCGTCTCAAAGCGGATATACTTCCGCTCCAGCGTGTAGCCCACGCAGAAGCCGAGCAGCGCACCCAGCAGCGAGCAGGAGTTCTTGCGGCCCTCAAAGAGGTTGTCCGGGTCGACGTCCGCCGGGAAACGGGCAAAATTCGCATAGATCACATAGGCCAGCGCCACGACGGTCATCACGCCGAGCAGAACGGCCATTTTTTTCGGGTCCTCTGCCGCGCTGCGCACGATAGGATAGATCACGAAGATCAGCACAACAGCCGTCACAGCCGCCACGCTGACGTCCAGCGGCGTGTGCACGCCGAGATACATGCGGGAAAATGCCGTCAGCGCCGCGAGCACGATGCACACGATGCGCAGCGCGCGGCTCTTGTGCCAGCGAGCGATTCCGCCGAGCGTGCCGACGGCGTTCTGCGTGTGGCCGGACGGGAAGGAATAGCCGCCCGCCCCGCTGCGCGCGCTTTCCACGATCGTGAAGCTCGGGTCGCGCACCCACGGCCGCGGGATGCGGCACAGCAGCTTGAGGAACTGATTGAGCACCGTGCCGAAGAAGCCGACAAACAGCAGATAATAGCCCTCCTCCTTGCTGACGCACCAGAAAATCGTCAGGGCCAGCAGCAGGAACGCCAGCTCCTCGCCGAAGCAGGTGAATGCCTGCATGACGGCGTCGAGAAACGGGCAGCGGATGGATTCGAGCCAGTATAAAAAAGACATGGCAGCGCCTCCCCTATCATTGGTTTATTGATATAGTATAGCACACCGCCGGAAAAACCGCAATCTGGCAAATCATGAGGCGCACCATCGTAGGGGAGCGGCACGTCGCTCCCGGCGACGCACTGACGATTCGTACCGGGTATCGATAAAATGGCATGCACCAATTGCGCCTGTAGCGGCGCTCACTGAGCGCCATGGGCAGTTGCAGATATTGAAGTGTTAATTCCGTGGCGCAAAGCCACC
>VOFH01004163.1_pt1 | contig 36630 bp, 53 predicted proteins | sample 5384091 | NCBI WGS metagenome assembly VOFH01 (sample SAMN12384727, study PRJNA508395) | human gut metagenome | isolation source: healthy gut G | host: Homo sapiens
ATGATTTTAGCGGCATACCATTCTAAACTAACGTCTTGACAAACTAATCTACAAGAAAAAAACTTCATTTCTTCTCTCAATAAATTTCCAATTTTTTCAACAAATCGCTTAGAAAACAACAATGCAGATGGACAAAAAATATAATCTGTTTTCTCAATATTTTCCAGTGTATAACCAGTGCCCGCAACAAACTCCAATCTTCTTCTTTTTATTTTTTCTTCATTTCCTATGTCCAATCTAAAAAATGAAAAAATTTCATCATCATTTTTTTAAATCCTGCCATACAATCAGGATGATTTAGAGTTGTATTTATTTTATATAATTTTAATGACATTTTATCACTCCTTTTTTTTAATTTTTTTTAACTTCGCTTTGTAACATTCTAATTTCTTTTTGAATTTTCCTCTTTCCCCAATTGTTTTCTTTAGCAAGCCTGCTAATTGTATCCAATTCTTGACTAATGACTGCTTTTACTGCTGATTTTGAAGCAAGATTACCAGAATATCTGCGCAATGCACTCCACCCAGAGATTGCAATGGCATAAATTACTATTTTGTTAGCTGAAATATTGAATTTTCAAGGTACGAACCCCATTTTAGGTATGGGAAGTCTTAGTATCTAATTTATAAGGTGTTACATATTAGTCACATTGAAATTGTAAATGTCCTCTCTTGGATTTTTAAATCCGCTAAACTCATCAACTTTTACAAGAGAAAATAAAAATCCTGAATTTGGATTAGGAAATCCTTTTTTTTTCCTTTCTCAAAAAACCTTTTACTGATAATAAGTATTTTCCGGCAGGAACATCATATTTAAAATCTGAATATTGTATGTCACCATCCCCCGTCTTAAACGATATTGCTTCCCCACAAAATTCAGCTTCATTGAATGTATAGAAGGAACCTATATCTGAAATCCAAAGTCCACCTTCTATTTTTAAATTAAATCCTTCAATCTCAAACTTTTGTTCCCACTCATCATTAAATGTATTATCATATCCTTCCAGTTTAATAAGATGTTGTCCCGAATTTATTTTCGAAATAGGAAACCAAATCCCTTCTTTTTGCATAGCTAAATATAATTTTTATCCTTTTGAAATTTATGTAATAATTTTTTGATCTAATTTTTTCTTTTTCAAAAAATCTTGTAGAACTTCCATTGAAAATAAACAAATACCATAACTATATGTACTTAAAATCCTATCCATAGCACTTCTCCTTTTATATTAAAATAATCTCTCGGTATCTCCAAGCCACTAAACATAAGGCTTTCAGATTCCATTTTTATTAAAATCCCCCACTTTTTATCAAAAAACACTTGATAAACAGCCTCAAAAAATGCGGCGCATTGCGCCTGTTTAATCAGAAAGCATATTTGTTCTAGCACAGCCGGTAAATTTTTGATTGAAGGCGATTTTTATTGTCCGATAATTACATCTTTGACTGACTGGATTGTACAGCTTAAAATCTATCCGTTATCCCTGTCTGCAAAACTGGAAGAAAAATGAATCATGATGGTGTTGAAATTTCGAAAACAAGAATCAATTTCGGATAATATTTACTTGTCAAACTTCAATGCCAGAGTTTCGCTGGCATAATCAATCAGAATTCGGAGACATCATATAATGTATTTTTTATCAGTTTTACTTTTTTAAAATAGTTTCTACATTCACTCAAGTCCAACTACAAGATTAGCTATTTTATTCATCAAAAAGCTCTAATGCTTGTTCCTGTAATTTCATTCCAATATCCTCAAGCTCTCTCAGCTCTTTTTCACTAAAACCACTATTAAAGCAAAACGCACCAAAAATATCGACCATTGCCATCGCTAATTTTTAGGTACTAATGACTTTCCTTTGTAATACTCTATTGCAAAGGAAAGTGCTTCTTGCACTTGTCCTAGCATTTCCCTGTCAATTCTCGAAATGCTCTTAATTTCACTGGAACAGATTCCTCACTTACCAATCCAGTATATATAGTCTCTATAGCCTGCTCTATATCCATAAAAATACTCCTTTAGAAATCTCTATAATCACACTCTTCAATAACTTCAACCATTTTATATACTTATAAAATATAGTAACTCACTCTTCTATTTCTTATAAATTCATAAAACAATTACCTCTTTTTATAAGAATTTAACCATAATCAAATTTCCACATACTCTTCTTTTTTACTTTGTAAACTTCTCTAATATTTCATACTAAAAATACATTCAGTAATATATTTTCAGTTAACCTGGACACGTTATTGTCAACTTATTTGCAGGTACTCTTCCTTCAACTAATACCTCTTTAGACGAAACAGCATTTGAATATGGTCTTCCTCTCTTCAATCCCGTCTCTTCATCCTCATACTGTCCCTGAAAACGGAATGGAATTAAATTCTTTTCACCTAATGCTTCCTCCGTTTTTACACGCCCATAGATATCCAGATTTCTTTTCCAAACCTTCTTTCCCTCTTCATCATAGGCTTCCACTGGAGTTCCCAGATAGTCACTTATAATACTGTAATTCCCATCCTTGGTGATTTTTCCTCTGGGAATAAAGTCATCCTGAAATACCCATGTAATCAGATTATCCGGTATATTTTCTCCCTGCCCTGCTTCTTTTTTTGCTTTTTCCTCCTCTCGTTTTTCCAGCTTCAAAATATAATCCGCTTTGAAAGCATTTCTTTGCTCACCTCTATTTGTTCACCATCTAATGAATCTAACAAAAAATTATATAGCCAATCATTTATGTTTGATTATTTTCCATTAAGTCAAAAAATGCTTTAATAGAATCACATACCCAAACTGGATTCTCCACATCATCACAATATATCATATATACATTTTCATCTCTTACATCCCAATAAAAATAATCACCACCTTCATTTCTTGCCAATGGATATAGATGCTTATCTATAATTCCATTTTCTCTGTCATTTTTTACTATTTTTTCAAAACTACAGTTTCCATATTTTAATTCAACAATCTTTGCTACCCCAAACTATCCAACAGCATCTGCCTTTTATAAATATTTCTGTTACCTGGTAACTCTCTGTATCCTCATATTCGCACAGATGTATGCGTCCATTATCAAAACAATAGATATCTGCATCTGGTATTCCTAACAAAATTGGCGAATGCGTAACTATAATAAACTGTGCTCCCTCTTTTGCACAACTGTATATTTGCATCAGCAATGTAAGCTGTCTCTGTGGCGATAATGCAGCTTCCGGCTCGTCAAAAAGATACAAGCCATTTGGATTCATATTATTCTGCGCTAATGCGAGAAAACTCTCTCCATGTGATTTTTCATGATATTTAGCGGAAGGGTGTGTAATATCTGCATATTCTTCTTCCTGCGTTGCAACATTATAAAAGCTTTCTGCCCTAAGAAAATAACCCCACTTTTCCTTCCGATAACCTTTGGAAATTCTTATCGCATCACACAGCTCTGAATGTGTATCATCTGCAGGTCTGCCCGTCATGAATTACATCTACAGGTGTTTCATCACTCTGATTTACATGTGCTTCCAGCTGACGTTTTCTACTCATGAGATCGCACACTGGCAATAAATATTTCGGCTGTCCACACCGTCGGTCGACATCGTCTGTTTTGGACCAGATGCAGGCCGTTGCCTGAGTCTCTGAAATACGGTCAAGCGGATTGCTGTTTACATACTTGGCGTTGATGATTGCGGCTTCAAGAAGGGTAATGCTTCCCTGAACATCGTTTCCAGGTGATCGCCCACGAAATTCATCTGATGCGCACCATCTGTTCCATACACTTTTATGATGTGTTTTTCAGCGATCCATTTGGCCGGTTCAGAAACGAAGCTGCCAGAAAATCTCATCCGGCATACTTTTCCAGTTTTCTTCACGAAACTGTTCCAGTTTCACTGTTCCGGTATATCGCGAAGGATTGCTTCACTGCGGAAAATCCTTCAGGTCTTCTTCATGGCCTTTTTCAGAGCTTTATGGGACCTGTGGATGAGCCGATTGTCGACATGGATGTCGACTGTAGGCGGCCCCGTCATGACGAGAATTACTCATCACTTTTCGTAGAAATTCACATCCGGAGACCTTACATCGAGACATGTGTATCGCATGCTCCGGGAGTTCGTGGATTTTGCCAATGTATTTAACTAACTTTCCATTTCGCAACCAATTCCGCCCACGCCACAGCAAATCCGGCTCTGTGGGCGACCCGTTGGGAGGCAATATGTGACATGCTTGTGCCGTAATAGGAACGGCACCTTGAGCGATGATATCCTGCGCCAGAAGTCTTACCAGAGTAGAACCCACATGCATTCCGACAGCATGGGAATCAACATTGATACCAATCTGCCAGAACAGAGGACTGTCGGCACTGGCACCGGCCATGCCAAGGATCTGTCCGTCTTTTGCTGCGGCAATACCCAGAACATCCGGGGCATAGGGATCGCAGGCAAATGCCTCATCAAAGCGGTTGTCTTCCCGGAACTGCAGAATGGCATTTTGGTCATACCGAATCAAATCGAAGGCGAGAGCATCAGACGCATCTGGCAAAGAAATGCCAGAGGAAGGCATGACATCGGCTTCCGGCAGAAAAAAAGGATGCGCCTGCGCAACACGGAGGTGGAACGGCAACAGCAGTTCTTCTATTTCCCGAAGTCTTTTCGCATCGAAGAACCATTCACCGGTTACATCGGCATAACGCTTTCTACATTCTGCAACAATTTCTTCGGAACCGGTAAATAATAATTTCCCATTGACGACAGCAATTTTCAAGCCACGGATCAAAGCCTCCTGAAAGTGGCGGCGTCCTTCCTGTGGAGCATAAATTGAAAAATGGTTCTCCGAATCAGCAACATCTGCGGGACTACAGCAGTAATCCAGTGCCAGTTGACGAGACAATTCTTCTCCATACATAAATGTCGGAACTCCTTTCACAATGGACCGCATCGGACGGTTTGAATGCTCGAAAAAGCATTTCACGCAAAGGTTCAGAATGTCTGTGGCTCCCAACCCTTCATCACCCGTTCCACGGTATACTCCGCAGCTTCCGCATCCGTCAGTTGGTGGGAGAAGTCGGCGCGGGTGGCAGGGGAGGCACCCGGGCCGTAGGAGTTGTATTCTCCGTAGTAGAAGTGGTCGTGGGGCTTTTTCCAGTCCTGCCAGCCGGCGGGGTGGATATGTGCACCCAGTTCACAGTGCAGGAACACTGTCTTTGCCCATTCTCTCCAGGGACGTCCCAGATAGATGGAATTGGGCGGGCAGTCGCTCTCTAATTTGCATTCATGGAACACGTAGCCGTAGGGCTCTTCCTGCGGGGTGGAGGCAGCAGTCACATAGCCGTAGATCACTTCAGACTCCGGACTTTCCGGTGGAATCCGGTCTCCGGGCAGTTGGAGAAGATCGTACAATGCTCAAACCAGGCGATGCCGCTGCCGAAGATGTACTCCACATCTCCCTGAATAAAACAGTTTTCATAATAATGACGTCCAATCGTGCGGGGCTTGAATTCTCCGGGACCCTTGAATCCGCCGGGCTGAGCCTCTTTTTAATGGCAGGGGGCATCGAAGATCGTATCCTGACTGCCTAAGAACCGGCAGTTATAAAAGGCATTGCGGTCACCGTCCACATAGACGGCCAGTGCCTGCCCTACGGTGTGGCCGTAGCCGGAATCGTTCTGGAAAGTCAGGTTTCTGGCGGTAAAGTCATGAGTGTCGATCCGGACGGAAGCAGTACGGAAGGTACCTCGCTTATCCCCCTCCGGCATGAGATCGAAGGCAGCATCTCCATAGACAAGGATCGTCTCGTCACCGCCGGTACCCTCAAAAGTAATATTCGGACGGGTGATTACCAGCTTTTCCCGATAAATTCCTTTACCGATATGCAGGATCACCGGCGGCAGCTCTGAAACGGGAGCCGGGAACTGCTTTCCGGATTCTGAGGCAGGAACATCCGGCAGGGAAGCCAATGCTTCTCCGATGGTGGCAAAAGAAGTGCCCGGAATTGTATTTCCGGACATATTTACATACAAATGAATTGTGTCTGACATAAATAGAATACCTATACCTTTCCGTACCTCCGCATTTTCAAGCCCATTTCTCCGCTTTGCTTCGGATCCGTGCTAAACATGTGCCACTGGCACATAATATATGCTTTAGTGCTTTGTATTATAGTACAATGTGAGGTACAAAATTGTGCGTAAAAAATAATTTTCAAATGATAACTTACAACAGCTTTTCAATTTTCAGATCCGGCTGGTCTGCCAGATTGATATATTCCTCGCCGTACTGTACTACAGGGCGGGACAATTTTTCCTTATTGATGTAAATGATTGTGACTTTTCGTCCATCGTTCAACAGACAACGGTTTTGCAGGCAGGAATTTACCACGTTTTCCAGGAAAGGAAGCAGAATGGAAACATCGTATTTCTGGAAGCCTTCCGTTTCGAACATTTCAATCACACAGAACGGACACAAAGGTCCTCTGTAACAGCGGGCTGCCGTCATGGCATCGTAGACATCCGCAATGGCTACCATCCGTGCATAAGGATCGATCTGGTTCCCTTTTAATTTCGAGGGGTAACCGCTGCCGTCACTACGTTCGTGGTGCATCAGAGCTGCATTTTTCACATGCACGTCCACATCCTGAGACTGCAGTAATTCATATCCCAGAGCAGGATGTTTTTTTTACCGTGGCAAACTCTTCCTCGGACAGTCTGCCGGGCTTGGCGATGATGGAATAGGGAATCAGCATTTTGCCGATGTCATGGAACAGACCGCAGGCAGTAGCCAGTTCCACGTCTTCTTTCGGAAGCTTCAGCCATCCCGCCAGAATATTACAGATCAGTGCCACATTCAGACTGTGGGTATAGGTGGAATCATCGTATTCCCGCATATTTTGAAGCATATCCAGAATACTGATGCTGCCGGAATGATTCGAAACAATGGAAAGTGTGTTTTTCAGCAGAGTTTTCACATCCAGGGCTGTATTCTTCTGAACGACCAGATTCATATTTTCCCGGAACAGTTCGACTTCATTCTCAAAATCTTCTTTAAACAGATGAAATTCCGGAGAACTTTTGATCCGTTCATAGTGGGAGGATTCCGTTTCAGAAAGATCCGATGCCGGGAGTACATCTTCGGCGAAGATTGTGAGAATACCGTACAGATCCAGCTTCGTGATGAGCTTGTCCGTGAGAACCGTGCCCTTCGGAATCAGAAGTTCATGATCCAGATTGTAGACATCTTCTGCAACAATCATTCCGGGAATCAATTGTGTGATGGATAATCTCTTCATAGACCGTAATCCTTGTGCCTTTCGGTAACCTGAAAATCATCAGGTGCTTTCGTAAATCTTACTTATTTCAATTATAATAATTTTTCCCCGGACTGTCAATTTTCCGGGACAGAATAGATGAAGAGAGCTGTTCATAAAATTTTTACAGTCTTTTCACGGCTCTGCAGGCACAGAAAGGTTGAAACATAGAGGAAAATCTGCTACAATAACCTTTGAATTATGCGAAGACCCATGGACATTTTATTGTCAAAAGGGTGCGGAAACGAGGAAAAATGAGCGTTATTGAGAAGATATTTGGCACGCACAGTTCCAGAGAACTGAAGCGTATTGAACCTCTGGTAGACAAGATCGAGGCACTCCGCCCTGCGATGCAGGCACTTTCCGATGAGGAGCTGCGGGGAAGACCGAAGAGTACAAGAAGCGTCTGACCGAGGGGAGAGACTCTGGACGATCTGCTTCCGGAGGCTTATGCAACCGTGAGAGAGGCTGCAAAGCGTGTTCTGAACATGGAACACTACAGAGTACAGCTGATCGGTGGCATCATCCTGCATCAGGGACGTATCGCAGAGATGCGTACCGGTGAAGGTAAGACTTTGGTGTCTACCCTTCCCGCTTATCTGAATGCTTTGGAAGGCAAGGGTGTCCATGTTGTTACCGTCAATGACTATCTGGCGAAGCGTGATGCGGAGTGGATGGGTCAGGTACATGAGTTCCTGGGACTGAAGGTCGGCGTGGTACTGAACAGCATGACCTCCGAGGAGAGACAGGAAGCTTACAAGTGTGATATCACTTATGTTACCAACAACGAACTGGGATTTGATTATCTGCGTGATAATATGGTTATTTACAAGGAACAGCTGGTTCTGCGTGGATTGCATTATGCCATCATCGATGAGGTGGACTCTGTATTGATCGATGAGGCAAGAACACCGCTTATCATTTCCGGACAGAGCGGCAAGTCTACCGCTTTATATGAAATGTGTGATCTGCTGGCACGTCAGATGAAGCGCGGTGATGATGTACAGGAACTGACCAAGATGGACGCCATTATGGGTGTGGTACAGGAAGAGACCGGAGACTTCGTAGTCAACGAGAAGGATAAGATCATTAACCTGACCGCAGCAGGTATGGAGAAGGTTGAGAGATTCTTCCACATTGATAACTTCGCTGATCCCGAGAACCTGGAGATCCAGCACAACATCATTCTGGCATTACGTGCCCATAATCTGATGTTCCGTGATAAGGATTATGTGGTAAAGGATGACCAGGTACTGATCGTCGATGAATTTACCGGACGTATCATGCCGGGACGCCGTTACTCCGACGGTCTGCATCAGGCAATCGAAGCAAAAGAGCATGTAAAGGTGAAGAGAGAAAGTAAGACGCTGGCATCCATTACCTTCCAGAATTTCTTTAACTTATTCGAGAAAAAGTGTGGTATGACCGGTACGGCTCTCACTGAGGAGACCGAGTTCCGTGAGATCTACGGCATGGATGTTGTTGTGATCCCTACGAACCGTCCCGTTATCCGTAAGGATCTGCAGGATGCTGTATACAAGACGAAGAGAGAGAAGCTGAACGCTATCGTGAATGCGGTAGAGGAAGCACACGCCACAGGACAGCCTGTACTGGTAGGTACGATCACTATCGAAGCCAGTGAGGAACTGAGCAGAATGCTGACCAAGTGCGGCATCCAGCACAAGGTATTGAATGCAAAATTCCATGAACTGGAAGCAGAGATCGTAGCCGATGCCGGTGTACACGGTGCGGTAACCATCGCTACCAACATGGCAGGCCGTGGTACGGATATCAAGCTGGATGATGAAGCGAAGGAAGCGGGCGGCCTGAAGATCATCGGTACGGAAAGACATGAATCCAGACGTATTGACAATCAGCTGCGCGGCCGTTCCGGACGTCAGGGAGATCCCGGTGAATCCAAGTTCTACATCTCTGGAGGACGATCTGATGACGTTTCGGTTCCGAGCGCCTGATCAGCATGTTCAATACCTTAGGCATCCCGGAGGGACAGGAGATCGAACACACAAAGCATTGACCAATGCCATCGAATCTGCACAGAAGAAGATCGAGAGCAACAACTACGGTATCCGTAAGAATCTGTTAGAGTATGACCGTGTCATGAGTGAACAGAGAGAGATTATCTACGAGGAGCGTCTGCGGGTACTGAACGGCGAGAGCATGCGCGATGTGATCTACAAGATGATCACCGATATTACCGAGAAACTGTGTAGATATCTGCATCAATGACGACGCAGATATCTCCGACTGGGATTTCAATGAGTTAAATACCCTGCTCATTCCTACGATCCCGTTACAGCCCTGACACCGGAGCGTGTGAAGAAGCCCAAGAAGAACAGCTTAAAGCAGCAGCTGAAGGAAGAAGCTGTGAAGCTGTACGAAAGCAAGGAAGCGGAATTCCCCGAACCTGAGGCTATCCGTGAGCTGGAACGGGTTATTTTGCTGAAGGTTATTGACCGTAAGTGGATGGATCACATCGACGACATGGAGCAGCTGCGTCAGGGCGTGGGCTTACAGGCATATGGTCAGAGAGATCCTCTGGTAGAGTACAAGATGAGCGGTTACGAGATGTTCGATGAGATGACTCAGAACATCCGGGAAGAGACTGTGAGACTTCTGTTCCATATCAAGATCGAACAGAAGGTAGAGCGTGAGCAGCAGGCGAAGATCACCGGAACGAACAAGGATGATTCCTTGCCGAAGGGACCTGTAAAGCGTGAAAATGCAAAGGTATATCCCAATGATCCCTGTCCTTGCGGCAGCGGCAAAAAATACAAGAACTGCTGCGGACGGAAAGCCTGATGCTTTCTGACAACAGCGGAAGATAGTGCGGCAGCGCGGACAGACGGTCTGTGCCTGCCGAGTAAAAAGTGAGAATTAAGATAATATGGAAATAATAGAATAAGAAAGTGGGTGACGTTAAGTGGTTGAATTAGATCAGATGAAGACAGAAATTCTGTCCTACGAAACACCTTTAGCGGAAGTGAGGGATTCACTTTGACCTTGCTAACAAGGCAAAGCGGATCGAAGAAATGGAACGTGAGATGGAGGCTCCCGGATTCTGGGATGACCCGGAGCGTTCCAACCAGAAAAATGAAAGAACTGAAGAACCTGAAGGATACTGTGGGAGAGTGCGATAAGCTTTTTCGACACAGTTCGATGACATCCTGACCTTGATCGATATGGGATATGAGGAAGAACGACGCGTCTCTGATCCCGGAAATCCGCGGAGAACTGGATGAATTCATTAGGAATTCGACGAACTTAGGATCGGTACCTTATTATCCGGAGAATATGAAAAAACAATGCGATCTTAAAGCTCAATGCCGGTGCCGGAGGTACCGAGAGCTGTGACTGGTGCAGTATGCTTTACCGTATGTATACCAGCTGGGCGGAACGCAAGGGCTTTGCCATTGAAGTACTGGACTACCTGGATGGTGATGAAGCCGGTATCAAGTCAGTGACTTTCCAGGTCAATGGCCTGAATGCCTATGGCTACCTGAAATCTGAGAAGGGTGTACACCGTCTGGTGCGTATCTCTCCTTTCAATGCCCAGGGTAAGCGTCAGACATCCTTTGTATCTCTGGATGTTATGCCGGATATTGAAGGAAGATCTGGATGTGGTATTGATGAGAGGATCTGCGCATTGATACTTATCGAAGCAGTGGTGCCGGTGGCCAGCACATCAACAAGACATCATCTGCCATTCGTATCACCCATATTCCTACGGGAACCGTGGTGCAATGTCAGAATGAACGAAGCCAGTTCCAGAATAAGGATAAGGCCATGCAGATGCTGAAGGCGAAGCTGTATATGTTAAAGCAGCAGGAGAATGCGGAGAAGCTGTCCGACATCCGTGGCGACGTGACGGAGATCGGCTGGGGCAACCAGATTCGTTCCTATGTATTACAGCCGTACACACTGGTCAGGATCACCGTACCGATGTGGAGACAGGTAATGTGGACGCAGTACTGGATGGCGGACTGGATATCTTCATCAATGGCTATCTGAAATGGCTCAGTGTGCAGGGAGATAAGAAGACAGAGAATTCATAGTGGACAAAAAAAAACACATTCCATAGGCGTTTGACTTATGGAATGTGTTTTTGCATACATAATAATCATAATAAATATCCGTTATTGGCGCTCGTTCTGCATCAGATCCAGGAAATATAAGGTCTGGGTCATGTTCATATATGGCACCAGCCACAGGTTCCGATACCGAAGCTCAGCAAACACAGAAATCCCAGCGGCAGGAAGCTCATCTGTAAGAAGAACAACTCCCATTTATGACCCTTCATAATGCGGAAGCTTAATTTCATCAGTTCCATAGCGCTATACTGGGGAAAATCCAACAGTAAATAGTAAGCCTGGGATAAACCAAGGGATAACGGAATATAGATACACATACCGATGACCATAAGCACAATGCACAGGATTGCCATAGTTACAGCGTCGAAGCCTTTCCCTGACCGCAGGAGAAAATAGCAGATATCAAACGGAAGTGTACATGCCGTATTCAGCAGGATCAGTACTGCGGAGATTCCGAGCGATTTTTTGAATAAGTATTTGAAGCCGTAGAACAGATTGGCAGTTACAGCAGGCCTGCTGCAGGCAGTATTCAGATAGAATAATGTAATGCCGGTCTGAAACACTCCGGCAAAGATCGACAATAAAGTCGTAGTCGCCGTCAAAAGCAGATATTCCGCCAGAGATGTCTCTGCGCTTCCTCCCATAAGTGTCCGTACGGTAAGGATCATAGTGAAGGGTCATGCTGACGGCAAAGGTGAGGAAAATACGATCAGACTTCGGCAGATGGACAGCAGGATGGCATTGCCGTAATGCCCTGCCATCTGCTCTCTGGCTTTTTCTTTAAGTTGGGCTCTGGATGTATATTGTGTCATAGAAATCCTCTTTTCTTTTTATTATTGCGTTCTATTGGTTATTCCGGCTGCTCCGGGTTTTGATTTCGTAACTGCAGAATGCATCGGAAAACATAGGCATGTCTTACAGGTAAGATTGCCAGAATTCTTCCATATCGACACCGTACATCTGCTGGTACATCTGATCCAGCATATTCATATAAGAAGGATCGGTAAATACCGTGACAATGCTGCTGACCGTTATGAAGATACCGAGTGCCAGTCCCACACAGGACAGCCAGATCCCGGCAACACACATATTGTTCATGCGTTGCCCTCTTTTCCGGGTGAGCAATGCAAAGAGAATGCCCAGAGCACCGGCGGGAATGGACAGCAGTCCCGTGCAGCATAATACCAGGGAACAGATGCCGCAGACCATAGAAGATCGACAAACCCCTGTATTTTGGATCGATCTGTGGTATATTTTGATTCATTTCGTTATTCTGATTCTGATTATAATCCATAGAAAGCCTCATTTCCGGGCGACATATGGTGAATTTGTCTGCCGCGCTTATATTAAGTACTGTACCATCTTTTTCTGTAATAAGCAAATGAAATAAGAATGAAAAGATTGAGAAAACTTCCGATTTCCAGTATAATATATCCATGCGCAAAACAAAATGGCAACAGGCCATCAGGAGGAACTATGGATATTATACAGAAAATCAAAGAAGAACTTCAGGTAGAAAAATGGCAGGTGGAAGCTGCGGTGAAGCTGATCGATGAGGGAAATACCATCCCTTTCATCTCCCGTTACCGTAAGGAGGTCACCGGATCTCTGAACGACGAGCAGCTGCGTAATCTCGATGAGAGACTGACCTATCTGAGAAGTCTGGAAGATAAAAAGGAGCAGGTGCTGAAGAGCATCGAGGAACAGGGAAAACTTACCGATGAGTTAAAGGAGAAGATCCTGGCAGCCCAGACGCTGGTAGTGGTAGAGGATCTGTACCGACCCTATCGACCCAAGAGAAAGACCCGTGCCAGTATTGCAAAGGAGAAGGGGCTGGAACCTCTGGCAGAATATATTCTGCGCCAGGAGGCAACAGAACCGGTGCTTAACGAGGCAGCAAAGTATGTTTCCGAAGAAAAGAAGTAAAGACGCCGGAGGAAGCATTGCAGGGAGCACAGGATATTATTGCCGAGATGATCTCCGACGATGCGGATCATCGTCTTTACATCCGTAATATCACCGTAGAGGAAGGCATTGTGACCGGTACGGCGAAGGATGAGAAGGCTCAGAGCGTCTACGAGATGTATTACAATTTCGAAGAGCCGGTGAAAAAGATCGCAGGCCATAGAGTATTGGCATTGAACCGTGGAGAGGCAGAAAAAGTACTGACTGTTAAAGTCAATGCACCGGAGGAACGTATTCTGCGTTATCTGGAGAAAAAGCTGATCACGAAGGAAAATGAATATACTACACCGGTAATCTGTGCCGCAGCGGAAGACAGCTACGATCGTTTAATAGCACCCGCTATTGAAAGAGAGATCCGTAACGATCTGACAGAAAAGGCAGAGGATGGAGCGATCAATGTCTTCGGTAAAAATTTAGAGCAGCTGTTGCTGCAGCCTCCTATCGCAGGCAAAGTGGTCTTAGGCTGGGATCCAGCTTTCCGTACCGGCTGCAAGCTGGCGGTGGTGGATCCCACCGGAAAGGTGCTGGATACGGTGGTCATCTATCCGACGGCGCCGCAGAATAAGGTGGAGGAGTCCAAAGCTGAACTGAAGAAACTGATCAAAAAATATAATGTGGATTTAATTTCCGTAGGAAACGGTACAGCCTCCAGAGAGTCCGAGCAGGTAATCGTAGAACTGTTGAAGGAACTGGATCGCCCGGTACAGTATGTGATCGTCAACGAGGCAGGTGCTTCCGTATACTCCGCAAGTAAGCTGGCCACAGAGGAGTTCCCCGGCTTTGACGTGGGACAGCGGAGCGCCGTTTCCATTGCCAGAAGGCTCCAGGACCCGCTGGCAGAGCTGGTGAAGATCGATCCTAAGTCCATCGGCGTCGGCCAGTATCAGCACGACATGAACCAGAAGAAATTAAGCGATGCCTTAAGCGGCGTGGTGGAGGACAGTGTAAACAAGGTCGGTGTGGATCTGAATACTGCGTCCGCATCCCTTCTGGAATATGTCTCCGGCATTAACAAGACTATTGCGAAGAATATTGTAGATTACCGAGAAAATAACGGGCGTTTTGTAAGCAGAAAGCAGTTGTTAAAGGTGCCGAAGCTGGGCCCCAAGGCCTTTGAGCAGTGTGCCGGTTTCTTACGGATCCCGGATGGTAAGAATCCTCTGGATGCCACCAGCGTTCATCCCGAATCCTACGAAGCAGCGGAGCAGCTGATGGCGAAGCTGGGACTGACAATGGAGGACATTGGAAGCCCAGAAACAGGCGGCAGCTAAGAAAGCTTCCGACAAAGAGCGGGGCACAGGCTTCCGGACAGAAGAACGGCAGTAATGCAGCCAATACAGCAAAGAAACGGGAAGAGCAGAAAGGTAAGACCGTAAGAGTGCATAATACCAATACCGCTATGGGCAAGGCTCTGGCAGCGGCCATGGGTGGTGTGAGCTTTGATAATTCTGCAGAAACTTCTACAAAGAAAAATGCACCGGGTACAGAATGCATCAAATACAAAAAGAATAAGAATCAAATGATGGCAAAAAGATGGGAATCGGCGAGATCACGCTGAAAGATATTGAAGAATAAGAACCTGCTGGCAGAAGATCGCTGGACGAATCGGCGAGATCACGCTGACAGATATTCTGGATATGAAGGATTTAAAGCCCGGCATGATTCTGAAAGGAACCGTGCGTAATGTCATTGACGCAGTGTGTTCGTGGATATCGGTGTATGAAGGACTTTAAAGCCCGATCACCGATGAAAGCATCCGCTGGAAGCTGTCAGCGTCGGAGACATTGTGAGGTATTGACTGTGGATGTGGCGAAGAAACGTATCGGTCTGACCATGAAGATCCAGAAGCAGTAATATTATGACCCGCCCCGATATGAGCATAAAAGTGGGATGATAATCCCAACGATATGCGAATAGGGGCAGGGTGCTAAACATGTGCCAGTGGCACATGTTTAGCACGGACCGAAGCGGAGCGGAGAAGTGGGAGTGCGTAGCACGGAACAATCCGCAGGCATCAAAGTCGGGGGCTTTGACTCCAACATCGTATTATCATAAGAAGAAAGAGGAATAACACAGCAAAATGTTATTCCTCTTTCTTCTTATGATTTTATAACTAATAACACCAAACGATACGAAAAGTGAAATAGATCTTTATTATGCCTTATGACCTGTTTTGATAATAGGGCTTAAAGGCTTGTAGATGAGCAGTGTCACAACAGAGACCAGCGTTCCCTTGATGAGATTCATGGGAGCCACACATGCCACCACGAAGCTTACAATGCTGCCTTCCTTTGCCAGCGGATTGACTTCGGTACCCATTGCCAGGATGGCATCCAGAGGCATTCCGTAGAACTTGGAGAACGCGGGAAGCAGATATACGGCATTGAATGCGGTACCGAATATCGTCATGACCAGTGTACCGGCAATGCAGGCGATGATTGCGCTTTTCTTTGTCTTCTTAAAAGAGTACACAGCGGAAGCAGGGATGATCAGGCTGCAGCCCACTACGAATTCGCCAGATCGCCGATGAAAGCGGTAGAGGTACCTTTTATGCACAGCTTCAGCAGTATCTTCACGAATTCCATCATGACACCTGCTACAGGACCGAAAGCAAAGGAACCGACTAAGATCGGCAGCTCACTGAAGTCCATTTTATAGAAGCCGGGGGCAAAAAAGATGGGGAAGTCCAGCACATGCAGGATCATGGCGATGGCGGAGAACATACCGATCATGGCAAGCTTTCTGGTGTTGAAGATCGGCTCAGAAACTCCGTTTTTCTTCTGGGCACTTTTCCAGCACCACAGCCACCAGGAAACAGCCCAACGATGACCGCCAGGAAGATGACTACATAGGCCACATTTTCAGTTACAGTTTGCATTAATTTGTTCATTTCAGAACTCCTTTCCTATGAGAAAATCAAGGAAAGTCTTCAAAAAAAGCCCCGGAATACAAGCTTCCGGGGCATAGGTATCACAAAAAATATAAGTGATACGTCTTCTTTCATCCAGACTGTACTGTTGGTTCCGGATTCACACCGGATCAGCCGCAGAATGCATCTGCGGGTCGCGGACTTAAGGATGACCTATTACCGCCAGTAGGGAATTGCACCCAACCCTGAAGAACTTTACCTTATGCATGGAATATAACACTTTGTGAACATATTGTCAATATAGAAAATCTTTAGAATTTTCCCAACATTTTTTTCGGATTTCCCTGTTATAGTAGCTGTAATAACTATTCAGAACCGCATGCGCAAAATCGCCCTTCCAGAGCTTTCCTTTTGCATGACTCTGAATAGTTGCAAATACTTATAGAAATGTGTTGACACTCAATAGATATTATTGTATTATGCAAACAGTACAGTGACACAATGAAGAATACACAGAAAATGTATCATGAAATGGGAGTATGTGAGGAATGAGTGCATTAGTAGAGATCAAAGATGTGTGCAAGGTTTACAATCCTGGGGAAAATGAGGTGCGGGCATTGGATCATGTGAGCCTGACCATCGACGAACAGGAATTTGTGGCCATCATCGGACATTCCGGAAGCGGTAAGTCCACGCTGATGAATATGCTGGGATGCCTGGATGTGCCCACCAGTGGAGAATATTGGCTCCATGGACAGGATGTATCCGCATTGACAGACGATGAACTGTCGGATATCCGCAACCGGGAGATCGGCTTTATTTTCCAGGGATTCAATCTGATCCCCAATCTGACTGCGGTGGAAAATGTAGAACTGCCACTGATCTACCGGGGGAGTATCCAGAAGTGTACGGCAGGAGCTTTCCAGAGAAGCACTGAAAAAGGTGGGACTGGAACACCGTATGGATCATAAGCCTTCGGAGATGTCGGGAGGACAACAGCAGAGAGTGGCCATTGCCCGAGCTATTGCCCAGGCACCACCGGTGATCCTGGCGGATGAACCTACCGGCAATCTGGACTCCAATTCCACAAAAGAGATCATGGATATTCTGAAAGGTTTACATAATGAGGGAAGAACAGTCATCCTGATCACCCATGACAATGATATTGCGGCACAGGCAAAACGGGTGATCAAGATCAAGGACGGCAAAGTGGAATCCGATTCCGGACAGATCGTTCCGGTGGAGGAGCTGCAGACAGCAGGAGCGTAGTGGAAAATAAATCTTTCACATGCAATGCCATGCCGCCGGTCACGGCTAACAAATTATGAAAAGATAAGAGTATGAATGAATATAGAAAGGATCATAAGTGAGGGATCATGGAACAGCAGGAAAAAACAGAACAGGCACTGAGTGCTAAAAAGTCAAGGAAACGAAGAAAGCAGAAAAAGAAAGCAAAAAGAAGCAAAAAAAGGAACAGAAGGCAAAGAACCCAGGCAAAAGCGTAAAAAGCACCTGTTATTATTGCGGCTATCATAATTGTACTGATCGTGATACGCATGGTAAGCTGTGCGTTTTCCGGCAATGCTGGAGTGATGGTAAGCACCACTAATGCATTTCGCGGAGACATCGAAGAAAATGTCAGCACCAGCGGAAAAGTAGCCAGTGAGGAAAAGACCGTTTTATTTGCTCCGGTCAGCGGAAGATTAAGCGAGATCAATGTGGCAGCAGGAGATGCCGTCAAGGCAGGAGATGTCCTGATGACCTACGACATGGATCAGATGGAACAGCGCCTGCAGGAGGCGTCCTTACAGCAGGATAAGAGTAATGCTTCTTATAACAGTACTATGACAGAGAACAGCAAAAGTACAGCAAAACTGAATGAGGCCAATACCAATCTAGCAGTGTTGGATCAGCAGCTTACCGATTACAAGGCATATCTCAAGGAACTGCAGGATAAACTGAGTACGAGCCAGAGGGAGACCCAGAGACAGCTGTCTGAGGAGAGCTACGATCTGAGCAGAAAAGCGGCAGACCTAAACAAAGAACTGCAGGACGGTGTGACAGCAGAACGGGCCAAGGAAATCAATAAGGAATTACAGGATATCAGCAGCAGTCAGGCCAGAAATTCTTACGTGCAGTCTATTGCTAATTCCAGTGATTATGTAGTGAGTATGCAGAATGAGATCGCTACCGTGCAGGAGCATATTACGGAATGTGAAAATTACAAGGCCGAGATGCAGAGCCAGAAGGGCAGCAGTGAGGGAACGATCCTGAATGGCTATCAGTCGCAAGCCTATGCGGCAGATAAGGATCTGGCACAGCTGACCTATCAGGAGGCACAGGAACAGTACGATGCGGCGAAAAAGGAATTGTTGCGGACTTTGACGGTATTGTAACGGAGTGTACCGGTGTCTCCGGAGCCAGCGTAACAGAAGGAGCACAGCTGATCACGCTGGAGAGCAGCCAGAATGTGAAGGTTTCCTTTGATGCTTCCAAGTCCGATGTGGCAAAACTTGCCATCGGGCAGAAAGTAGATATTACCATCTCCGGCAATAAATACGAAGGCGAGATCAGTAAGATCAATCGTATGGCAACACTGAACGCATCCAATACGCCCATGGTAGGGGTAGAAGTACATCTGACTAACCCGGATGACAAGATCATCCTCGGACTGGATGCTAAGCTGACCGTACATACCAACAGTGCACAGGATACATTGTTGATCCCGGTAGAAGCGATCAATGCGGATAAAAATGGAGATTTCCTCTATGTGATCGAGAACGGCATGGTAGTCAAGAGGGCAATTGCCTGCGGAATCTCCTCCGATGAATACACAGAGGTCCTGGATGGCATTACTGAGGAAGACCAGATCATAGTGAACAGCCTCACGGGTATCAGCCTGGAGGAGGGCATGGCAGTAACGGCTGTGCCCATGGAACAGTAGGAGGCGGATCCATGACACAAGTATGGGAATACATCAAAATTGCATTGATGAATATCCGCAGTAATAAAGGACGTTCGATCCTGACCATGCTGGGCATTATCATTGGTATTTCCTCCGTCATCATGATCATTTCCATCGGTAACGGCGTAAAAAGTGGGATCAACGGAGAACTGAATTCCATGGCAGGCGGCCAGATCGCAGTTTATAGCAACGATACCGCAGAAAACGGTACGGAAGTGATATTTACCGAAGAGGATATGGATGCCATTCAGGAGAAGGTCCCTAATGTCAAGGCGGTAACACCGTCCTGGAGTTTCAGCGGAAGCGCCACCGGCAGAAAGGGAACCTTTGATGCTGCTGCAACTTTCGGAAAAGCAGGATTGGAATATTGCAACCAGGATCCAATCATAAAGGACGCTATTTTACCGATTCGGATTATTATACGGCGAATAAGGTCTGTGTCATTACGGAAAGCAGTGCGAAAACGCTGTTTGGTAATACCAATGTGATCGGAATGAGCTTTGATTATACGTTGTATGGAGTGACACAGGAATTTACGATTGTTGGTATCCGTAAGGACAATGCATCGAAACTTTTCGGAATGGGAGGAGCCGGTACGGTGACCATGGAGGCACCCATCTCCACGATATCGGACGGATATGGATTCTATGTGGAGTATACGGATCTGCTGATCGTCAGTGATGGTGCGGACAATGCCTCTCAGGTGGCGAAGGATGTGGTGAGATTGTTGGAGAACCGCCACGGTGTCAGAGGACAGAACGCCATCTTAGTACAGAACTTTAATGATATTATGAGCCAGATGGATCAGATCTTAAGCTATATCACTATCTTTGTAGTGTTCGTAGCAGCCATCTCCCTGCTGGTAGGTGGTATCGGCGTTATGAACATCATGCTGGTATCTGTGACAGAGCGTACCAGAGAGATCGGTATCCGGAAATCTCTGGGAGCCAGGACCGGATCCATCCTGTTACAGTTTCTGTCGGAATCCGCCATCATTACCCTGCTGGGCGGCCTGATCGGTATTCTGATCGGTGTGGCAGGAGCCTTCGGAATCTGCAGCCTGATTGGATTTACCGCAAAGGTGAGTGTGGGTACGGTGCTGGGAGCCAGTATGTTTCTCCTCGGCTGTAGGTATTTTCTTTGGAATTTATCCGGCGAAAAAGGCAGCGAAATTAAGCCCTATCGAAGCATTACGGCATGAATAATATGTGATAAAAGTTAAATCATAATTAAACAAAATGTAAACTATAAGAACCGCAGGTCACAGATATTGGAATCCCTGCGGTTCTTTACTTGCTTTTTTATGGGAAAAAAATTTATAATGTTCTCTATAGTATGCAATCCTATGCGCAGTCGCCGGATGGTGGGGATGGGATTGTAATAGCAAGTAACTATGCAGTCACATTATTATTATAAGGAAAGAACTCATTATGGTAGAATTGGATGTGAAGATTACATCGGGGATTTATATGACTTTTTATTGCGGCACAGCTACAACAGTGTGTCCGGACTTTTGGGAGCGGTGATCGGAGCACTGGGCGTTGTTGTGGGAATTTCCAGACAGTACTGGATCTATCTGATCCTGGGAGTGGTGATTCTGTTATATCTCCCATGGACACTCTATATCAAGAGCAAACAGCAGGCAGTAAACAATCCGGTCTTCAAGGAACCGCTGCATTATGTGTTGGATGAGAACGGCATTACCATCTCCCAGGGGACAGCTCCACCTGTCAGAAATGGGAGGATTGCTTGAAAGCGGTATCCACCGGACGCAGCATCATTGTGTATACGGCGAAAAATAATGCAACAATTTTTCCTAAAAGTCAGATGCAGGATAAGACAACGGATGTTATTGAAATGATTTCCACCCATATGCCGCCCACAAAAGTGAAGATCCGCAGCTAGATGCATGGATACAGCAGAAGAATAGAGCATGTGGTTACTTCGCCATATAAAACTGCTTATCTGTCTGTATGCAGGTATTCGCAGAACGCAGTTTTGCATGGCTCTGAATAGTTACGAATTATATAAAAAGTAACAGTAACTGCATAACCGTAACATGTAACACGTAACAATAGAAAGCGTAAGGAAAATGACAACAGGCGATTCAGCAGATAACAGAGAATGCAAAAAAGAGATCATAGAGACCCACAGTGCGGAAGAGACCTTTGCACTGGGACAGCGGATCGGCAGGGAAGCACTTCCCGGACAGGTCTACACGCTGATCGGTGATCTGGGAGTAGGCAAGACCGTATTTACCCAAGGTGTGGCAGATGGCCTAGGAATCACGGAGCCGGTGAACAGCCCCACCTTTACGATTCTGCAGGTCTATGAGGAAGGACGTATGCCCTTTTACCATTTTGATGTCTATCGTATTGGCGATGTGGAGGAGATGGAGGAGATTGGCTATGAGGATTGTTTTTACGGGGAAGGACTTTGCCTGATCGAGTGGGCGAATCTGATCGAAGAGATCCTGCCGGAGCACTACAGACAGGTGACCATAGAAAAGGATCTGGAGAAGGGCTTCGATTATCGCCGGATCACGATTGAGGAGATGACTACAGTATGAAAATATTAGCTTTGGACAGTTCCGGACTGGTGGCCAGCGCCGCCATCGTGGAGGATGACGTCCTGATCGCAGAGTATACCACAGATTATAAGAAAACACATTCCCAGACATTACTTCCGATGTTGGACGAGATCCGGCAGATGATCGACCTGGATCTTCACACCATTGATGCCATTGCTATCTCCGCAGGACCTGGTTCTTTACCGGACTTCGGATCGGGGCGGCTACGGCAAAGGGACTGGGACTGGCACTGAACCTTCCGCTGGTAGAGGTCCCGACACTGGAGGGACTGGCTTTTTAACCTCTGGGGAACGGACAAGCTGGTATGTCCCATCATGGATGCCAGAAGAAATCAGGTATATACCGGAATTTATGAGTTCTGTAAAGAGGAGATCCCGGAAAAGGAAAGCTCAGAACATCAACTTGTGATGCACAGTATCAAAGAGCAGTGCGCTATTGCCGTGGACGAGCTGGTGGAGGAATTAAACCGTCTGGGACGGAAGTGATCTTCTTAGGAGACGGCGTTCCGGTCTACAGGAACAGATATTACAGAAACTGAAGGTTCCCTGCTCATTTGCTCCGGCTGCAAATAATCGTCAGCGTGCTGCCAGTGTGGCTTCTCTGGGAGCTGTCTACTATGCACATGGCAGAACGGTGACCGCCGCGGAGCATGAACCCGAATACCTGCGTAAGAGCCAGGCAGAGCGGGAACGAGAGGAACAGGAGAAGGCTGCAAAAGAGGCACGGGCATGAAAATAGAAGTTCGTAAGTTACAGAATACGGATATCGAAGAACTGAGCCGGATCGAAGCTGCGTCCTTCAGCATGCCATGGTTGGCGGAAGACTTCAGAGGCCTTCTGACGAGAGATTATTGCCTGTATGTCGTGGCGGAGGCAGACGGTCATATCGCGGGCTGCGCCGGGCTGACGGACAGTTTTCATGAGGGCAATATCGACAACGTGGTGACAGCACCGGAATATCGAAATCTGGGCATTGGCGGCAAAATGCTGGAAGAGTTGTTACGCCTCGGCAATGAGCGCGGGATCACAGCATATACGCTGGAAGTCAGAGTGAGCAATGCACCGGCCATCCACTTGTATGAGAAATTCGGTTTTGTCTCCGAGGGGATCCGCCCGAAATTTTATGAAAAACCGACAGAGGATGCCATGATCATGTGGCGCCGTTAACAAGTATTACCATCACTTTTCCGGCGGATTATCCATTATAATGATGCCAGGGTCAAAAGGTAACATTTACAGTCAGAAAGGTGGAAACAGGATGCGAAAAGAAGAAAACGGTAAATTACAGCAGGTAATCTGTAACGGCTGTGGCAAGGAGTTGAAGATAGAAAATGAAATCGTCCGTGAAGGATGTTTCGCCGCAGATGTGAGATTTGGCTATTTCAGCAGGAAAGACGGGCTCAGACACAAGTTTGACCTGTGCGAAGACTGCTATGACAAATGGATCCATACGTTTGCCGTTCCGGTGGAAGAAATGCCGGAGACAGAGCTTTTATAGACAGAAAGAACAAAAAGATGCTGCTTAGGCAAGATTGCGAGGAAAGATGTTAGACGTTTGCTTATTGGGAACCGGAGGAATGATGCCACTGCCTTACAGATGGCTGACCTCCCTGATGATGCGCTATAACGGGAAAAGTATTCTGATCGACTGCGGAGAGGGCACCCAGATTGCCATGAGGGAAAAAAGGCTGGAGCCCGAACCCCATCGACATTATCTGCTTTACTCATTTTCACGCAGATCATATCAGCGGGCTGCCTGGAATGCTTTTAACAATGGGAAATGCAGAGCGCACGGAACCGCTGCTCCTGATCGGGCCCAGGGGACTTGCCAAAGTGGTGGCTTCCCTGCGGGTGATCGCACCGGAGCTTCCTTTTGAAGTAAAATGCATGGAGATCACGGAGAATGCCCAGACATTTTCTTTTGAAGGATTCCGTCTGGAAGCTTTCAAAGTGAACCACAATGTGCTCTGTTATGGGTACAGTATGGTGATTGACCGTGCGGGTCGATTTGATAAGGACAGAGCTTTGGAGCAGGAAATCCCCATGAAATTCTGGAGCCGTCTGCAAAAGGGGGAGACTCTGGAGGAAAACGGAAGAGTCTTCACTCCGGATATGGTACTGGGAACGGAACGAAAGGGCCTGAAGGTGACCTACAGTACAGACACCCGTCCTACTGAAAGCATCCGTCAGAATGCCCAGGGAGCGGATCTGCTGATTCTGGAAGGAATGTATGGCGAACCCAGACAAGCTGGTCAAAGCCAGAGAACATAAGCACATGACAATGTACGAAGCGGCGAAGATCGCAAAAGAAGTGGGGGCACCGAAACTGTGGCTGACACATTACAGCCCTTCTATGACGAGACCTGAGGAATTCATGGATGATGTCCGGAAGATTTTCCCGCAGCTTATGCGGCAAAGGACGGCTGGACCATGGAATTGAACTTTGATGAAGGGAAGTAGGAAAATATGAAAAAAACAACACGTCGATGACGAAAATTACGGTTTTCCTGATCTTCCTCATTGTCCTGGTAGTGGGATATTATTCGTATCTGTCGGGAAAAAGCAGGACAGAACAGCAGGAGGCCATTATGTCAGAGGTGGATACGGCACTCTCCAGAGATCTGACCAATAATTATCCTGCGACACCTAAGGAAGTAATCAGATATTACAATGATCTGATCAAATGCTTCTACAATGAAGACTGTACCACGGAGGAGCTCCAGGAACTGGGCAGGAAATCCCTTCAGCTGTTCGATGAGGAACTCCGGGCAAATAACGAAGAAGATACCTATCTGACCCGATTACAGGAGAGGTTAAGAACTATAAGGACAATAAGAGAAAAATAACAAGTGTTTCTCTTGCATCAAGCACAAATGTGGACTATTATACAGCGGATGGATATTCTTTTTGCCCGGATTGCCTGTGGCTATGGCATGACGGAAAATGGAAAAAGAGTTCCACCATGCTGGTATATCTGCTTCGCAGGGATGAAAACCGCAAATGGAGGATCTACGGCTGGGAGACGGCGGATCAGTTGAATGACAGTCTGGAACAGCAGGAGAATAATTAAAAGCAAAGCAGGCAGAAAAATGACAGAGATAGAAAAACAAAAAGACATTTATATTTTGGGAATTGAGAGCTCCTGTGATGAGACAGCGGCATCGGTGGTGAAAAACGGCAGGGAAGTGCTTTCCAACGTCATTTCCTCACAGATTGCATTACATACCCTGTACGGTGGTGTGGTGCCGGAAATCGCATCCCGCAAACATATCGAGAAGATCAATCAGGTCATTGAGCAGGCGCTTGCCGATGCCCATGTGACGCTGGAAGACATTACCGCCATTGCGGTGACCTATGGTCCCGGACTGGTGGGAGCACTTCTGGTGGGTGTATCTGAGGCAAAAGCAATCAGTTTTGCTACCGGAATTCCCCTGGTTGGAGTACATCATATTGAGGGACACATCAGTGCCAACTTCATTGAGAATAAAGAACTGGAGCCTCCTTTTTATCTGTCTGGTGGCGTCCGGCGGCCACTCACATCTGGTGGTGGTCAAGGATTACGGTGAATATGAGATCATCGGACGGACCAGAGATGATGCGGCGGGAGAAGCTTTTTGACAAGGTGGCTCGTGCCATCGGACTGGGATATCCCGGCGGTCCCAAGATTGACAAGGTGTCGAAGGAGGGTAATCCGGATGCCATCCACTTCCCCAGAGCAGCAGTGGCGGAGAATGAATATGATTTCAGCTTCAGCGGTCTGAAATCCGCAGTGCTGAACTATCTGAACGGATGCCAGATGAAGGGAGAAGAGATTAATCAGGCGGATGTGGCTGCTTCCTTCCAGAAAGCAGTCGTAGATGTGCTGGTGAGCCATTCCCTCCATGCAGTGAAGGCTTATGGACTGAATAAATTTGCCATTGCCGGCGGCGTGGCTTCGAATTCTTCCCTGCGGGCAGCGTTTGAGGAAGAATGCGGAAAACGTAACATAGCATTTTATCATCCCTCCCCATTTTCTGTACCGATAATGCGGCGATGATCGGTGTGGCCGGCTATTACGAGTACATTAAGGGTGTCCGCAGCGGTTATGATCTGAATGCGGTGCCGAATTTAAAGCTGGGCGAGCGATAAGAACCGAAAAAAGACTTCAAGGAAAGACAGACACAATATGGTAGACAGACAGAGTAGCACAGGACAGAAATGAGACAGAAGATTACAGCATGAAAAATGAGATGGAAAACGGACAGGAGCCTCAGGAGAACGGGGAAAAGCCCAGATGTACCGCTATTATCCTTGCGGCGGGCAGCGGAAGCCGCATGCAGTCGGCGGTGGCGAAGCAGTTTTTACCGTTAAAAGGAAAGCCACTGATCTGGTATGCCTTGCATGCGGTGGAGAAATCCCGGATTATTGATGACTGTATTCTGGTGACGGCAGAGCAGGATATTCCCTATGTCCGGGAAGAAATCGTGCAAAAATATCATTTTACCAAAGTAAATATTATTACTTCCGGAGGAGCGGAACGGTATCTGTCTGTTGGGAGGGCTCTGCAGCTGATCGCTGACGGACGGTTGAAAGTACCCAATGAGCACGGATATGTGTTCATTCACGATGGTGCCAGACCTTTTCTGACGGAGAAGATATTAGAAGATACCTACGCAGCGGCCGTACAGTATCAGGCCTGCGTGGCGGCGGTACAGAGCAAGGATACGGTGAAGATCAGTGACGGAGAAGGCTTTGCCCTGTCCACCCGGATCGAAGAACCGTCTGGAATATCCAGACACCGCAGGTATTTGAGACCAGCCTGATCCTGCAGGCATATGAGAGATTGAAAAATCGTCTTCCCAGGATGCAGGAACAGGGCATTCAGGTAACGGATGATGCTAGCGTGGTGGAACTGTTTACTGAGACAAGAGTGAAGCTGGTAGAGGCTTCCTATCAGAATATTAAGATCACAACGCCGGAAGATATGAAAACAGCCGAGGCATTTCTGGAGGATTAAATCCTCCGAAGATGTCCCGGCTGTTCCTTTGCATTTCTATCAAGAAATTGTTCTATTTTTCCCGCATGGCACTGGGGGTCACTCCGTATACCTTCTTGAAGGCACGCCGGAAAGTATTGGAATTATTATATCCCACAGCAATATACAGCTCATTCAGACTGATATCGGTCTCCTTTGATCAGTCTTGCGGCCTCCGTCATGCGGATATTCTCCAGATAAGTGGAGAAGTTGACTCCGGTCTTTTCCTTGAACATATGGGAGAAATAGCTCTCTGAGATCTGGAATTCATCGGAGATCTTGTTAAGCCCTAAGGAAGGGTCCTTGTAATTTTCCTTAATATATTTCTCAATGGTGGCGGATAACGTATTGTCATCCTCCTTATTGCCGAAGAGATTACACAGGGATAAGGCAAGATCTTCGCACAATTTGAAGGTCAGGTGCTCATTGAAACGTTCATCCAGCACCTTTACAGCTTCGGGATCCGCATCCTGGGGCAGTGCAAATCTTGCTTTTAATAAAGTGTTACGGATATCTGACAGTAGGTATTTTAACAGGTTGACCGGCAGGGTACGTTCCTCGATATTCTCCTGATGGATCAGGTTGAACATCTCTAATACCTGCGGCGTATTGCCCGTGGAGATGAACTGGATCAGCTTCGTGGAAATCTCCGGCGGGTAATAGAACACGTTGGAATCCTTCTTAATGAATTCATACGGGAAGAAAATGTAGTTCTTCGTGGTATAGCTGACAGCCTCGGAGGCCTGCTGGTAGCATTCCCATACGTTCATCAGGGAATCCGTATTGCGTCCGATACCTGCGAAAAGCCAGATGTCGTAAGTGTCCAGCAGATAATCATGAAGTCGTAAAATACAATTGTTGATCTTCAGGATCAGATCCTTTCTTCTTCCTCGGAGCAATGCAGCAAAACGGAATAGGTACGGTCCGAGGGGCTGAAATAGAACAGCGGTGTACCGAAGAAATTCTCCAGTGCTGTCTCGATGATCTTTTCCAGTTCTTCCATGGATTCCACGCCGCCGGGGAGAGTGATTTCTGTATTGTCTCCGAAATTATTATAGTAGACGATGTACAACACATTATCATAAGAAGAATCCGCAATACCCAGATAGTTTTCCATGTAGGTAACTTCATCCTCGGAAGTAGCAGTACCGGATAACAGCTGTCTCACATAGGAGGTACAGATGATCGGACGCTGACTGTCTACCACTTCCTGCAGATTTTTCTGTACTTCCACAGCGGTCTGCAATTCCTGCCCAAGCTCAATGATCGGGCGGACATTGCGGCGGGAGAAATAATAGACCAGACAGCCGCCTGTAAGCAATGCCAGCAGGGCAAAAAAGATGAAAAGCAGCTGGGTGCCACCCAATCCGGCGGCCGCCTTGTAGCGGGAAGCTGAAATAGTAAGAATAACTGGTGTTATCCGAAACGTATTTCCCCAAAGTAAAGTTCTGTCCATCGATCCGGACCTCTGCATATCCCTTTATTAAAGTCCAGAGAATCCAACATTTCTGCGGAAATACTGTCCGAGTATTTATCGTAAGCACGGTGGAGTCATCTTCCGCGGTCACCGCCAGGAAATTATCACCATCCATCTGAACACAGTCGAACAGATCCGCCATCTTATCCTGTTCGAAGATAAAGCAGACCTTCGCATTGGCATCCATATAATAGAGATCGTTCAGGTCGATGATATACATATAGTATTTTTCGCTGTAATTTGGCATGAACTGATCCATGGGAAGAAAGCGGTTCTCGTATTCCGGTTCCGTCATGTAGGATCGCCACATTTCTTTTTCGGTAGAAGGATACTTCTGGATCCAGCTATAGAACCGCTTTGCGGATATAAAATAAGTAGGATTCAATACATAGTCTGTCTCCGGAAAATAGACAAAGGACTCTTTTAACGGAAGAAGAGCTTCTTCATATACATTGGTAGCCAGAGAGTTCTGCAATTCATTTCCCATTTCCGTAAAAGGATAATAGGTATTCTCATAATTCATGACTTTCCGGAAAGTGTCGTTCTGCAGAAGCTGTCTGCAATAGACTTCCATGATATTCAGATCGCTTTCAAACAGCTCTGCATTGCTGATCAGGGTTGTCTCGTTCTGCTGATCATAAGAATCACGCGCGTTATTTATCGTAGAACGGTATAAAAAGATGAACAAAACCAGAATGATCAGCAGGAAAATACTGTAAGAGGTTACCATTTTCAGCATTAATGTATTGTTGTGGCTTGTATAATTTGTATCATTAAGGGTGTCTTTTTTATTAAAAATCATTCATGATCACTCCCGTGTCTCAATTTTTTTAGATAATATACCGAATAAACCATGTATATTGTATCAGTTACTTACAAAGGAAGCAAGATGTAACCCTTTCAAATTTAAAAATATCAAATGTAAGTGCTTTCAAAGAATGCAGTAAAATCAAGGGGTTTGCAGAATCGGTGGTCAAAATTTGCACCCGAACGCAAAAAATTGTAACTTGTTTTTCAGGTGACGGATGGTAAGGTGAGGGCAAGTCAAGGGAATGACCCCATGACAAATCATGATTCCAAATTTTTAGGGAGGAAACGAAATGAAGAGAAAAGTATTATCCGTACTTTTAGCATCTGCTATGGTAGCTTCCTTAGCAGCATGCGGAAGCAGCAATGATGCTCCTGCAGCATCCACCGACAGCGCAGCAACTGGCAGCGCAGCAGCTTCTACCGAGGCAGCATCTACCGAAGCTTACAATCTGGAGGAGATTAACGTAGTAGTTAATGGTACTCTGACCGCAACCGTTGACAACGGCCAGGCTGAATTCGTTCAGCAGTGGGATGATGCAGTATCCGAAGCAATCGGTCATCCTATTAAGATGAACATCCAGCAGTTAGACCACTCCGGTTATACCGATGCAGTAGGTCGTCTGTTCGCAGGCGGTGACTATCCTGATGTAATGATCATGAGTGCAGATATGTTCAAGCAGTATGCACCTACCGGTCTGCTGTGGGATATGTCCGAAGCATATGCAAACGCTAAATTCCAGTCTCACCTGATCCTGCCTGAGATCAACGAGAACCTGAAGGATGAGGAAGGTCATCTGTATGGCTTCGCTCCTACCTATGGTAATGGATGTGTTACTTACGTTAAGCAGGCATGGTTAGATGCAGTTGGCCTGAAGGCTGAAGACATCAAGACTTATGATGATTACTACAACATGCTGTTAAAGTTCCACAACGAAGATCCCGATGGCGACGGCGTAACCGGTAATACCTATGGTGTTATCGCAGCTGGTTTCATTGGTAACGAGGCTCCTTATGTAAACTATCTGCCTGAGTTCTGGCAGGATGCTTATCCCGCAATCCTGCAGGATGACAACGGTACTTGGTACGATGGATTCCAGACCGATGCTACCAAGGCAGCTCTGTTAAGATTACAGCAGGCTTACAAGGATGGCGCTATCGATCCTGAGACCCTGACCGCTTCTACCAAGATCGCTCGTGAGAAATGGTTCTCCAACGATCAGACCGGTTCTTCAGGTGTATTCACTTACTGGGCAGGTTCCTGGTATCAGACTCTGACCGATAACCTGATCAAGAACAACGTAGATGAGAATCTGGTTGAGCTGGCTCCTATCGCTGAGGTTGGCGCTTACCTGAACAGAGAAGCTCCTGTATGGGTTATCATTGATGACGGTGACGGAGACAACTCCCGTGAGCAGGCTATCTTCGATGCATTCATCGAGACCATGATGGATGGTGACAAGGTGCAGACACTGTGGACCTACGGTGCAGAGGATGTTCACTGGTCTACCAAGGCTGAAAGCTTCACCATCAATGCAGGTACTGAAAAAGAGAAGTCTTACGAGTACGAAGATGGTCAGTTCCACTTAAAGCAGTCTCCTAACGATCCTAACTCCGTATGGAAGAAGAACGCTATGGATCCCGCTCTGGTTATCTGCTCTCTGGACAACGGCTTTAACGATATCTCCAGCCTGGCTGCAGAAGGCAACAAGTTCTTCACCGAGAACTGCAAGGATGCTCCTCAGTCTCCTACCTCTGAGACCTACACCAACGAGTCCGGTACCATCTATGATGCTAAGCTGGCAGCTATCACTTCTGTAGTAGTTGATGGCGGCGATGTAGATGCAGCTATGCAGACCTACGTTGACACTGTTGGCAGTATCATTGATCAGTGCTTAGCTGAACTGAATCAGTAATTGAGACCGTAATAGAGTAGCGGAAGCTGCAAAATATGATATAATTATCCTGTCCCATCGGGATACAAAGCCCATGGGACAGGATATTTTAGAGAGAAAAGAATGTGTGAGATGAAGTTGAAAGGAAGAGGGATGGTATGAGCAAGAAAAATAAAATCACCACATCCACCGGCGTAGAAGTACGTCACAAGCCTTTGGGTCTCCGGATCTGGAATAACAGAGGCTATTATGTAATGTTCCTGCCTGTATTTATATTTATTTTGATCATGTATTACTGGCCCATGCTTGGTATTCGTTATGCATTCTACGATTACAAGCCCGTAGGTGCTCCTACTTTTGTGGGACTCAAGCACTTTTACAGTATGTTTAAGACCGATGCGTTCTGGAGTGCATTCAGGAACACATTGGAACTGAGTATCATGAAGTTATTGATCACGACCTTCACTGCGGTTATCGTATCAATCTTCTTAAATGAAATGGGAAATCTCTTTGCAAAGAAAACTTTGCAGACTATTATATATCTGCCCCACTTTATGTCATGGGCAGTAGTTGCATCTATCTTCAGCCTGTTCCTGTCTCCTTCCTCTACCGGTCTGGTAAACGGATTGCTGCGTGACTGGGGCATCCTGGCACCGGATGCCAAGGGAATTTATTTCCTGGCAAGCACTGCATGGTGGAGACCGATCTTCTACATTATCAATATCTGGAAAGAGACCGGTTGGGGAACCATTATCTTCCTGGCTACTCTGGCAGGTATCAACCCGGAGTTGTATGAGGCAGCTGATATCGATGGTGCAACCCGTATGCAGAAGATGCGTTTCGTAACGCTGCCTGCACTGTCAATACTATTATCACTGTATTGATCCTGAACCTTGCTAAGGTTATGAATATGTTCGAGTCCGTATTCGTATTGTACAACAATGCGGTATACAGTGTGTCTGATGTTATTTCTACTTATATTTACCGTCAGACATTCGCGATCGCTCTGCCGAACTATGGTTACTCTACAGCAGTTGGTCTCTTCAAGTCCCTGGTTGGCTGTGTACTGGTACTGATATGTAACTGGGCTAGTAAGAAGACCCGTGGCCGTGGCATTGTATAGGAGGTGTTAAACGTGGCAAAGACAGCTTATCGTAAACCTAAGAAAAAGGTTCATGTATTCGATATTGTAAACTACATCGTATTTATTCTCATCGGCCTCCTGGTTCTGGTACCTATCTGGAAGGTAGTAGTAGACTCCTTCAATGCTGTGGGTGTATACCAGTTCAGACTGTGGCCGGAGGATTTTACCTTAGATGGCTATAAGACCATCATTCATACCCAGAGACTGTACAGACCGTTCATCAACTCCGTGATCACAACCGTGCTCGGTACGTTCCTTGGTCTGCTCCTGTCCACCCTGGGTGTCTATGTATTGATCCAGTTTGATATGCCCGGACGTAACTTCTTCGCATATTTCCTTCTGTTTACCATGATCTTCTCCGGTGGTATGATCCCCGAGTATCTGGTAATGAAGCAGTTACACCTGGTTAACAGCATGTGGATCCTTGTGGTAAAAGCACGGTATGAACGTGTACAACCTGGTACTGATGCGTAACTTCTTCGAAGGAATACCTGCCAGCCTGTTCGAGGCGGCCGAGATCGACGGATGTTCCCCATGGGAATCTTCTTCAAGATCGTGCTTCCTCTGTCCAAAGCAGCTCTGGCTTCTATCGGCCTGATGTTCGCAGTTACCGTATGGAATGACTATTCTACCGTTAAGATCTATATTACCAATCCTGACCAGGTTAACTTCCAGTATCAGTTACGTAATATGATCATGGATGGTGATACCCCTACCACGCAGTATTCGGTATCCCAGAACACTCTGTTCTATGCAGCGATCGTATGTGCAATCCTTCCTTTCATGGCACTGTATCCTTTCCTGCAGAAATACTTTGTAAAGGGTGTTAATATCGGCGCTGTTAAGGAGTGATTTTCTTCTCGCACGTACTTAGACTTAGACAAGGGAAACTTCGGTTTCCCTTTGTGTTGTATCTGCGGGCAAATTCCGCAAGAAAAGGTGCGCAGGAGAAGCGCAGAAATGAGGCAGAAATGAACAAAATTTTTTGGGCTGCAGATTCCACGGTCCAGACCAATGACTATACGACCTATCCGCAGACAGGCATTGGTCAGGTATTTCCTTTATTTGTTAAAAGGAATATCAGGTATGCAATCATGCCAAGAACGGCAGAAGCACCAAAAGCTTTATGGACGAGGGGAGACTGAAAGCCATAGAGGAGAAAAATTGGTGCAGGAGATTTCCTGTTTGTCCAGTTTGGACACAATGACGAGAAAAAAGAGGATCCCACCAGATATACAGAGCCTTTTTTTCCACTTACATGGAGAACCTGGAGACTTTTATCCGGGTAGCCAGAGATCACAGCGCGTATCCGGTGCTGATCACTCCCTTAGAGCGCAGATGCTTTATGGATGAGAAAACACTTGGGGATCGGAGCACATTCCGATTATGTGGCTGCTATGAAGCAGACCGCGGAGAAAATAATGTTCCTCTGGTGGATCTCTACAGCATGAGCCGTATGGAGCTCAAGAAAGCCGGAGAGAAGAACAGCAGAAGATGGTACATGTTCTTCCCGGAGGGGGAGTACAAGAATCATCCGGAGAAATCCGAGGACAATACGCATTTGCGTTATGATGGTGCCGTGAATTTTGCTTCTCTGATCGCCAGAGGGTTAAAAGAGATCGGTGGAATCTACGCAGAGATGCTGTTGGATGATCTGAAACTGTAATCCTGCAGACAATTATGAAAAATACAGAAGTCCGTTTTGCAGACAAATTTTGTCAGTGAAACGGGCTTTTTGTATCTTGATACAAGACCCCCATTTTTTATAATGTTGCTATCATTATGACAGACAGGGGGAGAAGAGTATGAACCCGTTTCAGTTAAGTAGAAACACTACCTTACTTTCGGATGCTGTAACAGAAAAAGCCGTAGAATTTGCCTGTGAGCGGTTTCGGAGAGACATGGAAAAGACTTTGACTGACATAGTCAAGAATAGAAACAGGATCATTTTGTGCAAAAAAGATCTGAAACCGGAACAATATGAGCTGGAAGTGACAGAACAGGAGATTACGATCTACGGAGCGGATGCCCGTTCCTTTATCTATGCATTAAATTACCTTAGTGAAACCTACCTTGGAGTGCTGCCATTCTGGTTCTGGAATGATCAGAAGATGGAAGTGAAATCTTATGTAGAGATTCCTTGCGGTACATACCATTCAGAGGCGGACAGGATCCGGTACCGCGGCTGGTTCATTAATGATGAAGTACTGATCAGCCATTGGACAGCCGGCGTATCAAAAGACTATCCATGGGAAATGGTGTTTGAAGCGCTGCTTCGCTGCGGCGGTAATCTGGTGATTCCCGGAACAGATAAAAATTCCAGAATCTATGCGCCTATTGCGTCGGATATGGGGCTGATGATCACACATCACCATGCGGAGCCGCTGGGAGCGGAAATGTTCCTGCGGGCTTACCCGGATCTGGAACCTTCGTATTTGAAACATAAAGATTTGTTTGAAGGATTATGGAAAGACGCCATCGGACGGCAAAAGGACGAGGAAGTCATCTGGAATATTGGCTTCCGGGGACAGGGCGATGTACCGTTCTGGGAAAATGATTCTGCGTTTGATACTTCCGAAAGCGTGGAGAGCTGATCAGCAATATTATGAAGAAGCAATATGCCATGGTCAGAGAGCAGATTCCGGACGCAGTGTTCTGCACGAATCTGTACGGTGAGATTCTGGAATTGTATCGTGAGGGCTGCCTGCAGATCCCGGAGGATGATCCTGATCTGGGCGGACAACGGTTACGGCAAGATGGTATCCAGACGTCAAGGCAATCATAACCCCAGAGTGTCAGCGCTGCCGGAGGAAGGAGATAAGGGACGGCATGGCACCTATTATCATGTATCCTTCTATGATTTACAGGCGGCCAACCATATTACCATGCTGCCTAATTCCATGGAGTTCGTGGAAAAGAACTTACGGATGCTCTGAGGCATGGAATTACGGACCTGTGGCTTGTCAATGCATCCAATATCAAGCCGCATGTATATCCTCTTTCTTTTATTGCCAATCTGTGGAAACAGGATGCTCTGTCGGCAGAAGAGCATAGAAAGCGTTATGTCACCGAATACTATGGGGCGGAGAATGATACCGCGCAGCTTTCCATTATGGAAGACTGCATTCGCGATTATCCGAGGGCTATGTTACCCTTTGGAGAGAAAGAGGATGAGCATGCCGGAGAACAATTCTATAATTATGTTGTGAGGGATTTTATCTATAGCTGGATGAAGAACGGAGCTGCAGAACCGGTGGAAGAACTGTTCTGGTGTATTCATAAGGATACCTTTGCTGCACAGATGGGATGGTTTACAGGAAAATGTCTGCAGACGGGAAAACAGCTTGAGGGTCTGTATGAGCGCGGCCTTACCGTTGGAGAAAATGAATTATGGAAAGATTCCGTATTGCTGCAGGTGAAAATCCACAGGAATTGTCTACAGGGAGCTATCTTATTTGCAGAAGCATTTGCAACATATGAACGGAAAGAATATAAGAAGGCCTTCTTCCTGTTGGGTAATGCTGCAGAAGCATTTGAAGCGGCGGACAGCGCCATGAGGGACCGGGGAACACGGAAAATGGAAAGACTTTTATGCCAATGATTGCCTGACGGATGTGAAGGAGACAGCTTACTGCCTGAAACGCCTGATGGGCTATATGAGAAATCTGGGAGACGGACCGGATTTTTACAAGTGGCAGAGAGAAGTGACCTACTCTGAGAATGACTGCAAAGTGGTTCTGATCACTAATATGGAAAATCATATGACGGACTGGGAGTTGTATCTTGCAGGGAAAAGCAGACAGTGGTAAAAAGCAAATAGTAGGAATATTTGTAACAATTACATGATAACAGACACAATTCATAGAAAAAACTGTATTCAGCAAAAAGAGGAAAAGCCCAAAAACGTGATAAAATGGGCCTTTTCTCATCTTAAAAAAATAAAATAAAAATTGTGTAAAAATGTGTTGACAATAGCAGACCTTTTTGTTAGAATAGCTTTTGTCGTCAGGTGAGCAACACAGATGACAGAGACATAAGACACACATTCGGAGAGATATCGAAGTGGTCATAACGAGGCGGTCTTGAAAACCGTTTGTCGAAAGGGCGCGTGGGTTCGAATCCCACTCTCTCCGCTAGGCATTCGTGCCGCTGATAATTATATAGATTAATTAGAATCAACTATCTGGAGAAGTACCCAAGAGGTTGAAGGACACCCTGGAAAGGGTGCAGGTCGTTAATAGCGGCGCGAGGGTTCAAATCCCTCCTTCTCCGTCAGCTGTTGTAAGATGTCAAAATACTTGAAAAAAGTTGTTGACAAACAGAAACGGTTATGATAAACTATCAAAGCTGTCGCTGAAAACAACAGCAAAGCAACACAGCTTTTGCGGAGCAAGAGGTTTTGATCTTTGACAAATAAACAGTAATGCAACCCTGAAAATTCCAAGATTTTCAGAGAAATTCAAGAACAAGCAAGTTGATCGAAAGATTGACAAGCTACCCGAA
>VOFH01002973.1_pt1 | contig 36476 bp, 80 predicted proteins | sample 5384091 | NCBI WGS metagenome assembly VOFH01 (sample SAMN12384727, study PRJNA508395) | human gut metagenome | isolation source: healthy gut G | host: Homo sapiens
GAAGTTATTGCATTGCTGCTCCCTGCCGACGACAAAGCACTTCGAAGCGCTCGGTCAGGCGCGCGGGTCGGCGGCCTTCCTCTGGCTGGCCAGCGGCGAAACCTCGACTGGGTAATCCATAATAAAGGTCGGCTGGTGAGGTTGGTCGACAAATTGTCGTAGCACAGCGCAAGCAGGTCGCCCCAGCTTCCTTGCCTCCTTTTCTGTCTCCACGCCCTTAGCCTTGACCGCGGCAAGGGCTTCTTCCGCGTCCATCGCCATAAAGTCCAAGCCGGCGTATTCCTGACCGCGTCGGCCATGGTCATGCGTTTCCAGCCTTTAGCGAAATCGATCTCCGTCCCCTGATAAGTGACCTTGGTCGTACCCAGCACCTTTCGCACACATGGACAACCATATCCTCGGTAATGTCCATCATTCCGTGGTAATCGGTAAACGCCTGATACAGTTCGATGGTGGTGAACCTGATTGTGCTTGGTGTCCATCCTCGTTGCGGAAGATGCGGCCGATCTCGTATACCTGCTCAAAGCCACCCACAATCAGGCGCTTGAGGTGCAACCTGTCGCGATGCGCATACATATCGATATCGAGCGCATTATGGTGCGTGACGAACGGACGCGCCGCCGCACCGCCCGGATGGTGTTCAGGCAGGGCGTCTCGACCTCCAAAGCCGCGGAGTCCATAAATTGCGGATCTCGCGCACAATAGCCGAGCGGCCAAAGGTATCACGCACCTCCGGATTGACGATCAGGTCAACATAGCGCTGGTAGCGCATATCGGTATCCTTGAGGCCGTGCCACTTTGGCAGCGGCGCCAAGTTTTTGAGAGCAGCGTCAGCTCATGCACAGCAACCGAAATCTGCCCTGGGTGCGGAACACTCGCCCTCCACGCCGATGATATCGCCGATATCGAACTTTATAGCCCTTGTAGACCTCATCGCCCACGTTATCCAACGCTTGATGTAGAGCTGCAGGCGGCCATACCGGTCGGACAGGTCGGAGAACGATGCGCTTGCCCATGATGCGCTTGCTCATCATGCGGCCGGCAAGGCGCACGGTTTTGCCCTCCAGCCCTCGAAACGCGCGTGGATCTCATTGGTATGATGGTCGCGTTCAAAGCGCACCTGCTGGGATACGGGTCCGCTATGTCCGCGGCCTGCAGCCCGCCAGCTTTGCGGCGGATGCGCTTCCAGCTCATGCAGCCCTCTGCAGTCTGCCGTCCTGTGCCTGATGCTGTTCTGCCATGTCTTTTTTCACCTTACTTTTCTATTTTGATCCTGCCGGACACTTTAATATCCATGATCTGATATTTTACCATGCCGATCGGCGCTTTCAACCTCGACCACTGCGCCGACTTTTTACCCAGCATGGCCTTGCCGAACGGGATTCATCCGATATCTTGCCCCATCGGGTCGGCCTCCTGCGAGCCGACAAAGTGGTATTCCTCCTCCTCGTCCAGTTCGAGGTTCACCACAAAGCGGCAACCGGGCGATACCGTCCGCCGCGTAGGTGTCGCCGGAAAACGACGACCGCCATTTTGATGATCTCTTCCAGCTCGGCGATGCGCGAATAGAGTTTGCCCCTGCTCGTTCTTCGCCTCATCATACTCCGCGTTCTCCGAGAGGTCGCCAAAAGAACGCGCTTTCTTTCACTCCGCCACCGTCGTCGGCGCGGGTCGTTTTTCAGATATTCCAGCCCTTCTTTTATAAGAATCCAGACTTTCCTGTGTCAGCTTGATTTCTTTTCGCCATGTTTGCAAACCCTTCTATCTGATAATCGGCGCGAAGCGGCCGTACAGTACTCCTTATTATAGGTAAGGATGGGCGCGCTGTCAAGCGAGCCCGAAGATTTTTGCCTATTTTTCTCTGCATCCGCACCGCTTTATAGCGTAAGCAGTTCACAGGCTTTTTGAAGCTGCGGGTCATTTTCCCGGCATCAAAAAATAGAAGTCCGCCTGCTGCGCCTCCGTCAGGCCCACCGAAACGTCGGCGCGACCCCACGCCGGCAGCTGTTGCCTTCCGGCGTATAATACTGCTCGACCGACAGATTGACAGCCGAGCCGTCGGATAGGCGGAACGTCTGCTGCGCCCGCCCCTTTCCGGTCGTGTGCGCGCCGACCAGCGGGCCGCGCCCGTATTCTGCAACGCCGCCGCGAAAAATTCCGCCGCCGAGATCGACTGCTCATCCACCAGCACCGCCGCGACCGGCAGGTCGGTCATCTCCGCGTCTGATGAGTATACGGTTTCATGTCCATCCTGGTCCGTAGCGTCATGATTGTACCCTCCGGCAGCAGCGGATCGAGCATTTCGCTCATTTCCTTGACGCGGCCGCCCCCGTTGTGGCGCACATCCAGCACCAGCGCACGCGCCCCGTCCGCGATCAACCTCGTCCAGCGCGTTTTGGAACTGTTCCGCCGCGCCGACATGGAAAATTCTCCGATGCGGATATAGCCGATCCGGTCCGCAAGCATCTCCCCACGCCATTTTCTGCACCACGACCGCACGGGTCATGGTTTCCGTCGCGCGTCCGTCCGTCTTCGCCCGACCGCACGGTCACGGTGACCTCGGTCCTCCTCGCCCTGGATCGCTCCGATCACGGCATCCGCGTCCGCCTTGACGGTCAGTCCCTCCCGCGCCAACGATCCATCGCCTTTGCGGATGCCGACCTGCTGCGCGGGCGACGCATCATATACCAGGCTGATGCGGAAGCCCTGCCCCCGACGTCACCACGGACACGCCGATGCCGCAGCCCTTGCCCTCCGTATTCATCTGGTATTTATACTGGTCGGCCGGAATGTAGCCCGACCACTGATCACCCAAAGCCGGTGATGTAGCCCACCGCCGCATAGTCCGCGACTGTCTCCGCGTCAAACGCGCCGACATAGTGCTCAGCGGCGATCGCGTCGATCTCGCGCAGCTTGTTCTGCACCGCCTGCGTACGCCAGCCGAACGCCCGCATAGCAGCACGCGATACCCGCGGCGCAAGCCATCAGGCAGAGCGCCAGCGCCGTTCCTAATGTGATCTGTGTTTTCCCGCAGTTTTTTCATATTCCGCAACTTCCTCCAAAAAGGGAGAGGACGCGCCGCCCTCTCCCTTATGTATGACTGTTAAAAGTAGCTCGGGTCGACGGTAGAACCGTTATTAAACCTCAAAATGCAGGTGCGGACCGGTCGAGTTACTCGGTCGAACCGACATAGCCGATCACCGGCCCTGTGTGACCATCATCGCCCACCGACACCGCGAACGAGCTCTGTGTCCATAGGCGGTCATCAGTCCGCCGCCGTGGTCGATAACCGTATAGTTACCGTAACCGGAAACCCAGCCCGCGGTGACGACCGTGCCGGACGCCGCGGGCCGTGATCTGTGCGCCGTAGCCCGCGGGGATATCCTCGCCCGCGTGGGAACTTTGACCGTTCCATAGATCGGATGGACACGGTAGCCGTAAGCGGAATTGGTCGTGGTGCAGCTCGGGGTCGGCCAGATCAGCGTGCCGTCGCCCATCGGAACCGAGCCGTTTGCAGCGGACTGGCGGGACAGCTCGGCGATCTGATTGCTGACATCCTGCATCTCGCTTGCAATGCGGTCGTATTCCTCTTCGCTCTCTGCCTTGTAGGCCTCCAGGCTCTCCTGCAGGGCGGCCTGTTCGGCTTCGCTCGCCGCCAGCTCGTCCACCTTATAGCTCAGGTTCTTCTGGTATTCCTTCTGAGACCATCCTGCGTATTCTGCAGGTCGTCACGCTTCTGCTCGATATCCTCCTTCGCCGCCGTATGCTCATGACCACCTTTTTATTGTAGTCCATCACGTCGGTGATCATTTCAATGCGCGTGGAGCATATCGGGAAAAGCTGGAGGAATTGAGCAGCACCTCCAGATAGCTCGTGTCGCCCAGCTCATAGGTCGTGCGCACGCTCTTGGCAAACTGCGCTTCCTTTTCGGAAAGCGCATCCTCCGCCACTTCCAGCTCTGAGGTCTTGACATCGATCTGCTCTTGCAGGCGGTCGATATACGCCTCCACGGTGGTGATCTCTTCCTTTGTCAAGTCGATCTCGCTCTGCAGCGCGTCCCGCGTAGCCTGCATCGTTCGCCTCGCGGGTCAGTTCGGCGATCCGCTCTTTCACCGCCGCCTTTTCATCCTCCAAGGTCGACAGCTTATCCCGAAGAGAATCCGCATCCTCCGCCGCGGCTGCGAACGTCAGGCTGGAGGCCAGCATGAAACCAGCATCGCAACCACCAAGGATACCGGCGATTACGCATGAAATGATCCGCACGGTCCTTTTTCTTCATCGCAATGTTTCTGCTCCTTTTGCTGTTTACCAGGGGTTACACATTCATAAACTTGCGGATGCTCGTTGCCGAGCCACCGATGCCGAACAGCACGCCCGCGCCAAGATATATCCCCAGCACCAGCATGCGGACGCTGTCAAACGCAGCAACCTGGAAATAGGGGATCACATCACCGACGACCCGCGCCATTTTCGTTATACAGGCCCCACTCGGCGAAAAACGCCAGCCCGCCGGACAGCAGGCCGAGTACCATGCCCTCGATCACGAACGGCCAGCGGATAAACCAGTTTGTCGCGCCCACCATTTTCTGGATGGATATTTCCCCCTGCGCGCGAACATGGCCAGCTTGACCGTATTGGCGATAATGAAAATAGAGATCAGCGTCAGCGCCACGACCATGGCCAGCGAAATGATATTGAACACCCGCTGCACCGGATCAGCTTGGAGATAACCTCCTCATCTGCACGGATGCGGTCGGTCCCCTCGACCTGCTGGATCTCCTCGATGGTCTGCTCCGCCTGCGTCGGATCTTTCAGGGTAAAGATATAGCTGTTGCGCAGCGGATTGTTGCTGGAATCAAAGTCCGCAGGATATCGGCATCCTCGCCAAGCTGCTGGCGGTAGATTTCCAGCGCCTCATCGCGGTCCTCAAAATCGACCGTCGCAATATTGTCGATCCGCTCGAATTCCGTGGCGAGCGCCCTCGCTTCGCGCGTGGTCAGGCTATCGTCGATGAATACCACGATCTCATTCGACTGCTGCAGGTCAATAATGCTCAGGTTAATATTATATGCGATCAGCGTGACGATTCCTGTCAAAAGCAGACAGGCGATCATGATGATCACGGCCGCGATCGACATAAACCCGTGCTTGAAAATATTGCGAAGCCTTCCTTCCAGTAGTAACCAAAACTTCTCATAACTGATAGTACCCACCTGTCTGGTCGCTGATGACCTCGCCCTTATCAATGACGACGACACGCTTTTCAAATTCATCCACCAAGCCCTTCTCATGGGTGACAATCAGGACGGTGGTTCCCAATTCGTTGATTTTTTCAAACAGCGTCATCAGCTCGAGCGAACGCGCCGGATCGAGGTTGCCGGTCGGCTCGTCCGCAATAATCAGCCGCGGGTTATTGACAAGCGCGCGCGCGATCGCGACGCGCTGCTGCTCGCCGCCCGAAAGGTTCAGGGGTTTTTCATGCGCTTTTTCCGACAAACCGACCAGATCAAGCACATACGGCACGCGTTCCTTTGATTGCTTTCCCTTTTTGCGCCGATTGTGCGCATGGCGAACGCGACGTTCTATACACCGTTTTGCTGTTAATCAGCCGGAAATCTGGAACACCACGCCGAGCGTGCGGCGCAGGTATGGGATCTGGCGTTTTTTCATTTCACCGATATTGTAGTTATTGACCAGCACCCGCCCCTCGGTCGGCCGCACCTCCGCGGTCAGGAGCTTGATCATCGTCGTTTTGCCGGAACCGGACGCGCCGACCAAAAAGACGAATTCGCCCTCGTCGATGCGCAGGTTTGCTTTGTTCACCGCACGGGTGCCGTTATCGTACACCATGGTGACATCGTTCATCCGTATCACTGGCAGTCCTCCCCCGGAGCCTTGCATTTGCAAAAAAAGACAAAGGTGCATGCGCTTCATACACCTTTGCCTATTATAACAGATATTCCCCCGATCGCGCAAGACGACAACAACTGCCAATCCGGAACACGATCCGGTTTTTTTTTCGTGAAATTTTTGTGAACTTTTTGCCTTCAGCGGCTGTTTTCCTCACGGCTTGCCAGATATTTGCGCACCATCAGCGCAACCTTTGAACACAATCGCGTGGTCAAATTCCCGCAGATCGAGTCCGGTCAGCTTTTTGATCTTTTTTCCAGACGGTACACCAGTGTATTGCGGTGTACAAACAGCTTGCGGGAGGTTTCCGACACATTGAGGTTATTTTCAAAGAACTTCTGGATGGTAAACAGCGTTTCCCTGGTCGAGCGAGTCGATCGATCCTTTTTGAACACTTCGGACAGGAACATCTCGCACAACGTGATCGGCAGCTGATAAATCAGGCGACCAATCCCCAGATTTTCAAAGCTGATAATGCTCTTTTCCGTATCAAAAACGCCACCGACCTCGATCGCGGTCTGGGCTTCCTTTAAAGGATTTCGCAATGTCCTTCATCTGCGAGGAAACCGAGCCGATGCCGATCAGGCATTTGACCGAAAGCTCGCTTGCGAGCGTCTCCTCAATGCTTGCGGGCGATCTTGGCCAGATCCCTGGCCTCGCTGCCCGACTTGACCTCCTTAACGACGACGATATCGCTTTCAGATATATGCAGGACAAAATCCTTCTGCTTATCCGGGAACATGCCGGATACGACATCGATCGCCGCCACATCCGCAGGGGACTGCTGCCGCACCAGAATACAACGCGCGGCACGTCGTTGCCGAAATGCAGCTCGCGGGATTTGATGTAGATATCGCCCGGGAGGATATTATCCAGATAATGTTTTTTACGAACGTCGCCTTGTCATGCTTTTCGTCGTAAAGTGTTTTAATATTATTGATGGATACCGCGACAAGCGAACAGATGCTGCGCGCAAGCTCATCCTCGCCCTGCACGAAAACGGCATATTCCAGCCGAGTCGACCGCTCTCCGGTAATATGGTAGGTATAGCCACCGAAGCGCACGATTTCGCCCGCAAATCCCAACTCGGTGATCGCTTCCTCACGCATTTCGCCGATCCGAGGCAGATCGGTACACGCAACGACCGCGCCACTGGCATCCACAATACCGATAGTACGGTCCACCGTGTCCTTCATCTGCAAAACAATCGACTGGAAACAATCTCGAAGCCATTTCCATCACCTTTTCCCGTCTTTTCCGCCTGTGGCGGTCATAATAGTTTCTCCCGAAAACGCTTATTTCCTTGCTTAGCATCCCCAGCTCTGAACATTCTTCACAAGAAGCCAGCATTCCCTCTGTGCATTTTAAGTAATTATATCACAGAGTTCTACATTTTTGTACAAATTTTTTCAAATTTTTTTTGGCAATTTTTCAGCCGATCGGTTCATCTTCCGGCTCCTGCCGCAACAGGACAACCTCCTCCTCCTGCAGCAGCCGGTATTCCCCGGCGCGAGCTTTGGATCGAGCGACAGCCCCCAGCCTGACCCTGCGCAGGTGCGCCACCACCCCGCCGGCTGCCGCGACCATCCGCTTGACCTGATGGTATTTCCTCCTGCAGCGTGATCCGCACACATTGTCCGCACGCCGCCGGAACGTGTTCCAGCTTGGCAGGGCGGCAAACCGTACCGTCCTTCAGCGTCATACCCTGCGCGAAGCGCTGCACCGCGTCTTTGGCCATTTCCCCCTCGATCTCGGCCTCGTACACCTTGGAGACATGCCGCGCCGGACTCATCAGCGCATGGCTGAGCGCCCCGTCGTCCGTTACGATCAGCAGCCCCTCGGTGTCCTTATCCAGCCGTCCGACCGCAAACAAGCCACGCCGCTCGTTCTCCGGAAAAAGCCCGAGCACTGTCGGGTGCCGCGCGTCCCGACTCGCCGTGATCACACCGGCGGGCTTATTGAGCATGTAATACCGCTGCGCGCGGTAGCGCTGCACCTGCCCGTCCACAGAAACCGCCGCAGTCTCCGGATCGAGCTTGGCGCCGGATCGCGGACCACCTGCCCTTCCACAGACACACGGCCGGCGCGGATGAGCGCCTGCACTTCTTTCCGGCTGCCGCAATTGAGGTGGGTGAGCAATTTATCCAAACGCATCTGGGCCATTTTGTGCCTCCCGACAACCCATTACTGGCTATAGCATACCACTTTTTCGCATATTGCACAATAGGAATGCAAAAAAGTGCAATCCCCTGAAAGTCACCAATAGGTGTCCTAAACCCTACCGTGTTTTTTCGTGGAATTGCACAGTCAAGTAAAAACGCGCCCGCATGGGCGCGTTCGGGCGCGTTATTCCGGCATCTCGGTAATACCGTGGACGAATCCGTCCGCTTCCGGCGCGCTGATATCCGCAGCGATCAGCCGGTTGCGCCTGAACCAGCAGGTTGGCGACAACCCCTCCTGTCCGGTCGGGTATTCGAGCAGCTCGTAGGTATAGAGCGTTGCCCGTTTCCCTGATAGGGCGTCAGGTCCAGCCCCTGCCCGAGCTGGATCGCGTTGTACGCCTGGTATGTGTCGTCAAAGGTTTTGGGATCTGCACTCTCGCGCTCGCTGCGCGGCTCCGCCTCCACCTTCCAGCCGTAGCTTTTCCAGTAGCGCGACGCGCTGCTCGTTGTTTTTCAGCTTTGTGTCCAGTCCACCTCGCCGGCAGCCGCCTGCGCATCGACCGTTTCCGCCGCCTTCGGCATAAGTGCGGTCACGCCCAGCACCACCGCGCCGATTACCAGCACGCCCGCTATCGCTTTCTTTACTGACACCTTGGTTGCATAAACGATCATGGCATTGTCCCTCCTGCTTTTGCTCTATCCTATGCATCACGGGCGCAAAGCAGAACAGGCTTTTCTCCGTCTCGCACAAAAAACAGGCTGCCGCATACCGGCGGCAACCTGTCGAATGGTTTATTGTATCTGCGCCGCAATCTCCTCCGCCAGCGCCTCCAGTGCGGCGAGCTGACCCTCCGCCAAAGCGGACTTTGAGCGCGACCGCGCCTTCCAGCACGGTCATGGTCTTCATGCTTTCCAGCACGGTCCGCATATGCTTCGCGGAAACCGGCGCCCATGTGCCATTTTCTCCAGCAGCGCCACCGTGCGGTTCTGCAGGTTCAGCGCCTTCAGATCCGCCAGATAGGCCTCCATACGGGGATACAGTCCGCCGTTGTAGGTCGGCGCCGCCAGCACCAGATGGCTGCAGCGGAAACTTTCCGCGACCAGCTCGGATACATCGGTCCCGAAACATCATACATCGCGATGCTGCGCACGCCTTTTTCCGCCAGCAGGCCGGCCAGTACATTGGCCGCGTTTTCCGTATTGCCGTACAGGGTGGCGTAAGCGATCAAAACAGCCTTTATCCTCCGGCTGATAGGTGCTCCACAACTGGTATTTTTCCAGCAGCAAACGCCAAGTGCCGCGCCAAACCGGTCCGTGCAGCGGGCAGATGGTTTCGATATCCAGCGCGGCCGCTTTTTTCAGCAGCGCCTGCACCTGTGCGCCATACTTGCCGACGATGTTGGGTAATACCGGCGCGCGTCGTTCATCCACGCGCTGTCGAAGTTGATTTCATCGTCAAAAATATTGCCCGCCAACGCGCCGAACGTACCGAATGCATCCGCAGAAAACAGAAGCTTGTGCTGCTCGTCATAGGCGACCATCACCTCGGGCCAGTGGACCATGGGCGCCATGATGAAATGCAGCGTATGCTGGCCGGTGGAAACTTGTCCCTCGGCAACGACCAGCGCGCGGTCTTTCGCATCCAGCCGTAGAACTGCGCCAGCATGGACAGCGCCTTCGCGCTGCAGACGATTTTCGCCTCCGGATAGCGGCGCAGCATTTCGTCGATCAGGCTGCAGTGATCCGGCTCCATATGCTGAACCACCAGATAGTCCAGCGCGCGCCCGTCCAGCGCATATGTCACGTTTCACAGAACAGGCGGCCGATCGAATCGTCCGCCGTATCGAACAGCACGGTTTTTTTCTGCGTCCAGCAGCACATAGCTGTTATAGGATACACCGCGCGGAATCGGGAATAAATTTTTCCAAACCGGCTCAGGCGGCGATCACTGCCGCCAACATAGATGAGATCGTCCTTGATCTTTCTGGTACTGTGCATCGCACGACACCTCCGGAAATAGTTTCTGTTAAAATTATAACATATAATTTTACAGCCGTCTACCCTGCCAAAACAAACGAAAGCATAAAAAACAGGGCAAAAAAACCTGCGACTTTTGGCGTCGTTCATGATTTATCGTCTCCAGCCCGCCGCATCGCTATGTATGTTCCCCCGTGCGGCGGATAAAAAACCGGCTGCTATGCAGCCGGTTTTTTTATGTTATTCCTTGTTGAGCGCTTCCAGTCTCGCCTTGTTTTCCGCAATAACCTTTTCCTGCACCGGAGCAGGCGCATCGTCATACCGCTCGAACTTGAAACGAACGAGCCGCGGCCCTGCGTCATCGAGCGCAGCGTGATCGCATAGTCGGATAACTCTGCCATCGGACACTCCGCCAGGATCTCCTGCTTGCCCCTCGATCGGGTTCATACCCATGATCCGCCCGCGGCGCTTGTTCAGGTCGCCGATCACATCGCCCATGTACGAATCCGGCACGACGACGCGCAGCGAGCAGACCGGTTCAAGCAGCACCGGACTCGCCTGTGGGATACCCGCCTTATAGGCCGTGCGCGCCGCCATCTTGAACGAAAGCTCGTTGAATCCACGTCATGATAAGAGCCATCCAGCAACGTGGCATGCAGACCGACCAGCGGATAGCCCGCCAGCACGCCATGCTCCATTGCCTCGCGGATGCCCCTTGTCGACCGCGGATGGAAGTTCTTCGGCACAGAGCCGCCGAAGATCTTTTCCTCAAACAGGTAATCGCCTTCCGGATACGGCGCAAACTCCATCTTAACATGGCCGTACTGTCCGTGGCCGCCGGACTGCTTTCTTATGCTTGCCCTCGACCGTGACGGTCTTGCGGATCTTTTTCACGGTACGGCACGATCGGCGGCGTCAGCACAACCTCCACGCCGAATTTATCCTTGAGCTTGGAACACAAAACATCCAGATGGATGTCGCCCGCACCCGAAATCGTATGCTGCTTGGTTTCCGGATTGAACTCGGTCTCGAAAGACGGATCCTCGTCGTGCAGGCGGGTCAGGCCGGCGGATATCTTCTCCTCCGCGCCCTTGACCTTGGGCTGGATGCCCTGCGTGTAGCACGGCGGCGCAATTCGATTGGCTCCAGTTCGACCTTGCGCACGCTCATGGAAGCGTGTCGCCGGTCTTGGTGGTGACCAGCTTGGAAACCGCGCCGATATCGCCGCAGCCGACGACCGGCACCTCGCTCGTCTTCTTGCCGCAGACCGAGTAAATATGCCCCATTTTTTCATTTGCGTCCGCGCGCTTGTTGACCAGCACCATGTCCTGCTTGACCTCGCCGGACATGACCTTTGAAATACGAAGCGGCCGTACTGGTCCGCGACCGTCTTAACACGAACGCGCAGGTCGAGCCGTTGGGCGTGCAGTTGATCTCGATCAGCTCGCCCTTTTCGTCCTCGCAGATCTCGACCGGCTTTTCGTCCGGCGACGGCATGTAGTCCGCAATGCCTTTCAGGAGCGCATAGGCCGATGCCGGTCACGGCCGTGCCGCAGAACACCGGGCGCAATAACCAGATCTTTGACGCCCTGACGGATGCCCGCGATCAGTTCTTCGTCCGAGAATTCCTCGCCCGCAAAATAGCGCTCCATCAGCTCCTCGGACAGCTCGGCCACATTTTTCGCACAGCGCCGCGCGGTGCTGGTCGATACGGGCCTTCATATCGTCGGAATGGGGATCTCGACGCGCTTGCTGCCCTCCATGCGGTACGCTTTTTCGGATGACGCAGTCGACCACGCCGGCCGTATCGCGGTTGCCCTCGAAGATCGGCACCACGATCGGGCAGACCGAAACGCCGAACTGCTTCTGCAGCTTATGCAACGAGGTATAGTAATCCGAGTTCTCCCGTCGATCTTGGAGATATAGAACATGCGCGGCATGGAACGCGCCCCTTCGCAGCGCTCCCCAAGCCTTTTCCGTCCCCACGCCCGGACCGGCCTTGCCAGTGGCGATGATCAAAGCGGATTCGGCTACGCGCAGCGCGCAGTTTACTTCGCTTTTCAAAATCAAAGAAACCAGGGGTATCAAAGCAGATTGATCTTGCAGCCGTTCCATTCAACAGGCGCCAGCCGTTGAGATCGAAAACTTGCGTTTGATCTCCTCTGGATCGAAATCGCAGCTACAGTGTTGCCATCCGTGATCTTTCCGACACGGTCGGTCACCCGGCGATATTGAGCGGAGGCTCTCGACGAGCGAGGTCTTGCCGTCGCCGCCATGCCCCATCAGACATACGTTACGGATCTTGTTAACCGGGTAATTGGCCATATTTGATAAACACTCCCCTGCCCTTGCCTTCACGCGGGCGCTTAGTTGGCGGGAACAAACTCCCTGTTTGTTATTATACACGACTTTACCAATTCATGCAAGCTGTTTTTGTGCAATTTTAATGTACCCTCTGTCTTTTTCGACAGAGCCGCACCGCCCGAAAATTTTTATTTTTTTGTTTTTTCCTGTCACAAAAACCGCCTTTTCAAACGTTATATAAGTGTAATGGTTTTTACCCCGCTGTGCAGAATGGAAAAGGAGCCTCCGTCATGACCCGTGCTTATCTTGCTACCGCCGCCGCCGTTTTGGCATTGGCTCTCGCGGTGTTTTCGGTCGTGTCCATCCTGCCGTTTTGAACCCCTCTTTTCTTCTCTTTTACCGATCGGGCTGCCGGAGCGGTTCGCTCCGGCAGCCTTTGCTTTTGCCAAGCGGCCACTCCCCGGCAGGGGCAAATGAAAAGGGCCTGGAAGCATGCTTCCAGGCCCTTTTCATTATTTCTTATCTCAGTGCGTCTGCTGTGTGATAATGAATACCGGAACATACCAGATCAACAGATACAGCAGCAGGTGCAGAACCGGCAGTGCGTCCACCGCGTTCTGGAACACCAGATAGAATACGATCAGCATTCCGCATATGCCGGCAAAGGCACCCAGCGTCAAGGCGGGCGCACCGCGCCTGCCAGCTTGTCCCCGCACAGCGGAGTACCTGCAGGAACGGTCCCGCCCCCTCGCGGACTAAGGATCGCGGCGGGCGCGTCCGCCTTTGCATAGGTGGGATCAAGCAGCCGGCGCACGCTGTCCGGCTCCGGCTGATCGGCAAAGCCGCGGCGCAGGTCGAACTGGCTCTCCACCATAGCGGGCGAAATGTTGAAATCCCACTGCCAGCGCCGCGTTCATATGCATCCGGCGCATCAGGCGCATTGCTGGTAGGTACTTTTCGTCGGCTGGTAACGGAGTAGCAGCGCGCCTGCCAGCACGTTGTCCCACAACCAGATGGGCGCTAACCGTTTCATCCTCCGTCTGGCCCGAACGGATACGCTGCCCCAGCTTGACCATGAGCGCCGCTGTGCCAAGCACCATGCGGCTCCCACCGATCTCTCCGGCAAGGCCGCCCTCGACAAACTGCACGTTGCGCGCCGCCAGCGTCCCGCCGTACCGCTCCCGCACCCGCCTCGGTCAGCACACGTCCCAGCTCAAGACCGGCCGCATCCGCGAGCGCTGCGGCGCAGCCCAGCAACTTATCGTCCGACATCCGCCCCGCGTTCTGCAGCGCCTCCAAGCTGATCGAGCCCGCAGGGAACAGGTCGGTTTTCAGTCAGGACGACCTCCTCGGTCCCCGCGCAGAAGGTTGGCTCTGGCGCGCGCCCTGCGAGCGCCGCGCCCGACCCGAGCAGGCGGCGCGAGATATTCTTATAGCTCGCGCCGAACGCGCACAGCAGACCGACCGGCGCAGACACCGACAAAATCGCGGAAAACGCCCAGAAAAAGCGTACCGGCTCGCCGCGCGCAACCGAAGCCACCAGCGCGAAGATGATGGACGCCGCCAGCGCAATCGGCACATAGATCATGGAAAAGCGGTCGACCGTATCCGGCCGTTCCATCTCCAGCAAAAAAGCCTTATCATCGTGCAGCGGCCCCTTTGACCGCCCTGCACGCGTCATCCCTCCCTGTCGTAATGGCTGTAGACCGCCATCGGCTGCTCCGCCGAGCAGATCGCCTGATAGGCGCGCGCCTGCGCGGCGTACCGTCCGCGCTCCTCCCGCATTGCCGCGTACAGCAGCAGGATGCTGACCGCAGGTACGGCACCTGCACGCCGGGCGCGTTTTCAAAAACGATAATGGACGCGCCGTGCAGCAGCGACGCAACAATGGCGAACGAAACCAGCGACGCCCGATCGGGCGCGCCGTGAAACAGGCTGTTAAAGCCCATGCCCGAACATCCACGCCAGGAAAAGCGCGATAAACTGCAGCAGCAGGAGCACGCCAATGCCGATGCCCGGGTTCTCCACCGCGTCGAAAGCACAACCGGTAGCGGCAGCACGTCAAGCTGGGCGCGCGAGGCTCAGGTAAGCCGCAGCCGCAGCCAAAATCATACGATCACGGACCGCACGGAAAGCCCCGCGCGCCCGCCGCTTGAACGAGCGGGCGGCCTGCCCGAATCGCGCGCGGATCTCCAGCCGCTTCCTCCTGCTGTTCGGCGGCCAGACGCCCGCGCGCGCCTCCTTGCGCTCATCCGCTCCCCACGCGCTGCGCGGCGCGCGGGTGGCCTGCTCACGTCATGTCCTCGTACAGCTCCTCTTCCTCCTGCGGCCGCTTTCGCGGCGCGGCGCGCAGCCCTGGCAGCGGTCCGTTTCTCCTCTCTGCCGTTTCGCCTCCGCCCTGGCCTCCGCGTGGCGATACGCGCCGCGGGATCCTCTTCTTCCTCCTCTGTGGAATCGTCCGAATCACGCGGCTGCGTTTCCGTCGGCACGCCGCTGCGGACAGGCCTCGTCGCTTGGCGCGGCGGGCTGGGCGGCTGTCCGCCGGTTCCGGCTGCCGTACCTCCGGCACCGGCGCGGCGGACGGGCGGCTGGGCCTTCGGCGTGGCCGGTGCCAGTCCCTCGACCTCGGCTATGATCGCGTCCAGATGAACTCGTCCGTATCGGTACGTCGTTCAGCATCCGAATATCATCGAGGTTCATGGTTTCGTCTTTTCTGTCCATATCGTTGTCCGTCTTCCTTTATTACCGCCTGCGCGCGGCAGGCACCGCCGAACAGCAGAACGGCCGCCGCGTTGGATGCGTTGAGCGAATTGACCCGCCCGCGCATCGGGATGCTGATGATATAATCACTTGTCCCCGTCAGCCGAGCTGAGCCCCTGCCCCTCTGAACCGATCACGATCGCGCACGGGCGGTCGAACGCGGCTGGTAAAAAACCCCACCGTTCCATCCGCCCCACTCGCCAGCCACACCCCGCGCCTTCCAGCTCGTCAGCGCCGCCGCTGAGGTTGTTCGCCTTATGCACGCCACACATAGGCCAGCGCGCCCGCCGCGCTCGCGCGACCGCCGCGGTCGAAGACCAACCGCGCGGCGCTTGGGGATAATGACCCGTGTTGCGCCCGCGGTTCCGCCGAGCGGATGATCGCGCCAGGTTATCGTGGGTCCTCAATACCGTCGCAGACCCGATCAGCGGCGCTTCGCCCCGCTCCTCCGCCACGCGGAATATATGGTCGAGCGACACATATTCCTGTGCGGCGGCCTGCGCGATCACTCCCTGGTGGTTCCCCGTGGGGCTCATATATGGTCGAGCTTGCGGCGGTCGCAGGTGACGACCGGCACGCCGCAGCCGCCGCGCTTCCGCAGCCACATCCCCGATGCGGGCTCCCTCGGCCACAAAGACCTTATCGACCGTCCGGCCAGCGCGCAGCAGTTTCCAGAACCGCGTTCCTGCCCGGCCTTCGATCAGGGTCCCGTCATCCTCCCGGCGGCGGCGCCCTATTGTTTTCATAAGCCATAATTCCTACGCTCCAAAATTTTCCGAATATTGATAGTACTCTTTTGCTTTCCCCACGTTTTCAACGCTGTACGACGGAAAACATAAAAGAAATTTACTTTTTCGCCCCTCATCCTTCCGCAAAAAAGGCTCACTGGAGCGCGCGCCGTGGACAAAGCAGCGCTATTAACCATTTATTTTATTTATTATCAGCGGTCAGCGGCGCTTAGCCAGTCGCTTCAAGCAAAGTACCGGCCGCTGTGGTATTGGTATAATGATAAAAACGAACGGGAGGGATCGCATTTGACGCCATACGATGAAACGCTCCGCACCCTCAGGCAGCAGGCCGACCGGCTCAACCGCTGCGGGGCATGCTGGACGAGCTGTACCGCGAGCGGCAACGCGGAGGAACGGGAGCGCACCTGGCTGTGGTACGGGCTGCGGAGCAAAGGACGTGGACCGGCTGCAAGGCCGCAGCCTAACGCCTGTTTTTACCTCGGCAGGCGGGGGAGCGGCTCGACAAGGCAGCAGGAGGCACGGACCCGCCACGCAGACCGAGGCATTACGCTGTGCGGCATGACGCTGAGGCGGTGGCCGGCAGGATATCGCTTTTACGAGGGGAAGCCGCCGCGCTCGATGGCTGCGAGCAGCGCTGGACGCAGGTCATGGACGACAAGCGGGATTTCCTGCGGCAGAGTGAGTTCCGTGCATGCCGAGCGCATCCTGCAGCTTGAGCAGCAGCTCGCCACAGCAGACGCTGGAAACCGAGATTGGGCAAGCACTCGACGCCGGACGCGCGGGCGCGCAATACCGCGGGCAGCATCCTGTCCAGCCTGGACAGCGCGGAAGGCTGGGGACGTTCGACCTGTTCAGCGGCGGCTGATAACCGACCGGTCAAGCACGGGCATCTGGACGACGCGCAGGGACGTCGAGACAAAGACCCAGCTTCGCCGTTTTTCTACACTAGAAGCGACTGACGTATCCATCCAAGCTTGGATGTGCAGGCGCAGGTAGACGGTTTCCTGCGCTTTGCGGATTACTTTTCGACGGCCTTTTCGCGGACTGGATGGTGTTGGACCATATTCACGGCGCAGCAGTCCCAAATTGCAGAGACATGCCGGACAAATGACGATGTCCTGTCCCGCCTTCGCGCCATGCACCCCGGAAGGCTGCCGCGCTGCGGACAGCGCGCGCGCGATCGACCATCGACCATGTCGCCGGCGCCGACGCATCGGTACGGAAAAAGACCCCAGGGCAGCCAGCCACAGCGGTCTTTGACATAATGAAGCGGAGCAGGCGCCCCTGCACTACAAAGGTAGCCGCGATCGTCGGCGGATCGCGCCGCCGGGCTCGTCGCTCGCGACGCAAGGTGAGCACGCGCCCTTCATATCCCGCCGGCTCCGCCCCAGCGGTGAACTGATGCGGTCGCAGATATCTCGCATCGGTAATTGGAGGGGTCGAGGAGCGCTTCATTCATATCGGTCGCAAAAATAGCCGGGCGCGATCGAATTGACGTTGACGCCGCACGCCAGCAGGTCGTTGGACATGCGGTCATCGTGCGCCGCCCTTGGCTGCGAATACGCGACGACGTTCTGGCCGCCGAAGAAACTGCTGCGGAGAAATCGTGATGATCTTGCCATAGCCCTTCTTGTGATCTTGGACGCCTCGGCAGAGAAGGGATGAACTGTGGCTCTCCAGATTGACGCGGATCACGTCGTCCCAATCGCTCATCGGGAACTGATCCGCACGGTGCCGGCGCTGGATGCCGTGCGCGGTACGATGATGTCAGATCGCCGCCCAGCTGCTCACCGCCTCTCCGAACGCACGGTAGCATTCCTCACGCCGACCAAGATGCGGCCACCACCAGCGAGTAGCCACGCGCGCGCGGAATTCCTCCGCGGCGGTGCACGCGCGCGCTCGAGCCATGACGACCTCGCAGCCCGCCTCCATCAGACCTCGGCCATGCCGTGACCCAGGCCGCGTGCCGCCGGTAACGATGGCCCCTTGCGGCCGGTAATATCAAAAAAAGCGGATGTACCATGATTACATATCCTCCTCATCAAACAAAAGTGACCATCTTAACCGACGGTCGGGATGCTCCCGATCTTGTCGAGCGCTGCCCGATAGCGGCTGAACTGCAGGGATAAAATAGATGTGATCTCTCCAGATTGAACCGCATGCTGCTCAAAACGCTCGATGGTCGGCTCGAACTGGTAAGCCGACATGCGCACGCCGATCAGGTCAAGCTCGCGCTGGTCGAGCAGCATGGCGGAGGAGATCTGCTCCGGCGCCGCGCGACCAGCCAGAGCGGGTTGCTGACGCCGTTCGCCATGATACCGAGGCGCGAACAGGCTGGTCAGCGAGCACTGGGAAGCATGCCGAATCAAAGCGCTGGAGGTCCACACCATGTCCGCCCAGTGATATCCTGCACGCGCAGGGAACCCAAGATCTTCGTTTTGGTGTTGATCACATAGTCCGCGCCGTACACGTTTGCTCGCGCGTTCGAGCGAAGAATCGTTGATATCGCAGCAGATGACGGTTTTCACACCCTTCGCCTTACGAGTCTGCAGGATGATCGCGCCGATCGACGTACCCGCGCCGAGGATGAGCACGGTATCTTCGGCACCACGCGGCCCGCGCCCCGTGCAGTGTCCGCCGATGGCCGAACGGCTCGACGAGCGCCGCATCCTTCCACGGGATTTCGGGAGATCACATAGCACTGGTTCTCCGGCACGACAAAGTATTCGCGCCAGCCACCGTCGATGCTCGAACCGCGCGCGCGGACGTGTTCGCGCACGTTATAGCAGCCTATTTTACACTGGTAGCACCGCCGCAGGCAACCACCAGATCGAGCATGACATGGTCGCCCTGCTTGACGCGAGTCACCGCCGACCGCTTCGACCACGCCGCGTTCTCATGTCCCCGGGATGCGCCGGATAAGACGCCACGGGTTCTCTCCCAGATAGTTATGTACGTCCGACCGCACGCCGCAGGCCTTCATTTTAACCAGTACGTCGTAATCGCCGGCAGCCTCAGGGCGCGGCACCTCGCGCACCTCGAACTTATGCGGCTCGGTCACTATGACTTCCTTGCTCATCAGCATAACAGCATTCTCCTCTTAAAACAGTATCGCTATGACATATCGGTTTTCCCGCTTTCTGCACCGCGCGGCGTTACGGCGTCTGGAGCAGCCGTCTCAGCAGGCGGGTCTGCGTCAAGTCGTGACCGTGTTCTCACGGGGGATTTGGCGGCCTTCCTTTTCGTCCAGATCGACGCCAGGCCGGGCTTGTGGTTGGCGTACCATAACCGTCGAATTCCGGCAGGCACTGGGAACACCTCAGAAGCAGCGCGCCGTGCTGCTGTTTTGCGGATATGAAAATTGGGCGCTCGATGCCCGACTCATTCCTGCACGCCGAAGTTGGGCGCCGCCAAGTCGATATGGATATTGGCCGCATGCGCGAGCGACGACATATCGCCGGGGCCGTGCCACGGTGCACGAACTGTGCGAAAATCGCCAGCTTGCGCGCCGGCAGTGATGCCGCCGATCTGCGAAATGCACGCGGATAAAGTCGATCAGCCGCTCGGTGATCCAGCTGCTTCCACTCGCGCGGGTTGTTGAACAGCTCGCCCCTGCGCCAGCGGGATCGAGGTCTGCTGCCGCAGCAGGCGCAGCCAGTCGACCTGCTCGAGCGGCACCGCATCTTCCAGGAAAAACAGGTCGAACGGTTTCCGAGCTGCTTGGCCAGCTGCAGCGCTTCGACCGGTGCGTGCGCTCATGCACGTCGTGGACGAGCGCCATGTCGTAGCCGATGCGCGCGCGGATGCCCTCAAACAGCTTGACCGTGTCGCGGATGTATTTGCGCGAGTCCAGGTAGACGCCGTCCGGCGCGCCCTGCGGCGCGGTCGCGGGCGCCGCCGTAGCCGCCCCCCCCTAGCCGCCGCACTGGCAGCGGATGTGGGTGATGCCCATGTCGCGGAAGCGCTCGATGTTATCGCGATCTCCTCCACATCGCGCCATCCGCGTGACGGTAGACCGGAATGGCTTCGCGGCACTTGCCACCGAACAGCTCGTAGCACGGCATGTTCGCAATGCCCTTGATGTCCCCACAGCGCCATGTCCACGCCCGAGATCGCGTTGTTTTCAATGCCGCCGTTGCGCCAGTAGGCGTTCTGGTGCATCAGCTGCCACAGCGCTTCGATGTTGTTCACCTCGCGGCCGACGAGCAGCGGCGAGGTAATTTTCCACCAGATGCTGCACGGTCAGGTGGCGGTAGGCAAACGTCGCGCAGCCAGGCCGTACAGCTCCGGCTCGCTCGTCTCCACCTTGACGACCACCAGGTTGATTCCCTCCGGCGCGGTGCAGATCACACGGATGTCACGGATGGTAATTGGCATGATATTCTCTCCTTTTACTTGTTATACAAGTTAAACCTTATCGTAATTTTGCAGGATGTGCGCCTGCATCAGCGCACGCGCCAGATTATCATTGTTACCTCGACCGCATTGAGGGATCATAGGGTGAAAAAGAATAGGGCGTCCTGCTCTCCGAACCGCTGGGTCAGCTGCTCATGGTTGCGCACCGTCTGCTCGAACCTCATGCAGGCTTTTGACCAGCAGATGATTGCCGGACGCCCTGCACAGTTCCTCATGGAACGCCATGTCGCACCGTACAAAATTCACTTTTCTGGCCGCGCAGACGCTCGGCCGGTCAGCTCATGCAGACGCCCAATCTGCGCTTTGTTGCGTTTTTTGCGGCCAGCGCCGCCGCTTCCGGCTCTAAATGCGCCGGAACTGCAGCACCGCACGGATATCCGCGCAGTCCGCAGGGGTGATCTGTCTTGCTCGGTGAGCAGGGTTTCCACGCGGTCGTCCCGCAGGAAGGTCCCTTTCCCATGCACGCTTTCCAGCACGCCCACGCCGATCAGCTGCTGGATCGCCACGCGCACGCTCGCGCGGCTGACGCCGAGCCGTTCGGTCAACTGGTTCTCGGACGGGATCTTGCTGCCGACCGCCCACTGGCCGCTTTGGATATGGCCAGTCAGGTACTGAGTACGCTTTCCGTCACATTGATGCGTTCGGCCTTCATGGCTTACCTCCTCAACTTGTCTGACAAGTTGTGCTTTTATGCCGCGCCCTTTTCCGTACTGTCGGGGAAAATCACATTTTTATTGCACAAAATCCGCCGCCGATTTCGCACATTTCCGGCACAAAAGAGCCGGCAAGATGCCGACTCCCATTATCCCGCTGTTTTTTTACAGTGTCTGATCCCACACCGTTAATGCTGGCGGATTCCCCTCCTCGATCGGAATCAGCAGGCATTTGCTGCCCCGTTCGACCACACCGTATGGACGTTCCGCCCGCTCCTCCGGCACCCGCAGCACGATGCCCGCGCTTTTCCTCCCAGGAACCTCGTCTCCGGCCAGGCGCTCGGATTGCTCCGCCAGGCGATTGCTACCGTCGCAACCGCCCCCGCCAACGCCGTGTGCATTCGCTTCGGGTGTTTTCTCCAAAGCGGCTGTCCAGCACATTGTTCGCAACAGGCGGCACGTCTCCAACGTCTGCGCAGCTTGCCGATCTGTTCCCTGACCGGCTCCGGCACCTCGGCCTCCGCCGCGAGATCCGTCTCCGGCCGTCAGGCTGACCGGCGGCAGGCTATCCGCCTCCCTGCTCGGCCACCATGCCGCTGATCGTCTTCTGTATCGGAAAAGAACGCGGCTTCCGCCTGCTCCTCATCCTCCCCCAAACGCGCTTTTCACAACAGCTCTGGAACGCTTTCTTCTCCCTGTGGCCGTGCGCTGGGACACACACCCGAGCACGCTTTCTATCAGCTCGGATAGAAGGGCCGCAGCCGGTGCGACGTAGCCGCTTTAGCGTTCACATGCTGCCGCGGCCGCTGAACCGCCGGATACACAAAGCCCAGGTCGCTGAGGCAGACCGACCACCAGTCGCGCGCGCGCCGTGCGGTTCTCTTCCTCCCGATAATAACCCGAGCGCGGGCGGACAACTCGACCGGACACACCGCGCGTGTGTATGCTCGTGATCTCTCCGCACTTTATAGGAGGTCATCGAACCGGCATGTTGCACATCATGGTATGCTAAAATCAGGTAGTTACTGGATGGGCATACTGTTCGATGACCTGCTCAGCGGGCGGTCAGGCAGGTCGTCGTCCAGCGCCGCCGCGAGCTGAGCAGGAACGAGCGGCACTCGTCCGCCTGCTCCCGCGCGCGAATTCCAGCTGAGCAGGTTGCCGCCCAGTGTGCCGGACAGCGTTTTTTTCGCGATCTCCAAATACTTGTAAAACTCGTCCTCCTCCAGTTCGGAAAACTGTTCGCCGAACTTCAGGACGACTTTGCTTGCCGCTGTTGACATAGCACCGCACATGCGGCCAAGGTGCATTCGGTCTTTTTTCAGACGGCGGCGCAGTTCTGCACAGTTTTGGTAATATTCATTATTAGGCTCTCCTGTCATATACGTGCCCGCGGACTAAGACGGTCGCCTATCCCGCCGGCCGCCCGCCTTTTTCATATTCCGTCCTTTAGTATACGGCATCCCGCGCAGAAAAAGGCAAGCGGATTTTGCCGGAGGGCTATCATGCACGGTAAAATCGTTTCCCCTGCCTTGACCGTTTCCAGCACGCGCACCCGCCGCAGCGCATCCGGCCCAACCGCTAACGGATCGGCGTCCAGCAGCACCAGATCGGCCGCTTTGCCCGGCCGCAGAGAGCCGCGGCGCGCTTCCTCAAAAATACTGGTAAGCGGCGTGGACTGTAACCGCACGCAGCGCGTCCTCCACAGGGATACGCTGGTCCGCGCCGAGCACGGCGCCGCTTTCCATCACCGGTTGACCGCGCACCAGACGGTACCAGCATGTCCGGCGGCAGCACGGGCGTGTCCGGTGGAATGGAATGAACGGGATCCCTGCTCGGCGAAGCGCCGCGCGCGCCGGACTGATATGCTGTGCGCGCGCCAGTCCGAAATTGCGGATATGCACCTCGCCCCACCGATACACATGCGCCACAAAAAACGATGGCAGCACGCCGGTCCGCTTGACAGCCTCCATCTGGTCCAAGCAAGAAGCTGCGCATGGATCATGACCGGCCGCAGGCCGCGGAAATCTGGAAATTCCCGCTCGACCGCGGCCACGGCCTGCAAAAACTGCTCCGCCGCCGCATCCCCTGTTGCAATGGGCCAATACCTGCAGCCCTCCATGATAGGCTGTCACGAGCGCTTCCTGCACCGCCTGCCCGCTCATGGTGCCATAACCTCGGTACCCGTCCTCCGCGCCTTGGTATGGGGTCCGCATCCACGCGGTACGGCCCTGCGGGGAGCCATCCAGAAATATCTTGCACCCGCCGAGCTTGAAATGGCAATGGTACCGGCGGACCGCTTCCGAAAAGCCGCGCTCACCTCATCCCAGGCATCCACAGGCGGATATGCCACCACATCCAGCGTAAGCAGCCGATGCGCAAGCAAGGTCTGATACATCGGAATCAGGCTTTCGGGCATCATTCCCTCCTGCACGATTGTCACGCCATAGGAAGCATACTGCTCCTGCACCCGGCGATAGGCCTCCATCAGGTCCTCCATATCCGGCATCGGCACTTGCTGTTGGTACTGCAGGAACGCGTTTTCCTCCATATATCCGGTCAGCACACCGTTTTCCGTACCAATTATGCCTCCTCGCCGCGGGCGTGTCCACTTCACGCCGAGCAGCTCCAGCGCCAGAGAGTTGAACACCCCCATATGTCCGGACTGATGCACCACCATGATCGGATGCGCGCGCGAAACGCGGTCGAGCAGTGCGCGTGGTCGGATGGCGCCTCCGCGAGCGTATTCTGGTCATAGCTTTTCCCCACAACCCATTGCCCGTCCGGTATTTTGTTGGCCGTGATAAAATGCGACAGCGCCTGTCCGATCTCGTCCAGCTGGCGGCCTCCTCCAGCGGGACCTGCAGCAGCGCCTGCGCGGCGCCGGAAAAATGGCCGTGCGCGTCCAGAACGCAGGCAACAGCGCACGCCCATCCAAGTCGATCTCGCCGCGCCGCGCGCCCCCGCGAGCTTTTCCCGCGTCCCCACGGCCGCGATCACGCCGTTTTCGACCAGCAGCGCTTCAGCCAGCCCGCCGCTCTCCATTGTGCGGATCGGCCTCCATAGTATAGCGTCTTCATAAGCACTCCACCTTCATCCGATTCCGTGTGCCTTAGTATGCCTATGCTTTAGTATAGCATGCAGAGCGGAAGTTTTTGAACATTGTCTGAACTTTTCCCTGTTTCTTTTGCGCCGCGTGCGATTTTTAAATTTACTTTTTCTCCACCGATGCTATAATTTATGCAGCATCACCGCATTCCTTGCGCAGTGTCTGCTTTTTATTTTCATAGGGGGGTAAACTGTATGAGAAAAAACTGATCGCATCCGTTTTGGCCGTCTTGGTGCTGTTCTGCGGCCTCGCGCCCGGCGCTGCCGCGCTCAGCTACCAGGCGGAAAGCGTTTTCGTCATGGACGCGCAGACTGGGGAAACGCTTTACGAGTATAACGCCGACATCGCCCGTGTGCCGGCCAGTATGACCAAGGTGCTGACCGCCTACATCATTTATCAGGAGCTGGAGGCCGGCCGCCTGACTTTGGACACCCAGTCAAGGTCAGCCACAACGCGGCTGTCAAATCCCGCGACGCCAGCTATCCCACCGCCGTACCGCTGACCGAGGGTGCCACCTACTCGGTTGATACGCTGCTTCACCTGATCATGATTCCTCCGCCAGCGCGTCGTGCATCGTCATGGCCGAGCATATCAGCGGCAGTGAGAGCGCATTTTGTCGCCCGCATGAACCAGACCGCCAAGGACCTCGGCCTGAACGCGACCTATTACAACTGCCACGGCGCGCAGCCCAATTATATTACGGCCCGCTCACAGGCCAAGCTCACCCGCCGCTTTATCGACGATTATCCCGATATCCTGCGCATCACCTCCAAAAGCGGGTTCAACTTCAACGGCTCCTACTATAATAACACCAATCACCGGCTCAATACCATGGCGCCTTACGAAGGGCTGGACGGCTTCAAAACCGGAACCATCGCGGAGGCAGGCTATTGCGTCACCACGACCGCGGTACGGGATGGGCGGCGTGTGATCGCGGTAGTTATGAAATCCACCAGCGACGCGCAGCGCTTCGCGGATTCCCGCCAGCTTGATTACGGCTTTGCTGAAATCCAAAAGCGGGATGCGGCCCGCAAACGACCAGTGTGCAGCTTTACCGCAGCTCCGGACAGCGTCCGTCCGTACCAGCCGTTTACCGTCACCGCACGGCTGGAAGGCGTCTCCGCCTCCTACGCCTGCAAGGCGCAGTGGTATGTCAACGGCGCGGCGGTCGATGGCTATGGGAACAGCAGCTTCCTGACCGCCGACTATAAGACGAGCACGCTGCAATATACGCTCAAGGATCTGTCTGGCGATACGCTCGACATCGCCTTTGTCCTGACCATGTTCGACGGCACTGAGATCCGCTGTGAAACAGCCCTTCCGGTGGAACAGCGGCCGGTGGAATACGGCGGCTCGCTCAATCATCCGGCGCGCGGCATCCTGTCCCGGCAAAAACGCTGCTCGTTACCGCGGATATCACCGGCGAAAAAACGGGATCGCCCGCGGCCAGCTTCCGGCGCGCTGGCAATGGGACGGCGCGGACATCGCAGGCTATTCCAACGCGGCGTTTACCATCGAAAACGATGCCGCGTCCAGCGAGTATCTGCTCCGCATTCCGGAAGACGCCTCAGAGGGCAGCCATGAGCTTTCCTTTGTGCTTGGCGATGCGGGCAGCACTGGCGCAAAACAGTTGATTCTGCGCGCCGATATCCAGATCGTTTCACAGGAACGCCGGCAGAGGATGTTCCAGTAGAGGAGACTCTGTCCGAATACCTCCGGCCGCGTAAATACCAGAAAACCCGCCGTTTCAAAAGAAACGGCGGGTTTTCCTATACCCCTCGCGCTCAAATCATTACTGCACGGTATTCCAGACGGTCCAGCGCCTCAAGCAGCTCTCTTTTCCTGTTCCGCAGTCAGGCTTTCCATCGGGCGGCGCATTTTCGTGGTGGAGATCACGCCCCCTTTTGAGAATCACCTTTGTAGGCCGCAATATTATTGACCGCGCACATTACCGCATTCAAAACATTGGTGCGCCGCTGGTATCGGGTCGCAAGCGCGTAATCCTTTGCCTGAATCGCTTGCCAGAGCTTCGCGTAATGCTCCGGTATGCACATCGCATTACCTGACACCGTCCCGTCGCCGCCGACCACGCACGCCGCCTCCGGGAAGTGATCCGGCCCGACCAGTACGCTGAAAGTCCCATCGTTGATCGTCATGAAGTCCTGTATCCGCGTGAAATCCGGATAGCTGTATTTAATGCCGATCACATTGCGGCAGCTTTCGCGACGGTTTCCGCCACAGCGCGGTTGATATCATTGACCGCGTTTTGCGGAATGCCGTACAAATAAATCGGGAAATCCTCCGGCACGCTGGCGGATACCGCCTTATAATAATCGATCAGCCCCCGGTCGCTCAGCTTAAAAAAATACCGGAGTGACAACGCCGATGCCGTCCGCGCCGATTTCTACAGCGTGACGCGCCAGTTCCACTGTGTCAGCAAGGTTCCATGCGCCGACATGCACGAATACCGGTACCCGTTTGGCTGTATGGCGCACACTGCTTCCGCGACCCGCTTCCGTTCCTCCACGGTTAAGTCATCATCTCTCCGGTCGTGCCGCAGGGATACAGGCACTGCAGCCCGTTATCGATGCAGCAGTGATCCACCAGCCGCTCCAGCGAGGGAACGTCAATGCTGTCCTCCTCGGTCAGGGGCGTCACGATCGGTACGACCGTGCCATATAATTTCTGCATATTTTTATGTCCTTTCTGGTAATCAGGCTCATTTCGCCGCCATTTTCACCGGATATATCGCGCCATGCCTTTCAGCATATACATGCCGGCTGTCGCCCCCGGTCCGGTATACCGATAGCTTTCGCGGCAAACACCGCGGCTTTCCCGTATTTGGGCATCATGGCGCGGCTGGCTTCTACGCCCGCCTCCGCTCCGGACACCGCCGCGTCCATTACCTGCGCCAGCCCAGCGTCCGGGTTGCTTCGTGCACGCCGATGCCCGGTCACGGCTGCGCCGACCGCATCCAGATCGTTCGCTCCCCCCTGCTGCATTTTCCGCGCTTCTGGATACCGGCCGCAAAACGCAGTAAAAATACACGCTCAGGTCAGCCGGCCCCATCTCGTTCTTTTTCCCTTTCAGCGCCTTTCCCGCCTCCATGATACCGGAAGCCATCAGCGTTCCCATTGTGGAAGGCACAACCGAGGCCATCCGCATCCCCGCTTTCATCAGCGTTTTCCGACGTCCTCCTGCATTTCTTCCCGTATCAGGTCAGGCAAGGCCGCATAACCCTTCTGCATCGTAAGACCCAGATCTCCGTCGCCCCATGTTAGCGCGTCCATCGCGCAAAGTTCATCCTTTTTTTCCGCGAACACCTCCGCAACGCATTCATACAGCGCCGGAAGCTGCTCCGCTGTGATCTTATCCATTTTCACGCCCCTGTCACTTCTGGCAGTAAAGGGCGTGCAGACCGGCGCGTCCAGCCACCGCTTCATTTCCTCACCCGCAATCTTGCAAAGGCTGATGGAAGCGCCGGCCATTTCCATACTTTGTCGCGTACTCGCCGACATGGGTCCGGTACAGCTTAACCCCTCTTTTCCTGCAGGAGCCGCGTAACACTTCCGGACAGGATATACAGCTCCTCCACCGATGTCGCGCCAAGACCATTGATGAGCAGCGCCACCTCGTCCTCCGGCACCAGCGCGGCATGTCCTGCAGCAGCGTTTCCAAGCGATTCCGCGGCAATTTCATCGGCGGTTTTGACCGGCCCGTTCCAGATGCCCGGTTCTCCGTGGATGCCCATACCCATGGCCATTTCGTTCTCCCCAAGCGTGAAATTGCATGTCCCAGTTCAGGCAGCACGCATGGCGTCAACGCAAAACCGACTGTGCGGGTGTACTCCTTTGCTTTCTGCGCAGCGGCGAACACCTCCTCAAGGGTGCGCCGCCCTCTCGCCGCTTTCGCGGCCGCGCATTTATACATATGAATATGCCGCCACGCCGCGGCGCTTGTCCGGACGGTACTGGAGTTCACATCATCCGCTCCCCACAATGGAACGTGTTTCAATATCCTCCATTTCGCACAGCTCGGCCGCCATGTCAAAAATTCATGATGTCGCCCGTATAATTGCCGTACAGGTACAGCACGCCGGCCCCCTGCCTCGACCTCCTTTGGATATCTGGAAGATCTGTTCCGCAGAAGGCGACTGAAACACGCTGCCCCACGCCGCAGCCATCCAGCATCCCCTCTCCCCATAGGAACAGCGGCAGGTGGCCTGTGCCGCCGCCGGTCACAATCGCCACCTTTACCGGGCGTTTTAGAGCGGTACAATAGCAGCAGCAGGTCGCCCGCCGCGCGTATTTGATCACCGCATCACCATGCGCCGCGTAGAGATGCCGCGCAGCATATCATCCGTATAACTCCGGCCGGTTGATAATCTTCTTCATAATGTATTTCCTCTTTTATTGCAGCGGCTTCTTCTGTTCTTCCCTTGCTTCTTTTTAACAAAGTAGGTAATCAGCGGCAGCATCAGAGAAAACCACCGCACAACAATCAGGACACAGGAGATCGATGCGTGAAGAAAATGGAAAAGCTGCCATCCGAAAGGACCAGCGCTTTGCAGGTTTTTTTCAATCGTCGGCCCCAGGATCAGGCCCAAAATCACCGGCGGCATGGCAAAGTCCGCCTTTGATCAGGAAATAGCCTACCGCGCCGGCAATCAGCATGAAGAAAATATCATACATTATGGTTCATACAGAAAGTACCCACGCAACAGAACACAAAGATAATCGGCGTCAGTATTTGGTACGCCGGAAATCTTGGAGAATATCCGGATACCGCCAAAAACCGAGCAGCCCCCATGCAGATATTCGCTGCGATCAAGCCAAAAAATAATGATATACACCTGTACCGGTTGGTTCTCAAACAAAAGCGGGCTGGAATGATACCCCTGCATCATCAGCGCACCCAACATGACCGCAGAGCCTGCGTCTCCCTGGAATGCCAAGCGTCAGGAGCGGGATCAACGCGCCGCCCGACACCGCATTGTTCGCCGATTCCGGCGCCGCGATACCGCGCGGGTCACCCTTGCTGAACTGCGAGGAACTTTGCAAAGCGCTTCGCCTGCGTGTATCCCAGCCAGAGGCGATATCGCCCCTGTTCCGGGGATAGCACCGATAATCGTACCAATCACGTTGCAGCCCAAAATCGTCGGAGATGTTTTTTAATCCGCCCAAGTCGGCAATATCCGTTCCAGCTTGATATCCTTTTTTGCTTTTTCCGTCACTTTTCCTCAATCAGCGTCAATCCCTGGCGCAAATGCGTATACGCCGATCAGCAACGGATATACGCAATGCCGCCCATCAGGGTACACGCTTAAAGCAAACCGCGGCTGGCCGCTGATTACATCGATGCCGACCGTGGCGAGCGCAAGGCCGATAATCGCACCGATAATGCCCTTAAATACCGATTTGAGGAAATACCCGTCACGATACTCAGACCGAAGATGCCAAGCGCAAAATATTCCGGCGCACCGAAGTTCAACGCCACTTTCGCCAGCATCGGCGCTGTAAAGAACAATGCGAACGCACTGAACAAGCCGCCGAACGTGGACGCCATCGTAGAGATTGCCAGTGCACGCCCGGGCGAATGACGGACATCGGGTACCCGTCCAGACAGGTCGCGGCCGAATTCGCCGTCCCCGGCGTGTTGATCAGATAGCGGTGATCGAACCGCCGTAGATCGCGCCACAGAACACGCCGAGCAGCATAAGGATACCTGAATTGCCGCCAGTGGAAAAGGTAAACGGGGTGACAATGGTCAACGCCATGATCGACGACAAGCCGGGCATCGCGCCGGCAAGGATACCGACAATCGTCCCAAGCAGAATGACCGCCGTGTTCAGCGGCTGCACCACTTGCGTCAGAGCGGAAACAAAATACCCATCATATGCTTTTTCCCTCCTAAAACAATATGCCGGCCGGCAGGTTGGTATGGAGCACCATTTCAAACACCACATAGATAAAGACAATAACGCCAACCGGTATTGCAAGCAGCTTCACTTTGTTACGCTCGCCCAGCAGAATCGCACAGGAGATGACCATAAAAAACGTACCCACGAAGAAACCCAAAATATAGGTCAGAACGGAAAATACGACCATGATCCCCCAGCGCAATCAATACCCGCTTCATGCCTTCTGAGCGGAAATCGATCGTGACCTCGTCCGGCTGGCCTTTTTCAGCGCTGTTTCCAGCGCAAGACCAATCGAGCAGAGGAGCAGCGCCCACCCAGCAGCTTGGGCCAAAAGCCGCCGCCGATGTCCGACAGGCCATGATAGGGGAAAATCCATCGTGCCGACGATCATCCCAATACCGACCACAAGCAGCACCGCAGCCACGATGTAGTTGTATTTTTTCATCTAAGGCTTCCTTTCCTGCATAATAGGCGGGGCGGCGGGACTTTTGCATTCCACCGCCCTGCCCGCGGCTTTCAGTTGATCAGCGAATCGTAGAACTCGTACTGCTCCTGCATAAACTGCAGCGCGCCGTCCGTCCCCTCAAACTCTGCCGGCATGATACTGAACGCCGCCAGCGTCTCTTCAAACTCCTCGGTTGCGCTCGCCTGTGCAAACGCGTCCTGCAGGTAGGTCACAACCTCCTCCGGCGCGTCGTTCTTAATTGCAAGGTAGACCCAGGTCAGAATCCGGATATCCTTCAACTCGTCATACAGCTCGCCCATTGCCGGAACATCCGGAAACATCTCCGTGCGTTCATTATCCGTGATCGCCAGCGCCTTGATCGTGCCGGCAGTAAGCTGCCCGATCGCGGGCGCTGCAGAGCAGCAGGTCATATCTACCTCGCCCGCTACCACGCCGGTGATACTGTTGGTATCGCCGTCATAATTAACATAGGTAAACTCCGCCGAGCGCCTGCTCAAAGGGACTGCGCGCTCAATTTGGTCAGCGTACCCTCGCCGGTATTGCCGACCTTGACTTCGCCCGGATGCGCTTTCGCGTCTTCCACAAATTCCTCAAACGTATCGTACGGGGCGTCCGCGCTGACAAGGATCAGGTTCGGCTGCTTCATCAGGCAGGCCAGCGGGTGAATTCGTCATAAGAAATATCGGTGTTTCCGTTCACCTTGCTCAATACCAAGTCACAGTTTACGATACCGAGCGTATATCCATCCGAGGAGGAATTCCGGAACTGGTTCGCGCCAACAAGCCCCCGCGCCGCCGGTCACGTTATTGACGGTAATATTCACACCGACGGCAGCACACCGTCCGGAATGGATTCCGTCATGCCGCGCACGCACAGGTCGGTCGTGCCGCCGGCCGAATACGGACAAATAACGGAAATATTCTGGGACGGGTATTCCTTTGAGCCGCCGCAGCCGGTCAGGGCCGCCGCTGCCATTGCTGTTGCGGTAAGCATTGCAATAATCTTTCGCAGTTTCATGATTAACCCTCCGTCTTTCTATGTCTTTGTCTGTCGCATCAACTATCCTTATAAAACGCCGGACGCTTCCAGTGCATCGATCTCCGCATCGCTGTAGCCAAGATGCGAAAGAACCTTGCGGTTATCCTGCCCCAGCGTGGGCGGAGCACACCGGATCTCGACCGGCGTCTCACTGAAGTCTATCGGCGCGATGACCGCCTTGAAATCCCCCGCGACCGGATGATGGATGGTCCGAATAACCTGGTTATGCGCAACCTGTGGGTCGTGCAGCACATCCTCGTAGGTATTAACCTTTGGCGACCCAGAACCCATCCGCCGGAAACGCTCCAGCCAGTACTCGGTATCCTGTTTTTCAATCTGCGGCGCGATCAGCGCATGCAGCTTTTCCTTATCCCGCAGCATAACCGCTTTGTTCGGCATCATCTCATATAATGCCGGCAGGCCGATGATTTCGGAAAATCGCTTCATATCCTGCCCCGCGTTGATTGCCATGGCAAGGAAGCCGTTTTTCGTTTTATAGATGCCGTACGGGGCTTCCTGCAGCGGATGTCCCGTATAATCCCCTGGATTTTTTCGGCATGATACCGGTATTTATGTAGTAGCACAGCTCCTGTGACTGCATGTGCAGGGCAGAGTTGAGCAGATTTACTTCAACCTTTTGTCCGTTTCCCCCATCCTTCACATGGTTGAGTGCCGCCAGATACCGACGACCAACATCAGAGAGCTGTACATATCCACCACATAGATACCGCCGGTTGCCGGCTGCCCCTCCGTGCCGCAGATATTGCAGTAGCCGCTCATCGCCTGTGCCAGCAGATCTTGTCCGGGCAGCTTTACATAAGGGCCTGAGCTACCGTAACCCATCGCTTCGCAATAGATGATCCGCGGGTTGAGTTTCTTCCCGTCCTCATAACCCAAGCCAAGCTTATCAAGCACGCCGGCACGGTAATTCGATACCACGACGTCGGACTCACGAATCAGCTTTTTGACGATCTCCTTTGCCTCCGGCCTTTTTTCAGATCCAGTGTGATGCCCTGCTTGTTGCGGTTCATCGCAAGGAAAAACGGCCCTTCCCCGCCGAGCTTTTCATCCGGCGCAACATGGCGGTTAAAATCCCCTGTCCCCTGGCCGCTCAATATTGATGACTTCCGCGCCCAAGTCGCCGAGCAGTTGCAGGGCAAACGGCCCCCGGGCAAAATGCGTGAAGCCCAGTATTTTCACGTTTTTAACGGTGCGCTCACTTGCCCTGTCTCCTTTTCCTCTGCCGCCGCAGGCTTTTCTGCCGATATACTGCTTATCCACATGGAACAGGACCGGCTCGTCGTTCTGGTTCAAAACCAGCACGTTCGGTCACAACACCAAATTCCTCGTTTTTGATCGCCTTATCCACGACCTCAAACCGGCAATGGATTGTATCCCCTGGATAAACGGGATGGATATAACGGATTTTCTCATGGCCGTAATGAACGGAGGGCACCTTTGGTCGGGGATACCTCCTTTGCCATAAAGCCATCCGCGACACCCAGCGTCAGAATGCCCCGGATGATCGGCCTGCCGATCGCAGGAATTTCTTGCAGTATTCGGCGTCCACATGAACCGGATGAGTGTTGTCCGAACAGCCGATGAACAGGCGGATATCTGCTTCCGTCATCGTGCGGCCGGACGAGATCTGGACCTCGCCGATCTGGTAATCCTCAAAATATTTGATTTCTGGCATTTCTTTTCTCCCTTTCTTACTCTGTAACAGGCATCCACACGTTTTGTTTTCTCAGGCTGCTCTGCAGCTTTTTCACATCCACATCCCGAGCCGCAACCTTATCCTGTACTGCAATCGCCGCCGCGGTACCGCACGCCTGTCCCATCAGCATCGCAGTCGGTACGACGCGCAGCAGCTCAATCGCACCGAAATCACCGGAAATGCAGCGGCCGGCCACCAGCAGCCCCTCCGTATGCTTGGGAACAAAGCAACGGTACGGGATCTGTTTCAGCACATCCTCCGGCTGGAATCCGCGATATGGCGGCTGGGCGAACACCACTGCATCGCTGTAGCTCGCGCCCTCCATCAGTTCCTTTCGCGTGATTGTGTATTCCCCCACACAGCATGCGGCTGCTCCTCACGCCGACCTGGGGTGCCGTGTCAATCACCACCGCATTTTCAAAGCCCGGCACATTTTTCCTGAAATACCCAGCGTCCGCAGCATGGCCTGCCGTATCTCGATCTCCACCTTGGTCAGATCATCCACGCTTACCGCGCTGCCTGCCAGCGTATTGTTAAACACACCACGTTATCGATGTTGCTCCTCATATAGAAGCCCTGCGGCAATTCCCCGAAGCTGTAGCCGCCGTTGATGCCGCGCACCGCCTTGATATCCGCCGACACCTGCTCATCCTTGCGGGATGCTCAGAAACTGCTCGGCCTTTTCACAATCCACATTGGCGACTCGGAATACCAGTCCAAGAGGCAGGTTGCCTGTTGCCATATATTCCTCGCCCGCCGTGTAAATACATCGCCATCGCCTGTGCAGTCGATCACAATATCTGCCAGAACGGCCTGGCGACCGGACTTACTTTCAAAAAATCGCGCCGCGCACCTTATTATCCACCATGTATGCCCTGCTGAACCGGGCGTGGAACAAAAGCTGCACGCCCGATTCGAGCGCCATATCATTGCACACGCATTTCATCAGTTCGGATCGATAACCGGACTCCAGCGAACAATTTTATCCTCTGCCGCCTGTTGCACCGTATCGCCGCCACTTCAGGATGTCCTCCAACTTGGAAGAACCACGCGTCGCTTCGTCGGGTTCGATCAGGCCGTTTACCCCGCGCAGACGGTCCAGCATTTCCTCCACAAGCCCCTTGATCACCAGATTGCCTTTCCCATCGCAGATGCAGTCCACCAGAAGGACAAAGCCCCCTGTCGACATGCCGCCCAGATAACCATACCGCTCCATCAACAGAACTCTGGCCCCCCTGCCGTGCCGCACTGACCGCCGCACAGACACCGGCCGGCCCACCGCCGACCACCAAAACATCGGTTTCCGCGTATACCGGTATCTGCTGCTCCTTTCAATAATGTATTTTCCAATTCAGCACCTCCGTCATTTCCATGTAACTAATTTGTAAATTACATATTTTATGTTTGTAATTTACATCCAAATTTACATAAAGTCAATATGTCTTATTTATTTTCTATATAATAACCATATATCAATCAATATTTTGTGTATTTTTCTTGCTTTCTTTGTGGGGGATGGTATATAATCAAACTGCAATTTACATATATAAACAGGAGGATGCCGCTATGATCACCATTAGCGATATCGCAGTGCTTGCTGAAACTTCCACAGCAACCGTCTCCCCGCGTCCTAAACGCTGATCCGCATGTGGCGCCTGGTACGCGGCAGCGGATCCTGCAGGTGATCGCCACCACCGGCTATAAGCCCAGAAGCTCGTCCAAAACAGATTCCAAGAAAAAAACAGTATTCTTGTTTTGCTCCCTTCGCTGGAGAATCCCTATTTCTCAACCATTCTGGAGAGGCGTGGAGCATCGCGCCAGCGCCGCCGGCTATGATACGCTGATGGCTGTTACACACCGAAACTATGAGAAAGAAACTAAATACCTGAACATGCTGACTTCCGGCCTGGTAGACGGCGTGATTCTGTTCACCACCTTCGCCCAACGACCAGCTCAACGATCTGTCCGCACGATACCCTATCATTCAATGCGGCGCGATCGCGGAAGGCTCGAACATCAGCTATGTCAGCATTGACGACACAGCCGCCGCCTATGACGCCACTTCTTTATCTCATCAGCCTCGGGAACCAGCGCATCGCCATGATCACTAGCTCGAATAATATCCCGTTTGAAAAGAAGCGCTTAGCCGGTTACATGGATGCGCTCAACGACCATGGCATCCCTTATGTTCCATCCTACAAAATGATCTGTAACAACCATTATTTAGACAGCTACAATTGCGTGGAAGCGCTGATGAAGCTCCCGGAAAAGCCGACCGCAATCTTTTTGTTACAGCGATCTGACCGCATTAGGCGCTCTGAATTACGCCTATGACCACGGGCTCAAGCCCGGCTCTGATCTGGATATCCTCGGCTTTGACGGGACTTACCTGACCGAATGCGTTTCCCCATCTTTCCACAGTGGAGCAGCCGGCCTACGAAATGGGTAAAACAGCGTTCAACATGCTTTCCGACCGAATCGCCGACGCTAACTATATTGCACAGAAAGTAATTATTTCTCACAAGCTCGTCATCCGTGAAACGACCCGCAAGCTGCCTGCAAGCGTTTCCTGACGCCAGCTCCTTTATTCGTCAAACCCCCTCTCCGACGGAGATCTACCGCTGAAGAGGGGCTATTATCCTGTTTCTAAATGCTGTCGTTTATCACTATATCCACGCAAAAGGTTTGCTTTTTCAACTTCTTTCCTATTATAGCACTTTCCTTCCTTTGTATAGCAGAAACCGGAATGCACACACCCCTCACGCAGATTACACAATCCGTTTTTTCAAAAAATCATAACCACCGGCTGTACCGGTGGTTTTGCTAATAAAATCACCCTGCGGCGTCTCTGCCCACGGGTGATTTCATTATATAACGGCTAAGCTTTTTATTTACAGCGTAACGCCGTTTTTAAAGATGGCGATTTCACGGTAGCCCAGCAGCTCAGTTTTTGGAGGGTCTGCCGCCCGCGATGTCCAGCACCAGCGCGTACAACCGCTTCGCCGCCTCCGCGATCGGCTCGCCGTCCGCTACCGGACCCGCGTCAAAGTCGATCCATCCCGGCTTGCGCGCCGCAAGGCCGCTGTTGCTCGCGATCTTTACCGTCGGCGCCGGCGCGCCGAACGGCGTCCCGCGTCCCGTCGTGAACAGCACAATATGCGCGCCCGCCGCGGTCAGCGCTGTCGCCGATACCAGATCGTTCCCAGGCCCGTACAGCAGGCTCAGGCCGTGCGCCGTTACCTGCTCCCCGTACCCGATCACATCCGCCACCGGCGCCGTGCCGCCCTTCTGCACG
>VOFH01003534.1_pt1 | contig 36333 bp, 35 predicted proteins | sample 5384091 | NCBI WGS metagenome assembly VOFH01 (sample SAMN12384727, study PRJNA508395) | human gut metagenome | isolation source: healthy gut G | host: Homo sapiens
CACTTTTATTGGTATCTGCCCATTCCTCTGGACTGCACACTGATTTTCACCAATTGAACCAAATCGCGTCCGGTTAGCCAAGACACTATGGAGTTTCAATCTTCTTTCTATACCTTTATTTTACCAAAGATATCTGGTTTTGCAAATCTGTAAATATGATGAATCAGATTTTTCTTGCTCTCGGTGCACGACAAATAAACCTTCTTGTTATGAAGGCTTTCCGAACATATTTAATTGTCCTGCTTATCCCGTAAGTGAATAAGAACCTCTGAGTCGGAAGGATAAAAGTTTGCCACCACACTTCTCGCATTTGCAGATATCTTTTTGATATAAAATCTGAAGTTTTTCAGCAACGGTCTTGTTTCTTAACTTTGAAAGGTACTGAGTACAGTTTAAAAGCTTTCTGCATAAATCCATTTTATCTTTTTTACTTCGGCAGGAAAGAATACCATAGTGGCGAATCCGAACAAATCCTTTGGGGAGTATGCATGCATAAGAAACAGACGCAGGAATTCTGTACCTTTCACAGTATAAGGAATCATCTTGCCCCCATTTTTGTAGTCTTTGGCAAGATAAGTGACTGTTTCGGATGTCATACTGATGATACGACGATTGCTGATAGCAATTCGATGGGTGTATCTGCCCAGATATTTAATCACTGAGTTAGCTCCATTAAAGGCTTCTTTGGTATATACAACCCATTCTTTTGCATAAAGCGTATTCAGTAGTTCCTTGAAAGTATAATGATTTTTAAGTTTTTGTGATGTCCCTAAGTATTGCAGCTTTCCTGATTCATGAAGCAGTTTGAGTTCTTTCAGGTAATGTTTCTTAAATACAGCTGACATCACTTTTACCGGAAAGAAAAACTTTTTTCCTTTATCTTTCCAACGATTGGTGGAATCCAGACCACCGCCAAGAACTATGGTGTGGAGATGTGGATGATAATTCATTCTTGAACCCCAGGTATGTAGCACACAAATGTATCCGATTTTTGCACCAAGATGTTTTGGGTCAGAAGACAATTCTGTCATGGTCAGATGTGCCGCATGATACAATGCATCATATAAAAGCTTCTGATTTGAATACACTAAAGAATACAGTTCTTCCGGGATTGTAAATACGGTATGAAAGTACGGAACATCAAGTACATTTTCCTGCTGCTTATCAATCCATTCGTCGACTTCCATCCCCTGACCCATCAGACAGTGTCTGTTCTTACAGGAATTATAATGAATGTACTTCTTGTGACAGGATTCACATTCGCTGATATTTGCTCCCATTTCGGCAGTTCTACATTTAGAGATACATAGCGCTGCCATATGCTGTTCTGTTGAAAAAAGATGTGTTTCACTATACTCCGGAAGAAATTGATGAAAAACATCCTGAATGGTGATTTCATTACTCATTAGAATCACCATCCTTTTTCTTGGGTTTGCGGCACGTTTTTTCTTTTGTGGATGATCTAATGGGCTTTTAATTCCCATAACAGTTTTATTTGATATGTGGATGTATACCTGTGTTGATTCCAGACAGCGGTGTCCAAGCATTGCTTGTACATAGTTGATAGGGACACCTTGTTCAATCATGTGACTTGCAAAGGAATGGCGAAGCGTGTGTGGATGAACACTTAATCCTGCATCTTTTCCAACAGCTCGAAGCATAATCTCGACACCACTCACTTTTAGTGGTTCATGAGGAGCATCTAAAGAAACAAAAAGATACTCTCTTTTTACCGGATAACTTCTCCAATACTGCTTTAAAAGCTCAAGTGCCCGATTTGAAAGTATTGTCCAACGGTCACGATGATTTTTGCTTTTGGGTACATAAACCTGCATTCTGCTCATGTAAATATCTTCAGCCCTAAGCTTTACCAGTTCCCCAACTCTAAGTCCTGATGAATAGAGTAATGCAATGATAGCTTTGTTTCGAATATGTGAAGCAGTATCAATTAGCGTTTCCACTTCATTAAGTGAAAGGACTTCTGGACATACCATAAATATATATTATGGGGTAGACAAAATTTATACATTGTGATATTATTTAATAGTTGCAAAACGAATTGCAGACGGCGTGTGGCTCAGTTTGGTAGAGCGCTACGTTCGGGACGTAGAGGTCGCAAGTTCGAATCTTGTCACGCCGATTTATTTATGTATGTATCTGAATAGTTATCGACTGTATTATTGCATACAAAGCGTTACCTGATGTGAAGAATAGGAGGAAAATAAAATAAGTTCAATAGATAATAGAATCCATTGGTTAGAAAGTGAGATATTAGAGATTCAGGAAAGACTGGAGACAATCACTGAGGAAGGAACAATTTATCCTACACAAAAAGACGGAAATGTTAAATGGTATGTTTGGAAAAATGGCAGAAGAGAGTATTTATCAAAGAAAAATGATAAAGAAATCAGAAATCTTGTCAATAAAAAATATCTGGAGCTTTATCTGAAGGACACAATAAATGAACTCAGACTACTCGAGACAAACAGGAAGGCCCGGAAAAAATATAAAACCGATTATGCCCAGAAAATGTTGAAGCAAAAACATTATAGAAGTATACTTTTAGCAGTTGATGAGAAGGACAATGAAGAGGAAAATGAAAAGTCACAGGTTCCTAACCCCGAAACTCTCAAGTTTTATACTAAAATGGGAATTATAGTGCGGTCAAAATCAGAAGTAATTATTGCGACAGCCTTGTATGATAATAATATAAAGTTTGAGTACGAGAAGGCGATTAAAATCTCAGATGTTATTTATTATCCCGATTTTACGGTTGAGAAGAAAAATGGTGACATAATTCTGTGGGAACATCTTGGCTTGATAGACAATCCTGATTATCGAAATAAAGCTTATCGAAAGATATTGAAATATAACGAAAATGGATATTATCAGGGAAAAAATCTTATATTGACATATGAAACAGCGGAAAGTCCATTGGACCCCATGGATGTAGAACATGAAATAGAAAAAATGTGCAGATGATAAAATGCTCAAAAAATTACGAAGAAAATTTATAGCCATAGCAATGTTATGAGTTTCAATTGTTCTTATTGCAATTGTAGGCACGATAAACATCGCAAACTATATAAGTACAAACGAGGCGTTGGATGCACGTCTTAAGCTGATTGTCGGAAACGGAGGAACATTCCCGGATCTTTTAGAACAGAAAACGCAAACACCGACAAATTCGGCAATACAGCAGATGAAAGTACAAATAAAGGGACTCCAACGCTCAAAGAGCACCATCCGGCTGGATAGATGTACAGCCACCGGAGGATATGAATTTATAATCGTACTGTAAATTAAAAATATTTTTTTACATGCATTTTACACACTAATGATTTTGCATTTTACATTTCCCCATTACTATATCAGTTGTAACAAACAAAGAAATAAATTCAAGAAAGAAATGAAAGAGGAAATTAAAATGAAAAATCGTATGAAAAAACTTTTAGTTTTAGCAACTGCTGCAACAATGATGACAGCAGCATTTACAGGATGTGGCTCAGGCTCAGACGGAGCAGACAACAATGCAGATACAAGCGCAGATGAAGGTACATCAAATGAGAACTTAAGCGGTTCACTTTCACTTGCGGGAAGTACTTCAATGGAGAAGCTTTGTGAGGCGCTCAAGGAGTCATTCATGGAGAAAAACCCTGGAGTAACAGTAACAGTAGAGTATACAGGCTCTGGTTCAGGAATCGAGTCAGTATCAGCAGGAAGCGTAGATATCGGAGATTCATCAAGAGCACTTACAGATGATGAGAAAGCAAACGGCGTTGAGGAAAACATCGTAGCAATCGATGGAATCGCAGTAATCACAGACAAGGACAACTCAGTAACAGAGCTTACATCAGATGACTTAAAGAAAATCTACACAGGTGAGATTTCAAACTGGAAAGACCTTGGTGGAAAAGATGAGGCAATCGTAGCAATCGGCCGTGAGGCAGCTTCAGGTACAAGAGGAGCCTTCGAGGAGCTTCTTGATGTAAAGGATCAGTGCAAATATGCACAGGAGCTTGACTCAACAGGAGCAGTTCTTGCAAAGGTAGGCTCAACACCGGGAGCAATCGGATATGTTTCACTTGACGTGCTTGATGATACAGTAACAGCAATGAAAATTGACGGAGTAGAGGCAACAGAGGAAAACATTGTAGCAGGCAAATATCTCCTTTCTCGTCCATTCGTAATGGCTACAAAGGGCAAGATTGACGAGCAGAACAATATTGTTAAAGCTTGGTTTGACTATGTAAACTCAGATGAGGGACAGGCAGTTATCAAGAAGGTAGGTCTTATCCTCCCTCAGTAGAAATTATCGGGCATATTAATGATACGAAATACAGACCTCGCTAGTATGTATAAGTATAAAAATAATACAAAATACAGACATCGATACGAGACATCGCTAGTAAGTATAAGTATAAAAAATAATACAAAATACAGACATCGATATTAGACATCAGTATTAATACATATCGACAAGATACATGGTTTCCTCAGGAAATGGCAGGTTTCCTGGGGAACTTTTTGAAACAAGGAGTATCAAATGAAACATAAATCCATAGTAGAGAATGTTGCCAAAATAATATTCACGGTATGTGCGGTTGTGGCAATATTCGCAGTATTATCAATAACAATTTATATGTTCCTTAAAGGCGCACCGGCATTTTTCAAGGTCGGAGTGTTAAATCTCTTATTCGGAACAAAATGGGCGCCGACAGCGGCAGACCCAAGCTACGGAATATTGTACATAATCCTCACATCCATCATAGGAACAGCGGTATCTATACTCATAGGAGTACCGATTGCTCTTCTTACGGCAGTATTTCTCACTGAGGTGTCAAACAAAAAGCTCTCAGCGGTAGTGCAGCCGGCAGTAGAGCTGCTTGCAGCCATTCCATCAGTAATCTATGGACTTTTAGGACTTATGATACTTAATCCGGTATTATACAAGCTGGAGAAACATATTTTTGCAAACTCAGCAACACATCAGTTTACCGGCGGATCAAATCTGCTTGCAGCAATCATAGTGCTTGCAATCATGATTCTTCCTACGGTAATCAACATGAGCGTATCATCAATACAGGCAGTACCGCAGCAGATGAGAGCGGCATCCCTTGCTCTTGGAGCAACAAAGATACAGACAATATTTAAAGTGACGGTTCCTGCAGCAAAGTCAGGAATCATGACAGGAATTGTGCTCGGAATAGGTCGTGCGCTCGGAGAAGCGATGGCTATCAACATGGTAGCCGGTGGAACGGTAAGCTTTCCACTTCCGTTCAACTCAGTGCGTTTCCTTACCACACAGCTTGTCAGCGAGATGGGATACGCCAGCGGTCTTCACAGACAGGTGCTTTTCTCAGTAGGTCTTGTGCTTTTTGTGTTTATCATGATAATCAATCTCACCCTTATGAAACTCAAAAAGAAAGGAGCTGTGGAAAATGACTAGTATAAATGGAAAACGCCGCAGAATAGGCGATGATGTAGTATATTTTTTCATATATCTGTGTGCGGCATTATCGGTAGTGCTGCTTGCGGGAATCATCATACATGTATTTGTCAGGGGAATCGGCCAGGTAAACTGGCAGTTTCTGACCAGCGAGACATCTGTCTTAAGAGGCACTGTCGGAATAGCGGGAAACCTGCTCAATACACTTTACATTATAATTATCACCATGCTCATAGCAACTCCTGTCGGAGTGGGAGCAGCCGTGTACTTGAATGAGTATGCAAAGCCGGGTAAGCTCGTATCCACAATAGAGTTTGCCACAGAGACACTTGCAGGAATACCGTCAATCATCTTTGGTCTCTTCGGAATGATGTTCTTTGGACAGACAATAGGCTTTGGCTACAGTATCCTGACAGGCTCACTGACACTGACACTCATGGTGCTGCCTCTCATCACAAGAAATACTCAGGAGGCGCTGAAAACTGTACCGGACAGCTACAGACACGGAGCAGTCGGACTTGGAGCCGGAAAATGGCACACCATCCGCACCATCCTGCTGCCGTCAGCCATGCCGGGAATTATCACAGGTGTTATCCTTGCAATCGGCCGAATAGTCGGTGAGTCAGCAGCACTCCTCTTTACAGCAGGAAGTGCAGGAATGCTTCCAAAGGTTGCCAGCGGATATTTCTCAAAGATAATGCAGTCAGGTGGAACACTTACCATCAAGCTCTACCTTGCAGCGACAAGTGAAGGAAAATTCGACCAGGCATTTGGAATTGCGGTTGTGCTTCTCGTAATCGAAGAAAACACCAGTACATTTTATCTGCCGGAAAAACTTTCGGATGAGGATATTCTTGAGATAATAGATTTCTGTTATTCAAGGGATTACAGCTTATCACAGTATAATAAAAATGAGCTGTCTAATCAGAATGTTGAAGAAAATATAAGCGAACAGGATGCTGTGAATATAGCAAAGGAAACAGTGGCAAGAGTATATGGAATAGATATACATAATGTGGATGTCGATGTTGAGCATGATATGAGTAACGGAAGTGACGGAACATTTTCAAGTGAATATGTATATATCACAGATAAAAGCAGTGGCATAGAGTATTCAGCAGCAGTGGATATGCAGAGTGTGACAGTTTATTATGTGGAGAAAAATTTGGCGGAGTATTCTTCGTCGTCAGAACTTGAAAATAAGCCACTTTATGAACAAAAAGCTGTAGAGGCAGAAAATATTGCCGAGAAGTTCATGAATTATAATGAAGGCTGGAGCAAAAAAGAAATAGAATATGCCATAAACTCAGAGAAAATGCTAAGGAAGGGCATTATAGATTTCTACTTTACAACAAAGGATGGAAATGTTTGTAAAGTAAGTTATAGCCAGTCAGAGGATACATTTTACAGCATTTGTGTAATAGATGAAAAAGTATGCGAAGCGATGAGAGCGAGTTATGAAGAGGCATCACAGGAGCAGGAAAATGCTGTCATAAAAACAATAATAAAATAATTTACAAAGGAGAAATGAAAAAATGAAGAAAGTATTATGTATGTTAATAATGACAATTGCAATTGGAATTATGGGAGGAGGAACTAGAACATATGCAGATGAGATTAAAGACAATTCTGAGATAGAAGAGCAGTATTTTGAAATATTAGCATATGATGCAGAAAATAATAGGAGCTTAGCTGTATTAAGTACTCATCATGCTAATGCTGAGGTAGCAGGAAATGGAGTAAGACTTAGAAATAATCCAAATACTAATTCTAAAATTTTAGAGTTAATGTATTCAGGTGTAACTGAAACATGGCAGGAAAGAATTCCCGGTTTGTAAAATGAAATTCCCGGTTTGTAAAAGCAAGATTCCAGAATTTTCATTTCTATTTCGATATGATATAATACGTTCAGCGGTTTGTAAATAAATTTGCGTACAACAACGTTCAGCAATAAAGATACAACAACCAGAGATCAATTCTCTCGAAATTTTTGTATTCGGAGAATCCATCCCTGTTTTTGATTGGATAGAGTTGTTCTATTCTGGCTCTGGCGGCACTCAGCAAATTTATTTGTTACTTTTTGAGAAGTTTAGGCTTTAAGATGATGTTCTCGGCGGCAACCGGTGAGCATCCCAGTCTCTTAAGCACATCTTCTCCATAGTAAAAGCTGAATGTTTCGTATGGGCTACGGTTGTTCAGCTTTTTTTTCTTTTATAAGAATTGATATGGTTCATCATCAGAGTAATATCCTGTTGTGTCAGCACATCGAAACTGCTTCCTTTTGGCAGGATACGACGCATCAATTCATGGTTGACTTCACAGGCTCCTTTTTGATAAGGAGCACTTGGATCGCAATAAAATATCTTTGTTCTATTGCATGGAATGGTGCTACGTTTTTCGATTTCCTTTGGATTTGAAAACTCACTTCCGTTATCTGTCAGAATAACCGGAAACAAGCTATTAAATGTTTTTGCCCCAAGGACTTCATCCAATAAGTTTATGATCTCTATTACAGAGGCTGATGTATTTGCGTCCCGCAAAAAGCCAGCATGAGACTGCTTTCTACAAAGTGTATGGTAAGAAGACATTTTCCTCCCACACGACCAATCACGCTATCCATTTGTACAATGGTCGTTTCCGGGTTTGCTCCCAGATATTTTTGAAAGTCAGCGTAGCTTCGTTCAATACGGCAGCCCCGGTCAACTTTAAATTCAGGCTTCTTATAACGGGGACGATATTTCACTTTACGGGGCAGATCAATGTTCCTGATATCAAAGAGCTGGGCATCCACGTAGTTATACAATGTCTTTTCACTGCACATCAGTTCATCTACATGAGCAAGATAGATTTGATGAAGCGACTGCCCGTTTTTAACTAAAGGACTGATGATCCCGTTAATTCTTGCAATATCATCTTCGTTGGACATGATACCGGTTCTGGCTTCCGAAACAGCATGATGTGCACGCTCATGTGCATCTGCCGGATCATAAATACGTTTTAATAACGTGCATTTCGACAGCTGACTGCAGCCATTACAAACATAAGGTGGCTTATTTTTGACAGAACAGACATCTTCTACAAAATCAGAACAATGTAAGGTGCATTCAGAGCACAGGCTGCATTTGTAAGCAGATTGGTGTGTACAGCTTGTTCCGCAAATCCTTTTTGCTTTGCATGTAGCACGGAATTTACAAGGATTATACGGATATCCAGGACGACCGCTTTTCTTGTCATAGGAATACTTTTTAATCTCCTTGGCAATGGTTGTACGGTCCTTTCCTAACTCTTTGCCAATTGCCCCAAAGGATGCATTCTCCTGAAGGCGTTGAGCAATAATCATTCGATCTTCATAAGATAAAAACTTTGACATGGTGACTCCTTTCCAGCCGCCAGAAATCAAAGCATAACAGAAAAGAGACCAACTATCCAGTCAGTCTCAATTCATTTGTAAAAGAAAAAATCCATACCTTTCTTTTTACACTGATAACTAGTGTTTTTAACCATAAAAGAAAAGAAAGTTGTGTATTTGCCGAAGTCAACCTATACACCATTTTATGGCTCAAACGGTATGTGTGCTGGAAATTCACCAGAAGAGCCCTTGTTCAAGGGTTGTCTGAGATAATTGAAAGAGTTGTTCAAAGAAGAATATTTACTGAAAAGCCAGCGCTTCCAGATGTTCCAGAAGAATATATTCAGCAGTTCCCATATGTTTATGAGATTATTCAAAAACTTAAGGAACAAGAGAAAGAAGGCTATTATTATTTTATCAAGGATTGTTCGTTTGGTGGTCAGTATCCAGTTGCAGCATTAATTGTTTATGAAAAGAATACGGGAAAATACGGAATAAAGCTTGGCTGTCATCCAGATTTTGGGGTAGCAATAGAGAGAACGTTAACAGAAGCGACTCAAGGACAAGATTTGGCAGAGTATTCAAAAAGAAGTTCTGTTGACTTTACCAATAACCATGTTGATGAATGGAAAAATATATATAACAGCTATAAATTTGGTATGGGTCAGTATCCATATCAGTTATTTAGCAAGAATCCGACATATGCTTTTACACCAGTTGAAGATGTATCTGGTATGGATAACTGGGAAATTTTACATAGATGGATTGGAAAAATCACTAATGCTGGATATGATGTTATGATAAGAGATGTTTCATATTTGGGTTTCCCTAGTTTTCATATTATTATTCCAGGTTTATCTGAGATGGTATATCCTAGCGATCTGCAATTCAGGGCAACAAATACACGGTACTATGTGTCAAATATTCTACGCGATTGCCCAGAAAAAATTAATGCAAAAAATAGTAAGTTGTTCATATCAACAATGGAATATTTCCTTGGTAATGCGTATGAAAATACAATGGAATCATACTATGGTGTAGTTAATCCTGAAGATGTACCTTGCGAGAAAATATATTGTGGCTGTGCTTATTTTATCGCGATGAATTATGTGCTTAGAGGTGAATATAGTAAAGCTTCAGAAAAGATGGACTATATTATGTATATGGCAGATGAAGGTATTTCTAAGGACTTAATTAATAAGAGTGAGTTTTCGTTCTTGCAGGCGGTTAAATATTATGTATCTGCCATGGCATCTATTGACAATCATGAGATTGTAATGGAATATCTGCGAACTTTATTTGATGAATATATTTGTAACAGGGTAGATGATATTTTTATTGATCAGAGGAACGTTATTATTAAGCAGTATCCATGTTTGACTAAAAATAGTATTACGAATCGTGAAAAGTATTCAGGATTATATGAATCCATTTCTCAATATACATATGCATTACGTACACGACAGATGGCAGATATTATTGAACAAAGCGAATTATCAAAATTTGTTGACTAATCGCATTTAGCTTTTAATCTACTTTGGCACTAACCCTTGAAAAAAAGGGATAATGTAATATTATATAGAAAGGAGCTTTAATATGGAAAAGTATGGACTTCTTGAGGAACATGAAATGGACAGTATTATTGCTGATAGCAATGAAAAGACTGTAGCTTCCGATGTTGCCTCATCCGCAACTGCTGGTGCAGCAGCTGCTGGTTGTGCTGTAGCTGCTTCATTTGCAGCATAGCTCTATTATGTATGGGACAGAGCTGTCCTTAAAACAAGGAGGATGGTGCTAATATTTTAGTACTGTCCTTTTCTTGATAATGTGAGGAATAATTTATGCAGGTAATTCAAATAAAAGATGTTTGTAAAGCATATGACCAGCGACAAGTTTTAAATAATATTTCTTTAAGTGTTGAAGAGGGGAAATTTTTGGCTTGCTTGGACCTTCGGGAGCTGGAAAGACAACTTTAATAAAAATGCTTATTGGTCTACTTTCGGCAACATCAGGAAATATTGCTATATTGGGGAAAGAATTAGATAAAAAAATTGATGAAAGTTTCCCATCATTTGGCATGGTTTTAGACAATGACGGGCTATATGATAGATTAAATTGTTATGATAATCTAGAACTGTATGCTAGAATTTATTCAATTAGTAATCGAAAAAAGTAATCAATGATATATTAGAAAAAGTTGGTCTGATAGAAAGTTCAAAAAAAGTGTTTCTAATCTTTCTAAGGGAATGCGTCAAAGATTGTCATTTGCCAGAGCTATTTTACATTCTCCTAAAATAGTATTTTTAGATGAACCTACCAGTGGTCTGGATCCAGCTACTACATTGCAAATTCATTCGATGATGAAAATGTTAAAAGAAAGTGGAACTACAATTTTTTAACAACGCATAATATGAATGAGGCTCAAAAGATGTGTGATCATCTTGCTCTTCTGAACGAAGGAAATATAGTTGAAGAAGGTACACCAGAGGACATCTGCTTACATCATAGAAAAAAATGCGAAGTTAATATTGAGATGACCAATGGTGAAAAATATATGGTAGATTCACACGATCTGCTTACAGTATTACAAACTGTACTTGATACTAATAATAAAATACGCAGTATCCATTCAAATGAACCGAATTTGGAAGAAGTATTTATTGAACTGACAGGGAGAGATTTAAGATGAAAACAATTAACCACATTTGTGCTATCTTCATTAAACAAATTAAGGATTCATTGAAAAATAGACTTGTACTTGTGGTATTTTTTATGTTTCCGATATTAGCACTTGTATTTAAAGAAATAGTATCTGAAGTAGAGCTGGACTTCATTTTGCCATCATTTATAACGATGAATACTGTAATGGTACCTATTATATTTATGTCAAGTATTGTTTCTGAGGAAAAAGAAAAGAAAACACTTAGGATGCTGATAATGTCAAACGTTAAAGCATGGGAATATTTAATAGGTGTAGGATTTTGCGTTTTTCTTCTGGCTTTGATTAGTAATTGTTTTTTTCTATTTATTATTCCGTTTAATGCAAAGGAAATAGTGACTTTTATCGTTTCGTCAATAATTGGCATTATTCTATCTTTGTTAATTGGTTCTATTCTTGCAATTTTGTCAAAAAATCAAATGAGTGTTGGACCTATTACAGCACCTGTTTCTATGATAATTGGTTTGCTGCCGATGTTCTCGGCTATGAACAGCGAACTTGAAAAAATTGCTAAAGGCATTTATTCCTATTATGTCAGACAGATGTTTGTCACCCGGGAGTTAGAGAACAGTGTAAATAGCTGGTTAATACTATTAATAAATTTCTTGGTTTTGTCTTTGGTATTTGCTATATTTTATAGAATTAAAGGATTAAACAATGAGTAAAATTTTTAATCGATACGAACACTATAAAACGCCATTTGGAGAAATGATTTTTGACAGGCAAACGCATTCTTTGCTAAATAAGGAAACACACGAGGTAAATTCCAACGAAATAAAGACATCGCCTAATGATGTATTATTTGCAATATTCCCGAATCAAATTCTCTCACATATACATCTACCTTCTTGGCTTATTACTGTTTCGATTATATCGTCATTCATTTTATTCATAGTATTGGCGGTTTTGTTTCCTAAATGGATCTATCCTTTTCAAGTTACAATTGATACAATAAGATCAACATAAAACTTCCGGAGGCAATTATGTATAAAGTATTAGTATGTGATGATGAAAAAGACATTGTATCGGCAATCAGCATTTATTTAACCAGCGATGGCTACGAGGTAATCCCGGCGCGAAACGGGCTGGAGGCGCTTGATATAGTAAAACACAATGATGTGCATCTTGTCCTGATGGACATCATGATGCCTGTCATGGACGGCATAGAGGCAATGGTGGAAATCAGAAAAATCTCTAATGTGCCGGTCATACTGCTCACTGCCAAAAGTGAGGACACTGACAAGGTACTCGGGCTCACGGTCGGAGCAGACGACTATGTGACGAAACCGTTTAACCCGGTAGAGCTGCAGGCAAGGGTGAAGTCGCAGATCAGGAGATACATGCTTCTTGGCGCAGGCAATACAAGCGCAGGAAAGCTGGTAATAGGCGGCATTGAGCTCGATGACAAATCAAAGACGGTGACAGTTGATGGCGAGGCAGCAAATCTCACACGTACAGAGTACGATATTTTGAAGCTTCTCATGGAGCATCCGGGCGAGGTGTATTCGCCGAATCAGATATATGCAAAGGTCTGGAAGGATGAGCCGTATGGGACAGAAAACACGGTGGCGGTACATATCCGTCATCTCAGAGAAAAGGTTGAGATAAATCCGGCTGAGCCAAGGTACTTAAAGGTCATCTGGGGACGCGGATACAAAATTGACGCTGAATAGGTGCATGCTTGATACAGCTTTGTCAAGTGAAGCACTATAAAATGGAAGGTGAATGATATGAAAAAAATATCAAGAAATCTGTGGCTTAAGCTGGCGGCATTTATAGTATGCTCGGTCATGGCGGCAGGGCTTGTTGTAACAACGATAGTTGCAGTGTATACAAACAATTATGAAAGCACAGCACAGCTAAGGGATGAGATTCATGCGAATATTGCAGGAGCCTATAGCAGACAGATGGTGTACAATTATGAATCCGGTGATGACAATGCATTTTCGCAGATGATGGACGATACAAATCTGCAGGCCGCAGTGGTAAAGAGTAATGAAACATCAGAGGACAAGGTAGATGTAAAATCTGATGCAGCAAAGGTGTATTCAAGTGTGGATGAAATGTCAAATCCGGATTATATTTTTAGCTACAAGGCAAAGAACTTAAAGTGGAACAGGCTATCATATCTGTGGGATGCAATGAGCGGCAGCTATGAAGAGTCAGACGATGCATCAAACAGTATGAACAGTGAGAGAATCAGCTCAATCATGTATTCCAAGACAAATGGGCTCTTTTATCTGTGCCTGAATGATGGTACAGCTTATGTCATTCCAAAGGTGAGGGTGATGACAGGCTCTAACGATAACAGCTCGCTTGGCTTATATAAGGCAGTTGAGAAAACCGATGAGAATGGAAATAATTACTTTGCCTACGAGGAGATGTTTACAGGTCAGTCACTCGATATTACAGGCTTTGCCGAGTGGAAAAATGTAAAGTGCTATGATGAAAAAGGAAATCATATAAAGTGTGGCATGAATCTGAGTGATGACGGCGATTCGCGCTTTGATAGTGACGGCTCTTACTACGATTATGATGAGGATATTTATTATGACAGCTACGAAATCATAAAAGTGGTGGAGCAGGTGAATGAGAACTATGAGCTTTTACCGGATACCTTTAATATATCGGATACCGGAATTGTGTACTATCCATACACCCAAACGGAAGATAAGCCTGAGTACTATTATGTGTATGCAAAGCTTCCGCAGCAGCTTCAGGAAAAGGGCGATTACTTCAATCAGGCAGACAGCTTACTTGACGTCATGGAATTTACAGAGGCTCATTTGAGTGTATTGTTTGTCATATTTATACTTGGTTTTGTGATTACAGCGGGGTATCTGCTGACAGTTGCCGGAAAACGTGAGGATTCGGAAGAAATTAAATTACGATTATATGACAGGATGCCGTATGAGGTGATGCTTGGTGTGACAATGTTTGCAGACTTTATGGTATTTCCGGCAGGCTTTTTGCTTATAAAGCAGCTTCCGGTGGTGGCACTCATTTGTCTGGCGGCAACCATGATTTCGCTTGAAGCAATCCTGTCAACATACGTAAGAATCAGGGCACATGAGTTCTGGAAGCATACATTGTGCTACTATGTTGTGAGATTTTTCTTAAAGCCTGTCAAAAAGCTATGCAGGATGGTATTTGCCCCAATCAGATACGGCTTTTCATGGATAGAAAGAAATGTACCGCTGTTTTTGATCAGTATGCTGGCATTCGGTTTCATATGCCTGCTTGAGCTTATAGGCTTTGGAATAGGGAGTATTGGATTTATATTCATTATAAAGCTTATAGAGCTTGCTCTGCTTATCGCATTTATCATGCAGTATGACAGGATAAGATGCGCTACAAAGGCTATAGCAAACGGTGATTTTTCACAGCCGGTTGATACATCAAGGCTTATGCTGTTTTTCAGAAAGCATGGCGAGGATTTGAATAATGTGAGCAATGGAATAGAGGCTGCGGTCTCTGAAAAAATGAAGAGCGAGCGCTTCAGGACGGAGCTCATCACAAATGTGTCGCATGATATCAAGACACCGCTCACTTCCATTATCAATTATGTGGACCTGTTGCAGAAGGAGGACATAGATAACGAGAAGGTACGCGAATATCTTGATGTTCTCGACAGACAGTCATCACGTCTGAAAAAATTAATTCAGGATTTACTCGAAGCGTCAAAGGCATCTACGGGCAGCATAAACGTAGAGCTGGAGGAACTGGATGCAGCTGTTATGTTATCACAGGTAGCCGGGGAATATGAAGAAAAATTCGAGAAAAATAATCTTGATTTAATTATTAAAAATGACGTTACGCCTGTCATGATTCAGGCAGACGGACGACATCTGTGGAGAGTGTTTGATAACCTGATGAACAATATCAACAAATACGCCCAGCCGGGTACGAGAGTGTATATTGACATCATTCCAAAGGACAGCGGAGCCATCATAACCTTCAAGAATGTATCAGCTACACCGCTTAATATTTCAAGCGATGAGCTTAAGGAGCGTTTTGTCAGAGGAGACAGTTCACGAAATACCAAGGGCAGTGGACTTGGACTGTCTATTGCAGAAAGCCTCATGAAGCTCATGAATGGTACTTTGGAGCTGATTGTGGATGGCGATCTTTTTAAGGTGACTCTGGAGTTTTGAGCTTTTTAAAACAATATTATATATTGAACTTATACGACATAAGAAACAACAAAATCCGGGGCAGATGCCCCGGATTTTACACGCAAACATTTCAATTGTGTAAGCGTAATATTATTATGCCTTCCATCTATGCTCTATATCACATGTTTCATATTAGATGTGTAATATCACATATATCCATTCAATAATATGATATGAGGGTCAAAAGATATTTTGACCCTTTAATCATAATATAGACGTGATTTAATTTCCCGATATCATCTCCAAAAACCTCTCATGAATCCGTGTATCATCATCAAGCTCCGGATGGAAAGCCAGCCCAATCTGGTTCTTATACTGCACGCCGACAATTTTGCCGTCATACTCTGCGAGTACACGCACATCATTCTTTGCTGAAGCATCAATAGCTTCCACGTAAGGTGCTCTGATAAATGTCATGGTAAAGTCAAAGCTATTGTCAAACCTTGCTGTAGCCTCAAAGCTTCCAAGCTGTCTGCCGTAGGCATTTCTTTTAACAGTGACAGGCAAAGTGCCGAAATATACGTTGTCATCGTTGCTGATATGAGAAGCTAAAAGGATAAGACCGGCGCAGGTTGCAAGCACCGGAAGTCCGTTTGCGATTCTTTCCTTAAGCTCATCAAACATATCAAGCTCACGGAGCAGCTTGCCTTGCACAGTGCTCTCACCTCCAGGCAGCACGAGTCCGTCTAAGTCACAGATATCTGATTTCCGGCGCAGCTCTACACATTCGCACCCAAGAGACTCAAGCATGCGCTTGTGCTCAATAAACGCTCCCTGAACAGCTAAAACACCAATCTTAAGTCCTGATTTCATTTTATTTGCCTCTTTCTTCCATGATGATTTTAATCTCGCTCTCGTTGATTCCGACCATAGCCTCACCGAGATTCTCAGAAAGCTCTGCGATGAGCTTTGCATCAGTAAAGTTTGTCACAGCTTTTACGATAGCGGCAGCTCTCTTGGCAGGATCGCCTGATTTGAAGATACCTGAACCGACGAACACACCCTCAGCACCGAGCTGCATCATAAGAGCCGCATCAGCCGGAGTAGCCACACCGCCTGCCGCAAAGTTTACAACCGGAAGCTTGCCATTGTCATGAACAAATTTGACAAGCTCGAAAGGCACCTGAAGATTTTTAGCTGCCTCGAAAAGCTCATCCTCACGCATGGAAGTAAGCTTAGCAATCTCAGAATTCATCTTTCTCATATGTCTGACAGCCTGCACAATATCACCTGTACCGGGCTCACCCTTTGTACGGATCATGGAAGCTCCCTCGTTGATACGGCGGAGTGCTTCACCGAGATCTCTTGCACCGCACACGAAAGGAACCTTGAAATCTCTCTTGTTGATATGGTACACATCATCAGCAGGTGAAAGCACCTCAGACTCATCAATGTAGTCAATCTCGATAGCCTCAAGTATCTGAGCCTCCACGAAGTGACCGATACGGCACTTTGCCATGACGGGGATGCTGACAGCCTCCTGAATGCCCTTAATCATCTTAGGATCGCTCATTCTTGAAACACCGCCTGCGGCTCTGATATCAGCAGGGATTCTCTCAAGCGCCATGACAGCACATGCACCGGCTGCCTCGGCAATCCTGGCCTGCTCCGGAGTAGTGACATCCATGATGACACCGCCCTTGAGCATCTGCGCAAGCCCTTTGTTGAGTTCGTATTGAGTATTCTTATTGTTTTCCATTTGTTAAATCTCCTTTTATTTTGCGTTTATGTCAATTTATATGACGAAAGTAGTCAGGCGTGAGCAAATATGTTTAGGTGGCGCAGGCGGCGTGTACACTCTCGTGGGAGCGCATAGCGGAGCTGCTTAGATACTGTTGAATTATGCTCAAGAAAACCAGAAATGCACCGGCATGGAAGCCGGGGCAAGGAGCTATCGAGCCATGGAAGGCGAGTAGCGACGGTTTCGTCTGGCATAGAAAAACTATAAGGCATAATTCTTACAGTATCTTGGCTGCAAAGCGTAGCGAACACGAGAGTGTACTCGCCGCCTGCGCCGCCAGGCTGCATTTGCTCATGCCAGCCATATATCATGGTTGCAATATTACGCCACATCTGGTAATATTAAAATATTCAAAATAAGGAAAATAAAAATGCCAGAAAGCGGTGAATCAAATGCTGACCTACGACCTCACAAAAACAGACGGACCACTCTACAAATGCCTGTATGAGTGCATCAAAAACGATATATCACAGGGAAAATTAGGCTCCGGTGAGAAAATGCCATCAAAACGTACCCTCGCCAAGAATCTGGGGGTTAGTACCATTACTGTTGAAAATGCATATGACCAGTTGATAGGCGAGGGCTATATGTTTGCAAGGCCCAAGAAGGGCTATTTCATAGCCGATGTGTCAGATATCAGGGTAATCAAGGCACCGGTGCATAAGGAGCTTAGCATAAAGCTGCCGCCTGAGCAGGATGAAAGTATATTTGACTTCTCATCAAACAGGACAGACTCGGGTAACTTTCCGTTTTCTATATGGGCAAAGCTCATGCGAGAGACGATTTCCCTTAGGGAGCAGGAGCTTTTGTCGGTGTCGCCGTGTGGCGGAGTGAGAGAGCTTCGGGAAGCGATAGCAAGCCATCTGTCATCGTTTCGCGGTATGAATGTGGACCCGGACCAGATAATAGTCGGAGCTGGAACAGAGTATCTGTACGGACTGCTTGTGAAGCTTTTGGGTACGGACAAGGTATACTGCGTGGAGGATCCGGGCTATAAGAAAATCAGCCAGATATACGAGTGCAACAATGCAAAATGCCTGCCGGTGCAGATGGATGAGCAGGGCATCAGCGTGGAGCTTATAAAGAAAGCGAACGCGCAGATAGCACATATCAGCCCGACACACCATTTTCCGACAGGAATCACGATGCCTGTGAACCGCCGCTATGAGCTTTTGGCATGGGCCAACGAGAGCAGCGACAGATACATCATAGAGGATGATTATGACAGTGAGTTTCGCATGAACGGACACCCGATACCGCCCATCCTCTCGATAGATGCGTGTGAAAAGGTCATCTATATAAATACATTTTCAAAATCTCTCACATCCACCATCCGAATCAGCTACATGGTGCTGCCGGAGCATCTGGCAAATGAGTTTTACAGGAGGCTTTCATTTTACTCATGTACGGTATCGACCTTCGAGCAGTATACGCTGGCACGATTTATCAGCGAGGGCTATTTTGAAAAGCACATAAACAGAATGAGACTGCACTACGGCAGAAAGCGCCAGAGCGTGCTTTCGTTCATAAAAGGCTGCTTCACTGAAAAGGAATGCAGGGTAATAGAAAATGACTCCGGACTGCATTTTATCATACAGTTTGACACGAACCTTCCGGACAAAACAGTTGAAGAAAGGCTTTTGAAAAAAGGCATAAAGCTTCAGGCGATTACCCATTTCAACCTGATCAAGCCAAAGGAGGACAGGCATCAGTTTATTATCAATTACTCAAATATTGATGCAGACAGGATAATGGATGAGCTTTTAATTATTAAAGATACAATACTTTAACCAGACAGTACTTTAATAAAGCTGACTATAAAGTATATAAATAGTATATACAAATAATAAATACAAACAGTGCGAATAATTTATGTGTGTAAAAATTTGACATAGATTTTACATACATCTGATAGAGCATTTTACAAAGCATCCATATAATGTATTCTCGAAGACAAGAAATTTATTACATGTTGCAGGAGATACAAATGGAGAAAAAAATCAAAATTCAGGTTCGCGACCTGAATCTGTATTATGGCCAGAATCATGCACTGCATGGTGTCAATATGGACATAAAAGAAAACAGCGTGACAGCGCTGATCGGACCGTCAGGATGTGGTAAGTCTACATTTTTAAAGTGTATCAACAGAATGAATGATCTGGTTGACAACGTCAGAATCGAGGGAAGCATAGAGATAGATGGTGAGAATATATATGCACCATCAGTCGATACAACCGTACTTCGCAAAAAGGTCGGCATGGTTTTCCAGCAGCCAAATCCGTTCCCGATGAGCATATATGACAATATCGCATATGGCCCGAGAGTGCATGGCATCAAGGATAAAAAGATACTCGACCAGATAGTTGAGGAAAGTCTTCAAGGTGCTGCGATATTCAATGAAGTTAAAGATAGATTAAAGAAATCTGCTATGGGACTTTCGGGTGGACAGCAGCAGAGACTGTGTATTGCGAGAGCGCTTGCCGTACAGCCGGAGGTGCTTTTGATGGATGAGCCAACATCAGCGCTTGACCCTATCTCTACTTCAAAGATAGAGGAGCTCATGGAGGATTTAAAGAAAAAGTACACAGTTGTGGTTGTAACACATAACATGCAGCAGGCAGTGCGTGTGTCAGACGATACAGCCTTCTTCCTTGTGGGAGATATGGTTGAGTTTGGTGACACAAAGACAATTTTCTCATATCCACAGGACAAGAGAACAGAGGATTACATCACAGGGAGGTTTGGTTAATGAGATCGAAATTCGACGAGCAGCTTAAGAAGCTGAATGAAGAAATGATGCACATGGGAAGCATGATTGAGGAGTCAATCCAGAAAGCAATCGAGGCATTTATACATCAGGATGCCGATAGCGCCAAAGCCATCATGGAGGGCGATTCAGAGATAGACAGAGAGCAGAAAAAGATAGAGAGCCTGTGCTTTGATCTGCTCATGCAGCAGCAGCCTGTAGCAAGAGACCTTAGAACAATTTCTGCAGCGATGAAGATGGTTACTGATATGGAGCGTATAGGAGACCACGCAGCCGATATCAGCGAGATGACCATTTTGATGAGCAGTGACAAGCCATACAGGGTCAATATAGAGCATGTCAAGAGCATGGCTTCAGAGACAATGCTTATGCTTATCAGGGCAATCGAGGCATATGTTGAGAAGAACAATGACAAGGCTCACATAGTGATGAAGCAGGATGATGTGGTTGATGATCTTTTTGATAAGGTAAAGGCTGAGCTTATTGATTTCATCAGGGAACATCCGGAGGATGGTGAGCAGGCAGAGGATCTTCTCATGGTTGCAAAATACTTTGAGCGTATTGGAGACCATGCGACAAATATTGCTGAGTGGGTTGAGTTTGCGCTTGATGATAAGGTTCGCAAATCATGATTTAATCTTTATGCTGAAAAATTAAATCATAGTTATATACAAACAAAATTGATACAGACGATGGATTTTACATAAATTTTACATAAAACCATCGTCTGTTTTACATTAGTAATGTATAATCGAAAGTAAAAAGCAGGTAAAAATTTTACATAAGATTTTTTGAAATGGAGAAAGCTATGGCACTTATTTATATTGTAGAGGACGACGAGAGCATACGTGAGATAGAGAGTATTGCTTTAAAAAACAGTAATTACATAGTCAGTGCATTTGAAAATGCAAAGGAATTTTACAAGAAGCTGGATGAACTCGTACCGGACCTTATACTGCTTGATGTGATGCTTCCGGATGAGAGCGGCTACGATATCGTGAGAAAGCTCAGAAAACGTCCGGCCACACAGGATATTCCTATTATAATGGTCACAGCCAAGACAACAGAGATGGATATGATAAAAGGGTTTGACGGAGGCGCAGATGATTACATCAAAAAGCCTTTCTCAATCATGGAGCTTATCACAAGAGTAAAGGCACTGCTTAGGAGAACAGCGAAGGAGGAGCCGAAGCTTTTAAAGCTGGATGATCTGGTGATTGACCATGAGCGCCATGTGGTTACAGTGAACAATGAGCCGGTTGACCTTACATACAAGGAGTACGAGCTTTTAAGGCTTCTGATGGGCAGTCAGGGCATAGTCATGACCAGGGAGGTCATCATGAGAAGCGTCTGGGATACTGACTTTGAGGGCGAGACACGTACAGTGGACATGCACATAAAGACACTCCGCCACAAGCTGGGTGACTATGGCAGCAGGATAAAGACAGTCAGAAATGTGGGCTATGTTATAGAATAATAGCTGTTATAATGATTTCTAATATACATAAGCGGAGCGTACAGCATGAAAAAGAAGATTAACTATTATCTGGTAGCAACAGCACTTTTTGTAGCAATTGCCACTATGGTTTCCATGACAGTAATCAACTATTACCTCTTTCAGAAGCAGGTAAAGGAAGATCTGCAGGTCATGGCAGAGACAATAGAAAGCACCGGAATACTAAAACAGGATATAAATGAAATCCCGCAGATTGACGTGGAGGGTATTCGTGTCACCTGGATTGACAAGGACGGCACAGTGATGTATGACAATCAAAATAATGTGAAAAAACTTGAAAATCATGGCAATAGACCGGAAGTTGAATCAGCATTTGATAAAGGTACGGGAGACAGCGTGAGAACATCAGCCACCATGAACAGCAATACCTTCTATCATGCCATAAAGCTCAATGATGGAACGGTACTGCGTGTTTCTATTGCAGCGAAGAAGTATCTGGAACATGTTTGCAAGCAGTATACCTGCCATGCTTATAGTGACGGTTATAATAGTAGGAATATGTGTGGTTCTCGCAAAGAGCCTGACCAGAAAGCTCATGAAGCCAATCGAGACACTCGCAGGCAACCTGGAGCAGGCCTCTGTCATCCAGAAAAAGACAGAGTACAAGGAGCTCGTGCCGTTCATGAATGCGATAAGGATACAGCATGAGGGCGTGCTTGCCGCGGCAAAGAGTAGACAGGACTTCACAGCCAATGTGTCACACGAGCTAAAGACTCCGCTCACAGCCATCTCCGGCTACGCAGAGCTCATAGAAAACGGCATGGTCGAAAAGGAGCAGCAGATTCATTTTGCCACTGAAATCAGAAGAAATGCACAGCGCCTGCTTTCCTTAATCAATGATATAATAAAGCTCTCGGAGCTTGATTCCAGCGAGGCGCAGCAGGGCTTTGAACAGCTTGATCTGTACGGTCTGGTCAAGGACTGCATGGAAAATCTACAGGTGAATGCCGAGCAGAGAAAAGTAGCACTCAATTTTGACGGCACTGACTGTATGGTACGAGGCAACAGGCAGCTTCTCACGGAGCTCGTTGAGAATCTCTGCCAGAATGCTATCCGCTACAACAATGAGGGTGGCACCGTAAATGTGACGGTACACAAGCTCGGTGGCAAGACAGTTCTCACGGTCGAGGACAACGGCATAGGCATCCCAAAGGATCAGCAGGAGCGCGTCTTTGAGCGCTTCTACAGAGTGGACAAGAGCCGCTCGAAGGAGACCGGCGGTACAGGCCTTGGGCTTGCGATAGTAAAGCATATAGTGGAGCTGCATGATGCAGGGCTGACGCTCGACAGCGAGGTGGGGCGTGGCACAACAATAAAGGTGGAGTTTTAGCTCCGCCTTTTTGCGTGAAGAGAGGGACACAAGCACCGGGCAGCAAGACGCACACCGTACTTCCACGTGAGCTACGCTTCGTGTCTAAGAGTCTGTAGGAATTATGCTTTTTAGGTTTTCGATGCCCGACGAAACCGGCTTTTATGCACCATCCGTGGTGCATAACGCCTTGCCAAGCCGTCCATGGCTTGGCATTTCTGTTTATTGGGGCATAATTCAACAGACTCTAAGACACTTCGCTATGCGCTCACGCGGGAGTACGGTGTGCGTCTCGCTGCCCGGTGCTTACGTCCCCCGCGCCATACCGGCCCCACATATTTCAGCCCGTAGTAACAAGAAAACCGGGCACACAAGCTCTTGCAAAATCGTGGCGCAGTGTTTATAATCATATGTTAGCAGTGAAAACAAGGCAAAACCAGGAGGAACAGCCATGTATCAGGAAATATCAAAATTACTTATGTACGGAGATTTACCTCAGGACGAGATACTTTATAAATTGGGACAGCTCTTTGAGCAGTTTGAGGTGGGCGAGTACAACAAGACAGAGCTTGTGCGTGACATCAATACACAGGTCAAGAGAATCTTAAAGGTAGCGACAGACTATGGTTTTGATGACAATCTGTGGCACAACTATCTCACTTTCTTCCTTATGATGAGTGAGAATCCGTTTTCCATCACCTGTGAGAAGGTCGGAGCCAGCGATGGCAGCGTAAATGGGCTTGTGGCAAACGATTTCAGGATTTTTAAGAAGCTTTTCGATTATGATTTCAAGCCAATCGAGTCAGCACTCGGAATAGACTGCTTCACACAGATCAGCAATTATAAGGCCATTGTGAAAAAGGACCTTATGTACAATCACAATGTCAGCGAGAAAGTAAGGGCGCTGAGCAAGAAGCTTGAGGCAGCTAAGGATGAGCAGGAGTTCTTTGATGTGGTAACAGGCTTTTACAAGGCATACGGAGTCGGCATGTTTGGTCTCAACAAGGCATTCAGGATTGAGGAGCATCTGGACGGGGGCTTCTCCTTCATGCCAATCAACAATATGGATGCGGTAATGCTCGATGACCTGATCGGTTATGAAATCCAGAAGAAAAAGCTCACAGACAATACAGAAGCGTTTGTACAGGGCAAAAAGGCCAACAATGTGCTGCTTTTCGGAGACAGCGGAACCGGAAAATCAACAAGCATCAAGGCTATTGTCAATCAGTATTATGATGACGGACTGCGCATGATTGAGATATACAAGCATCAGTTTAAATATCTGTCAAAAATTATCGCAGCAATCAAAAACAGAAACTACAGATTTATCATATATATGGATGACCTCTCATTCGAGGAGCATGAGATTGAGTACAAGTTCCTAAAGGCAGTTATCGAGGGCGGCGTGGAGACAAAGCCTGACAACATACTGATTTATGCAACCTCTAACCGCCGTCACCTGATAAAGGAGACATGGAATGACCGTAATGACCAGGACAACAGCAATGACAAGCACCACTCAGATACAGTTGAGGAGAAGCTGTCACTTGTAAACCGTTTTGGTGTGACAATCAGCTACTCAAAGCCATCGCAGAAGGAGTTCTTCAACATCGTAACAGAGCTTGCGAGAAAGAGCGGCTGCACACTTTCAGACGAGGAGCTGTGCAGGGAGGCAAACAAGTGGGAACTCAGCCACGGTGGTATTTCAGGACGTACTGCAACACAGTTTGTCAACTACATTATGGCTAACAATTAAGCAGCAGGCATAAGCATGAAAGGATAGTATATGCTCTACCAGATAAGTAATGGCGCTGTCGCATTTGGCGACGACGTCATTTTGCATAGTATAGATTTTGAAATCAGAAACACAGAAAAGATAGCGATAGTCGGCAGAAACGGCTGTGGCAAGACAACACTTTTAAAGCTCATTTCAGGCGAGGTTGAGATGGAAAAGCTCGACAGCGATGAGAGCGCCTTTATTGCAAAGGCAGGAAATCCGGAGATAGGGTATCTGAAGCAGATTGCGTTTGATGATCCTGATGTGACACTCGAGCAGGAGGTGCGTAAATGCTTCGTGAAAATGGACGAGCGAAAGGCAGAGCTTGCGCGCGCGGCGGCAGAGCTCGAGCATGATTATTCCGATGAAAAGGTAGCCAGATATACCGCGATGGAGGAGGCCTTCAAGGATGATGGCGGCTACTATTATGAGAAGGAATATGAGGTCATGATCCGCAAGTTCGGCTTCTCAGATGATGAGCGTAAAAAGCCAATCCGTGACTTTTCCGGAGGGCAGCAGACCAAGATAGCATTCATAAAGCTGCTTTTGTCAAAGCCTGACATACTGCTTTTGGACGAGCCGACCAACCACCTCGATGTCACGACGATTGAGTGGCTTGAGGGCTATCTGAAGTCGTACCCGAAGGCAGTGGTTGTCGTATCCCATGACCGTATGTTTCTCGACAATGTGGTAGATGTGGTATACGAGATAGAGTACGGCACAGCAAGGCGCTATCCGGGCAATTATACCAATTTTATTGCCCGCAAAAAGGAAAACTACGACAAGCAGATGAAGGATCACATCGCCCAGCAGAAGGAGATAGAGCGTTTGCAGCGTATGGTTACGCGCTTCAAGGGCAAGCCGACCAAGACATCCATGGCGCAGTCAAAGCAGAAGGCTATCGACCGCATGGTGATTATCGAGGCGCCGGACAAGTACGACAACAAGACCTTCCATGCCAATTTCCAGCCCGAAAAGGAGACCGGAAACGATGTGCTTTATACATCAGAGCTTGCAATCGGCTATGACCATCCGCTCTCCGTAGTGTCGCTCGATTTGAAAAGAGGCGAAAAGCTTGGCATACTCGGCGGAAACGGACTTGGAAAATCGACATTTTTAAAGACTATCGTGGGTAAGATCCCTGCACTTTCAGGCGAGTACCGCTTTGGAACCAACGTGCAGATAGGATATTTCGACCAGCAGATGGCCATGTATACAAGCAACAAGACTGTGCTCGATGATTTCTGGGATGAGTATCCGAATCTCACGGAAACCGAGGCCAGAAATGCACTCGGAGCCTTCCTTTTTTCAGGGGAGGACGTGTTCAAGAACGTAAATATGCTCTCCAGGAGGAGAAAAGGTCAGACTGGCGCTTTGTAAGATTTTAAAGACCAGACCGAACGTGCTCGTGCTCGATGAGCCAACTAACCATATGGATATCGTAGGCAAGGAAACGCTAGAGAGCATGCTTAAGGACTACAAGGGCACACTGATTTTTGTATCACACGACAGATATTTTGTGAAAAAGGTAGCCACACAGCTGCTTGTGTTCGAGGATGGCACGACCAATCTCTATCAGTTTGGCTATGAGCAGTATCAGGAAAAGCTCGATCGTGAGGCTGAGGAAAGAAAAAATGTATACAGAGGCAATGCAATATTTGGCGGCGCGATAAGCCAGAACGGCAGCAGTCAGACAGGCAGTGATGTAAAACGGAGCACGTCACAAACCGGTGCAGCAGGTAATGTGGGCGAAAGCACCAATGCAAATAGCGCAGCCCAGGCAGGCGGCATGGCTGTCTCATCAACCGGCAAGGCATACTACAACCCGGGCAAGGAGCGCTCAAAGATACAAAAAAAGGTCAAAAAGGCCGAGGAGGACCTGGCGGTCAAGGAAGCAAAGCTCGATGAGCTCAAGGCTGAGCTCATGAAGCCGGAGTATCAGTCAAGCTACTCAAAGCTCACGGAAATCCAAAACGAGATAGACGCTCTTGAGGAAGAAATCCTTATTGATATGGAGGCGTGGGAGGAGCTTTCCTCTCAGCTTGAGGCACTGGGATAGGTTAGATGCGCTGTGGTAGCTTAGAAACGTTGTGATAGCTTAGATGTGCTGTTGTAGTTGAGAAATGTTGCGATAGTGTATAAAAAATCACTCGACTTGATGTTTTTTATTCTGATGAAATCCCTAATCATAGCGAAATCAAGCGATTTCGCGAAAAACCGTAAATAAACCCTTGATTATTTATATAAATTGCATAAAAATGATTGATGAAAACGAAATTTATGGTATAATATTTACATGATACAGACAACGTATCAAATAAACGATAAAGGGGTTGGACATCATGAGAATAACAATTTCAGGAAAAAACATCGAATTAACAGAGGGGCTTAAGCAGGCAGTAGAGGAGAAGCTGTCAAAGCTGGAGAAGTTTTTTAAACCGGACACAGACGTATACGTTACACTCAGCGTAGAAAAGGATAGACAGAAAATCGAGGTTACTATCCCGGCAAAGGGACATGTTATCCGTTCAGAGCAGGTCAGCAATGATATGTACGTATCAATTGACCTCGTAGAGGAAGTAATCGAGAGACAGCTTCGCAAATACAGAACCAAGATTTCCGCAAAGAAGTATGCACCGGCGATATTCCAGGATGATTTCGTGGAGGCAGACGATGCAGAGGACGAGGAAATCAAGATTGTCCGTACAAAGAGATTTGGTATGAAGCCTATGTATCCTGAGGATGCATGCATCCAGATGGAGCTCTCAGGCCACGATTTCTTCGTATTCAGAAATGCAGAGAATGACGAAGTAAATGTAGTCTACAAGAGAAAAGGACATACATACGGACTTATCGAACCGGAATGTTAGACTCTTGTTTTTCATCATAATTTAACCTTTCTTTCATCGAAAACCGGCAGCTGTTGGCTGCCGGTTTTTTATATTAACCATTTATATAAATTTTAAAAAAATGAAATATTTAGAACAAAAACCTCAAAATATAGTACAAATTTATCATTACAAAAATCCTGAACTAAAAAGAGCGATATTAAACAAAAAACAGCCAAATTAAACCCAACACCATGTCGTATTTTGTCGAAAACTGCTAATCACCAATCAATATTGAAGCTTCTAATAGAAATCTTCAAAATACCAGCGCGTAACGCGCCTAGAATATTGATATATTATATGGAAAAATGAATCCACCAACAAAAACAAAGAGGGAAATTTCGCAAAGACGACAAAATTTCAAAAGAAAGACAAAAAAAGAAGTTCTACGAAAAATAAAGTCGATGGAGGGATGAAATATTTGGGAAGAATTTATTATGAACAGAAAGGACTTATTAACCTCGATGATATTGTAGATATATTTATTGAGGTGGGAAATATACACAATTACCTGGAAAATGCAGCCTTGCGGATTTTGCTTTTTGGCAATCCTGAGCTGAATTTTTATCAGTGCCGATTATTAGTATTGAAGTACGGAGAATCACTTTCACAGGATGATTTGCACGGGCGGATGGTATTTATGAGAATGATACAGCTGCTGGAAGCCAACACAGTTTAAAATAAAATGAGAATTTCTTTTTTGACCGGGCAACCGGTCTTTTTTTTGCACAAATGGTGTTATAATTTTGGAAAAATTATGTTGATTACTCATAGCTTTAAAAAAGAAGCATTGCATTGTGTTTAATTAAGCCAAAGCATGATAATTCAATCAAAGAAAAGAGGACAAAATGAACATCGTAGTACTTGCCGGAGGGCTCAGCACAGAGAGAGATGTTTCCTTCAAGACAGGAAGCATGGTAGCTAAGGCGCTCAAAGAGAACGGCCACAAAGTTATATTATTGGATGTATTTATGGGATATAGTGACAGGGAGGAGGACCTGACAGGTATATTTGACCGCGCAGACGAGATAAGCGTGCAGGTCAGTGATATTCCGACAGAGGCACCTGACCTCGCAAAGGTAAAGGCTTCCGAAAGGACCAGTCACCTTGCTTCTTCGGACCAAATGTCATCAAAATGTGTCAGATGGCTGACATTGTTTTCATGGCTCTCCACGGAGAAAACGGAGAGAACGGAAAGATACAGGCAGCATTTGACCTCTTCGGTGTCAAATATACAGGCAGCGATTATTTAAGCTCTGCCATCGCCATGAACAAGGAGACATCAAAGCAGTTCTTCCTTGCAAACGGAATCCCTACTCCAAAGGGTATTTCCATGACAAGAGCGACCAGACAGGACGATATCACAAAGCTTGACCTGACACTTCCATGCGTGGTAAAGCCATGCTGCGGCGGTTCAAGCATCGGTGTCACTATCGTTAGGGATGCGGCAGAGTTCAAGGCGGCACTTGACGATGCCTTCAAGTGGGAAAATGAGCTGGTTATCGAGGAATTTGTACAGGGCAGGGAGTTCTCTGTCGGCGTTATCGAGGGCAAGGCTCTTCCTATTATAGAGATTGCACCGAAGGAGGGCTTCTACGATTATAAGAATAAATACAAGGCGGGCAGTACAGTAGAGACATGTCCGGCCGAGCTTCCTGAGCAGGTGACAAAGGATATGCAGCACTATGCCGAGGAGGTTGCGCGCGTTATCGGGCTTGACACATATTCACGCTCAGACTTTTTGCTCAATGACAAAAATGAGATGTTCTGCCTCGAGGCAAATACACTGCCGGGCATGACTCCGACCAGTCTTCTGCCACAGGAGGCAGCGGTTATCGGTATGAGCTTTAATCAGCTCTGTGAGCATCTGATTGACATATCTTTGAAAAAAATATGAGGTGTAGCATGTCGGATAAGTACATGAAGAATCTTACATTTGCAAATATCGCAAAGGCCTGCGAGGGCACATACATAGGCGATGAGACACAGCTCGATACGACAATCACCGGCGCCGTCATAGACAGCAGACAGGTGAAGGAGGGCTATCTTTTTATCCCGATAAAGGGAGAAAGGGTGGACGGGCACAAATTCATTCCGACTGTGTTTGAGCAGGGGGCGGCAATTGTGCTCTCTGAGCATGAGCTTACGGACCCGGCAGGCCCATATGTGCTTGTTGAATCAACCGCCGATGCCATGAAAAAGCTCGCGGCATTTTACAGAAAAAGCCTTGATATCAAGGTGGTGGGTATCACTGGAAGTGTCGGCAAGACCAGCACCAAGGAGATGATATCATCAGTTCTTGAGCAGAAATACAGCGTCCACAAGACCGCAGGCAATTTCAACAACGAGATAGGCCTGCCACTCACCATTTTCGGAATCAGGGAAAGCCATCAGGTAGCGGTGCTTGAGATGGGCATATCTGATTTTGGCGAGATGCACAGGCTTTCTACTATGTCTTGCCCGTGTCATGGTCATCACCAATATCGGCTACTGCCATCCGGAGTTTTTGGTCGACAGGGATGGTGTGCTTAAAGCAAAGACAGAGTGCTTTGAGCATATGATGCCGGATGCGGTCGCAGTGCTGAATGCAGATGACGACAAGCTGGCCACAGTGCAGACGGTAAATGGAAAGCCTGCCATATACTATGGCAAGGAATCAGCATCAGGCGTTCATAAATCAGTATATACCACAAATATTGAAAACCTGGGCTTTGACGGCATGAAGGCTCATTTTGTCACTCCGGAGGGTGAGTTTGATGCACACATCCACATCCCGGGTGAGCACAATGTATACAATGCCATGGCGGCAGCGGCTGTCGGATTGCAGCTTGGTCTCACAATAGCTGAGATTAAATCAGGAATCGAGAAAGCAGAGACAATCGCAGGTCGTACCAATTTCATCAAAACACATGGCATGACAGTGATAGATGACTGCTACAATGCAAATCCTGTATCCATGAAATCCTCTATCGAGGTGCTTTCACATGCAAAGGGCAGGACAATAGCAGTGCTTGGAGACATGGGCGAGCTGGGAAGCGATGAGAAAAAGCTGCACCATGAGGTAGGCGAAGCAGTTGGAGAGAATCATATCCATACACTTTTTGCCGCAGGAGAGCTTGCAAAGGAATATGCAGCCGGAGCCGCAGAGAAATCGTCCGATGTAGATATCCACTATTTCGAGGATAGGGAGACAATGACACAGGAGCTTCTTTCATATGTGAAGGAGGGCGACACCATACTGGTGAAGGCATCACACTTCATGGAGTTTCCTAAGGTGGTCGAGGCACTGAGTGAGTAAAATTAGGTAAAATCAATCAGGTGGAAATTAATTCGATATTTAATAATTGCGAGGAATGGATATTTTCCAAGCCTCATAATATTATAAAAGAAAGAGAGAAAAATAATGGCACAAAATCCAATCGTAACAATCACAATGGAAAACGGCGATGTAATCAAGGCGGAGCTTTATCCGGAAATCGCACCAAACACAGTAAACAACTTTATCAGCTTAATCAATCACAACTTCTATGACGGAGTATGCTTCCACCGTGTAATCAAGGGCTTCATGCTCCAGGGCGGAGATCCGGACGGAAACGGCACAGGCGGCCCTGGCTATGAAATCAAGGGCGAGTTCACACACAACGGCTTCAAAAATGACTTAAAGCACACAGCCGGTGTACTTTCAATGGCACGTACCATGATACCTGACTCAGCAGGCAGCCAGTTCTTCATCATGCATCAGGATGCACCACATCTCGACGGCGAGTATGCGGCATTCGGCAAGGTAATCGAGGGCATGGATGTGGTAAACAAGATCGCAGAGGTGCGCACAGACTACATGGACAAACCACTTGAGGCTCAGGTCATGAAGACGGTAACAGTTGAGACCTTCGGAGTGGACTATCCGGAGCCGGAGACAGTTTAATGATAATAATTATCGATGAGGCAAGCGCAAAACTTGCCTCTTTTTACTATCATGACGAGATATTCAAGCTGCAGTGGAGAAGTGTGGCAGGCAAGGCATCTATGTCAGAAGAGCTGCAAGAAAAACTGTATGGTGCACTACCGGGAAAAGTGCTGGATGAGTTGCAGAAGAAACTGCCAGATGAGCAGCAGAATAATTTATGTGTGTATGAAATAGAAAATAATTCAGGATATACAGAATCTGCAGATAACAACGCGAAAGCTAATACGGGGAATCTAAGAATACCGAAAGCTCCCACAGACTGCATCTGGATAGTATCAAACAGGCAGCAGAAGCAAATAGCCGACTCACTCGGCATAGCATCAGTAGGAGAACCGCAGTGCGGCACGCGCTATGCAGTCGAGAGCCTTGCAGAGCTTGATATTGAGTATCTGGAGCGGGTGCGCAGGCGGTATAATCACATTCCGTGGGACATCGGTGAGACAGACAGGTGTCTGATACGTGAACTGTCCCTGTCGGACCTTCCTGCGCTCTATGAGCTCTATGACAAGCCAAGCATGACAGACTTTGTGGAGCCACTTTACGACTACGAGACAGAGCTTGAATACCAGAAAGCATATATAGAGAACATGTATGGCTTTTACGAGTATGGCATGTGGCTTGTATTTTCCAAGGAAACAGGAAAGTTGATAGGCAGGGCAGGGCTTGAGCACAATGAAATGGGCTATATGATAGCGCCGGAATTATGGAACCAAGGCTATGCCACGGAGGTGTGCCGCTTCATCATAGACTACGCGCGCGAAAACACAGACTTTGAAGAGCTTTACTGCCGGATAGATGAGAAAAATGAGGCATCGGTGCGCCTTGCAAAAAAGCTTGGATTTACAAATAGCGGGCATATGGATGATGATATAAACGCTTCTATATATAGAAAAAATATAAAAAACAATGAAAAACATTGAAAAATATGCAATTAGGCAATAAAATATAAACATAGTTTAACGATTTGGAGGACGAAAAAATGAAACAATATGCATACGGAGTAGATATAGGTGGAACAACTGTAAAGATAGGCTTTTTCGAGACCACAGGAAAGCTTGTCGATACATGGGAGATTCCTACACGCACAGAGAATTCCGGCGAGCTCATCCTGCCTGATATCGCAGCATCCATCAAGGAGAATAACGAGAAGCACGGCATAGAGATGGGTGACATCGAGGGTGTAGGCATGGGAGTGCCGGGACCTATAAAGGATGACGGAACAGTATTGAAGTGTGTCAACCTCGGCTGGGGCGTGTTCAACGTGGCACAGTCACTCTCAGTACTGTGTGGTGGTATCAAGGTAAAGGCCGGAAACGATGCCAACGTAGCTGCGCTCGGTGAGATGTGGCAGGGTGGCGGAAAGGGTCATCAGGATGTAGTCATGATCACGCTCGGCACAGGAGTAGGCGGAGGAATCATCCGCGAGGGCAGAATCGTAGCCGGAGTAAACGGAGCAGGCGGAGAGATAGGACATATGCCTATGGTAGATGATGAGTCAGAGTGCTGTGGCTGCGGCAAGAAGGGCTGCTTAGAGCAGTATGCATCAGCAAACGGTCTCGTAAGAGTGGCAGAGAGATACATTGCAGCACACAGGGATGTGGCAACAAAGCTTGATTTAAATGCAGGCTTCACAGCCAAGGATGTATGCGATGCGGCAAAGGCAGGAGATGTAGCGGGCATTGCGGCTGTAGAGCAGTCTATGAAGCTTCTCGGCAAGGCAATGGCAGCAGTAGCATGCGTTATGGACCCTGAGGTATTTGTTGTCGGCGGTGGCCTTTCAAAGGCAGGCAGCATCATCATCGATACAGCAGCAAAGTACTATAAAGAGTATGCTTTCCATGCAAGCCGTGAGACAGAGATCAAGCTCGCCACACTCGGCAACTCAGCCGGCATGTATGGCGGAGTAAAGATGGTTATAGGCTAACAACATGAGATTGCAATTTTTAAAGAAATAAAATATAATGGCTACTAAAGATACACTACAATCGAGGTGAGACTATTGGCAGATTACTCAACAGAAGAATTAGAAAAAATAGCGGACAAATTTCGCTCAGATACCAGCGGTATAAGGGGAACAAAGGATTTTACGAGCCCAGAGGAGCTTTACGATGAGCTGAAAAAGGAAATCAAAAAGTACCATCCGTCGGATGACACGAGCCTTGTGGACAAAGCCTACAGGGTAGCTTATGATGCTCATAAGGGTCAGGCGCGTAAGTCAGGAGAGCCTTATATCATACATCCGCTTTGTGTTGCCATAATACTCGCCGAGCTCGAGCTGGATGAGGAAACCATTGCAGCAGGACTGCTCCATGATGTGCTGGAGGATACCATCATGACCATGGATGAGATGCGTGCGGAGTTTGGAGACGATGTCGCACATCTGGTGGATGGTGTCACGAAGTTGAAGCACCTGCATCTGACAGACAGCACCAAGGATCCAAAGGATAAGAATGCGGACAGGCTTGAGATGCAGGCTGAGAATCTGCGCAAGATGTTTCTCGCCATGGCAAAGGATATCAGAGTCATCCTCATAAAGCTGGCAGACAGACTGCACAATATGCGTACACTCAAGTACCAGTCCAAGGAGGCACAGCAGCGTATCGCCAGAGAGACACAGGATATCTACTGCCCTATCGCACAGCGACTTGGTATCAGCAAGATAAAGATAGAGCTCGAGGACCTTTGTATGAAGTACCTCTATCCGGATGCCTACTACGATCTGGTAGAGAAGGTAGCCCTCAGAAAGACAGAGCGCGACACCTACATCCAGGGCCTGGTAAACGATGTCAAGAAGTATGTTTCGGATGCCGGCATCAAGGCTGAGATATACGGCAGGGCAAAGCATTTCTTCAGTATATATAAGAAGATGGTCAATCAGGACAAGACTATAGACCAGATATATGACCTCTTTGCCATCAGAATTCTGGTGGATACCATACCGGACTGCTACGCAGTGCTTGGTATCATACATGAGAAGTATAAGCCTATACCGGGTCGTTTCAAGGACTATATCGCCATGCCAAAGCAGAACATGTACCAGTCGCTTCACACGACGCTCATAGGCCCAAGCGGACAGCCGTTTGAGATACAGATACGTACCTATGAGATGCATCGTACAGCTGAGTACGGTATCGCAGCGCACTGGAAGTACAAGGAAGCAAACAACGGCAATGCCACTACCACCACTGTCACAGAGGAGGAGAAGCTCAGCTGGCTGCGCCAGATACTCGAGTGGCAGCAGGACATGTCGGATAATAAGGAGTTTATGACTTTATTAAAGAGTGATTTAAATTTATTATCCGACAATGTATTTGCATTCACACCGTCCGGCGATGTAAAGAACCTGCCAAAGGGCTCCACACCTATAGACTTTGCCTACAGCATACACTCTGCGGTCGGCAACAAGATGGTCGGTGCCAAGGTAAACGGCAAGCTAGTGCCGATAGACTATGTCATCAAAAACGGTGACCAGATAGAGATAATCACCTCACAGAACTCCAAGGGACCAAGCCGTGACTGGCTCAAGGTCGTAAAGAGCACACAGGCCAAGAACAAGATCAACCAGTGGTTCAGAAGTGAGCTCAAGGAGGAGAATATACAGCACGGCAAGGATCTGATAGCAGCCTATGCCAAGGCAAAAGGTATCAACTTTGCTGAGATAAACAAGCCTGAGTATCAGGAAAAAATACGCCGCAAATACGGCTTCCACGACTGGAACTCATGCCTTGCAACCGTCGGTCACGGCGGACTCAAGGAGAGCCAGATAGTCAACAGGATGTACGATGAATACAAGAAGGATCATGTGGTGCCGGTGACAGATGCAGATGTGCTTGGCAGTATCGCAGAAAAGCAACAGGCGGCAGCAGGCACACAGCTCGAGCACAAGTCAAAGAGTGGCATTGTGGTACACGGACTCTATGACGTGGCTGTGCACTTCTCGAAGTGCTGCAATCCTGTTCCGGGAGATGAAATCGTGGGCTTTGTCACAAGAGGCCGAGGCATCTCCATCCACAGGACAGACTGCGTGAATATCATCAATCTGTCCAAGATAGAAAAGGACAGGCTCATAGAAGCAGAGTGGCAGGATACAGCCCTCATGGACAACGGTGCCGAGTATCAGGCAGACTTAAAGATATTCTGTCATGACAGGCCGGGACTACTCGTAGATATCACAAAGATATTTACCGAGAAGGAAATCAATATAAGTGGTATACAGTCCAAGACCAGCAAGCAGGGTATCGCTACAATCGAGGTATTTTTTAATATCAAAGGTAATAATAGACCCGGGCGCGTGTGCTAATCAGCTCGCCAAAAAAGTGGACGAATCAGGCGCAAAGCCAGTAGCAATACTGCTCACACACGGACACTTTGATCATGCCACGGATGCAAAACCGCTCGCAGACCGCTACGGTATCAAGATATATATCCATGAGGCAGACAAAGCCACACTCGATGACCCGCAGCTCAATGTCAGCTACATGATGGGCCAGTCAAAGACTTTTTTATGCAGATGTATTTTTGAAGGATAAGCAGGAGCTTGACATCGCAGGCTTTCACATAGTAGTGCTTCACACACCGGGGCATACACCGGGCGGCTGCTGCTATTATTTCCCGTATGAGGACGTGATCTTTACAGGAGACTCGCTGTTTTGCGGCTCAATCGGACGTACGGATTT